>JAABUW010004884.1_pt1 | contig 17928 bp, 23 predicted proteins | sample 5560081 | NCBI WGS metagenome assembly JAABUW01 (sample SAMN10711882, study PRJNA513363) | rock metagenome | isolation source: Antarctica rocks | place: Antarctica: Victoria Land, Knobhead sud | reverse complement strand
GTCAACTCAGACGTCGTCGCCTATTCACCTTGCGGCGGCAGGGCCACGCCACCAATTGCCGCCAGACACAATGACGTTGCAAGCATTGCATATATCTCCGCTCTGAGCTCGACCGCATACGCGTGCTGCCCCACCATGCCATGATATCTTTCGTCACTGTCACATAGTGCGCTTCTTGACCTCACTCCTGTACGCGGCAGCCAGCTGCTGCTTCACCAGCTGCAGCTTCGCCTCCGTCGCCGCCAGCTGCGCGCACACAACATTTTCGAATGTTAACACAACCATAATGGGAAGCGTTGTACTTGAGCAGCCAACCTGCATATCAGACAGGCAGTAGCTGTGGCTGCAGTGTTGGACGTCAGATAGCGACCGCACCGTGGAATTCCGAAATACGCCATGAGGAAGCGCGCCGCGTGCCTGTGCAAATGCCAAAGTCTTGGTTCCAGGTGATCGTGCACGGCAGCAGATTTCAAGAACTACAGTACAGCACAGCACAACAGACAGGCCCAGAGCAGCCCGATACGAGCACAGCATCGTGCCTGTTCTTGAGCGCTGCGTTTCCAGCAAAGGCGGCGTTTTCTGCAGCCTCTGTGCCAACAGCAGCCGCGCCTGCCGCTTCTCCGCAGTTCTGCCACATGACCGAGGGCTGGAGAGATCGCCTGGATATCACTGCAAGTAGAGCTGCTTACATGAGGCGCCGGCGTTCGCCAGTTCAGATGCCAGCTGTCCGCCTGACGTGCCTGTCCAGCCGTGCTGCCGGAACGTATGCCGAGGCCGGCACCGCTGCTGGCTCTGCAGCGCCACATGCTGGCATGTCGGGGCGGCGGATGTTGGGCGCGCAGCAGGCTTCTGCGCAGAGCCTCTGCGCAATGTGGTTGCCTCTTGCCGGGCGAAGGGTCCTGCCGCTGGCGCTGCTGCTGAGCTGGCTGGCAGCGAGCCGGGCTGGTCACTGCAGACAACCGCCTTCACCGCTGCTGCCAAGGATGACTGGCGGCGACTGTGGTCTGCTGCGGCTTTGCCGTGCTCAGCAGCGTGCGCACCAGCAGCAGCAGCAGCGCCTTGCTTTGGCTGCTGCCGCAGGCTGCACAGCCGCCGTCGCATGTCCGTCATGTCTGCGTGCCGTTGCAAGCGATGAGCTTAGTAAATGTAAATGTAAATGTAACAAGCTCGATCGTGGAAAGTGTTTTTTAGCCTATGGAGCCAGCTGACATGAGGTCTCTATGTAGATGAATAACAAAAGAGTCATCTTGCACCACATCTCGAACCCCTGAGGTTGAGTAATACACGCTGACTAGGATGTGAATACAGGAATGTCTCTGGACCAAGTGTGTCTGAGCTGCAGTCCAAAAAAGCCGCCGGCGCCGCAGCGACCGTCAGTCTGGCCGCCACGCCGTCGACAGCTGCAGCGCTCGGCGGCGCCGCAACTGCCTCGGCAGCTGCGCCGCAGTCATGCTGGAAGCGGCGCCGGGAGACGCCGCGCTGGAGCCGCGTGCGCGAGCCCGGCACTGTCATGCGGCTGGCCATTGGCGTGCTGGCCCGGGCTGCCCAGGTCGGACTGTCCGCCCGCAGGCGCACAACATAGCTTCCCGCGGCCCAGACAGCGCCATACGCTGCTGCTGTCCTGATGAGGGCGTGCTGCAGGTGTCCGCGCTGCCGCCGCTGCCACCGCTGCTGGTGCTCCGCCGCAGCAGCGGCGGCAGTCGTCCCTATGGCTGCCCTGCCGACTGCAGAGCCCATCAGCAGGGAGGCCTGCTGCTGGTCATTACTGTGGGCGGCCCATCCATCGAGCCTCTCAGGGCGGCAGTTGACATGCTCAGGGCGCAGCTCTTGCCGGCCTGATCAGAGGTGTGATGACGTCAATGGGTTGGCAGTGCAAGGACATCGAAATTGCTTGCCCCGCAGGGCGCCGCCAGCACCTCCCGGCAGCTGATGGATGACCAGGAACACGAGGATGCCTGCACAATCTAGCTGAAAGGGCGTTATACCGAAACCGAGACGCTTTGAATGCTTAGGCTTACAAGCTTGTTAATAGATTCTAGGTTTACTGCCAGCCGCTCATGCGGCAGCGTGGGCGCCGTGCGGCGCCGGCAGTCGTCAGTCATGACCTATGACAGCTGTGTAAGAAGCAGCAGGCTCAATCCAGTACATTCCGCTTCCGCACCTCTGATACAGTCGACTCTGGTATGCTGTTAGGGTCAAAAAAAAATAACCTTTTTGTTTTTTTTAATGTGATTTGTATTGTTCACGTGAGGAATGCAGAGCGTCGCAGTCGCCATCTTGGAATTTCACTCCAGCCCATGGAAATGCTTTCTTGGACTGGCCGACAAATCCGAGGCACGTGAGACGTGTGCCAATTTTTGTGCAAATACTGTCATTTGCTGGAGGTCGTGACATATCACATGATTGTATGCACAACCTGAACAAGTCGTACATCTATAGCACAAGTGCGTTTCGTACACGCTGCCAGCTGGCCCCTTCATTGCCTTTGTGCATCGTGCGTTGACACTGCTGGTGCAGTTGACATCTGCCAGAGCAGCTTGCGCGAAGATCTGAAAACCATTCCTTGTGCTTTGGAGCAGTGATTGCCTGCTGTGAACAACACCAGAGAGCATGCGCTCTCTCCTGCTGAGCTGGAGGCAAATGAACAGGCCGCAGCACAGTCAGCCACACGATGTCGCCGACTGGCGTGCAGAGCCCCCGCATGACGATGACATTTCACCATCAGATGAGGTGAGGCCGTAGCAGCCTGGCTGTCTGAGGGTGCGAGTCCTTGCTGACATTTTGCGATTTAAATAAGGCATCGCCAACATGTTTCGCTTGAGGCGGGTGGTGCCATTGCAGTCTGTGACTGGTACTTTTGTAGGGCCACTGATGCATCTGAAACTACTCAGCAGCGTCAACAGGGCGTGCGAGCTTTCCTGATCCATATCTGCTGACTGCGCATCCGCAGCCGCAGCCAAGACGATGGCTGTTGAAGTGGACGACAGCACGGCCCACGCGTTGCACGGAGCTGATTGAATCGATGTCGTTTCGTTATACGCCGCTGACGCACTCTCTTTGACTGTCCTGCAGACGGTCTCAGTGCCGTCCGCTGACGCGCTGCCGGCATGCATCATGGGCGCAGACCCTTGCACGAACGCCCAGCTTCTGTACGCCGGAGTCTCCACGGCAGGCAGCAAGAAGCTGGACGGTGCGCTGTAAGCGTAGGATGAGCGTGGATCGACTCAATCAGCATGCTGCAGTCATCTGATCGGCGTCACATGACCAGGCTGCAGGCTGCATGCCGCTCCACATTCCAAACCCCATGAACGAAGTCTTCGACCGCACTGCATTCTTATCGAACTGTTATTAGATGGAAAGTTTCTTGCATGACCGCAGTCATAGCTGCCGCAGCGGCATCGGCGGCGGGCGTGGTCGTCCCGGCAGAGCTGTCACTGCTGCCGCTATGGGCGGCGCAGAGTGAGCTGGAGGCGGCACTTGCGTCCAGGCCAGCAGCATATGAGCCGGTCTCAGCTGGTGCGGAAGACATGAGCGGGACGCAGTGTCAGCAGCAGCACAGCTTGGCAGAGGTGCCCTGACTGCCGCTGCAGCCGCCGCACGCTGCTGGCACGGTCGCCACTACTGCCCGCGTCGGCGGCGCCGGCGGCCGTTTCAGCGCGAGGGATGCAGGCATCAGCGACGCAGAGGATGCAGCAGCAGCATCAGCGGGCTGCTCTGGCAACACGCTGCAAGACGCCAGCCAATCGAGCACGTCGACACAGCCAGCTGAGCAGCGCAGCCGCTCCGGCCCTGCGGTTGAGGCGGCTGTCACAGCGCTGCCAGCGGCGCGGCCATCAGGCAACAGCAGGCAGCAGCTGCTGGTGGAGCAGCAGCCCCCTCAGACGGCCCGAATGGCTGAGTTCGTGGCATCTGCCGCCGACGTCGGCGTACCCCAGCAGCTGGCTCGCTCCATGGCACTGGGCCTGAGGCCCTCCGCCACGCCTCAGGCTGGGCGTCTCATTTCAAAGCGCCAGAATTCAGAGGTGAGACAGATTGGGTCCCATTTTGTTTGCATGACAACAAGCTGGGATTTCGAGCTGCCATCATTCAGTTCGACTTGCGTATGCGGGTCCTAAAACCTATACGCCTCACGCACTCGGCACTTCGTGGCGGTGTCTCCATGTATGCGCAGACCTGCGGAAGCGATCTCTGGGCTGTAAGATTCGCAGGATGTCCTCTCCTTTCTCAAGCCCTGTGCAATTGCTACCGACTGCTTGGCGCAGTACTGACGTGACTCCTGCTTCTGCTCGACCAGGCGCGAAAGGCGCCTGCTCATCCGGTCTCCACGGCGGTGGTCTGGAGGCAGCAGGAAGCAGCGCGCCCCGGGCAGCCTGCGCGCTGGATCGTTGACGCACCTGATGCTGCAGCAGGTGCACCTGCACTCTGCATAACTAAAATCGTCTGCACTCTGCCTGACTTGATCGTCCGATTTCTGCGCACATGTAAATCCCTCACTTTTACTGAATACCATTCGACCGTCTCCTGCCGAGTTGGAACACGCCTGCGATACCACGACCGGCTGACTGCCTGCTGGGAGAGGTCACAAAGCTCAGTGTGCATTCGCTGTGCGTTTCGTCATGCGGCTCTGCCTCTGCTGCTGCGGCGGTGCCCCAGCCTCAGGCTTCCTTTGACATGCTGTGAGCTGGCACAGGGCTGGCGCGCAAGCAGCTTGATGCCGGCAGCACAGTCGGCTTCCGCTCCCGACCGCCGCTAGAGCGGCGGGGCAGCGACGGGGTGAGCAACGCCGCAGCGGCGCTGATGCAGCTGGATGCAGCCGAGGAAGCTGGAAGCTGGAAGCTTTCTACCGCCGGCCGCACAGCGCCGCATCAGGCATCGGCCATGAAGGTGCTGCGCGGCAGCGTGAAGCTGCCCGGCGGTCGCGAAATCAGCCTGCACTGCCTGGCGGGGGCTGCGGACCAGGCGCCGCTGGTCGTGCTGCACAGAGTTGCGGTGAGTTTGTTTCTGTGAACAAAGTCTACGAGGAGCTCCCACAAAGACAGTGACGCTGTCCCGCAGTGACGCTGTCACGCTATATTTGGATTCGGATCCACCCAATCTGTTCGCTGGCACACTGGTACCCAACTGCCTCCCGATGGAATCCGTGTTGTTCACGATCTTCAACACGCGCAAATTGGAGAGGCCCTTGCGACGAACACAAACAACGGTCAGACTGGCTCCAAGATGCAACATTATGCTGCGCAGGCGCAGGTTCTGGGCACGGCAGCTCCAAAGAATCTGTGGGTGAATGCCATCAATGCCGCCAGAAAAGCCAAATTCTGCATGTGGCCTGCGACGCCAGAGCAGGGGCGGCTGCTGCGGACGGCCGGCGCATTTGCGCTGACCAGTAAGTTTTCAAGAACCATATTGCGTCCTGACGAGAGACATGTGAACAGTGTATGTTCTGGCCCAGGTACAACAATAACCTGTGGTGCATTTTCAACGCCTGCAGCACCCGCTTACTTTCATAGCGCATGCATGGGCTGCAGCAGTCTCATTCAGCAGAAGCCCCTGTGGCAGTGCACTTCGATAGCGGTGAGACCTTGGTTCGCCCTGAAGCAGACGTGCCCTACAATAGCAACGGACTGCTGGTGAGGTGCAATCTGGATGACGACCTGCAGTGTGCTCTTAATTGGTGCAGGGGGCGGGCTGCACCTGCTGGGCTCGTTTGCGGCGGCGGCGTTCCTGCTCCGCCGCCTGGGGGCGGACGCTGCCACCTGCAGCACGGTGCGGCGGCTCTCTGAAGAAACGCCTTCATGGGACGCTGCCCCAATGGCTTCATCGCCAGAGCCGCCGCCGGCGCCGGCGCCCGCCATCATGCCCACCGGCGGGCCGCGAGGCTCCTCCGCCAGGAGCCGCAGGCTCAGCGAGCTGCAGCAGCCCACAACCGGCGGTCCGCGCCCGACTGAGCGGCCCAGCAGCGCGCAGCCCGGCAGCGAGCGTCCCGGCAGCAGCGAGCGGCCCGCCAAACGCCGCAAGCTCAGCCAGCTGCAGCAGCCGCCACTCCGTGGGCGCTCAGGCAGCGAGCGCCCCGGCAGCGAACGCCCCGGCAGCGACGGGCGGCAAGTAAAGCGGCGGCCGCATGCGGGGCAGTGGGCGGAGCGGCAGCGGGAGCAGCTCATGGCGGAGATGCAAGCACCGCAGCTCAAGTCGGTAAACCCTGATGCGGCGGCGCCCAAGCGGCGTGGCCGCCCGCCCTGCTCGAAGAACATTGAGAAGCGGGGCGGCCGCCCGCTGGGCTTGAAGCGGCCGGGCACTGCGGCGTCCGAGCAGGCTCTGCCCACCGTCTCCGCTGGTGGTGGCCAGAGCCAGGCGCTGGCGCCGCCGCTGGGAACTGCAATCCGGCCTGCTCAGAAGCGGCAGGGACAGGATCCGCGGCTGCAGCATGCCGCTTCAGAGCCCACGCGTACAGCAGCGGCGCCGGTGGGGCTGATGCCACAACCGCCACCGCCACCGCCAACGGTGACGCAGCCGGTGGCGTTGCAGCGCGAGCTGCCATCGCCTGCAGCACCGGCGCGGCGGGCAGGCGGCGCTGCTTCGGAGGCGGCGCCGTCGCAGCTGCCGCAGGACCGAGATCGAGAGGCTGCAGGGGAAGGAGGGGAGGCAGAGGAGATGTCGGCGCAGCTGCAATTGGGGCGATGCCCTGCTGCAGGCGGTCAGCCCGACGAGCGCCGCGCTGCAGACTCGACGCGGTGGCTGGCGGTGGCGCACAGCCCGCAGCAGGTTTCGGCTGCCGCAATCCTGACGGCACCGCACAGCGGCTTAATGGCTGCCGACTATGGCGCCGTCGCCAGCGCTGAGGCTGCTGACGATTCGGAGCTGGCGGTGTGGCAGCTGGCGGACGCACTGGAGCGGCGGCTTGCGCCGGGGGCGCACTACACCGACTTGCAGCGACTGGCATCGCAGGTGACAGAATCTCGTAGCTTTCCTGTTTATGCCTGGAGCGGTAGTGCCTAGATGTGTAAGCCAGCATCAGTGAAGGGGGGGATGATGTGGACTGGATCCATTGTGTCAAATTCGTGCAGCCTCGTAGTGGCGTCATAGCCCTGTAGTCGAGTCCGTCACTCTATTCGCCTGCATCATCCCTGCAGCTACAGAACGCTGCATCCAAAGGTCTTGCGCGGCGCTGCTGCAGGTGCGGGCTGCGCTCGCGGCGGCGCTGGGCGCTGCAGCGGATCGGGAGCAGGCTGCTGCCAAAGCGCAGCAGGCTGCGGCAATGGCGCAGCAGCGGGCGGCGCGAGCGGAGGCGCGGGCCTGGCAGCGCCTCGGCAGCGCAGAGGAGCGCAACAGTGACCTGGCAGCGGCGCTCGCCGCATCCGAAAAGGCGGCGGCGGGGATGGCGGCTCGGCTGGAGAGGAGGGATTGCGATGCGAGGGCGGCGCAGGCGCGGCTGGATGCCGCGAGGGCGGCGCTGCTGACCTGACGCAGTTGTCGAGCTTGCATTCGGGCACATCATGTCATGTGGGACGGCTCGAGACGGCTTGATTGCTCGTGACATCCGCAATAATTCCCACAGAAAAGCAGCGAGAAAATTTGTGATTAGAAAGTGCGAGTAGCATGATTGCCGCTGCATGTATCTGTAGGTACGATGTGCCTCTGACAAGTTCTGTAGCTTACCATCACTCGAGCCGCTGATTTTGAACCTGAGACATCGACGACGTCGAGATCCAGTGCAAATGGAGTGATCCAAACACAAAACGGGCTACTCCCAACATTGAGCTGAGACCACGATCATCCTGCACAGTTGTGCAAAATCTGCTACTGGAAGCCAGCTGCACAGAGCGACGGACAACAGGACAGCTCTGCTAGATGATTTGACGTTCAGGCCACGCGCTGCAGTTATGCCGCACTGCAACTGCGCCCTGCCGGAGAAGAACCGAGTACGCGCTGTTTCTCAAGCACATTCCCCCATGACTACCATGCACCGCCAGAGGTGCCATTTGCTGTCAATGCCAGGCGCAAAGCACACCGGCTGTGGCCGCGTCACTCGACAATCTTTGCTGGCGCCGGCCCCACTGCTGTCGCCGCCGCTGACGCCGCCTTCTTGTCTTTTGCAACTTCACCACCTTCATAAGCTGCGCCTCGGTCGCCAGGGACTCCGCCGCTTGCCGCCGGTTCTCCTCCTTAGTCAGCCGTGCCTGGAGTGCTGCTGCTGCCGCCGCTGCCTATCTGGCCGCGCGCTTCTGCTGCCTCCCGCCGCCGACCATCGATGGTCGGCGGATATCCTCCGCCAGCGCTTCTGTGAGCTGTGAGGCCTCGGCTGGGGCCTTCTTATGTCGAGCATCCGCCTGCACTTGCAGCTGCGTCTGGCGAACTCCAGTCCGAGCTCCACTTTTCTCACTTCTCAGACTGCAGCTGCGCGTCGAGCTGCGCCGCGTCAGCCGCTGCCGCCTGCTGCAGCTGCTGCTGCTGGCTCAGGTCCGCCTCGAATTGAGCCGCCCTCGCTTCAGCGTGCTGACCGTGCACTGCCTCGTCCCTCTCAGTGGCGGCGCTGGCAGCTGCTGCCAGGCCTGCGCTGACCTGCGGGCAATAGAGCTAGCGCTCGAACATTCTGGCGGACAGGAACATGCTCATGTACTTGTGCAGAAGGGAGGCAAAAATGCAGCCGGGCCCAATAAGATACCATACCCATAAGATCCCATAAGATCCCATACCCATAAGATACATCATGCAGCTGTGCTGGGATCCAAGCAGGCACAGGTGATAAATGCCTGTGCAGGATCTGGAGACGCAATGTATCTGGACCAGGTGTGTCTCAGCTGCTTTGAGAGAAAGTGCGCACATATGCCGCCGCTGCCTTCAGCTGCTGCAGGTCGGCTGCGGCAGCCGCCGGCGCCCCAGCCTCTGTCAGCCTGACCGCCACGCCGTCGACCGCTGCAGCACTCGGCGGCGCCGCAGCTGCCGCCGGCAGCTGCGCCACAGTCAGGTTGGCTGCGGCGCCAGGAGACGCCGGCGCTGGCGCCGCCTGCGCGTGCCCGGCACTGTCATGCGGCTGGCTGTCGGCCCGCTGGCGTGAGCCAGTCCGGTCGGACTGCCCGCCAGCAGGCGCACCATTCGCGGCCTGCTGCTCCGGCAGCGCCAGCAGCCGCTGCTGTTCCAATGAAGGCGTGCCGCAGTCGGTCGTGGTGCCGCCGCCGCTGTGCTGCTGGTGCGTGACCGCAACGGCGGCGGCGGCTGCCCCCATGGCTAGCCCGCCGAGCGCGGAGCCCATCAGCAGGACGTGCTGGTGCCAGTCAGCGCTCGGGCAACGTCCCCAGCGAATCCGATCCCAAGGTACTACCTGTAGTACACAGGCTGCGGGGCGCCACGGTTGGGTATGTCTACCACTGGTACGCGCTGAGCCTGCTGCTGCGCCTGCTGCAGGGTGCGCGACGTCTGAGGGCCGTTTTGACGCCGTTTCGCTGGGCAAAGTTTGACATTGCCGTGCCTGTCGGTGGCAGTGGTAGGCCGGCACGGGGAGCCTGCCGCTCATGCGCCTGATGCCGCCGCGATGCCACCGCAGCCGCCACGACTGACCAGCTGCTGGGCGCTCCGCTAGCGTATCAAGCGTTGTGCGTTATGTTGAACGGGTCTCAATGCTGTTTTGTCTGCTGACGAATGTGCTCCCATGCATGTGCCACAAAACAGGTTGGCGAGTGACTGGGACAGCAGCTTGGATAGGACATGTGTGTGCAGCGGCGTGATCGCCTACTATGCGTAGATACAGTGTTGTCGGTTCTTGGTGATTTCTGGCAGCTGCAATGTTGGCGGAAGCTACGGCGGCGGATCACCTGATCAGTCGCCACTTGGACAAAGTTGAAGCCCTTGAGTCATCGAAGCCGCCTTGACACTCAACGTCGGTCCAGTGTAGATGATTGCTGCCGGAAGCAGTGCAGGAACTTGACCCCTAGTTTGCTGCTGCGGGCATTGCTCGTTCACAAATTCTGCTCAAATCGCACTATCAATAGCATCTAGATTCGCTCCATCTTCGACGGTGAGCGTGCCTGACCTATGCCCCAGCGTGTAGCTGCTTGCTGCCACCATGCGCCGCAGCATCCTCGATACCGAGATGCGGCTGGCCAGGCAGTCCTAGCAGGCAGCTGCATTCCTCTGCATACACTCGCAGTTCCCAACCAGAGTCAAGAGGATAGGCAGCCAATTGTGCAGGTGGCATGCTAACACACCAGCAAGTCGCGTCGGTCACACATGCATTGACGCCATGCAGCACATTCCGTGCAGGTGCGATGGCTGGCTCCTTCAATGAGGCATGTCTTGTCGCGATGGCGGTCATTGCAGCAGGCTGTGTCCTTGTCACGGCACAAAGTGAGCCCCGATTGGGCGCTGCCTGCATCACGACATGATGTCTATACTGTTGTATTACGCGTGTATGTGGTGGCTGGCTGCATGGAGGATCGGTGTCGATGAACCACCTCCCGGAATGCCGTGATACTGCGGCGGGTGCTCAGCCTGGAAGTATTTTAATGGGTTTCTGACCGTTACTCGTGTTGTGGCTGAGCTGCGCTGCTGACGCTGCAGGCGTGTACATCGTCCGTGCAGGGGTGAGACTTTGAAACAATGTGAACGAACGGATGACTCTACTGGGCAGCTCCCCCGCTCCCAATCCTGTCGTGAAATCAACGCCATGCTCTGCAAGGCTCATCTGCCCTTTGGAGCATATAAAGCAGGGAGCGTTGACGGCGGGTTGCTGCAAGTCATCTTATGCAACTGCGTTCGGGTCTACCGATGGAGGCAATGTTCTCGCCCTATCAGGGAGTCCATATGGTCAGAAGAGCTGCAGCGATTGATAGATTTATATCTTGCCACACGACACGATGTCCGCCATCGCAACGCGCTGCAATGTGACACTGCCCGCGCTCGAGACTGCAAACCCACAGGTGTGGCTGTTCCGAATTGTAGTTTGACCGGCTTCGTTTGAGTGCGCTGCGTGCCGCCGCGATCAGACGGTGCCAAGCAGAGCTGGATAGTCGTGCATCTGCCTGCGACAGCATGGACAGCAACAGCGTGGCTAGCACCGCTGCTACATTTTGGCTTTTACAGCTGCGTCGTTTTGCACTGCAGATCAGAAACTTCAGCTTGATCACGACAGGTTGGTACGCTGTGTACTACAAATTTAGATCTCCCAACTGCGAGTCGTCAAGAGACGGACATGTGTGCCGTTGCGCCAGCATCATGTGCGGAAAAAACAGTGTGATCGACGACTTCTGAAAAGTGCAGGGCAGCAGATCCATATTCCACAGGGCGGAAGTTGCCGACAGTTTCAGCATCAGCAGGCAAGCACACTCTTCACTACACCATGGGGAGCACTGTTGACCTCCGTCGAGCACACAAGCAACTGTTCCTGGGGCACCTGCTGCATACCGCAATCTCTGCCAATGCTTCCAGCTTTGCGTCTCGATATCTCAGGTGTTTCCCAGGTCGAACTGTCATCCGCGAGAAACTGTAATCATACAGGCTCCGAAAAATTTCAGGGCGGTGACGATGCTTTTTGTGCTCCTTGCTTTCTTCAGGGACCGGCTCCTACACTGTGCATGCCGGGGTGGGTCATCCTCCATGGCATATCTGGATACTCGAGTATGGGGTCGTATTTCAGTGGTAGTGCGATAGCAAGCCGACACCATGCATGAAGCATTTACTGCTGAGGGGGCTGGAACATCAGCGCTGCGTTTCGTATGTTCACTGAAGCCGCTCTCTCTCTTCATCAAAATCCGTGAAACTTGCATATTGCACCTTTAAGTTAACGTGACTTCATCTGCAGGACACCTTGTCCGATATCGCCACAAACTGCAGCCTGTCGCTGGCGGCGCTGGAGGCAGCAAACCCGCAGGTGTGGTTTGTCTCTGTCACATGAACTGACGCTTTTCATCGCTTTTGATCGCCATCAGGCTGCCATCCGCAGCCACATGAGCCATAAATTCTCCCCGCTGGGCCAAGGCCGAAACCGAGTTTATTTCTCAACGTATTTATGTGGTGTAATGTGTCACCATGGGCCCCCCTCGTCCGGCCAAGCGGCTGTAATGTCGTGTCGCCTGCCCTGCCTTGCAGATCACCGATGCAAACATGATTCAGCAAGGTGTGCAGTGCCGATGCGGCTACGCGGCGCATGCCTGCGCGCACTTTTCACGGGCACACGCGCACCCTCGGCTCTCATATCCTGCAGCAGAGGTCGGAACTTTGGACTCTGCATTCTGCTGCCCTATTCCTCCTACTACATTCGCTATGCAGGCCAGCAGATCACTATTCCGTCAGGCTGCGTGTCCAACAATACGCTCACTGCCGACGGCAGCGCCAGCAGCGGCGGAGCTCCGCCGTTCACTTCCATCGAGATCACAAACACTACATCCACTTCCAGCAGCTCGCCCAACGGTCTTGCTGGCAGCGAGAAAGAATTTGTCGGTTTGTGCGTGATCGTCTTGCTCTGATGTGTAGGTCAGCTGTTGCTGCTGCTGCATGATGAAGGCATGTTGACTTGCTTATCATATTCCACTTGAAATTGTTGTGACGCAGGAATGGCGGCATTCGGTGCTTGTGCAGCTGCGATATTGGGACTCATCAATTGAGTATCGGTGGTGAGCCAGCAGCAGCCACGATGTGGTGTTTTGATAGAGGATGCAAGAAAGAGCAGCATGCGCGGCCAGAAGATGATTTGGAACAGCACAATCTGAACTGATACGTACACACACCCTGCATCAGAGTTTGCTGGGCGCTCCTTGGGCTGAGACGTTGAACAAAGCATGCTGAATTGCAAACCGTCTGCAAGCACTGACGTTCTGACGAGAAACTTCCCGCGTGGTCGGCCGACGAACACCCACAACCACTGCTGGATTCTCCTGTGTAAACTGAGAAAATACACCGTGCACCAGCATGCGTACCCGCCCACTGTTCTCGTCAGCCAGCGCTTCCGCCCAGTGCCATCTGCCGCCGGCAACGCCAGCTTCTTAAACAACCGCAAGGCCTTTAAGGTTTAGGGTTTCCGTGCGGGCCCCATGCCAGCGGCTGCCAGCGGGACTCCCGCATTCGGAATGGCCAACCGACCAAGCTCGGCAGGTTCGTGAGGCGCCAATGAGAAAAGTGAGGCGCCAATGAGAAAAGAAATCCTTCAGGTTGTAAATTTCGGCTGCTGCTCTGGTGCAGCCGTCTCTGCCGCGCCGGCGCCGCCTCCTGCTGCCCGGATCATCTCTTGATGCTGCATCGTCATTTGAAGAACACATTCTTATAATCGACATCAAATATCGTGCATGACACAGCGTCACCGTGTTGACGGCTTCAAGCGCGTGAGAGAAGACGCGAACAAAAGGAGCAAGCTGCTAGTGGAACATATTGCATATCGGCACACACATGCTCCGTGTCACATGTGGGGTACTTGAGTATGCACACCTTGAGCTCGTTCGCCTCCTGACAGATGCCGAAGGGTTGGCTGCGACAGTACACACATCAGTGATGAAGGCAGCAGGTGCGATAGGCCGCAAACCATTCTTTGGCTGCCGGTCGCGGGCCGGCGTGGTGACGCTCCAAGCCGCCGAGGAATGTTCACACCGGCGGCTGCGCCGTGCACCTGTGCAGCTGGATGCAGAAAGGCAAAATGACATGGCAGATGAATCAGGCCGTGTTGCATGCATCGGCATGTAGGCTGTTGAACTTGTAGCAGAGCTCGTATGCATCATTGTTCACCGCTGTTCAGCTTCTGAAAGCAGGATTATATTCAATTCATACATAAACGCAACGCCCCAGAACACGGCAATCAGGCAGTCTTCGCAGGGCTCCTCCTCCAGGCTGTACTTGGCGCGCAAGTTTCTGTTTTTCTGGGTTCGATTTACACGTCTTAGATATTCCAATGTACATATCAATATTATTTCGAGGTTCTATTTCACATCAGACGCACCAGCAGCATGCGATTATCCTCCAGGCCGTACTTGGCGCGCAGGGTTTTGCGCTCCTCCCAATGCATGTCTGCGCCAGCAGGAGCACGATTGCGTCCAGCAAAATCCTAGGCAGGTTTTGAGCGAGACAAAGGACATCGGACGGCATGAACTCCTCAAATGCTGAAACCCGGCTTGCTTGACGTGGGGGAACAGGAGCAGCAAGGGTGAGGGCACTGGGCATAGACAACGGCAGTTTCGAATGCGAGAAGGGACCCGCAAAGATCTTTGCCAGTCCCTAGCTCTAGAGCAGCGTGCTCATTCAGGCCCGTAAGTGACCGTGAGAGGCTGTATTGTGTGCAGCAGCTGTGCATGGTCTTTATTATAGGTCTGGCAGCAGCATCCTCAGCAATAGGGGAGGGGGGCAACGGACTCACAGCAGCAGCACCACAGGAAGCACAGGCAGTGGGCGAGCCACGGCCACTTTCCCTCGCCGACGCGCGACGCGTTCTGAGCGTACAGGCACGGCAGGAAGAAATAACCGCACAGGCGCGTCATCAGCAGAGACTGAACAGACAGGAAATGATCTGCCCCGTACTCGCTGACGCGCGATGCCTTCTGAGCATGCAGGCACGGCAGGAAGAACCACGTGCACAGGCATGGGCAGCGCGTCACATGCAGGGGGCTCAGCCATGAGACGCAAGCTCTGCTGCATGCACATGGTTGATTGCTGCGCTGCTGCGTCTGCTACTAGCATTCCCGGTAGTACCGGGAACACAGCAGTGCTGTGCGCATGGAAAATGCATGCTGAGGCCTATGCAAGCGACGATGACGCAGCAGACAGCTGCATTGCGGATGCGGCATGACAGCTGCATTGCGGATGCGGCATGACTGCTGCTTATTCCGCAGCTGAACTCTGTGGGCCGTCACATCATGGAGCAGCGACATCGCTGGCTGGCTGCTGATATTCGTTGGTTGGAGGACACTTCTCTATCCGAAAGACCTGCTCACAGATCTCAGGATTCTCGAAGCAGTCCAGCAGGCCGTAGCGCCAGCGCTGGCCCTCCCCTGGACTGGGCTTTTTTTGTCCAGGCGGCATCGGCTCAGTGGCCGCCCAGCACCGTTTCAACGCGCTCGACATGACTGAAGGTCTTGGCTATTCCGCAGGTCGAGATGATACAGTACGTTTGATTACTGCCATGGCAGACCGACGTGACGACTTGTGTTCGCTGGCGCGCGGAGAACGAGGACGCAAGACGCTACATGAGTTGCAAGAAAGGACTTGTCCTGCCAAAGTTTGGTGCGACATACATCGGTGACTTCGGCTAGAGTCAGGGTCATCACCCTGTGTGCGAGAATTCTGTCCAAGGATCTCTCAGAGATCAGGCATCAGATGTAAAGCACCTTACCCCTTGTCAGCAACAAGTACGTGCACGTATCGTAGTATTACGCAATCATCGGCAGCTGGCGCTGTCGCGCGTGCGCCATGTCAACTCAGACGTCGTCGCCTATTCACCTTGCGGCGGCAGGGCCACGCCACCAATTGCCGCCAGACACAATGACGTTGCAAGCATTGCATATATCTCCGCTCTGAGCTCGACCGCATACGCGTGCTGCCCCACCATGCCATGATATCTTTCGTCACTGTCACATAGTGCGCTTCTTGACCTCACTCCTGTACGCGGCAGCCAGCTGCTGCTTCACCAGCTGCAGCTTCGCCTCCGTCGCCGCCAGCTGCGCGCACACAACATTTTCGAATGTTAACACAACCATAATGGGAAGCGTTGTACTTGAGCAGCCAACCTGCATATCAGACAGGCAGTAGCTGTGGCTGCAGTGTTGGACGTCAGATAGCGACCGCACCGTGGAATTCCGAAATACGCCATGAGGAAGCGCGCCGCGTGCCTGTGCAAATGCCAAAGTCTTGGTTCCAGGTGATCGTGCACGGCAGCAGATTTCAAGAACTACAGTACAGCACAGCACAACAGACAGGCCCAGAGCAGCCCGATACGAGCACAGCATCGTGCCTGTTCTTGAGCGCTGCGTTTCCAGCAAAGGCGGCGTTTTCTGCAGCCTCTGTGCCAACAGCAGCCGCGCCTGCCGCTTCTCCGCAGTTCTGCCACATGACCGAGGGCTGGAGAGATCGCCTGGATATCACTGCAAGTAGAGCTGCTTACATGAGGCGCCGGCGTTCGCCAGTTCAGATGCCAGCTGTCCGCCTGACGTGCCTGTCCAGCCGTGCTGCCGGAACGTATGCCGAGGCCGGCACCGCTGCTGGCTCTGCAGCGCCACATGCTGGCATGTCGGGGCGGCGGATGTTGGGCGCGCAGCAGGCTTCTGCGCAGAGCCTCTGCGCAATGTGGTTGCCTCTTGCCGGGCGAAGGGTCCTGCCGCTGGCGCTGCTGCTGAGCTGGCTGGCAGCGAGCCGGGCTGGTCACTGCAGACAACCGCCTTCACCGCTGCTGCCAAGGATGACTGGCGGCGACTGTGGTCTGCTGCGGCTTTGCCGTGCTCAGCAGCGTGCGCACCAGCAGCAGCAGCAGCGCCTTGCTTTGGCTGCTGCCGCAGGCTGCACAGCCGCCGTCGCATGTCCGTCATGTCTGCGTGCCGTTGCAAGCGATGAGCTTAGTAAATGTAAATGTAAATGTAACAAGCTCGATCGTGGAAAGTGTTTTTTAGCCTATGGAGCCAGCTGACATGAGGTCTCTATGTAGATGAATAACAAAAGAGTCATCTTGCACCACATCTCGAACCCCTGAGGTTGACGCCCTCCGGTGTCAGACGTGGCTGCTGCGCCACCAGCCCGGACAAAGCATGCAATTGAGGGTCCTGGAGAGCGAGTGCAGGAGCCTTGTGCGGCGGGAGATGAGGGCGCTACAATCAGACAATTTACGAACAGTGATGCAGCACATCCGGCGGGAGCCGCATGCAGTCTACGGCGCTCTGAAGGGGCGCCCAAAGCCGCTGCCGCTGTCTATGCAGACAGCTGACCTGTGGGAGCCATATGTGGAGAAGCTGGCGGCCTGTGACCATGAAGATGACCTACAGTCGCTGAACTCAGCAGCCGCAGCCTTCCAGCCATCGCCGCCGCCGACATCCCGCCTGCAGCAGCGGCCGCCTTCCAGCGGCTGGACGACCGGCACTCAGAAGCAGAAATGCTGAACGAGGCGTTCACGCCGGCGGAGGTGCTGCAGGCATTGCGAAAGCTCAACACTGGCAAAGCAGCTGGGCTCAGCGGCAAGCCGGCAGAGCTGCTGCGATATGCGACGCTGAAGCTTCACCTTAAGCTTCACCTTAAGCTTCACCTTAAGGTGCCAGATGGCAAGGTGGAGAATGTGCTGCTGCCCGCCTTGACGACGATGCTTAATGCCGCCTTCCTGTCGGGAGAGATCCCGGACCAGTGGAACACAAGCATGGTGACGCCGATCGCGATATACAAGAAGGGAGATGCAATGGACACAGCGAACTCCTGCTGCGCCGCCCTCCACTGACTGAAGGTACTCAAACAAACCATACATGTACAAACCAAATAATGTCGGGCTGACGTGACAGCCCTGCTTGACGCCCAAGCAGGACTTGTGCATGTTACCATGGCGGCCTGCCACCTTGACAGCTGCCTGACTGTTGATATACATTGCCTTGACGCCTTTCAGCATGTTGCCATGAATAGCCAACCCAGCCACCGTCTGCCAAAGCTGCTTGCAAGGCACGCTGTTGTAGGCGCCCTTCAGATCGATAAAGCAGCAGAACAACTGCGCTTTCTTGTGCTGTACTTGCTGATATATGTAGTGTTGTAGCGTCAAGAGCGGATGGCGGCAGGACAGCGCTGGGCGAAAGCCAGTCTGGACCGGCGATCGCAGGTCGTGCGTCTCTGTGAAGTCCACCAAGCGGTCATTGAACAGGATGCCCAAAACCCGCATGGCAGGCTCGCCCACCACGATGGGGCGGCGCAGCAGTCCAACATACAAAACTGGGCAGCTGGACTGTTGGCATGTGCGAAGCATGCCATCAGCGCCTGTCAGCGCCAGCCATGCTG
>JAABUW010004883.1_pt1 | contig 17937 bp, 16 predicted proteins | sample 5560081 | NCBI WGS metagenome assembly JAABUW01 (sample SAMN10711882, study PRJNA513363) | rock metagenome | isolation source: Antarctica rocks | place: Antarctica: Victoria Land, Knobhead sud | reverse complement strand
TAGAGAAATAAGCTAAATTCCTTAATAAAAATAAAAATGATCTTAAATAACTCCCTACTATTAGATAGCGGCGTAAGAGATTAGATAAATAAGACTATTAATAGCTAGTAACTCTATTAATATAAGAAGTATATAATATTAATAAAGGCTTCTATAAATAATATAATAAAGTATAGAATAAACTTAAGAATTAATAAGTATAATAGAAGACTTATTAGTTAGTAAAAGACTAGATCTTATTAATATTATAAGGATAGCTAGTTAGTTCCTAATAAATAATTAGATAGTACTTATCTAGGATAATAGTAATACTACTATTATTATAGTAGTATAAGGCTATAACTATAGAAGTATATATATATTAGATAATAGCTAATAGAGAAGCTATTAAAGGACTATTAAGCCTCCTATAAAAGGCTTCTATACTACTAAGTAGTCGTTATATTCATAATATTACTACTAGTAACATGCCTACGGAAGCCTTTAATAAGCTACATCTCGCTAAACGCGAGGAAGTAGAAGACTATATAGCCTTTACTAATACTATAATAAAAGCTCGCTATAATAGTAAGTATAAGGAGTTTAATACTAATATTAATAATAAAGTCTTCCTACGCCTCTACTATAGCTATAAGATACTAGGGGTAGATCCTTATAAAAGGACCTTTAATTAGAGACTACTACCTGTAACAGCCGAAGATAGTACTAAATACGAAGACGAGTATAAGATTAAATAACTAGTAGATAAGCGTATCTCTAGAGGTAAGACGTAATACCTTATTAAGTAGGTAGGATATAGTAATAAAGATAATATATAGTATAACTTAGCGGATCTAAGTAAGTCTAGCGCCTTGATAAAGGCTTATAAGGATATATATCCTTAAAGGATATTATAATATTATATTCAAGGACCTTAATAGTAGTAGTATCTACTATATACTTTAATTTACTATATACGATTTTACTTTAAGTGTAATATATCTAAATAGCCTTACTATATATTTTTCTAACTAATAGGAGCTAGCGGAGGAGCTATAAGTATAACGAGGATATTAGTCTTTATTTATTTTTTATTAGTATATTAATATAGATATAGCGACTACTATTACTTAGTAACTACTTAGTAATACTATAGGAGTCTTCCATAGGCTTAATAGCCCCTTAATAGACTTTTCAGAGACCTTCTCTATTAGCTAATCAATTAATCTATATATACTAGAATCGATACTTATTAAGTATATCTAAGTAGCTACTACTAAGTACGTATATTAATTACTAGAGGTCTTCTAGGCCTAAGGCGTTATTAATATACTTATAATAAAAAGGAATTAATATTCTCTTTATTAGCTCCTCTAGCGCGTTTTAGTATATTTTAGATAGATTTCTCGTTATAATTAAAGTGGATAGCTAGCTAAGGATTAGATATATTAATAGTATCCTTAATAGCTATTAAGGTACTTCATTTAACTTCTAGTAGATTAGGTATACCTTTAGTACGTCCTATTAAGTATAAGGTATTTTAGAAGATTTAGTAGGGGAACCGCGAAAACGCGTTTTCTGGAGAACGACTAGTATGCGGACAGATTAGATAAAAACTCTATTGTATACGCCCTTAAAGTACCTAGACAACCTAGATACGCGGGTTTCAAGATAATTCGGACACTTAGTAGGTGCTTATTCGGTCCTAGTGTCCGAATGATTTTGAAACCCGCGTGCTAGAGTACTTTATAGCCTCCGAGCCTCCGTACCCTAGATGCAAAAGCGGCCCGCTAGCGCGCGGGCAATGGTTTGGGAAGATCCGAGGGATCGCTCAGCTCTCCAACCGCGAACACTTTACACACTAGCGAGCTCACCAACATGGTATGCTTCTGAGAGCCCTTTGTCCGTGCGTGCTAATATTCTCCTCTTAGGGTAAGCGTAAGAAATCATCACGGAAGCCGCAAGGGCCGAAAAAGGTTGGTTCCTGTTCCTCGGCCGTTGTATGCCCTCTCATTCGATTCTTTAGAAAGAACCCCTTCCGACCAACTTTCCCTGCCTCTTTTGCAACCACGAAAAATCCGTGTCCGTAAAACTTGAAAAGAAAGCCGGTATCGGCGAGTTGTCATGCAAAGTCTGCGGCCAGCAATTTCAAACCGGGATAAACTGTAAGTCGAATCCCTTTTGACGGCCAATATCTCAATGATCAGCCTTGCTGACGGAACGGTTAACCATAGATTTGTCTGCCGGCGTGGATGTCTATTCAGACTGGATAGATGCATGCGATACCGTCGCGAAGGAGGCGGCGGACAGCACGACTGTTGACGATGGCCTCAACTCGTACCAGGACTTGGCCGCTGGGAACGAACGGAGGAATTCGGAGATGAACATTGATAGGCATCTGGTCTCAGCAGTTGGTGGCAATGAATATGGAGGAGATTTCATCGACGATGATTGAGGCTGCAGGGAAGCCTACTGAGCCATCATTGGAGGTCGATTATGCTAAACGCATGAAACATGTCATACCAGATCAGGCGCTTCTAAGGCGTCACGGCACAAATATTTTTGTCTCCTCTTACCCTGCACAATTACGCCCAGGCTTGAATACCCTAAACACTCATGAGTCCTGCTGACTATCTTGTTGCTACCTTACAGCTCAATCAACCCTTCATCTGGCGAGTCCCTTGCAGGATTGGATGCTTCTCTCAGGAAGTCACGCTCAAGAGCCCCCACGCACTTTCTATGCCAGTGGTACCCTTTGCGGCAACTACTTACACTCACAACGTATAGAAGCGGTCTCCGAAATCCCCTAGTCCGGGCACAATGTAGCTGGACACCAGGGTCAGTCGACCGGAGCGGCAGAGTCAATGGATGCCTACTTCATCTCGTCGAGCCCCTGATCAACAAAAGCTGTGACAACGCGCAACTTGGGAAAACGCTTCGCAAAGCTAATGACACCTTCAGGGCTTGCGATAAGGTTGAGAAAGAGGATTCTGTCCTCTGGCACTCCTTTCGATTTAAGTACGTCCACCGCCATAGTCGCAGATCCACCTGTACGTTAACGTCAATTCCGAAGGCTTCAAGATGAATATACACAGACCTGTTGCAAACATGGGATCCAAAAGCAATACCCAACGATCTGCAATGTCCTCTGGCAATTTGTCGTAGAACAGCTTTGGCTTGCTAGTGTCTTCATCGCGCTGGATCAGGATCTTCCCAATCCTAACAGAGCGGCAGCAATCACGGAGGCCTTGTTCCATTGCTTCACCAGCACGCATGATCGATACTCCGCAGATTTTCCCCTGGAATTTGACGCCGGCATAAGTACGGCCAACAGGTGTCCTGATGGTGTGTTCAAAGACAGGCAGATGGTTCAGACCCTCCTCGACAAGAAGGCGGATGATACGATTGGAGTAGAAGATGAAATCAGCTCTTGCTGTATTCCTGTCTCGAATCATACTGGGAAGTCCAGCCTCAGATTTGATCAAGTGATGAACATGACAGGAAGGATATCATACGTTAGAAGTGCTATTAGCTGTGGCGTTTGCGGCAATATGTGGACATTGTTGTAGGATATCTCCGTAGATACCGTTGCAGTGGGCTTCTGTGTCTCGGGACGGTAATCTGGGCCAACACAATGCGCTGGAGCTACTGTTGGACTGGATGACATTATGGCTGTACGTTGCGAGCCGAAGTGACAGCGAGCGAAGCAAAGACGGTCTGATGGTGGACAAATCAAGCAGCTCAGCAACTCGGTGATCCAATGAGGTCCATGGCTATTGACAATGAAGCAGTGGGCTAGACAGCATTACATCATAGATATGTCTTTAAGCAGCATAGGTGTATAGACATAATGCCTAAGATTCACTCCATCCTTCTACCAAGCCAAAGAAGTGGGGATAAGATTAAAGCTAGGGTTTTCTTTAGCGTCCTCGAGTGTCTGGGAAATTGAGCCGCAAACAAGAGGCTTAAGACCTGCATTAGTCAGCCATATTTTACTAACGACAACTGGGACCGCTCAATTCTCTACTATGCTGACCTCCGGCTTCCACCTCTGACCCATCTGGACACCTCACCAAATACAGCTTCGGGTTATCGATCGCATTGATCGGGCATCGAGATTGTCTACACCTTTCCCTACGACTCTGGCGACCGCATGAAGAAATGCTCACACTAGCCTCACTTCTGTTACCACCATTCCCTCTTCGCCCCAAAGTCAACGCTCTGTGATCTTGATCTTCAACTATCTGCTGCCATGTTCATCAGCGCTACAGCGCCTCGCCGAAAGGCCACTACTTACGGCAAGAGTTCGCGCAGGCCAGTGATCACAGCAGGGAACGCTTTTGCCAAGGCCGCTGGAACAGACGTATTGGATGTTCAAAACAATCTCGTGGACTGGAGCCGGGACTCAATAAATGCAAGCAGACAATCTGAGGGTGCTCCAAGCAGTCATGTTCGACTGGAAACCTCAGCTGGAAGCGCGATACCCGAGTCGACGAAACTCACTAAGCAGAACCATCTAATGATCTCCACCGCCTCATATATCGCCGAAGATGAAGCTCTATTTGATGTACCATCATCAGAGGATGACCGCCAGCAAAACCCAATTGCGCCGATTGCGGGATCAAGGAAGAGGCGAAAGATCAGCCCCAAACCCTTTGAAGGAAATGGCCCATTAGTGTATGACGATGCCAGTCTACAAAGGCACATTGCTGCGGAATCTCAACTAGATCTTATTTGCAGCCCTTCCTGCTCTATGGAAATTAGAATCGGAAACAAGGGTCGACGCCCACGTACGCTACCGGAAAACGGAGGAATTACGAGATCCAGCACCCCGGAAAAGCAACGTGATGCTCCGAAAGCGCGCATGCCTTGCAGGCAAGACGCTCCAATCGAAAGATGTGGGATGGCAAGCCTGGACAAGGCTACTAAGGAGTTGTCCAGAGCCCACTCAGTCGCTGAACGACGGCCAAAAAGATATCCCAATTCCCATACGTCACCTCGGAAGAAGAGGAAAGTTTTGGAGCGCGTCCCAAAAACCATTACTAAGTCTACCCCTCTTGAGGCAAGGTCGACCACCCCAGTGTCGGGAACGTGCCCCTCAACGCTACCAACATTGAGAGAAGGTGAGAGCAAAGGCCGTTTCTCTTCCCAGGAACCGTTCCGCCCTCGAAATACTCCTCCAATACCCACCAAAGATACAGAAGAAATTACTACACCGCGTCAGCGTCAATTGTGGGACAAGTTGTTGGTTGAGGATTCTCAAATTGCAAGTCCTAGCACTTTAGATCTGGCTCGCCCAACACTCGCCCATCAAAATTACACAAGATGCAGACAATTGGCAACAGTACGAAAGGTTAAGTGGGATGACACGAAAGGCTCTGCTCTGGAATCTCGTCCAAGGAAGATTGTGGACACATTGCATCCATGCGACCATGGCCAGAACAACTTGGCCGATGGCTCCAACCAGGACTCTGACAGTGCTTGTAGCGATAGCGTTTTCGATTCCGTAGAATCAGATACCTCAGACGTGAACGGTGCCATCACTGTTCAAACCTCCCCAAGTGCGGACAGCCGGAGTAGGGTCCAGCAATCTCACGTTCATGCTTTGTCGAACACCTCAGAGCCGGTTTCCTCGCTCCACGGGGCAGGACTGAAGGTGACATACTCTCGCCAGAGGTCCTATTTGACAGATAATGATCTGGATGAAATGGCAATGCTTAGGATGTCGATTGAACCTGAGCCTACCAGCTCACAGGGAATTGGTCGCAAAAGACTCGGTCAACGACCACCAAAATCACACCTTTGGCAGAGGCTCGAATACGGTTCTGGGAACAGCCACGATGCGCAGGGCGGAGCTATGAGGAGTATTCACGAGCTGCGCGAAGCTGGCGGCAACGTCCGTTCTGTTGGCGAATTAGAAGCCATCTTGGACGACATTGAGGAGAGACAACCTGCTTCCCGCGCCCTTCGACGCACGAGATTACTAGATCTGGTCGCTAAGCTTCAAGAGCCGTCCATTTGCCGCCTTTTCATTGATCAGGGTTTGGAGACACGGTTGCTGGCTTATGCTGGTGTCGAGACTGACCAGATCTCGAATTCTCTCTTGGCTGTAGCCATACTCGAGCTCATAGCTGGTCCAACATCGACACTGTTGTTGTCGCAGATCAGTAATGCCCAGGTAGTAGATTTTCTGATCAGCCTGCTCGAGCTTGACCAGGACCTTGCATCCCAAGCAAAGCTACGCGGGTGCAACCTTTCGAGATACGCGCTGCAAGAGTACACTAAGGTCTGCACCTCCGTCTCACAATCAGCAGCATGGCGAGCTGGGAAACCAACGGTGCTTACATGCCATGTGCTGGCCCTTCAGTGTCTCGAGTATCTTGTCCGGCAGATTAGGGAGGCGGGCACTTCGTCAATTATCCTTTCGGCATACGCGATCAGGCGCATCGTTGCCTGTTCCATACCACCTGCCACGGTACTGTTACCGCAATTAACGCCAACGTTAGCCATTCACGTCGAGCTTACGGTTTCTATACTTGAGTCATGCACCATTAGTAATGTAGCTGAATGTCAGGAGTCTCTGTGGGAAGGCGAAACACTCCGAAGGGTTTTGAGCCTCCTTCCGCTTATAACCTCGTGGAGGGAGGATAAATGCGCGACGTCGCGAACTCTGACACTTCGGCTATATTGCAATCTTACAAACAATAGCCCTGGTTTATGCGAAGACTTTTCGACGCCGAATATCGTCGAAGCTCTTTTCACGACGATCATCGCGAAGTTCGAGCAATTATCGGAGCATTCAGTCAAACAGCAACAGCCGATGCTGTCAGACACTTTGATCCTCTCATTAGGCGTCTTTATCAATCTCGCGGAATCATCTAGTGTAATCCGTCAAATGGTCATGGTTCTCCGTTATGGGCCACACAGCTACTTGGATGTTCTAATAGAACTGTTCGTGACCAAGTCCAAGAACGCTGCTGAGGTAAGGGGCCTTCGTTCTGTTGGCGATCGATACACTGACTTTTATTGAGGTCTACTCCGAAGAAGAGACTAGCTTGAACGTGGCAGTCGGGTATCTATCCGTACTGCTTGGCTTTCTCTGTCTTAACAAAAACGTCAAAGCGTGGGTCAGTGCTCAGCTCGAAGGAGGCACCCCGGAGCAGCTGGTCGATGCGCTGGAAGAATTTTTGAGGTACTACAGACAAATTGGTCAAGAGGTAAATCAAGGTGAGGTGGAAGGCGATTCCAAAGCTGGTTACGTTGGCCGATTACAGGGCCTTGTCGAAGACCTGAAAGGCTGAGGGATAATCATGGGGATGTAACGATGGATATTGATGTAGGATGACGACGAACCGATAGCTGTGGGTGATAACGTCTTAGCCCACCGGGGCTGTTGGCGAGCAGTTTGAGTGTCAATATAAGTATAATGAGATCATTGTATAGATCTAGAGTATAGGCGGCCTGTGCTTTACAAACATGATAAGCGACTGTAGAATAGTCGACATATCTATGCGCATCTGAATTGACGCACGCCACAGCTAAGCAAGCATTGAATGGTCAAGGTGTCATGTTCGGAAGGCAGATGAAACGTCCAATGATACTCGAGCTTTGGATGTTGCAGCTGAGCCAGAGGCGCCTTAGTAGAGCTGCTACCGCTTCACGCCTCTATGTGGGACTCGACCTTCACAGCGCAAAGGCGCCGTAGTCTCCAGAGTATATAGGTGGTGACAGTTGACCCATCATTAGAAGGCACGTACAAGGGAATTCACCATAGTCACATCGAATCCGGGAATCAGCCTCGTAATTTTGGGTGTCCCTCCTTGAAAGCATATTCCTATCTGCCCGAAGCTCCCCACCATTTCGCCCCGGACTTCTTATTCCTGCACCCAAGCTGGAGAGATAACACTGAGGATGCCGGCTTCTTCCAAACAGCGCAAGTTGGCCGTTGTTGGCAGCCGGTCAGTTGGTGAGCTCCGCCTTCACCGTTCGAGCGTGCGGCTCAAGCGTCCGCCAAAACTAATTGGGCCAATTCCTCAGGAAAGTCTTCGCTCACGGTACGATTTGTGGAGGGGCACTTTGTAGACAGCTACTATCCAACAATTGAGAACACGTTCAGCAAAGCGATCAAATATCGCGGTCAAGACTATGCTACTGAGATTGTTGACACCGCGGGTCAAGTAAGCGCCCAGCGCCCAGCGTGTCCGCCAGAGCAGGATTCTCCCCAGGTGCCCAAAGCGGCCTGCTGCAGCGATCGACCGTTCTAACATATCACGCTATTCCCTTAGGATGAGTACAGCATACTCAACTCCAAACACTTCATTGGCATCCATGGTTACATGCTGGTGTATTCGGTCAACTCGAAGCAATCATTTGACATGGTCCGGATCCTCAGGGACAAAATTCTCAACCACCTGGTATGTAAATCCTCGGATTGATTCCCATAAAAGATGATGCTCACACTTGGGGCTGATCTCATGCTAGGGCGCCGAATGGGTACCGTTGGTCATTGTTGGAAACAAAAGCGATCTGAGAGCTGATCAACGGCATGTCTCTGCAGACGATGGCCGTAAATTGGCCGAGGAGTTCGATTGCAGCTTTACAGAGGCTAGTGCTCGTCTGAACACTAACGTAACCAAAGCTTTCGAACAGATGATTTCAGAAATGGAGAAGTCGCAGGATCCGAGCGAGCCAACGGGCGGGAGCAAATGCAGGGTGATGTAGGCTGTGGGAATAATGAAGGGAGACTGGCTGGCACGCACCATCTTAGATTCGATTCCATAGACGTGTTGGATTTGCGGATTAGCAGGCGTCGCTTCGTGTTCCTTCGATGGTCAAGTACGATTGGAGAGAAAGACGAGAATAGAGAGTATGTGTACACGGGAGGGCTGGCGCAAGCTATTCTATAGAAATGCAGAATGCGAATAAGAAAACCGTTCGCATCTTCCATAACCATGTCCGAGGACACATGAAGTGCGACATGCATATAGTTAGGATAGCCCATACGAAGGTCTCCTCTCGGCAATGTTTTGATCACAACGGTGTGCAAGAGCAACATTTTCGGCGCCGATGCACAGGCTCGAGCCCCAGCCCTCGGACACAACTCAGTGGCCGACGAGCTTGGTAAGCCAAACAAAGTAAAGCGTTCAGGATATACGAAATACTCTACTCTAAGAATGGGTACTCGCAGGAAGCACGCTCGAGGTCGACGCGGATATTTCGTGTGCAGGTGAGAACGTGCCCAATGCGCGATGGCCTGCCCGCCGTTTTCGAAGGCTTTCTCACAAGACTAAGGTATTTGGGGCGTGGAAAATACAATACCAATCTAACGCAAACGGTGTGTAATAATATCGGAAAAGAAACGGCTTGGCTGCTGCCGAACCTTACGTTATCTTACTGCTTTGGGCGAAGTCGGCATCCGAAGAACGTTGACAACGGCCGGCCAGCAAAATGAGACACTGACATTCCAGCCGAAGCATTGCGATAGTCTGCAAACGCTAAGCGTGGAACAGAGCAACTGTTAGATCTTGCCATTGCACTTTCCGCTGAAAGCGAACAACATCCGAATACAGAACATTACGACGTGATACGTGAGATTTCATCACCAGGACTACTCCTTGAACTAGCCGAGTTCATAACAGAATATCATGACGAACGTCAGAACTATCCCCTAACGCAGACCAATAGCGAAATCTCTTCGGAACAATGCTACGCATACCGAATAGTCTAGAAAAAGATTGCGATACGGGCAAGACCTGACTGCATTGGTCTGCTGAGGTCACCACCGCTGCCTTGGACGATGCGAATGCATTTGCAATAGATGGGGCAGTGCTGGTCGTGGAGAGGTAGACGATCAGATGCGTCGAAGGGTAACGGCAAATTGACCAACGATGAGCAACGTCGTTGCGACGATGTACTGTAAGTGCTAGGACCCACTTTCTGTACCTCCCCGGGCCTCCCTACCTACCATCACGTCCGTCCTCTTGTGCGCCCTGGGCCGATCTCGGAACATATTTGATGGTTTTCTGCCTTTCCTATTTTGGTGACTTATCGATTCCATTCCATTGGACAAGCGGGGAAACTTTTACCCGAGATAGACAATCCTTTCACGTTCACTACTGCCAAACTGGTCCTTGATGGCACAATTTCCGACAAGGGAATTCTCGCGCCGCTGAACAAGAGCATCAACGAGCCACTAATGCGAGAGCTTCGGGAGAATTATGGGTGAGTCCTTTGGCAGGTCTCTTCAACTAGGTACTAACACAGTATTAAGGATTGAGTGTCACGGAAAAGTCGTCGCATACCAGTAGTAGTATGGTAGAACTCAGCCTGAAATCTACACAATCCTCTTCCGTCCCTCGACAGAACTTCATGTTCGATAATCTTCGAGAAACAGGAGCTTTCGCGAAACAAAAGAGGCGTGAGTATATAATCTCATAAGAAAGGACATCAAGTCATGTAGTGACCGTATTTACGCCCACAACCAGAGATACGGCTAAGCTTGTAGTTTTCGTCGTGAGCCAGACTTGGCTAATCACTTCTCAGTGCGGGGGTTGTTGTTCATGGAGCTCGCAACGGAAGCTCTTTAGAATCGGCCGAGGCTGCTGCTAACAAGGGTAGCCACCACTGATCGCCGAGGCCTAGCCTGCCGTGCTGATATCTCCTCCGAGCTGTATCATGCTCATTACTGTGCCTCCTTCCTTCAAACAGAGCTTACATTAGCCGCGGCCTCAATGCTAATAGAGCATATTCGTTAGATACTACTTCCTATCGAGGACATCTGTTGAAGAATCAGGAGTGCTATACCATCGAGAACTGTATGACTCCTTAGAGAAGGAGCAAGATGTGCTATTGTCGGTTTATCCTAAGGAGTCTGTAGAGATTAGTATGAGCGCACCACCGAGTACTGAACGGCCTCGCTATTGAAGCTATTTAGTATCAAGTGGTGGTGCATGAGGATTGAGTTGTTTTAAAGCTACCAGGTGTTATATGTACACAAATGCGTGGGTCACATGATCCACAACACATGAAAGAGGGTTGCTGTGTTAAGGTAGTGGTTGGTAGGTCCTGAGGGTTACAGCACAAAGCTGCCTTTACTTCAAGTTCACATTCGCAACATACCATGGCATTTCCTTCCACCTTGTCTGGCCTCGAATTTTGCCGCCTGTCCCCAACTAAATCGCATCAAATACTTCTACGATTTTATACATGATTATCCGTTTTTGACCGAATCTTGGTCGAAATGCCTCTGGAAGGGCACGATAAGTCCCGCGGCGCCGCTAGAAGGAGGAGGAGAACCACAAACCCTGCCACTTCGGGCAGCACCCGATCCAACCTTGAGCAACAGGGCGCTCAAGAGCAGCAAGGGCGAGAGGAGCGAGAAGAACGTTTTGCTCATACAAACATGTTCAAGTCTCGATTGCCACATGAAGCTGAACAACAAAAGAAGGACCAGGCACACAGTGGCCAACCGAGTGATCCCTCGACAATCTTCGTCAGGTCCCTTGACCAGGAGGCTAAGCCCCCTGCTTCACAGAATACCGGTACCCAGTGTCCTCCTCCACCCACCACCTTCATCTAAAGTACAGAGGAGCTTCTGGAGGTTTCGCTGAAGATTTTATAACCTCCGGTGCCATTCCGCCTCAGATCACCTTACAGTAGAACACAGCGATTGCTCATCCGTTTGGAAGTCGTTGTCCTGAGAAAGTTCAAGACCGATCCAACCGTGCCGTAGCTCCGCAACAAGATCTAGAATTTGCTCAGACGACCTCATCCTCCGGCTGCGGCATTCCAGTCTCAACCAGCCGCGTTGGCTCTATCTCAAGAAGTTGCGTCGTCCGACCCTCCCCGTCTCTATCACTCCCGCCATCCGAGCCGCTCCCAGATATCGACGGCGGCTTCAAGAGGAAGCACTACTCTCTTCGTCCAGGAGACGACACCAATCATGCAACTACTGATTCTACGGTTGATGGACCCAACATCATTCCCGATATCACGCCTCCACGGATGTTTCCCTCCGCCACAGCTATTAGTAAGACAGCGATTTCCATGAAAGCCGATGGAAGCTGTCTTTTTCATGGCCTAGCTGATCAGATCTACCACGATCCCAATCGAGCCGACGAGGTTCGAGAAGCTATCGTCAACTTCATAGCCGGCAACAGAGACGTTTTTCAAGCCTTGTTACCACTCAGCGACATTCATCCTAGTCAAAGTGGTAACGGCCCTTTGGATCGGAACGAAAATGCTCAACTTGACGAATACCTTCGCTTGCTTGCCAAGACAAGAGTTTGGGGAGGAGAGCCCGAGATTCATGCCACAGCACAACACTTCGGAGTAACTATCGTGGTTCATCAAGAAAAAGGAAATATCCTCAGGTACAACGATGGCATCGGGGGTAATGCAGCTCTTATTGGGTTTTCGAAGCAATATAACCACTACTACTCTGTCAGGGACAACGACCAAATCCTTCTCAACCGTCCGAATTGCACTACGAACGCGGTCAATCCCGAAGCTCTCCTTTGTGACGATCAAAGCATAACATCCTCGCGTCTCTATACGTTTGTGGACTACTCTATTGACATGGACCCATTGGGGACAGTTGGGAGTGCTCGTCGTCCATGGCCGGCAGATCAAACCGAACGCTTGCTCCAGATGAGAAATGACGGCTTTAGTTGGACAGAAATCCAAGCGTTTCCAGACAGAACTCTCGGTGCTTGTCAGCATCGATGGGAAGAAAGATGGATGGTCCGGGAGGCCCGGCAAGTCAGGTCGGATGTAAGTCAAGGTTAGAACAATGCGGAGTACTACTACTAAGTAATTACAGCACAGGGGCCTAACAGGAACAGGCAGGGGTACCTGGAAGCGCTGGACACCCGCTAAGGAGGAACTCCTACAGCGGCTGAGAGACGCTGGCTGTACTTGGGACAGCGTTCTCGAAGCTCTACCGGGCAGAACTATATCTGCAGTAAGAAAACACTGCGCTGAACTGGTAAGGAAAGCAAGATCGAGCTTAAGAAGGGCGACAGTCTTATACATTGCAGGGAACCTGCCAAGCAAAAGCAGTGGAATCAGCATCTGCACTCACAAGCGCTCCAAAGAAGCGCTGCGCGATACCCATCGAAGGGTCTACTGCAGCACCATTGAAGAAGTGTGCTAGAGTCGTCGCTCAAAATATCCATGCAGCAGAAATACCGCTGTTCGCAGAACCAAATACGCACTCGACCCGAGCTGTTCAAGAGGCGTCCGAAGCAGCGATAGTTGCTGAAGCTGCGCCTAGTGCGGAAACATGTCTACGAGCGGGGAAACCCAGCACGGATATTGAGAGAAAAGCGCCATTACCACTGAACTCGGAACTTACTAAAACTGGAAGGGATGCCCATGAACTACGGATGCCAAGAAAGGGTATTCACAGTATCCGATGGACACTATCTGGTGAACAACTCCTGTCTAAAATGAAGGATGCTGGTCATAGTTGGGTACTCATCAGCAAAGCCTTGCCTAACAACAGAAGCGAGAGGTCTGTCAGCGAACATTGGAAAGAGATGCAAAAGGTAAGAGGACTGCCAACCATGCTACACTCGCAATCTTTTGTACCCTAAGGCAACTCGAGACTAAAACGCGGATGGTCAACTGATGAGAACCAGCGTTTAAAACGTATGAGGGAATCTCGGAATAAGCTTTTCCGGATAGGACACCCGGGGGCCCTCACATCCCATTGGAAAATAAGTAGACAACGGCACCAGTTGCGAGCGTATAATCTGACATATATCAGGGTATGAAACGAGTTAAAATATTTCAAGAGGTATGTGTTAAGACGACCATGTCACTTTTTGATATTGACGAAATCTATAGACGTCGGACATCGGTGTTGGCGGTGTGACGCTGGCCTCTCAAAACCCCAACGTGCACATTCGTCGCGTCCACGCGTCGAAGAGGTTCATCACGGAACGAAGCATCAATACAAAATGGCGCCACGCTTTGAGGCACCCAAATCTTACCGCTTGTCGAAAGGAAGTCGAGGCTTTGGATGAATCTCACATCAAAACTTTCCCGTCAAGACCGCCTGAAAGAAGTGGATGGAATTGATAAGCATGGATATATTGAGCAGAAGCGAGTCTGCTTAGTAAACTTTCTACTTCATAGAAAGTATGGAATCTTGTCAATGTTCTACTGTTTAATAACTAAGACTGGTTTTAGATACCCTGGTGATGGCGGTCCCGGTCCTGAGGTGGAGACTAATCATGAGTCTGTTGAAGGAGAGCTTGAGGACCGCCCGATGGAGGCACGGATATCGAGACCCAAGCGGGGACGTTACCCAAGAAAACGACGCCAAATTCAACATGCCTCAAGAGCACGAAGGCGCCTCCGGACGACGCTTATGGAAGGCCGCAAGAAACTGAACACCGACGCCAGGACCTTCATCGATTTGAACGAGTTGGCAAAACATGGCCCATCCAACCGAGCTTCCAAATTGTGATAGATCTGCTACAGAGAATTCGAGATGGCAGGGAGGCTAGAGGTTCTTTATTAGCACTCGACACTGAGTTCATCTCCTTCACTTGACGCGTTTTGAAAGTCGCTGTGGGAGAAGTCCACTCTGGTAAGGTCTTGATTGACGTTTGAGTTGACCACTAATGCAGCACAGAGGAACTTCTCAAAATGCCAGACGGTTGCCCTATGGGTCTGAAGGAACAACGAATAAGCTTCCAGTCCTTACGAAAGGTCTACGGGTCTACCGATTCAGAAAAATGTTCTGGAAAAAAGACAGCAAGGGAAATTGCCGAGATGCTCAAAAGCCCCGGGGTCAGCCAAAAGTCCATCAGTCTTGTTTGGCATGTTAACCGCTTTGACCTCACTATCCTCAGAGAGCTATTAGAGTCTAAGGGATACACCGATATTGTGCCTCCACAAGGAAACTGCATCCCAATGATCAAGCATTATCGAGCGGGCTTGCCCCCGAGAGACCAGACTGGCAGAATTTTCACCTCGAGTCTAGATCAGCTCTTTCCTCTTCTATTCCCTGGGTATCAGTTGGTCAGGATGAATCATAATGCAGCGCCCGACATTGAAATGCTCCTGTGGATGGTACTCCTCCTCGTACAACTCCAAAACCCACCAGCGAGGAGGGAACTGAAGGAATTCCCTATAGCAACACAGGAGTCTGTCAGATCTGCTAAGACTCGCTATAATTCCCAGGAGAAATGGCTTGCGATACCAGACCTTGAGATACCAGACAATATCTGGGGCAAAGACGACGGCGACGGAGAAGAAGATGAGGAAGACGGGGCCGAGGGAGACTCAAAACGCTCCTTGTCTATGGTTCAACCAAAAGAACTGATGTCATATAGAGCTACCAAAGCTGGGCGAGCTCGCCAAAATGGAAAACATTGACAGGGCAGATGACGGAGACAATTGTCTAGAAGGGGACTGGGTTGGACTAAGCTCTCATATCCGTACTTCGGTAACAGTCTTAAGCCAAGAGGAAACACGGACTCGAATATGATTATCAAGGACTGGCACATTATTCTGGGAGGCTATTTGTGGATTGTCCTAGGCTGAGGAAATTTGATGCAACATTCATGCCAGGGGACACAGGAATATAAGCCAAGTAATGAACATCAAATATTTGTGAAGCCCAAATATTGTTCTCGTTGCCAAAGTGTGGGCCAGGATCTTACCCCTCCTCAGGGCTATGTGTAGGAAAACATCATACGATCTCGGATCGTAATGGAGTATAGATTTGAGTATAACTATTCGAACGGGCATGGTAGATGCTGACCGCCGTGGAAGGGAACATATTTCTAGTCGTGAGCTTTCAAGAGAGCCACGCGGCGCAAGTGCAGGTAATTAAGCACGATCGGTCCCCAGAGGAGCAGATTTTGGTGTCTGCAGTAGATTAGGTAGACTCGAGAATTTCAATCGGTAGAAGGGAAATCGAGAATTGTCCAGGCCAGGTTCTGACTTCTGTTAGGACCGGACAAACGTAATGGTTGAACCGTCTTTTGGACTAGATACTTCTTTGGGTCAGCCAGCCACAGGGGTATGACACCGGCAACGGCGGATAGAAGATTATATAGAAAGGAATAGGAGCTTATAGCAAAGAATAGATAAACAGAGACAAAAGAGAGAAGAGAAACAGCGGGCATAGATACTCTCGATAGATAATTACGACGATCATAATAAATCAGTTTCTATACTCAACAGAAGAACAGTAAAACCTTTCGAAAAATATAAAAAGAAGCAAGATACGGAGGTATATTCACAACGACGACGCGGTGTGCCGACGTTCAGCAGCCGGAATCGGGCCCAGGGCAGCAGGAAGCAGAGGGCGGGGAGGGGTTGACCAAACCGGATGCGGCACCCGAATTAGACGTTAGCGTCTTGGCATTTTTTGGTGGTGAATCAGGTATAGTGCCCTGACCAATCTGTCACGCTAACATTTAAATACCTGGATACGTACCTACTCGTGCAATCCACAAGTTTGTCCGGTCGCTTAGTAGCGGCGGGAGAAGCCACTAATCACTCAATCCTGATCTAGGTACTACTATGTCTCTTTGTGAAGGGCCAAGACGCTAAAATTTAGCCTCGGGACGCATATGTGGATTGCACGAGTAGTACGCGGTGAGAGGCTTGCGGGAGTGGCCGCAGCCAGCCCCTGATGCTTCATGTGATTCGGATCAGGCAGCTAAAAGCTTGGCCATGACCACGTCTGACACTTCCATTGATCATGACACCATAGAGTACTGTATTTATATCTGCATCCTTTGCCGTGCGTGACCAACGGAAGGTGCGACACCAATATTCATCATTCCTCTTCTTGCTTGAGTCACAAGTCCCACTTAGCAGCCATGTCTGCTCCCGCTGCTCCCTCACAGCCCAGTCCAGATCCCACACTTTCTTACACGTGATCCCGCCGTCGTTTTCTGAGATCCAGGCAGATTCGTGTTATCGTTGGACGTCTTCGCAAGCCGTCATTACACTTCCCACTCCTTTTCTTCCTGCACAAGAATGGGGGATAGAAACCGAGAGCCTCTCGGCTGTCCTTTTTGCAGTTTCACTACCCACAACGAGGATCATTATAAATTATTATTCCACGTGGAAACTGTTCATCCGGAGAGCAGCCATGTATCGCCATTTGCCGTTAAAGAAGCAAAGTCGGAAGTCGATGATGATGATGCTCAGGAAATGGAAGGAGCGAAAGAACCTTCTTCTGAGTACATCGAGTGCCAGTGTGGCGAATACTGCCTCCTCGCAGAATTTGAGAGCCATCTGGAGATGCATTATGCTGAGGGTATGGGGTTTGATGAAACCAACAGAAGTGCAATAGGCTCAGCTGCGCTGGGTCCCGCTCTTCATCAGGGTAGAGCGTTATCCCCTACTATGGAGAGTGCACTTCACACCCCCTTAGAGGATCTTATTACCGCCCCAAGAAAAGCTTCGAGAAGATCTGCCGCAAGCCGTCGGTCTCGTAGTGAGGGCTGTAGGAGCCACGGTTTGGTGCAGGACTTCATCGACGTATTGCGGCACTCAAATGCGCCACCATCGAGGAGATCTTCCCACCCAAGACCCCAAAAAGGCCCTCAGAGATTAGGCGTAAGCCCCGTCCATCTCTGCTTCACGTGCGTTGCTGACCAGGAAGAAGAGGAAGGAGTTGGGGCCCCATGCTCATGAGGAACGAATGCCTGAGTGGCTACGCAAGCAACTAGAACTTGGCGCAAAGGTTTCCATTTTGAACCAGATCAGTCAAGATGGGCGACTAGTCCGCGTCGAAAACATAGCCAATGAATTCCACGGCATCATTCCGGTCCTCGGCCAGCTCTGTGAACAGGATCCTGCCCTTTCTCGAGTATACCTTTGTCACCCGGACGTCACTCATGTCGTGAAGATGGCGAGGGAGGGCGGGTTTTGTGGGTATCGCAACATACAGATGCTGATATCGTATATTCGAGACGCACGTTCAGA
>JAABUW010004882.1_pt1 | contig 17938 bp, 20 predicted proteins | sample 5560081 | NCBI WGS metagenome assembly JAABUW01 (sample SAMN10711882, study PRJNA513363) | rock metagenome | isolation source: Antarctica rocks | place: Antarctica: Victoria Land, Knobhead sud | reverse complement strand
CGCCGCATCCCCCGTGTCCCATTGGCCTCTGTTATTTAAGAGGCGGTTCTGGTGGGGGGTGGCGAGCCAGGGACGCCAGGCGAAGGCTTGGCCGGAGATGAGGAGGAGGCCGGTGGTGTGGGTTAGTTTTATGCCGGAGGAGAGGTGGAAGCCGGTGGGGAGGCAGGCGTCTATGCTTGTTGTTGGGGGGGGCTGGGGGGGTTAGTTTGGGGTTGTGGGGGGTTGTGTGAGGAGGGGTGGGGTGGGTGGGTTTGGAGCTGGCGGGCGGATGATAGGTGGGATGTTTGTGGAGGGGGTGTGTGGACGTGGGGAGAACGTACTGCGTTGGAGAAGATGTCCATGGCGCCGAAGTCGGTTTGGGTGGGCTCTGTGGAGGTGGGGCCGCGGTCGGTGGTTTTTTGGAGGGTTTGGGAGGAGGAGTGGAGGGCGCGTCGTTGAAGGGGGCGTGATGTGAGAGAGGTTGGGGGGCGGAGGTGTGATGGGTGGAGGACTGGTGGTGGAGGGTGTGGAGCTCGTTGTCTTGCTGCTCGTATGTATTCTGTAGATCGGAGAGCGCGTAGGAGGGCGATGCTTGGAGGTGCCATCGTTGCTGAGACCAAGCTTGGTTATATTGTTGTTCGATTGGTGCAGTGGAGTTGCTCTGATCGCGAAGTTGTTGAACTGAGTATTGCGACGGGGTTCTACTGTCGTTGTCCATGGGAGAGTTTCACGCCGTTGGCGGGACCTTCCACGACGTCATCAGTGTCGAGTTTTTCAATCAGCGACTCATCTTCCTTACATCACGTCCCTTTGATATATATGTGAAATACTGTGTGCCCATCACTTGTCTCACCTTGCCATTCAATACTTGCAACATCTCCACTGAGGTTAACTGCGACTAGAATTATTGTCCGGTGAAGTAGCCATCCACATCTTTACGCGTTATGAAAATGTCAATATTTGTTACCTACATGTTTACATATCCCGTCATTACCTCTTGCGGCCTATAACTAATCTTTTCAATGAAGTGAAACCCCGCGTTTTGATTCCATCAATAATCGAGGTACATATGCGACCAAAACCGAACAACATGTCGAGTAGCCACGGAAGGTTATCCAATGATCAAGGTAATGTGCAACGGCAAGCATGTAACCGGTGTTCCACGTACAGTAATCCTGTTGCATCCAACCCTCCTGATGACAAAATAGACGCGGCTATTAAAGGAGGGAGATGCAACAGGCACTGTAGACGTGGAGCTGAGATTATACGGTCGAACTTGATCTGGATCATTCCAGCGAAAGAATCTTGCTGTCTCTCCATTCCTCATCATAATGTGGAGAATATACTAAGAGACGCAGGACAGGATGGCGACTCCCTTTTCGAAGTTCGAAGATGTAGAGAAGGGGATCGAGCCAGGTGGGAGTGTGGCTAACGAGCCCATACCAGCCGAAAGGGCGGAGCCGCTAGCTGCTCCCACAGGCTTTTCGGGAAAATTTGGTTCAATTCTCAAAAGGTTTGAGTACCGACTTCTAAAGTACAATGTAGAAGCAAGAGGAGTGCAACGGGTGGAGCCTAGCGAGACTCATCCCAAATCATGGAAGGACTACCTGCAAGCGTTCCTTCTCTGGGTATCAGTCAATCTAGCAGCCGTCAACATCACTCTCGGAATGCTAGCGCCAACCGTCTACACCCTCAGCTTCAAAGACTCTGCACTCTGCGCCGTCTTCGGATCTCTCCTCGGCAGTCTCGTAGTGGCATACATTGCAACATGGGGTCCGATATCCGGGAACCGCACTATGATATTCGCACGATATACATTTGGATGGTGGCCAAGCAAGCTCATAGTGGTTCTCAATCTGATAGTCTTCTTAGGCTACTCGATGATCGGTCTCGTGGTTGCAGGCCAGATCCTCTCAGCTGTGTCCAGCAATGGTAGTCTCAACGTCGTGGTGGGAATAGTTGTCGTCGCCGTTATCGTTTGGATCGTGACAACATTCGGCATCAAGCTCTTCCACATGTATATTCGTTATGCTTGGCTGCCACAGGTCATCGCCATTAGTATCCTCTACGGCGTATCCTCCTCTCAGTATGACCTAAGCGTCCCATCCTCTGGCGATCCAAAGACAATTATCGGCAACAGATTATCTTTCTTCTCCCTCTGCTTAAGCGCCGCAATCACCTACGCTGGCGGCGCAGCAGACTTCTTCGTATACTACCCACCCAGCACACCCCGCCTCCCGCTCTTCGTGCTTTCGCTCCTCGGCCTCGTCTTCTCCTTTAGCTTCGCGCTTATAGTGGGCATCGGTCTCGCGTCCGCCATCCCAAAGAACGCAGCCTACGCTGCAGCCTACACAAGTGGCCAGGGTAATCTTCTCGTCGAGGGCTTCTCCTCACTCGGCGGTTTTGGGAAGTTCTTAGGCGTCGTCATAGCTTTAGGCCTAATCCCAAATGTAATAGCTCCAACCTACTCCAGTGGTATCGATTTCCAGATCTTAGGCCGAGCAGCGCAGAAAGTGCCAAGGTTCGTATGGAACACATGCGGTGTGATCATCTACACTGTGTGCGCGCTCGCAGGGCGCAATAGTCTGAGTGCGATTTTCACCAACTTTCTCGCTTTGATGGGGTATTGGCTTGCTATCTGGATCGCTATTACGCTGGAAGAGCAGTTAATCTTTCGACGGAGAACGGGATACGATTGGACAATTTGGAACTCACAGGGTAAGCTGCCTTTAGGAATTGCGGCATTGGTGGCTTTCCTCATTGGATGGGCTGGGGCGATCTTGTGTATGGCTCAGGTGTGGTATATTGGTCCTATTGCGAAGGAGGTGGGAGAATATGGAGCTGATGTAAGCTGATCCTCGCTTTCATGCTTCCTCGTGAATCGTCTTAGAAGCCCTGTCTGAGGAAAAACTAATTCCCAAACAGATGGGCAATTACGTTGGCTTCTCTTGGGCAGCTCTCGTTTATCCGCCTCTTCGATGGCTCGAGTTGAAGAGGTTCGGAAGGTGAGAACTGTTCTCTGCCAGGTACACATCCTGGCTGGCCTTGGAAGGGTCTTGTGTGATGGGAAACAATTGTATGGAGGCTCCAGCTATTCTCACACTTGGTGGGTCGTGGAAATGTCTGGGTGAGCAGGATGATTATGTTGGGCGGTTGCTTGCTTCCCCTTTCCAAGCGGCCAGAGCATCCAATATACCGATGAAATCAAAAGTTTTGTTCTATGGCTCCGACTTGTGCCTGAGGAAGTTCGCGCATGATGGCCGATTCACTGTCCATTCCCGTTCGTGACGACGATAGATATCATGACCTGATCGCCCCGAACTTGCCTAACCTTTTACCTGTTTGGCCATGGCCATCGCTACCACTGATTATCCGAGCCCATATAGTGCAGTGGCAGTCGAGGCTCCATCAACTAACTTAGATGAGACATAAATCGTGGATTTCGAGCGAAACGCTGCACGGGAAAAAGACGTCGCGCTATATCCCCACTATGGCGAGCGGATTTAGGAGGCGGCGACTTCTTATTGGTGGCAGCGAGATGGTCGAACCCTGCGTCGGATGTGACCCAGTCTTTCGTATTTGGGAGTTCTGGAATTTGGGTTTGAGTTGGGTGTAAGTCATAGTTGTTTCTATCTATGTCTTCGAGCGTTGAAGATACAACATAGTTTTCTGGGTCTTGTCCATTGATATTTACAGCTTTGGTGTCTGCCTTTTAGTGGACTACATGTTAGATGGATTGGGATCTTTACGATTTATAGGTTTGCGTCGACATCGTTATGCTATCCCAAGTTCTGGCAGCTTGGGCACTCGTCTCGGCTAGGCCTTAGCAGAAAGCTTTAAAACGAGTGACTTACCAGGACACGAGGAGAGCCTGGCTAGAAGTAGCGTTTGAAGGGCGATTACGCACGGTCTGGGCGGCTTCTGAGGGTTCTGTGGCGCTAGTAGCTTTGAGGACTGGGGTTTATGTGGTGGCTAGTTGCGTTTTGATGATTTTTTTGATTTGAGGTTCTTGTGGAGGTGATGTGATGATTAGGGTAATTGAGTGTTGTAGGGGCGCGCTAGGGGGGTTGGGGGGCTACTTCGAGGGAAAATGGGGTTTTCAAGTCACGGAGGGAAATGTGTCATATGTTGGGGTCTGAGGATATCAAACTTCGCTATGATCTTTCTAGGTTCTAGGGTCTTTGTTATGGTTCTCATCAGCTGTAAATATAAGAGCTTGTAGACAGCAAGAATCCAGGATAGAACTTCAATAAAGACTTGGTCTTCATAGCTTGCGGTCGTATGAAGTAGTGAAATGCCCATGATGCAATTCCAATTGCTCCACTCTCGGCGCACCAGGTGGTGGGGGAAAAGCTGGTGGTAGAGAGAGATACTCGGGCACAGCAGGCTGGAGTCTAGAAATCCTACGGCTCTTGCGCCTGTCGACTCTAGCTTCCCGCATTTGATGGTGCCATGATTAATCGGCCCTTGTTCTGTTCCTCGAGTAGGATAAGCTGATTTTGATAGACTGCCAATGCTTGATCTTTCACGCTTGGTTGTTCCTTGGGCGTAACAGGTTGGAAATCAGACATCGCTTGGCTGTCACCCATGCCACCTATAACATCTCGCCCTTGTGCTTTGAGTTCCAGACCCTTATGATGTTGCCTGATTAGCTCAAGCTGAAGTTCAGCGACTGTTCGTGCTTGACTTTTGACTCTTGGTTGTTCCTCGGACTTAGCAGGCTGGAGACCAGACATATCTTGGCTGTCACGTCTGCCACCTATAATATCTTGCAATTTTTGCGCCATGAGTTTCCTTCTCTTACTCTCTTGCTCGGGCAGCTTGATTTGAAGTCCATAGTCCTGCAATTGTGGATATTCCACGCCTGGTCGTTCCTCGCGCCTGAATTGTTGGAAGTCAGACATTGCTTGGCTGTCACGCCCGCCACCTGTGACATCTCGCTCTTCTTGTTCCACGAGTTCCCGTTTCTTGCGTTGATGCTCGAGCTGCATAAGCTGAGGTTCAATGTCCACTACGGCTGGATATTCAACCCTTAGTTGTCTAGATATCGCGTGGCCGTCAGGCCTGCGACGTATGTTATCTCGCGCTTGTTGCGCCACGAATTTCCGTTCCTTGTTCTGTTGCTCGAGTAGCCCAGGCTCAATATTATTGTTTGCCAGTGCTGAAGAGTTCATGCTTAAACCCTGTTGTGAGTCAACACTTGTTCGAGGATTACGCAAATCTCAGGTCTTAGCTATTTACCTCAGAGCTTTGATTAGAGATAGGAGAAGTTGGCTGTAAGAAGTTTGTTTCCGGCGTTGCCATTTGGCCGATGTATGGCCTACCTGATGGCATAATGATATGCTTGTGTGCAAGTTTATTTATATATTGGGGTTGCATTGTTGTGCTGATCGTTGGATCTAGCATGGAGTCGATCCCGGGCAAACTTCTTCGCTCTCCTCTGGACTCTTCTCGACTGCTAAAGTCCGTGGGAGAGAGTACTTGGATATCTAGTTCTTGTTCTGTATTATGACTTATCTGCATTGGCGGCATTCTTTGCGATGGAGCTCGCGTGCTATCCGAAGGGCTTTGCTGCTGCCCCCACGGCGAGTCTGGGCTGTTTATCTTATGGCGCGAGCCTTCTTTCTTGTTCTTTGGATGTTGTCTGCCAGACGATGGGTTATTGAGCCGAAAAAGAGGTTTATACTTCTGCGAATGACGGGACGAGGCTGCCAAAGACTCCGGGATGGAGATGTATTTCTCCTCCACATGATAACGGGCAGTATGTTTATTCAATGCCGCTCGACTTTTAAAGGTCCAGCCGGTAAATCCACATGCAACATCTGTGCATTGGAACCGGGGAGCGTGACTATCTTCGTGCTGCTTCCAGAGCTCGGCCGAATCAAAACCTATGGCGGAACGAGGGCAACTTAAGTGACGACAAAGGAACGCACCAGATTTATGACGCGCTTTGAAGTTGCTCAGTATTCCGTCATTGGGGTCTTCTATTGCCAACAGATGCTCGACGATGCTTTGATACCGAGCTCGAATATCTGTAAAGAGGTTGAGATCTGGGCAGCTCATGTCCGCACTTGCTACATTCGAAGTCAGCATCAGAGGAGCTCCAACGGCGGCATTTGAAGCCACATACAAGAGATACCCATGACTAGGTCTTTATTCAGAGACCTCTTTCTCCGATGTTGCAGTGTTTTGTCCAGCAGACTTCGAACAGGGGCCGAAAGTTCCAATGGGTTCCACAGGCTCTCTTGCGAGGCGGCGATATCGTGTTCATCAATGCTGTCTCCATAATTTGACAGAAGTATATCGTTATGCCTACTCGCAAGTTGCTCCAAGCCCCGGCGCAAAGGCAGTAGCTCGTTTGCGGGTATACTGGACATGGCGTTCGGGTCCAAGAGGGCTATGAGATGGTCAAGCCAATGGTCGTTCGCATACGGCTGCAAATCATGGAGACAGACAGCAATTGCTGAGAGCAAATCTTGGTTGACGATCCGCTCATCGATTAGATCAAAACTTGAGACCAGATAGAGAACGCAAGACAATGATACAGTGAGTTGGGCTCGTGGCGGTTGCAAAAGGGGAAAGTGACGAGAGTGCTGTAAATAACTGAACGCAGCTGTCAGAGAATTGGACGGCCAAAGCGGGTGATATTTTACTAACTCCAAGGCTGTAGAATGACAAAAAGTGACGTATCCAGCAGGTCCCTGCGCACACGTCGCAGTCAGCATTGTCTAACCAGACAGTGAACAAAGCCATAAAACCTCGCTGTGGTGCAGAGAGCGGCGTGAAAAAGGGACTGCTTCCAATAACTGGACCAACGATTAAGAACAGGTAAGCGATAAAGTGCTCAGACAGGTTGCATGCTCCCATAATATTAAGCAAGTTAAGGCAGGTAGGGAGCTTGTACGGTTGTGAAGAAGGGTAGAATGCGGAGACTTTTCTTGTGGCATTGGAAAAACCACTCGGGAAGTGCCTTACGTCTTCAATGTCGACGATTGGGTTGCATAAAGTCAGCACGTCTCCCCGAAATCTGGCTCCTGTCGTCATTTTTGAAACTCGATCGTCTAAGACGATGCCGCTCTCCAATTCGACTCGCCTCAGGGGACGTTTTGCGACCATCATCCATTGAAATATGCGTAAGGCCCTGCGTTGATTGGCAGTCCCACCATCGCCACAGATGGTTGAAACGAGTTTCTGATACCTTTACAATCGTAAGCTAGCATAAATGTATTGGCGTAGCATAACAGTACAGGGCCTTGATTTCTTGTGGCAAAGTCTCTACCGCATCACGTATGTCCATTTCAGAATACAGGGATTCTAAGGCGGACATTACTAATTTGACCCAGAGGAACATCCCTAGCATGGATCAGATCATTCAATGTTGGCAAGAATTCTGAGACGAACTGACCGTGGGCCTTGGTCATGATTTGATGCCCCAAATCTTCAATGAGTTCGGAGGAGAAATCGTGATGGAGACTGCGGAGATGTGAATTGACATATGATGAAATGGTGTGATTGACATTCTCGGCATAGTCGTCTAGCCGCACGGTCGGCTTCAATTGTAACAGTTTGGATATAGACGCGAGTTTCTGGCTTGCGATCAGAATTTTGCAGGCTCCTGCCGATGGCCCTCTGATGCTCAATAGATCCTCGATGGCCTCCTCATAGTCGTCTCGAGAACATTCATCTAAGCCGTCCACAATTATTCGCACTGCTTTATCGACTGATGTAATCAGCTTTTCAAGTATGATCCCAAGAATTTTCTTCGTTGGTCGCAAGCCATTGTTGGCAAATTTATCTAGAATGTAAGGCGCAAATTCCTTCTTAGCCGCGAGTAATTGAGTGGCAAGATTCCGTAGGAGCTCGTTCGATAACCCTAGGGTTAGTTGCCGGGGCGAGCAAAAATAATAGACGACAAGCATGTCTGTAGTGTCTTGGATATGCTCGATGATCTTCGAACATATTACACTCTTCCCTATAAGGAGGTTAGCCCCAAACTGTGCTAGAGCTAGCGGGAGGCAGAACGAGTGACAGGCTTGTGCTCAAGCCAGGTGGCAGTGTATTGGGAAGTACCCCCAGAATGTCTACGCACAACGATGACAGAATGACTCTACAGCCAATCTAGCAGAGTACCGAGGGTACAAAAGCTGAGCTCCTGGAAACTGTGACTCCCGGGTTTTTGAGTCTCAATACCCTTCCATATACTAACTTCTCTGGCAGCCCGTCTGAAGAGCTGAACATTTGTTGGCAGATGGATGTGTGTATCACTCACCAGCTCCAGGCTTTCCGTTCAGCCAAACGATTGAGGGATCTCGGCCTTGCCCAATCCACAAAAGAACCGTTGCTTCCTTAAGAGCCCAATGATCACTCGTGCCATTATATGCTCTTAACAACTTCGTCAGTCTATTTTCCTGCTCTTCCCCTGCATACAGCCACGCGACTGCTTCTCTCGTTTGCGAAGCAAGTCTTTCGCGCTCGGCTTTGTCTATTTCATCCGCCTGTATCAATCGCCACTGGTTAATCTGGCCAATCTGCTCACTTCGCCAGGATTTCGCTTCAGTGATGCTAATTACGTTGGCCTCGGCATCGATCAGATCTCTATGCTTCCTGAGACCCTCAAGGATTCCTTGGAAACGCAGGTTGAAAGATTTCCACAGCGAATCGAAGACCATTTTCCAAGCTGCAAAGCCAGAGGCATACTTCATCAGTGAAAATTTTGGCGAAAGGATATGTCTAGCTCACCGCGTTGCCTGAAAAATTTGTATGCCCTGCCGTGAAATTCGAGTATATCAGAATAGAACAATCCAAGAATCTGCTGAAAGTCTCCGTTATCTTTGAAGGCGGCAGATAATCTGTCGAAGCGTGGCATTGCCTCTCCAATCATCGCATAAGCGTCGATTAACTTTTCAAGAGCTGAGATATGGCCCTGGGCAATCTGGAGGCGTTACAAGGAGTCAGCAATGTAATACTGAATTGCAAGACATTTGTTTCCTATTCTTTCAGCCACAGAACTCTCTAGCAGATGCTACACAGACCTGAAGTAGGAGCTTTATCGGCGCCTACATGGGGAATTAGCTCGCTCCGGCGACCGTTTGACAATACTTACCCAAATGTACGGTAGATATGGCGTCCCTTGACACAACACCTCGATAACCCCTGAATACTTTTCAATCCCTGCTAGAAAGGGTTGTATTCGGTGAAATCCTCGTAGCGATCTTCGGAGCTGGAGTTGGCGCTCAATTTCCCTGGCAGCAATCCACACATCCTCCATTTTTGTCGACATGAATAAGCGGGCATCGTCCTTGCTCACGGAATTCTTGAGCCGTTCAAATGCAATACCGAAAGACGTAGGTGGGGCAACATTGGATGCCGCAGAAAGGTTTGATACCATCTCGAATATTAGATATACAGCAGCCTGGCGAAAGCAGCCCTGTGTGAGGCCGCGATGGACTCAAGGCAGCGCGCTCAGTAGCTCTGACATTGCAATGAACCCTGTCAGTGAGCACCACGTGCGTATCAAGACCAAAGTAGTGATAACTCTGAACGATACTCTTTCCATGAGGTAATCCGTCAAGATAGATGTGACAGCAGAAAGGTGGTCGTTTCGCAGAAGCTTTTGTGAGCAAATACATGAGGAGGCTACCTGCGGAAGGTAAGGTAGCACGCGGTGAGGAAAATACTTCGGACACTAGGACTAATTAGACACCCACCAAGTGTCCGGATTGTTCTGCTCACCGCGTGGGTAGGTAGGTAAACAAGGTAAAGTCTGTGGGAGCTGGAAGGCTTACGTGGGGGGCTTGTGCGCTACCTGCATAAGAGGACTGGAGGCGGCCAATCAGATAAACGAGGCTGAAACCATGGCAGACTGCCAACGTGATCGCACTGCCCGTTGAGCCTAATACATCATGATGTACGCCTGCCTTCAATTGTAGTGTTGTAAATCGTAGACCGGTGCCATAATAGATCGGCTGATAATCAGGGTTTGGAGCGTGCGCAGCGATGGCGGATTGGGAGCAGGACAAGAGCGCGTGGAAGCGAGTCTGCCTAGACCACACCTTACACTCCGAGGTCTATTCAAACAAGCCTGCTCGACTCGATCCTTATAGCGTTGTTGAAACGACAACAGACCTTTGCCACCAGACTGTTCAATTTTCGACCCAGCGACTGCCAAGTCTGACCTTAGCCGATGCATGGAGAAAAGATGATCATGACGAGCAGTGTCAGAACCTGCACACACAATGTAATGGAGCTGCATACAACATCATGGATCAGATATTCCCAGGCTCCTCCGCTTCCCCATCAGGACCAGATGAAGCCGCCCGTTTCGGTGTCAACAACGCAATTCCATTGCCTCACGCATTCGATTGGCCGGCTCCAAGCCAGCAGTATGATTTCATCGAGCAGCATGCGGCATGCTCCATGCCGCATGAAAATTATCGATTGTTGACCAGCGACGCTCCCATCGCTCAAAATACAACATTAATTAATTACAGTAGCAGCCAACCGGCCAACACCATCTCCATTTCCAACGTAGCGTCGCTTGATCCGTCTGAGAGTCAACATATTCTGAGCGGGCCCCATGAAGTTCCAAGCGGACTCCCTAAAGGACAAGTCTGCTTTGGCATGGTATGATTCTTTCTTTATTTGTTATCTGTCATCAAAGCAGTTCGGACTGATAGCTCAATCGTAGCTCGACCATATCCCTATCCATCGGCTGCAGCCTGATGTCTTAGGGCCTGGTGACGAATACATTGCAGTCTCCTTCAATACAGAATCGGAGATAACACAAGTCCTCTCTGACTCGGGGTATTTAATCGGAGCAGTCGACTCTCGGTACTCAAAGATATTCAAGGTCTTACAACGCGAAGAGAGTATTGAGTCTCAAGCTTACGTGGTCTCTCTGGCCCTCGAAAAGCATGGTACAAGCCGCAACCGAGTCAAACAAGGACGTAGACAGACCTCGAGGCTGCGGATCAGACCTTTCACGCTGTCGGTAATCTGGTACGGGCCAATGGATAAATTTGATGATATAGGCGAATTCTTCTTGCAATGCTCGGAATATCTGCAATCTCCTCTGCACTGCGATCGCAACGTACCCTACCGCAACCCTCAAAGCTTGTCCGGAAGAGATGAGAATCCATCTATGACATTTGACCTCAGGGAAAAACTTACCTTCTCCGAGTTCGAGACATTGGCGCAAGGAGTTGACCTATCGGCTAACCTTCAGACTGGTATCACTTTTCCGGAGACAGAACCACCAGCGGCAATTCGAACACCTCTATACAGGCAAGTCGACGCATCAGAACATATCTTTAATCTCATCATGCAAAGTCCCGAGCCATTGCTGACATCTTCCAGTCATCAAAAGCAAGCATTGACGTTCATGTTGATGCGCGAAAAAGATTCGAACGAAATTTGGAAGGCAGTTTTCAACGATACCAACGGTATGACGCGGTATGTTCACCGACTGTTGACGGAATGAAGTCCATGAGACGAAATGAAGAGCTCATAGTGTTCAAGATACGTGAACATGAAAACTGGAGACATTTGTGACTACCACCCTGGTGAGGTCAAAGGTGGTATGCTTGCCGACGCTATGGGGTTAGGAAAAACCTTGAGCATGATATCCCTGCTGGCGACAGACTGGCCACGTCGAGCGAATGAAATAGGACCGACCCTACTCGTTGTCCCGCCTTCTCTCCTCCGCACATGGGAAGGGGAGCTAAGGAGGCACACCCACCCAAATACCCTAAGGTACTGGAAATACCATGGGCCGAAGCGCTCAAATGACACTACAGTTATGCTTGCGCATGACATAGTATTGACGACCTATGATGTGGTGGCCTTGGAATGGCGCTGTCTCGACAACGGGCAGAAGCCACTTTACTCGCGCAGTTGGCATCGCATTGTCTTAGATGAGGGTGAGTCAGATCCCCAATTTATGAACATAACCGCCGACGTGTTTTCCTTAGCCCACGAGATTCGATCCTCCAATACCATCCGGGCTAAAGCCATCGGCGCGCTGCGAGGACACTTGCGTTGGGCGATGACGGGGACCCCGATCCAGAATCCGTGGGAAGATCTCGCCAGTTTACTTGAATTCCTCGAAGTCTATCCAAACAATGACATAAGATCACTCCGGGCCATGTTGAGATCCAACCCATCTAATTCGCACATACGAAGCATGCTTGCCTCAATATGCCTCCGTCGGCCCAAGAATACTATAGAGCTTCCTCCTCGAACTGATAAGATATGTAAAGTCAACTTTGAGGCCGACGAATCAGGGCACTACAAGAACATGAACGAATTCGTGACAGCTAATCTTCATGGGGAAGTAGGGCAAACTCACCTTAGGACTTACTCTAATATACTAGCGAAGATTAACTCGCTAAGGCAAATATGCAATCTTGGGACCCATTATCACTTGTCTCTGCCTGGATCGACTGGGTCCGAGAACCAAATTAACCCAGCGCAGGAATTGTTTGACGGTATGATATCTGCTGGCGCGGCCCTCTGCTCAGAATGCAACCAAAATCTTGGGGAAGGAGACTCGGATGCCCTTGGCAGACCACAACTCGCCACGTGCGGTGAATTGATTTGCGCTTCTTGCTTGGTGTCTTCAGAAAAATACCTAGATGCCAAACATGTAGGTTGCCAAGGCCGAGCACTCTGTAAGCTTTTCGCAGTGGATGCCTGTGGCCCAGCTTCGATTTCTACAGGCGGATCTGTGTCGCGGTTACCGACCAAGATTAGAGCATTGCAGAATGATCTACTGAAAGTGCCTGTGACAGAGAAGAGGTAAGCATTATGTTTAGAGCTGAAATATTGCTGCTACATGTTCTTATATAACCATTAGCATCGTCTTTTCCTTCTGGACTACAACTCTAGATCTCGTCTGCACGGCTCTCAGGGAAGTCGAGATACCTTATACACGCGTTGACGGGACGATGACGAGCAAAGAACGACAGCGTTCTCTTATGTCGCTTACAGCAGACCCTCGGATTCGAGTGATTCTGATATCTCTCCGCTGTGGCTCAACTGGGTATCTCAATCCCAGATGCCTCGATCAGCACATAATTTCTAACATCATCAGGCTGAATTTGACTGCTGCAAACAATGTCTTCCTCATGGAACCACAATGGAATCCTATGCTTGAGGATCAAGCTCTTGACCGTGTGTATAGGATTGGGCAGACCAAGGAGGTCACGACCATTAGGTATATCGTAAAGGGCACTTTGGAAGAGGTACGTTGTAGTCAACCCATATGTTTCACACTTATGCGAGTCTAAATGTGTCAAGAGCATTCGCCATCAGCAATTGAAGAAGCGAAACATGGCTGAGCATGCATTTGTACTTGCCAAGCGTAATGACGACTGGATTGAGGTCAGTATGAGCCTCTCGTATGGCCGAGCTTTTAGTTGACCTATCTTACTAGCTGCTACAGGCAATGCTTACCAAAGTGCCTTTCTGATCTCAGCGTTGATGGGACGACGGCCGAATTAAATCATAGAGTGCAGCGTCGTGATAGAGTATAAGATGAATCAGAGCTCTGATGATATGTTGTGACGGAACGTAGCAATGAATATGAAGGAGACTAAATCTGTAGTATGATCATACATCACATGAGTATGTTGTAGAAGAAGATTGGGAAAGGTGTCCTTCCCTCTCTGGCCCTGGAACTAGAAGCCTTGGCATTCTTGGCGCCTTAAGATGCTATCACTCGCCAGATTCCCACCAATGTGCCCAAGCCTGTGCTGATGCAGCCTGCTAGCTTCTGTGAACAACACTGATAGCTGTCAGCCATCATGGCCAAAGACCAGCAGCCTCTCCTCTCAGAAGACCGCCCTTCCTCCGACCAGTCCAGCGAGAGACTTGTCGAAGAAGAAGACGCCCTTTTAACCGGCCAACAAAAGCAACAGTCCAATTACGGTTGGAAATTCTGGCGCGAAGTTGGTCTTTTTACTTGGGCCCTCATCGCCACCCTTCTCCTTGTCATCTTCGCCGTCCTCTACCAATACAAGGATACCTCACAACCCAGTGGCTCCGGTGGACGGGGCAACGATGGCAAGCCGACAGGGAAGAGGAACATGATCTTCATGGTGTCTGATGGTATGGGGCCGACCAGTCTGTCGTTAACGAGGAGCTTCAGGCAGGCTGAAAGTGGTTTGCCTATTGATCATGTACTGGTGTTGGATCAGCATCTCATCGGATCGTCAAGGACGAGGAGTACGTCCAGTTTGATTACAGACTCGGCGGCTGGGGCTACGGCATTCTCATGTGGGAAGAAGAGCTATAACGGTGCTATATCAATGCTGCCAGATCACTCGCCCTGCGGGACGGTGCTGGAAGCGGCGAAGAAGGCTGGATACATGACTGGCTTGGTAGTAACGACAAGGATCACAGATGCAACACCGGCGTGCTTTGCAGCCCATGTGAATAGAAGAGAGGAAGAAGACAGAATTGCTGAGCAGATGATTGGCGACTACCCGCTAGGCAGAGTAGTGGATCTCATGCTCGGAGGTGGAAAGTGCCACTTTTTGCCCAATAGCACTCGGGGTTCTTGCCGACAAGATGATAAAGATGTGGTCGAAATGGCCAAAAGTAAGGGATTCAATTACGCGGATAATCGAAAAGACTTTGATGGCCTTGGGGTTGGCAGTGCTGTCAAGCTACCTCTATTGGGACTCTTCGCTCATACGGATATACCATACGAGATAGATCGAAGGAGCAAAAATGACATATACCCATCACTTGACGAGATGGCGCAAACAGCATTGAATGCACTGAGAGAAGCTACAAGAGACAGCGATCAGGGCTTCTTTCTTATGATCGAAGGGAGCAGGATTGATCATGCTGGTCACGGCAATGACCCTGTAGCCCAGGTACACGAGGTTCTTGCGTATGATAAGGCATTCGCAAGCGTTTTGGACTTCTTGGACAAAGATGACGTTGAGGGCGTTCTCGTGGGTACCAGTGACCATGAGACAGGTGGATTGGCTACAGCTCGCCGTAAGCAGCTTCACCTGCCTTTCCCTAACATGGCTGATCAAAGCAGAACTTCACGACGCCTATCCAGTGTACCGATGGTACCCTGATATGCTTATCAACGCGACTCACTCCGCGGAAAATCTCGCCTACCAACTCCACCACCACCTCTCCACTCATGTTGCAGCAGCTCGCGATGCCACAGCAGCTTACATCCGACATATTCTGCTCGAGCAAGGCCTCGGTGTCTATGACGCCACAGAGGACGAACTAAATCGGCTGATCGATAATTCAGAACCGTGGCCTGCTTCCTACATATTGGCAGACATCATCAGCCGACGAGCGCAAGTTGGATGGAGCACGCATGGTCATTCAGCTGTGGATGTAAATATATATGCTTCGAATCCTAAGCACGCGAGATCATTGATTGGAAACCATGAGAATACTGAGATTGGGGAGTTCATACGGGCGTATTTGGATGTGGATCTGGATGCTGTGACGAAAGAGCTAAAAGAGCAGGGAGCCGTTCTGTCGGTGGGAAATTCGCTTGAGGATTCCGACACACTGGCAGATCTGGATCATTACCAAGGTGACTTCAAGCGGAGTTTAGGATGTGATTGTGATAGTCACTAGATGAGACTGGCCCATTGAGTTTAGCAAAGGCGTCTTTATGTTTCATTGCTGGCATGGGTAAGGTGGCATAGGCTTGATGTTGTCTTACTAGAAGCTGATACCCATTCAATTCGAAACCGTTGAGTCCTAGGCGTCCTGCCATCCAACTTCTGTGAAGCCTACCACACGCTCCAAGATCAGGACCTTTTAGTATGATGGGTATTACAATTTCTTTCGCAAGAGCTAGGGGCAGACCAGATCCTTCTCTGCATGATGGATCTTGAAGTCATTTCCAGAGCATAATTTTTGGATCACATCTCTTGAGACTCTAGGGCTAACTGAAGCACGGTAGGTAACCTACCGTCATGAGGTCTGCAAAGCCCGAAATGCTTATACTGTTAGGAAACTTTGAAATGGAACATGCCAAAGATTCTAAGTCTATATCTATATAAATTGGGACTTTCTACCAAATCATAGAAAGACCAAGCTCAACGATTTTCAATCTAAGATTTGCGAAAGGACGATCTAGAAACAATGGGCCTATCGATAGTTGAACGCTATGTTTTGATACTCGCGCCTACGACAGAGTGTTCTGTTCCATCGCAGATGAATCGGCCATTTCAGAGGTCTGAAGGTGGCTTAGTCTGAAATGACCATATACAGGCCAGGGACCCCAATCTCCACAGCTTTCCAAGACATCAACGGTGAAAAGGTAGATTCTGCTCTTCTATCTAGAGTCTACCCAGGTCGAGAGGAAGCCTGCGCAAAAAATCTATAACCTTTATTCCCACCAGGCGCAGAAAGCACTTTTGCTGTTCGCTTTGAAAACCACCAGTCCCCCTACAGACATCTTTTTTTGGCCCTCTTTCTCGGGAAGTGTTGGAGAACTCAAATTTCGTGGCCTTCAGTTCCCGCAGTCTCCCGCAGACCCGCATCTTCTGCTTCCTCACCCGAGCTGGGCTGATTTGCAAATGTATCTGCACTTGGAGCTGCATTGGCCGCCGTTCTGTCCGGCATTCGCTCAAGCCCAGTGGCTGAACGTGTCCTCCTCACGTCATCTCCAGCGATTGTGCTGTTGTCAGACTCGGGCAAGCTGCTGCTTGGCTTGCAAACTGGGGGGTCCACCTGATCTGCACTAGGAACAGGTCCCGCCGGTGGAATTGGAGGCGAAGGATGAGGAGGAGCAGCTGGAGCAGCAGGCGCGCCTTGACCGTGACATGCCGGTCTAGTGCCACGGCCACAGCCACCGTCCACAGTGGTGAACACAACATTTGGGGCTTTGTTCGGTCGATTTTGATAGTCGATCAGAGCGTAGTATTGGCGCTCTTGGTTCGCCGGATACAAAGCCCAGATGTTCCGCGGCGGTGTCGCGATAGAACCCAGAGCCCGGTTCATGAGTTCACGGCGTTGTGTCTCGCCGAAACCATTACTCTCGAACTGTCCGATCATCCACAGATCCCAAGCTGCCTGTTCTTGTAGGACGAATTGGGATACAAGACGTCCCCTTAGCTTCACTGGTGGGCAAGTCCTGGGCACGATGAGCGGCTCGTTCAAGGGCTCCCACGATGGTTGGTCGTGGTAGAAGACGAGCGCGGCACTGACTGCGTCACATCGGTCGTTGATGTTGGCTTGCACGTCTGGGATGTTATGGCTGCATTGGCGGTAGTGGATGAGGTGGGTGATACACATCTTGGTCGATGTGTTGTAGGCGTCGAACGAACGGCTTCGAGAAGCACTCGGGAGACAGCGACTACCGAGGAAAGAGTGAGGCTTCTGATCGACAGGAGATTGAATCTTTCTGATAACGTTAGTCTAATGGAGTGTTGTGACTAGGATTTTGACGACCGGGTCTGCCAAAGGAGCCTTACCTAAGGTGCTGTATGCCTCTCTGAGTGTCTTCGACCCGTACTGAATTTGCTATTTTTCTGTAGGCTTGGAAAAGTCTGTAAAGTAAGATGATCGCCTGTCCTGGCGGTATCTCGACCAAGGCGTCCTACCAGGTACGTTTTTGATGTCTTGATATCCTGACGTGATCTTCCCAGTCTCGAATCCCTCAGCGCATGCAAGAAAGAAACAGTCTGTGTCTGATGGAAGGCTTGAGAAGGAAATCAAAGCATGCAATGAATGTAAATCAGTCTGTTGGTGTTATTATCCCTGTGGTGTTGACCTTGAAAGCGATGTCTCTGTCAAGATCGATCCCCCCTTAAATACCCCTGCCTCCCACCAATCCCCACTTTTATCTTCACCCGCGCCCCCTATCAGCACGAAGTGATGATATTATCTTCTCTTGATACAAATGCGAACAGTGACGCTTTCCTCAGTATCACCCCACAAGCTAAACCACTGCTCTGCCACCAAAGCAAAC
>JAABUW010004881.1_pt1 | contig 17938 bp, 31 predicted proteins | sample 5560081 | NCBI WGS metagenome assembly JAABUW01 (sample SAMN10711882, study PRJNA513363) | rock metagenome | isolation source: Antarctica rocks | place: Antarctica: Victoria Land, Knobhead sud | reverse complement strand
GCCGCAGCAGCGGCCTGCAGCTGCCGCTCGTGCTCTGCCGCTGCCTGCGCCGCGGCGTCCGCAGCCGCCGTCAGACGGTGCTCGGCATCGCGCAGCTGCTCTGCGTGCGCCGCCGCCGCCTCCTCTGTCGCATTCTCCGCAGCCTTACGCCTGGCCTCAGCATTCTGCAGCTGTGCAGCATGACTCTCTGCCACCTCTCCTGCCGCCATCTCGGACGCTGCGAGCCGGGACTCAGCGTCCCGCAGCTGTGCAGCGTGGCTCTCTGCCGCAGCCGCTGACGCCTGCTGTACTGCAGCGAGGCTGGCTCCAGCTGCCTGCAGCTGCGCAGCGTGGCTCTCTGCCGCCTGTGCCGCCTTCTCAGCAGCCGCAAGCCCGGCTTCAACGCCCCGCAGCTGCGCAGCATGTTCCGCCGCTGCGCCCTCTGCCGCCTTGACCGCGGCGTCCTGCGCAGCCGCAAGCCGCGCTTCTGCTTCCTGCAGCTGCTGCTGGTGGCTGATTGCCGCCTGCTCGATTGCCGACCTGGCTGAGGCGAGGCGAGCTTCCCCCGCCTGCAGGGCCGCCGCCGCCTGTGCGGCGGCGTGGGCAGCGTCGGCGATGGCCACGTCAAGCCGCGCCTGCAGTTCGGCCGCCTCCTGCGACGCCTGCATCTCCGCCTCCACGATCTGCGGTCCAAAGAGAAGGCGTGTCAGTCACCCCTGGTGCAGTGCAGCTGGGTTTGAGACTTGCAAACGCCATGCTTGCATGCGTCAGGATCCTCTCCTTGGCCTTGCTAGTTGATACATTTGCCACAAGCCACGCGGCTTGTTGAACAGCGTCATGGAACAGCAGTGAGTGTGAATATGAATGGTGGCTGCAACAAACCGGAATGCAGCAAGTCTGCGGGCGCACCGCTTCGCGCAGCTTCTCGGCCTCGCGGCGAGCGGCGTCCAGCTTGGCCTGAAGCTCCCAGGCGTGCGCCTCCGCGCGCTGCAGCTCCTCCGCCAGCCGCGCCCCCGTCTGCGGGTGTGCCACAGGCGACATGGCATGCAGTCCTGGGCAGCCTGTGGTACGGCCAGAGAGAAGTGGAGGACACTGGTCGTGTGCTTCGTCACGCATGGACCGCCGACAGAGACGACCTGTGCGCGTTGTGCCTGGATTGACTCTTGACCTGCTTGGCTTCGAGGTGTCTGCCGTGCAGTCTCGATTGAATCTGCTGATACAATTGCTGTCAGAATTCGATTGAACCTCATCAAGTGAGCTTAGGTGTGCACCTCATTTGCGGCGATGCGCTCCATGGACACGAGCGCCAGCGCGGCGGCGTTCTTGCTGCCGCGCAGCACCTCCACCTCTGCGGTGAGGCGCGCCACCTCCCGCCGCAGGATGACCGGGTCGCCGTCCAGCGTCAGATTGCGCAGCGCCTGCAGTGCGAGTTGACATGATTGTTTGATATGCTTTGCGGATTTTCAATGGGTATAGGATGTTCAGGATGGATGCTTGTGAACACGCAGTATGTGGCGAGTGGCGTGAGGGGCCTTTGCTGAGCTGCAATTGGCTTACGGCATGCCTGGCGGCCAATTCAGATATGCCATCAAGTTTGATTCTGCAGGAAGTGGGATCTGACAGGCTCCACATTATGTGGTCTCTGTACCTTGTTCTTCATGCGCTTGGCACTGCGCGCAAACTCCAGGGTCATCTGTGTCTCCTTGGCAAACGCCACCGCTGGGCTGACGTTGCAGATCAGCATGGTCTGGGCGTTGCCGCCCAGCGACTCCTGCCACGGCCAGGAAAACCTGATCCCTGGGGATGTTGAATAGGGTTTTGGGGAAGCAGCAGCATCTGCGTGACGCGATGCGGTAGTCATCATGGCACAGCTCTCTGGCAGCCAACGTGCTGGTTGCCAGACCAACAGCATGGCAGCACCCTATCTGCATGAGGGAGTACACTGTGTCGGCTTTTGTGTTTTCCGGCACTCGCCTGTAGCAGCCAGGTGAGGCTGCACTCGCGGTAGGGCACCGACGCGTCGCCGGAGGTGATGCCGCGGATTACCCTGCCCAGTGTCATGAGTGACGTATTGATGTTGCACGCCTCCTCCAGCTGCACGCCCGTCGCCTTGCTCATCTTTACGCGCTCGCTGCCTGCAGACCACAAACAGGTCGCATCTGACACCGCTGTCAACGGTCAAAGCGCAGCAGCGATGCCTCTGTCCCAGTCGCCAGCACCACCCTCCCAAGTACTTCGCGCTACAGACCCCTGCCAGACTCCGCAGTGTACAGAGGACAATAGTCGACTTGTGCAGCCTAACCACAGAGCACTCAGGGGTGGATGAGCATTCCCACCCCCGAACAAGGGCATCACTCATGCACGGATGTGGCAATCTGCCCACCGGCCAGGTCGACGAGGTTGAGGCGGGAGTGGCGCGTCTCCGTAACCCCATGCCCATTGTCCGCCGCCACCGTCACCGCGCAGGTGAAGACCGAGTGCGAGCGGCTGGACTCCTCGTTGCGCTGCGTCGCCGCCACGGTGCGATTCTCCGCGCCACGCTGCATCAGGTCCAGCACCTCCGGCGCTGCGGTGCAGAAGCCTTGTCAACAGGGGGACACTGTAGGTAAGAAGGTAAGAAGGTGAGAGGGTGAGAGGGGACCTCGCAACAGTGCCAGCATCGGCGGCAGGTAGTTCTGTGCAGCATGGCACTGCAGAAAGTGCAGATCGGTGCTAAAGCAGGTCAATGGTCGAATGTTGCCAGAGGTCTTTCACGGCATGGCGTCGCGGTTGGGAAGCTGACTCACTTGAGCTGACCGGTTGCGCGGACAGGCCCTCCACAAAGGGTCCCTGCTTCGGGTGCTCCCTGATGCTCAGGTTCTTGCCCGCGCCCAGCTGCAGGAGGTCCGTGATGTGCTGCATTGGCAGGTGGGTATGGAAGAAGCACAGGTTGGCCAGCGGAACAAATAAGAACAATAAACATGTGTTGTGAACTCTTTCGGTTGAACGGTTCTGCAAACATCACACACGCAAGCTGCTCGTTCTGAAACGGGTGGCTCACCTCGTTGTAAATCTCTAGATACGAACACGCGACTTTGCAGCTGGTCCCCTCATCCTGCGCATCGGACAGACGCTTCAGCCAGAGAGGCGACACCGAGTAAGCACTACAAAATGACACACAAAGGTGATACATGTTGCGATGCGAAAACTGCCTAGCTATGCAGACTGCGTGCACCTGCTCAGCGAGCTGCACCAGGTTGGACAGCAAGTACTCCACCATGCGCGGCACCAGTCCCCTCTGCACATTGAAGAACAAAAACGTCATTCACTCGCTGCGCCCGGCCAGAGCCGCAAGCACGATTCAACCACTGCTGTTCATGCACCCGAAGCCTGAGGAGAACAGCTAAGACAGGCACAGCGCAATCGAGCGGGCGCCGTGGCAAGAGAAGTGCAGAAGCAGCAGACCTGCGGGTCGCCGGGCAGCAGGCAGCCCTGCATCGTGTGCGTCTTGCCACTGCCGGTGTGCCCGTAGGCCATCACCGTGGAGTGATATCCGTCCAGGATGTGCTGCACCATGGGCACGCCGACGACTGCGGGCGTTGCAAGCGTCAGAATTTGAGCAAGATGCTTAGTGAGTAGCAAACAGCCAGCAGCCAACACTCAAATGGCAAATTCGCGCCTTGCCGGCACGCAGCTCACCTTCGAAGAGGTCGGCCTGGCTGCCGTCCTGTCCGATGACAGAGTCGAAGCTGTAGCTCTGCACCCACGCAGCACCCGGTCAGTGGCGTCGTAGGAGTGCTGGCGCCGCTCAACATGCACACCGGCCTGGCGGCAGTGCAAGCTGGGGAACGGGCAGTCGCAACCTACGTCCCCCACCTGGTTCTCCTCGCGCAGCATGATCGTCTGCTCGTCGAGCTTCGCGACATTTCCCACGTCCCGCTCGTGGGGGTGCGCCGGCCGGAGCCGCACCAGCACCTGCGGCACGCAGGCGCGCTAGCTGAGATTCTCGTCCAACTCATGACCTCTTGCAGGCAGGCAGGACTGTGCAGTTCTCTCGTAATCTGGATCTCCGTCATGACGCTGATCAGCTCAATGCCACACCCCGCAGCCAACCTGCACGTTCTGATTGGGCTGCGCATCCTCGTCTGCAGGCTCCGATTTCTGCGTGCCGGCAGGAGCCGGCACGAAGCGGGGTATCATGGACATGAATGCTGATCTGCTATCAAATCATGCTATGCGTCTTCGAGTGACAACGGACGCGCGACTCGTCACGTGTTTGCTGTTTCGGAAGGCTACCGACTGCAGGCAGCAGGCTTTTCTGAGGCACGACGGACTTTCAATCTAGACTTGCGTCGCTACTGCAACTGAACGCGGCAATACCAACGCGCTAACAATGATGAAGCCAGTCGTTTCTGAGTCGACTAGTCGACCTCAGTACTGCTGAAATGCGCAATCAACCCAGCGTATGCAAGGCGTGCGGCTTACCCGAGCTTCCGCTGGGTCACGCATGATCTTCTTATCGCCGCCGCCCAGCACGGCTGCCGCCCGCGGACGCGCAGCCTGCAGTATCACGAGACGATCGGCGCTCGTCGACTGGCGGCGTCACCGGTCGTCACCGCTCAGCAATGAGCAAGCTGATTCTGAATGCGTCCGTTATCTGATCATACACGGTATCATTGGTTTTTGAAAGGAGTGAACTCACCGGCCGGGCTGGAGCGCCGAGCTCCGACGCCTCGTCTGCTGTGGTCGCGAGGATGACAGTGCGGCCGCGACCTAATTGTGGTGTGCGGACATGTTGATGCTGCTTGCAGCTTTGAGAATGAGATTGGCCTGTAGAAATGCTTCGCGGAGAGGTGAGACACTGTGCAAAGGCTGAATGGACAGGTGACAGGCGCCGTCGCAACTTGAACCCCAGGGGAATATCAGAGGATCTGGCGATCCGGGACTCCAGTGCACTTAGATGCCCACTATCGCTTGTTGAATTCGATAGTAGCGAAGCGCAGTGAAAAGCCGTGTGTGCTCTGCCGATTGACTTTGATGCGTGCATGATATGAGCGGCTTTAAGAGGCGAACTTTCGCATCGGCTTTCTGCAGAGCACTGCTTCCGGAAACCATATAGTGTGTCCGATCTGTCCTGGCCTGGTAATCGGCTCGCTGTCCTCTCTGCACGCTCACGCGACGACATCAGCGTGCCACCAGCGCAGGCAGCGTGCAAAGCACTGCGCCGCGGCGATGCATTGCGGCAGCCTCCAACAGGAAATCCGCAGTGACGCAAGCCGTTTGCGTTGAAGAGCAGCAGCAGCCACAGCAGCCGCAGCAGCCGCCGCCGCCGCTAGCGGCCAGCGCACGGCAGTCCTCAGCCTCGACGGCTGCTGTGCGTACGCCGTCAAACGGCCTGCACTTGACAGAGGGGCCGCTCAGCCATGTCCCTTTGGTCCGCAGCAATGTCCAGCCGCTGGCGCAGTCCGCGGAGCGGGACGAAGCGCCGGATAGCATCGAGGCAGGCGGCCTGAGCTAGAGGAGGCGGGCCTGCTGGCGGCAGGCATGGCGTGCATGCACGAGCGGCAACTAGATGCTCTGCTACGGCACATCAACAGCACCGGCTTTGACGCAGCCAACGTGCGCTGGAGCAGCGCCGCTGACCGCAAGGCCGACTGTAACAGCCGCCGGGTAAGATTTGCAAGGGCCGATGCAGTGAATAGTACATTGTATGCTCATCATTCGCTGGTGCATGGTTCCCACATGTTGGTCCTCACTTGAGCACATGCTCGAAACTTTTTTATTTTGACCAGCTGTTCAAATTGTGTCTGCACGTCTTGCAGCTGCTGCAAGTCTGAGGTGAGGAATGTGGCACGCTGCAATGCCATTGTAGATGGCAGGTTATGTATCAGTTGGAGTCTGAACACACAGTGTTTGTTCTGTGCACACGCACAGGCGACCGGGCTGGAGTACGAATGCACCGCGCAGGCGAGGGAGGGTGAGCGCTGCACATATGGCCTCTGGAGCGCCAGAAAAACGGAGGAGCTCCAGGTATGAATGCGACCAAACAAGTTATGTGCTGCCTCCCGTTAGCCCCTCAAACGCGAATCCTGAGTGAAGGCGCACGCTTCGCGTTGGCATTCTCATGCATGCATGTGGCACCAGTCTAGGTCAACGGCATGGCTGCAGGGCGAAGGACGCGCGCAGCTCGGGGACGATGTCCACGTTTGGCCGCTGCTGTTTTATGCCGACGGTGCTGAGGTGCGGGGGAAGAGCTTCCTCCACTTCCATCCGTTGCTGGTGTACCTGGCAGGCATGCCGCTACACCACCTTCGGCACGCCGACGCCTACGTGCGCTGGGCGATGCTGCCGTCCTTGGACGCCATTGCGCTGGGCTTCCTCTCCACCAACGATCCAAAGTGAGACGCTAAGATCACGTGTGTAACTCAACACTTACAAAGCTGCATCCGGGTGCCACTGTTTTGCATGTGGTCCAGTGCAGTATACAATTAATTTATGTCCGTCCGCCATCTCCACACACTGCCATGAATAGAACAGCCTACGTTCATGATCTCCCACGGCTCCCGCTACGGCACAACACCTGCACTACTGCAATAGTAGTCGAACTACTTTTGCACACCCACTTGGCATCGCGCCGCTGACGGCGCTTGAGACGCTGTGCACCAGCCGCAGCAAATTTGCCGGCGCGCTCGCTGGTGCAGCTGTGCATGGATCCGAAAATGGAGCACGAAGTGGACTGGCCAGAGCCTGCCGAGCAGCAGCAACAGAAAGTCGGCCGGGCGGCGAGGCTCAGTCCGTCGGCTGCAGCACTGCGGCGCCTGGTGTTCAACGTGAGCGTGCTCTTGGTGCTGGCCAGCGGAGGCGCTGGCGGACACTATCAACATGCTCCCGCAGCTGAACAGCCTGAACTTTCTTATCTGCGGGCTGGAGGCGCTGCCGGCGCTGGTGCGCCTCGACCAGCTTCAGGCCTTCAGCCTGATGCGCTGCCGCGTGCCAGAGGCCGCGGTCGCCCGCTGCCGCGCCGGCGCTGCCACCTGGAGCGGCTGCCAATTCCAGGCGGCGGGCGCCGTCAAGGCCGCGCTGGCCGACCTGATGGGCGACTGGCGACCCAAGCCCAAAGTCATCTGCCCTGCCCCGGACGCCCGGATAACTCGGCGGGTGATGCACATGGGAGATCGCCAGACGCACACGTGCATTCGGTTGCGGTCTGATAACTAACAATGGCGGCAGACGCTGGCCTGATGCACCGTGCGCCTGCCGGGCCAAGCACAGTTGTGCCAGCGAGCGGGGTGGAGCGCCGGCAAAGTCGCAGCGGCTGGTGAGGCCCGGCAACGGCGGAGCGCCGGCAGAGCCGCAGTCGTGCAGCTGCAGCGAGCTCGGCGCGGTGAGCGTCGACAGCGCCTCCTGCAGCTCGCCGGCAAAGGCGGTGTGACCACATGCGAGGACGCAGCACGCTTGAGTTGATTACGGCAAGCCTTTCCAGCTTGTGGGCTGTCTGTGCCAGCAACGCATCGCCGCTATAGGTGTGCATGCACATGACGCATGACGCGCATCATGCGCATGACGCGCAGTAAGCTGGCAATAAGATGCTGATGCGCATTGCGCGATTTCATGCATGCACACATCTTGCCAACCTTGCCACTGGCATCCCTTTCGTGCCATGTCCCCTCACTTGCAACGACTGAAGATGTGTGTCTTTTCAAAATACAGGTCTGGTTTTTTCGTATTCGGCGCTCGGCGCAGCCCCCAAACTGGCGGCGACCTTGCCTAAAGCATCCTTATACGTGTCCAATATTCTCGTCACACCAAGTTCCAGCTTGTTGTATGCCGTGGTGTGGACTGCTGAACAGATACACCCAGGCTATTCAAACACAGGTACACCCAGGCTATATGAGATTGACGCAGAGTCAGTAATCAGGCACATTGTGCGCAGCAGTGTGAAGGGCGGGTTGTCCAGCCTTTGGTATCTTGAAGTTCGGCAGTGACCAGATGCTCGGGCATTGAAGCCGGCAAGTTGTCAAAGCAGAGGCTCTCGAGCATGATGCAGCAACGCAGGACCATGCCATCAAGCCGCCGCCCCATCGATGCCGCCAATCTTGCATGTTGAGAAGACAACCCACAAGGATGATGTAAGATCGGCAAGCCAAAGACAATTCACGTTGTCAACACTGTGCCGCACAGCACACTGCATCACGAACGCTTGCGCGGGGCTTGGACATGCACTGCAATCTGTGTGCTCCTAAGACGTGCGTGAGCGTCGCGCTGCTGCCCCTCACGTCAATCACACGCCCTACTCATCGTCGCTGCTGCTTCCGGCGTCGGTCTCGGCGATGCGGTCCAGTGGCTTTGCGCAACTGCTGAAGATGCGCGACACGCTGCGATTGCTGAGCTTTTGCGCCAGCGCCGCCTCGGCTGCCCGCTTATCGTTCTCGTCAGGCAGCCCTCCCGCTGCCTGCGCCGTCGCCGCCAATCCGGCAGCCTCTGCGGGCGTCTCGTCATCTCTGGGCACGCCGGCGCCACCAGCGAGCACTGCCACCGCCGGCGGCGCGAGCGATGAACCAGCATCATCCGTCTTTGGCTGGCTCTTTGCGGCTGTCGCTGCCGCGCCCGCGGCCGCCCGGGCACCGGGGGGCACCGCCCGACCAGCCACAGCGCCAGTAGCAGCACTGGAGCTCGCAGAGGCAGAAGCGGCAGCCGCGGCGCCGCGCAGCACCGCCGAGGCGTCTGGCTTGCCTAGACCCTGCTTCATTTCCTTCTCGATCCAGTGCTTGCGCACCGCCTCCAGCGCCGCGTCGATAGCCGCGCTCGCCTTGCCTGCGGGACTTGAAAGGGCAGTACTTACGAGTTGTTTCACGATGAGAATTCAGGGCAGCATCTGGCTCAGGTCCCATAGCCTCGCTCTTATGGACTACCCTTGCCTCTACATGGACTTCTGGGCACCCTGCATATTCAGCACGCATCTGCAAAGCGCACCCTTTTTTGGCCATGTCGCCGGCGACCTTGATGCGGGTGACGGAGGAGGCGCGGTGCAACGACGAGGTGAAGCATGCGCGACATGGTCCTCGCTCGAGCTCAGGTGTCAAACTCTCGAGCCGAAACGGGGTTTTCCGCACCCTTCTTGGCCTTGTCGCCGGCGAGCTTGATGCGGGTGACGGAGGAGGCACGGTGCACGGAGGATGCGGCGCGCCCGCGCTTGTGGCTGCCGCGCTGCAGCCGCTTCATGACGGCCTTCACAGCGCCCGTGTCCCCCTGGAAGGCCGCGTCCGCCATCGCCGTCGCCTGTGCGGGCGGCAACGAACAGTGTTGAATTGATGTTGCTGCGCCGCTGTTTTCAACGATTTAAGACAAACGGCATATCGGTCATGACGGCGCCAGTCTTCCCCAGGAACGCTGCATGCGCCATCGCCGTCGCCTGCACATTCAAGTAGGTTTATTCAAACAACTCAAAGTTTGAGGTTCCCGAACAGGACAGGCTGCCACATCATGCATTTCGTGTTGCCAAGCACGTCTACACTCGTGTCCGCACCTGTTTCTCGGTGATCTCGTGGTCCACCTTCAGCAGCGCGGCAGTCGCCATCGCCCGCGTGCACTCTTCCTGCAGCGACGCGTCACAGCAACAAAACGCTGAGATTCAAGCGCAACAAAAGTGGCACGTCGTGCGTCCATATGCAGGTGCTGTCAAGAGCGCAAAAACAAGCAGCAGTAAGCAGCACTTGGAGGCATCGACCCCTGCTCTGAACACACATCACACGGACTGCCATGTGGATACTGCCACACGAATGCAGCACAACCTGCGCGGTGATATGCATCAGCAGCTTTGCTAAGCGCCCCTCTAAACGAACAGTGAAACGGAAGTCGGAAGTTCGAAAAGGGCACCTGGAAGCCGGACTCCTCGTACAGCGCCTTCTCCACGGCGCGGAAGTAGTCCATGCGTTCCTCCATGAATTGGCTGCGCACCGCCTCCGCAAACTCGCCTGCAGGACGCATTATTGAGATGAGATGTTTGAGTGCACTGACCACCAAGCAGCTGTTTCCTTGCCGTTGAAACGACGTCTGCGCTCCTCCATGAACCGGCTGCGTACTGCCTCGGCAAACTCGCCTGCGCAGTGCATGCAACACATCTTCGTTGCTGCCATGTCGTCCGGAATCATATAGGCAATCGGATAGTTACTTTTCTTGCAACTGTCCTGGCCATTGCTCTGCGCTGACCCAGGCATGTGTAAGACGCCAGTGCTGCATGCCACAGCCCTGTTGCTTGACACTCAATGCAGCGGTAGTCTACAGTTTTCTGTCAGAGGTCAGAGCCTCAGAAAACCACACCCTGGTTGTAGTCGCGGTCCTCCTCGAATACCTTGCGGTGCTCCACCTTCTCGCCCGGCTGGTCCTCGTCCAGTGCCTGCACATTGTTGCCGAACATGTGGGATGCCGTAATCCACCAGCTCGACCTTTCAGGTGCCTCCGCCACGACGCTGCGTTGCAGGCATGGTCCTCGCTGTCACAGAAGGATTGAAGAGGGACTGGCGGCATTGATTCCTGCTCAGGCGCCGGCGCCGCGCCCGCAGGCAGTGCCCTCTACGGTCCTTGCAGTCACAGAAGCGTTTTTTAATTACTTGACGGCATTGACAGTGGCCAAGGCGCAGGCGCCATGCCCGCATGCATTACCCTCCAGGTGCCACGCAATCACGCAGGACACCACACGCGCCTTCATGAGCTCGTCGAAGCGGTCGGGCGTCTTGCCGCCGGACTCGCCCACGCGGAAGAAGCTCTCCAGCGCCGTCTGCACCTCGTCCTGCATTACAGAGAAATGGGTGTTTATGAAATATTCAGTTACAGCAAGACAGCTCCGATTTTCGTTGACACTGCAGCGGCTCTCCAGCGGCGTCTGCACCTCATCCTGCATTCGTTTTGCGGCAACTTCTTTGTGGACACAATAAAACTACAGCCTCACTGTTCCGAACTCCACTGGCGCTAGAGAAAGTCTCTTCTCGTTCCGCGCAAAGGAGCGAAACACGTTCCGGGGGATCCACACACAGGGTTCACTATGGCTGTGATGGGTAAGGCGAGTGCCTGCTGACGTCCAGCCCAGCTACAGTAGCATGCGGCAGCATACTCGTGCAGCGGTCGTGTGGTGCAGGCCGGCACACCTTTGAGAGGAAGCCGCTCTCAACGCCGCCCTTTGCCTTGTCCATGGACGCAAACAGCTCCACCAGCTCGTCCTGCAGACCAGTATGCAACAGATTGCTTGTAGTCACTGCTGAATCTCGCAGAGCCGCACGATACCAACAGAGAAGACATGGGAGACATGTCACATTCGGCAGCAAGAACGCCCTCCTTTCCAGCCGAATATGGCACATGTCTCTACAAGCCTCAAATTTCGGGCCAGAACGCCACCATCAGCATATCTGATGATAAGGGATGAGGCCACACCTGCAGCTGCGCGGTCTGGATGTACACGTCCTCCTTGACATCGCCGCGCAGCACGCCCAGGAACAGGGAGCAGTCCGCATCGTATGACGACTTGTACAGCCCGTACAGCAGGTTGTACCCCATCTGCGATATGGCGCAAGCAGGATTGTTGTGCATCGAACATCCCGAAAGTTGTGTTGCAGCAAGCTGGCGGCGCAGCGCGCCGGCGGAGACACAGAAAGCGCAGCAGCATCAATGTTGTGCACCTCAACGACGGCGGTGGGGATGCCGACGCGTTTCTGGAAGTGGCTGAATATAAAGTCCGGCAGGTCCGTGTGCTTCCCCGCCCGCTGCTCCTCCATCTGCGCACTCGTGCAAGAACTTTCTGCATATTAATGGGTCACGACTCGTTTGCTAATGTGACTGGTCCGTGTGCTTAGGGTTTCCCCGCCCGCTGCTCCTCCATCTGCATATTTGACACAGTCGTATATGCTTGGCTGGAGTATGCGATTGATGCTTCTACGAATGCCTATGTGCTTACCCGCTTGCTGCCGCCCATACCTGCAGGCGCTGAAAGCAAGTCGACATGACGTCGGCTCGAGGTCGCTGTTTGCAAGCGATGCCACAAACACCGGTGTCCAAAGTGCAGCATGGCCGAGAAGGCATGAGAAGAGCAGCGTTGCAGGAAAGCGCAGGCTGTCGCATGCGCACCTTGGCTGACCAGATCTCCTTGATGGTCTTCTCGGTTTCTCGCTTGGCCCAGTGTCGGTTCCTGATCTGCAGCCGATGGGAACGCATGTCATCAGAACGACAAATTGCTGCTCGGATGGACAGCTGCCAGAGTGCAACGTGCACATTCGCTGACATGCGTCATGTTGAGCGCGCTGTGTTTCTGCATTCCCCGACGGCAAAAAGCCTGGAACTGGAGCCTGACCATCATGCGGCATGCCGCCATGGTAGCAGACATGGGGGAGAAAGGTGTGGCTTGGATAACTTGCCGCAGGCGCACCTTGCCGTTGTGATGCAGCAGCTTCGGCACGCCCGCGCCGGTGCCCATGCCGATGAGGTTTTCTTTCCATGCCAAATCGTCCTGCCGCAAGCACATGCACAAGGTTGATGGGCAGAGCTTGGCTTCCTTGGAATTGCCCTTATCGACCATGCGCTGACCAAGACCACACATCTCCTGAAGCCACAAACTCAGTTCACAACACCGTTGCGACCAGGTTTGTTACTCAATCAGGCTGGATGGTAGCACATATGTGAAATCAATGCGTGAGCGTGCCTGGCTGGCCAGCAGCTCGAGCCACTCGACAATGGCGTTCTTCTTCTCCTCGGCCGCCGAAGCCTCGTGCCGCCGCTTGGCCTCCTCTTTCTGCGCATGGAACATCGGTGTTCAGCAGTGCTTGTTGTACATTAGAATTCACAGTACTGCTGCGCAAACCTCGCCTGACATCTGCCCGGGGCCTGGGTTCTTGCAGATCCCAGCATCAACACACTACTGAAATCTGGAGTTCGAGAATATAAAAGAGTGGGTTCTACTGGCAGATTGCCCAAGCTCACAGAATGTCCAACGGTCTCTTGCGCCACTGCAGCATTTCTCCTGTCACAGTCTGGTGAGGTGCATTTCTGGCCTGCCGAGGGGCGCCGACTCACATGAAGCAGAGCCAGATGGCAGGCGACACTGCAACTTTGCGGTGCTTCGCAGCCGGAAAATATGCGCACACAACAAGAGGCTGTTCCTGAAAGGCTCAACAACCCCTACACTTCTCACCTTGCCGTCGGCCTCGCGCTGCACCGCCGCCGCCTCACGAAACGCCACCAGCTCCGCCGACGCGGCCGCCATGCCTGCCTCCAGGTCCGCGACATATTCCGCCGTCGGCTGCAGCGAGGCGTCCAGCACCTTGGCCAGAACCTCAGCGTCCACGCCCTGCAGGTGAGTTCCAGGTGCTACGTGACATCATGTGATCATCTCATGCTGGAGCTGCTGTTGGCTGCAGAGAATCGTCCGGCACCTTGGCCAGCGCTTCCACGTCCATGCCCGGCCACAAAAGCACAGCAGCTCTCAAAGCCGGCACAGGCGTCAGCTGCGGCTCACTGGCTGCTTGGCTGCCGACTGCATGTCCGGGCTGTTGCTGTGGCAACTGGGCATTTAGCCGGGTGCTGTTGCATCCCAGCAACTCTGCGCGGCTGATATCCTCACAGCTCCGCACCCACCCTGCAGTGTGGCGCCAAGCAGCCGTAGTGCTCGGCGTTCAGCTCCTGCCCCCCAGCCGTGGAGCCTATCAGAAAGTCGGCCAGCGCCACGTGTCGATCCATTTCGCTGCCGGCGCTGCCGCCGCCGCTGCCGCCGCCGCTGCCGCCGCCGCTGCCGCCGCCGCCGCCGCCGCCGCCACCGCCGCTGCCGCCGCCGCTTCCACTGCTTCCAGCTTCGAGGCGGTCCGCCAGCCACAGCAGCTGCTCGCTGGTGAGGCTGTCCAGCATCGGCGGCGGGAGGCCGCCGGACTGCAGCGCCTATACAAAATCCATGCAGCAGAGTCGCACTCTGCCGCTGGCAACTACGGAGAACAGATTTCCCTAGGCAAGCAACAGCATGACCTACTGGCGCCCTGTCTCACAACTAGGAAGCATGCGCTTCGTATACATGTGCGCGGTAGCTGGGGAGCACCAGACATCAGCAGCTGACTCAGAGCGGTGAAAAATGTGCAGCCCATTGCACTGGGTGAACAGAGGTCCAGCACAAACCTGCAGCACGTCGCTGCGGCTGAACTCGTCGTCCTTCACCGCCGTGCCGAGGCAGCCCAGGGCGCCGACCTGCAAGCCCGCCGCCAGCGCACCTCCAGGGCCGCCCAGCAGCATAACAGCCAGGTCCCGCGACTGCCACCGCCTGCGGCTCAGGAGACGCCACAGATGATTTACTGTAACCAAGGTAAGCGTTCAAGCATTTCTTCCAACATTTCTGCTCGCCAGCGCGCCGAGCAGCACCACCGCCAGGTCCCTCGACTGCCTGCAAAAAAAGCCGCCCCGTGATAAGTCTGCACTTCGTGTGGATGGCGACCGATATGCGGGTGCGTTGGTTTTGACCCGGTGGAGCATGGTCATCAGGTCATGTGCGAGTCACTTGCAAGTGAAAAGGCGGACAGCCCATACTCTGCAGATATGGCGCTCGGCAGCGATGCTCACGATCAGATTCTGTCCAGTCGAAGACAGAAGAGACGCCACCGTGCCAAGTGCCGCTTGCCAGCCATCAAGAAACCCACAGGCTCGCCATTTTTTTGCGCCATGTAATGCTGCACAACCTGCTGCAGTAGCGCCGCGTCCCCACAGGCGTGACAGCCGCGCCTCTGAAGGTAGGGTTTATCCTGTCTACTTCTCCTTCAAATGTGTGTGTTCTGGATGCCATGCACACCTGTAGTGTTGGACGACCTGCTGCAGCAGTGCCGCGCCATAGGGTCCCAGCAGCTGCGCCACTGCAGCTAACAGCCTTGGTGTGTACCAACGGGACTTGGGATGGTTCGGCACTGGGCCCACCTGTGGGCTGTACGACTAGCTCTGCCCCCTCTGCGCCCAGCAGCTGCGCCGCCGCAGCTTGAGCTTTTGATTGCACGCATCATTTCACAGTACCCATGACATCGAGCCCCCATTTGTAGTGCTGCACGACTTGCTGCAGCCGTTCCATCCCCACTGGTCCAGCAGCTGCGCCAGCGAGGGCCAGATGTTTGAGCGCACACCTGAATCTTCCAGCAGCCTTTCGGATTGAGCACACCTGTAGTGCTGCACGACTTGTTGGAGCAGGTCTGCGCCCTCAGCACCCAGCAGCTGTGCCGCCGCGGGCGCCGGCCGCGCCGGCCGTGGTGTCATGGTCATCATGGAACCAGCGGCGGCGTCCCGTTCCGCCTCCGCCATCTCAGCGCGCGACTCCAGAGCTACCATCTCGTCCGCCGCCTTCTCCAGCTCGGCAATCTGGGCACGTTACAGTTCATTATGGGGTGCGATCGAGTTGAGGTTATCGTCGCATACATTCCATTGTCTGGCCAGCGGCGTCCAGCACACTAGCCATGCCGTGTCAGCAGGTGGCTGCTTCTCTGGCAGCTCTCACACTCAACGCAGATGCTTTCATGCGATGCCATGTGGCATGGTGGCTGGGCTGGACGTGCGGAGCAGGAGAGGAACCGAACGCCTGAGGCAGGCTGAACGTCAACTCCACGCTCACCTGCTGGTAGTCGTGAAGAGCCTGACGCGGCCGCCGCCGATGCCGCTCTGCGCGGGCAGCACGTCCGACGACGACTTGATACGATGACTGGGCAGGTATATGAGTCAGACCCTCACCTGCTGGTAGACATCAAAGAGCTCGGTGCGGGTGCCGTCCAGCGCCGCTTTCAGCGCCTCATTCTGCGCCGCAAGGCCAACAGCAAATCCTGTCGAAGAACTCGGTGCGGGCGCCCATCCTGCGCCGCCTTGAGCGCCTCGTTCTGCGCCGCCAGCCCGTCCTTACTGATATGTACCTCCTGCGCCGTCACCTGATGCTCCTGTGCTTCCGCCGGTAAGTCGATTCAGACCTCTTCTAGAACCTGTTGTGTGATTGAGCAGCATTTCTAGTGACACATTCAGCGCCGCCAAATCGCCCTCGCTATTGTGCGCCTCCCATCTCCAGCAAGAGCAAAGACTAAGAGAAAATGTTCCCAATGATGAATGCAAGTGCCTTGAGCGCCTCGTTCTGTGTCGTCAGCCCGTCCTCACTGATATGTACCTCCTGCGGTGGCACCTGCTGCTCCCGCGGCGCAGGTAGCAAGTTTTTTTGCATCCTGAATCTGAACAGGCCTTCTTGCAGGGATGGAAGTCACGTCCACACTTGGTCCAGAATAGATATTATTGCAACTGTGCCACGGCGGGGGCATGCTGCTTGCAGCAAGGGGCGGAAACATGACAGCCCTCTTGCACAGCGGACGTGCTACTCTCAGCAAGACTGAGGAGATCCTGCCGACGTCCGATGTACTGCAGCACGAACAACATCCCAACTCTTGATGTGATGCGCTCGCTGCCACGCACAGCAAGCTGCGTGTGGCCGAATCGATACTGCTTTTCTTTGTTGTCAAGAGTTGGAACCACCAGGTGTACCTGCATCTGCCGCAGCAGTGCGCCGGCGGCGATGGACGCCCTCCGGCTGCCGCTGCGTACCATTTGACTGACGCTACCACGCCGCTGCTGCCCCTCCGCGTCTGCGTGGTGACGACACCAGCCGCTGCTGTCAGAACCAAAGGTGAGCTTGCAACGTGTGCCCTCGTCATTGCGAGATCGAGTGTTGAGCTGTTCAAATCGCACACTGTCATGTGTCATTGATACTTGGGATGTTGGGGCAATGCAGCGGTGCCAGGAGGGACCAGGGCAGCCAACGGACGCTTTGCGTGCTCCTGGTGTCCTGCTGACTTGGGTGCACGGCTGCCAGCTTCAGTGGACGGTGTGTGTCACCGCGGACAGCTGGGTATCAATATGGGTCTACAAGTCACCACGAGCGGACAGCCTCACCGCGCCCCATGTCCTGCAGTGGCAGCGGCAGCGAGAAGGACACATGCGGCGCCGCCTCATCCACTCTGTTGGCGTCTCCAGCCGGCACCCCCAGCGCGGAGGGCGAGCCGGGCCGGCCGGCAGACGGCAATGCGGGCCGCCCAGGTGACATGTCCCGCCGCCGACCCGACATCAGGGCTGCGGTGTGAAACACTTTGGTCATGGTGGTCGGTAAAGAATCCAACCACAATTATCAGCTGGCTGCTGCGTTGCTCAGCGGCTGCGCACATGCACGTTCCACAGCACTCACATCGCCGTCGAATTGTAGCACATTCCAGATGGCGGCAACACAGACAAGCAGTGCTCAGATTGTCATCGAGCGTTTGTGCAGGAACAGCAAAACATCTTTTGTAGTGACGATGTTGCACCACCGCCGCCGAGGCCTCCGCCCATCATCGACGGCGTGAAGGAGGCACGACCATGCACGCTCGCCATGATCGAGGCGCTCCGCAGCGAGCCGCGCCGGTTGCCGCCCCCGCCGCTTGGGGGAGATGATGGGCGGCCGCCCTGCAGCGACTCCACCTCCTCCTGCAGCCTGCGAAGCACGTATACCAATGCCTCTGGATGTTAAAAACCTCTTGTCGCCATGAAGGAGGCGCTCCGCAGCGATCCGCGCCTGCCGCCGCCGCCGCTTTGGGGGCGACGCCGGGCGGCCACCCTGCAGCGCCTCTACCTCTCTCGCAAAGTGCGCAGCAAGTACGGTCTCTTTGCGCGCTACAGCTGTTAGCTAGATGACTTCCATCTTGCGGGTTTGCATTCACACTTTCGATCGATGCCCAACACAGCGATTCAATGCGCTCGAAACTGTGTAGTGAGAGTTTGTTTCCTGTATTTACAAAAGCAGGATGCCTCTGTAAACATCTTCTTGCAGCACCGCGCACACCTCTGCCGTTGTCGCAGCTCTTGAGGACCTGTGCCCACTCGACGATTAGGCGGCTGGCGTCAGTGGCGCTATGAACGTATGGTTTATGAGAATGGAGTAGGAGGCCCTCTCTTGATTTTCCTGTAAACG
>JAABUW010004879.1_pt1 | contig 17941 bp, 23 predicted proteins | sample 5560081 | NCBI WGS metagenome assembly JAABUW01 (sample SAMN10711882, study PRJNA513363) | rock metagenome | isolation source: Antarctica rocks | place: Antarctica: Victoria Land, Knobhead sud | reverse complement strand
TATTACTAATTTAGCATCAACCGTATTGAGCTATCGAGCTGTTTGATGCCATCAAACAGCTTTGCCCTGGACGCTATTTAAACCGCTTTGCCTCAGGCGCAGTACAAGCTTGACACTGCCAACACGCCTGCACTCTTCTAAGTAGTTGCAACTATGTCTGCAAGCATCTTGCAGGTAGAGTTGAAAATCGAAGGTTTTGCGAAAACCACAGAGAAGCATTTGCATTCTGCTGCATGGTGATATACTGCTATGGTTTAGGGTTTAGGGTTTCTGCTACTTCTGCTACTACTGGCTCAGCCCCAACTAAACCTGCCTCCCAGCTCTGCCAAGGGGCAGGCTGAGCAGCCAGGGCCTAAATGGGCACCAGCCTGATCATGTGCAATGACACATGATCCAGACCAAACTCAGAGTCTGGCTCAGACTTAAGTAACAACCAGAATCGAGTTTCCGACCCCGAGTATGGGTTGAGGTAGATGCCGCAGGCCACAGGAGAATTGGAATCCCAGAAAAAGCTGGTGCTTGCTCAGGGATCCCCCTCTGAGGAGGCCCTCTCGCGAAACCTGTTTTTTGTGACTACTGCTCAGCATACAGGCTGTGTTGGATGCAACCATGATGCCATACGTCTACTTCTGACCATGCGTACTGAAGCTCAGCTTTATGTAAGTTTACAGTCTGCGGTAGACCACACTGGTATCACATGCATCTGCAATTGCCTGTATCCTGATGGCTTCTTGCTGCTGCCCCTGGCTGGCCTCAAACTGCGCCCAGGCTGTGAGGAGGGGCGGGTGGGGTGGGTCAATGTTTGCTCCCTGCTGAAACAGCCTTCTAGCCTGTGAAGCATCGCCCTTTTTTGTCTCGAACAAAGCCCACTCCATGATGAGCGATGGTGTTCTGCATCAGCATCGACCACTCTGCATTGATGCCAAAGCAGGTACAACAAAATGCTCACAACTTATTAATAATATTGTAGCAAAGGCTAAACAGTCACAAAGTATTGTGCTTGGTGCTGTACGGCACACATGACCCAAATGAAGGCTGTACAGCACACAGAACCCAAGTCAAGGCTATATCGTCACAATCACTTTGATATTCTCTGCCTGACAGCACCTGACCCTGAGTCTCATATCAATATGTGCTGCCATAGCACGCCTGACAACAATTACCACACAACGAGACACAAATTTTGCAGTCTGCCATGAGATACAAGCTGTACACATGTCAAGCATGAAACGAATCCGGTCTTAGCATCTTGTTGGCTTGTCTTGTCCAAGAGAGCAGCCATGACCATACCAGTCAAAAGTTGTCTCTACAAGGGGAAGTGTATGCCGTACAATGCAACGTTATTGGCATGGCCATCAGCTGCACTGGTCATCCTGTTGAGCTACCGCAACTTATCTGTCTCGACACACGACTCTTGACGCAAAGCATCAGCACAAATTTGCCTCAGCAGCATCCTGCAGGGGTAGGAGGAGTGTGGGAGACTGATCACCTGGGGCAAATGACGCAGCCCTGGGCGTACAGGCCTCGCGCTTTCTTGGTGTTGCCTTGCTTGGCTTCCATGGTGGCCCAAGTCTACAACACCCCCGCAAACTCAGCTTCGGGCGGCACACACACAGCATACACACAGACACATACTCAGACACACAAACAGGTATGCATGTACAGACAGACATACCGACACACACACAGACAGACAGACACGCACAGACACAGACGTGTCCACAGCGACTCACCCAGAGGCACACATGCAGACATGCATGCTGTTCGTTCACTCATGTATCAAACTGGCCGCCATGCAAGACTGTGTTCAAGTGAAACTCAGAGACTGCAGGCCTATACATGTACATGATGCACAGCCTCAACTCAAGTCTGCTGTGCAAAAGTTGGAGGTGGGTGACAGCAGGAGTATGATGTGGTGAAAAGCAGCTTTTCGGGTTGCTCACCTGATAGATGTAGGGGTTACGTGGACTGAGCTCCAGGGCCCGAGCAAAACACCTGCCAAACAACAGAGGAACTGTGATCAACAAGCGTCACGGGATGAGCTAGCCATTTGAGACATCTGAGAGTGTATCTTGGCAGACTTGCTACAGTCCACCAACACAGTCCACCATTTGCTTGCTGCAGTCCACTAGTTCTTGCTACAGCAGGACGAGTGCTCCAACTTCATTCAGCACATGAAACTCGGAGGTGTGCAGTCAGTTTTCAACCAGCAGACACCCTGCTTGAAAGCACATGTGGATGTGATATCCAGCAAGCCCAAGCTAGTGAGTATGCGCATGAACAGCAACAACACAAGAGCCAATATCCCTTTCACAGGGCAGGGCCTTAGACTTGGCAGGAGTGTAATTTATGCCGGCAGCCATCGGGGTATGCCGTCTTTTGTTAAGCCTATCACGACTGAAGCAATGAACAGCAAAAGACAACACTGGTGTGGCCAAAAGCCCACAATGCAACTTTCATCAGTCAAAACTGAAAAACTTGTCGAAGCTTTTTGTGCATCACTGTCACAAGCATGGCACTTCTCCCACACACTCTGAGTCAACACACTCTGAGTCAGCCTACTGTCACTCTGAGTCAGCAAACTCAGAGTCACAAACATAACAACCTGAGTCAGCAAACTCTGCCAGACTGTCTGAATTGACATACTCTGTTCAGTCCAGTTGTACTGCTTTGCAAAGCCCCTGCTAGACAAGCTGGATTGTAGAGGCAGGGCAGTTGTGGCAGTGTCAAGGTAGCTTGACTCAATCAGAGTCAACAAGTTCTGTTCAGTCCAGTCGTATTGCTTTGCCAGGCCCTGCTATACAAGCTGGATTGTAGAGGCAAGACACTTGTGGCAGTGTGATAGCAGCTTGACTCAATCTGAGTCAACAACTTATGTTGGTTCCCACTGTGCTGCCTTGCAAGGCCTTGCTGTACAAGCTGAGTTGTAGAGGCAAGGCAATTGTGACAGTATCAAGGTAGATTGTGCAGGCACAACACTTGTGGCAGTGTCAAGGAAGCTGTTGGTTTGATCTGTGTTGCTTTGCAAGGCCCTGCTATACAAGCTGGATTGTAGAGGCAAGGCACTTGTGGCTAAACCCTAAAGTGATAGCAGCTTGACTGACCTCCTGGCAGGTCCATAGTGATCTCTTCGCCTTTCCAGCAGAGCCCAGTTGAGCCAGGTGCGTGCGTCTGTAGGAGCATCCGCTGCTGCCATCGCAAACAGCTCTGACGCCCTCTGAAATGTGGAAATGACATTATAAGGCCTACCAGTGTTCACTTTGCTGATAGATGCATAGCTCATAGCAGTGCAGAATTGAATCCAGGCAATCAATAGACTACATCAGTAAAGGCAGTAACAATTGCAGAGCAACACCGCTCATAGGTGAGCAATTTTACTTTGTTTTTGTCACTGCTTTGACTGCTGCAGGCTGTCAATGGACAAATTCACCTCTGGACGACTATGCTTGTGTCTGAATATCTTCACTACTACAACACTGTATGCAATTCTAAGTCACTTCAGCGTAGCAACAAGTGAACAAGGTGAAGTCATTTGCAACAGTGATGACATGCAATGCCAACTGACTGGTCACCTCAATCCCAAACCGTTTGTTTTAATTCAGAAACATCATCCCTACACTGGAAATATCAATTCAGAAACATCTGGGGACAGTAAAAACGCAATTGCACACTGTGGAGAAGTTTAAGGTCACCTCCAGCTCGGCCTGCTTCTTCTCAAACTGTGCCCAGCCTCGGTAGAAACGGGAGCTGCCACCGCATTTGGAATGGCCCTCCTGAAAGACTGCACGAGCCCTGCCCTCATGCCCCCAAAATGCCTCCACATTGGCAAGGCCTTTACAGCACAGCAGGGCACCAGAATCTGCAGTCACCAGCCACAATGACTTAGATGATCAAATCATCTGGCTTATCATCGCAGTAGATGGCGTGAGAGCTTAGGTGGTAAATCACAGCTTGCAAAAGTTGGATGACAAGGGGTTGGCCCACCAGCAGTCTCAACTGTAATTCACAGTATGCCAGACAACTTGTTGTAGACAACATGCAGGCCATAGCTTTCAGGTATTACATCAACGCATCAAGGTTGTTGTGAGGGGAAATGATTTGTAGTATGGAACATCTGGGAAGGCATGAAATCTTGTCAACTGGATTTTTCAGAGCACAGGTCACTTTTGTGTCGCCTTGAGCTTGCACAGCAACAGGATCAGGATAGCAAAGGCTGACCTGCCAGTTGTCACCTTCAGTAGACCAACACACAGCCGCTACTTAGCTTGTCCATGGCAGCTGGTACCAAATTGCTGACTGTTGCATGCACTGTCAACTGTGTTGTTGGAACATTTGCGAGTCTCATAAGCACTCACTCTGCAGTCTACATGGAACTCACCCATCCTAGGATGTTGGCCTGATCAGAACCAACTAAATTGAGATTCAAAATGTCAAAACCAAAGCAAAACCCTAACTCTAGGTTCATAGGTGACAAAGTTTGCGTGCCCTCAGGGGCGCTATTTGCCTTGCTGCATTGTGTGGGATTGTGGGATGAGCTTAAGAGCAGGGAATGAAACACCTTGTTGGAATGGGTACAGTTTCTGCGGTTATATCCTGTATTGAGTTCAAATTTTGTTATCGCCATGCAATGTGCAGTGACAGCCAGGATTTCGATATCCATGGCGTTTGCTTCAGGTCATGGGCACAAGGTGCCCTCAGCTAGAAGAGCGAGGGCCTTCCAGATGCCAAACACAGCCTATTACTCTACACAGTGCCTTCTGTCTTGCCATTTGATCTGCATCTTTGTCAGTCTGGACAGGCAGTGGACAGCTGTTGCACAAAAGTTGAATCACTCATGTCCATGGGGTCATACGGGGTGACTCACAGACTGGTCCATGGACCAATTGTTGTCTGTTGACTCCCTAGACGAGTCCTAAACACAGAAAATGTATATTGATAGATGGATTGACTCATGCAGTGAAAGTGATTGCTTTGGTGCAGGGTGCAGAGAGGGCCAACCTGTGCCTTGGGTACCGTCAGTATAGCACTGCGCAGCCTGTTCCAGGTCTCCTGTCTCTTCCGCCATTTGGCCCAGAGTGTGCCAGGCATGCCCATTGCAGGGATCCTTTGACAGCACATGCTGCAGCTGCGCTTTAGCGTCCTGCACATGTTCACAACAGAGTTCAGCGCAAAGTCCTGATATAACTTTTGACCATCATTCAGCGCAGGTGTTGTTGCTGCAGGAGTCTTGGGTCATGCTGCAGCTGTGTTTGAGGATCTCTGCACACACATGGATGACACACGCTACAGCGAGAAGGGCTTTTGATGGCTTGAGCTGCCTTGTATGATTGAACGGCCTGCTGCATACACTATCCCAGGAGTGCTTTACCCTCTGGTCTGGTACCATACTTCCAGCACAGGCGACAAATGACAGCACCTGTGATGGCCTCGGTCATGCGGGCAGAAAGCAAGCGAACAGGCAAGACTGTTGCTGCTACTGCTATGCTACTGCTACTGCTATGCTACTGCTATGCTAATGCTGCTGCTGCTATACTGCTATGCTAATGCTGTTAAACTGCTGCTGCTGCTGCTGCTACACTGAGCAAGAGCTACATGTCAAATTTGACCCCAAGTCACCCTTGCTGCAGATCACAGTTCTGGGAAACAAAGGTGCATATGCTTTGGCTACTGAAGAAGCAAAACCCTCCTGAGGTGGCAGTTCAGCGCCATCAACTGCTACAGACAGAGCTCATTGACTGACCTCCTTCTCGCCATGCTGCCTTTGCCACTGCGCTATGCTGTGCCGAATCTGTTTGTTGCCGGGCTGCAGTCTGAGGCCGTCATGCAACAGCTTCAGGCCACGATTCACATCCCCAGCCCTTGCCTCCAGGGATCCCAGGCCCAGCAGGGACTGCAGGTGCTGGGGATCTGCCTCGAGGGCTAGCTCATACAATGCCCTTGCCCTAGGGATGTTGGACCTGTTGGCCTGCAAAGAAGGCAGTATGTTGCGTAGTTGAGCCCCACATGGCTGACTGCAAGCACTTGCCAGAAGATTTTGCCTTCAATATGGATCTCAGACCCAAGAAAGATGTGATAGTTGAAATCATTGTAAACAGCAGGAAGTCACGGAGGCGTTGTCAAAGCTGGGATCAGCTGTACTATGGTGATGACCTTTACATATGCATGCTGTGTGGCTTGCTGTGTCTTGTGCAAAGCACTTTGAGCACAATCAGCCAAACAATAATGCTGGGCTTTACACATGCACACTTAGCTGCTTTCTATGCCTTGCGCAAGGCACATTGAGCACAGTCATGATGAACTTTGGGCTGCCGCCTGAGGGTACTCTTGTTACAAACTGAAAAGCGCTGAAAAGCGTAAATATTTCTCGATTGTTTATTGATCATGAAGCAGGGGCTGACCTCCATTGAGGCCCATGCATTGAAGAGGGGTGCGTGAGGGGGGCAGTTGTCAGTGCCTTGCTGGAACAGCTGCTGCGCTGCTCTGTAGTTGCCCTGATTGGACTCCAGGTATGCTATGCCCTGCACAAAAGATGTAAGCCCTCAGCATTTTGTGGCCACTGCTTGTGCAACTCTAACATGCAGAGCCATGCTGCTTCTGTGCTATGCTGCGCTGTGATGTGACAGCGCAATGGCGTCGTGGCCATGCAAGCTGAGATGCCATGAGTCCGAAACAGTACATGTAGAGAGTGCCAGACGTGTCAGCATGATACTTACTTGATATGCAGGTGCGTAATTACGGTCGACAACAATGGCGCGCCGGTACCATTGGCGCGCTTGCTGCAGCTTGCCGCTTTTCTCTTTTGCTCTTGCATTTGCCTGAAAACACCCCAACAAGCTGTTCAGATCACAATGTTTATTTAATCTTGCAAACATCTGTCACCTGACCTCCAGAGCTTTTCAAACAGCTCTGATCTTGGCGTTGTGACTTTTGCTCTGAACAACAACATGGTAGACTTGTTCAGAGTTAACAGTTTTCAACGAAGATTTGCACAGGTCCAGAGCATGCGGTTTCTGATTGCACTGCTGAGTGACAACAGACGCAATCACTGAATCTTTGGGGAATAAGCCAATCAGTCAGCAGGCAGATCATAGAGAGCACAGCTGTGGAAACAGCACAAGGTCATGTCCTCAATATCAGACCACAGAGACTGCAAACTTAGTTTTAGTACCCAGCAGCTTTACCACAATGATGTCAAGGGAATCAGGTTGGATTCTAAGGGCTTGCTCATACAGCGTCCCAGCTTCCTGCAAGCTGCCCTGCAGCACTTTGGCATCCCCCCAAGCCTTTAGTACAGACACTTGTCTGTCCGTCGCTCCTCTGGCCTGCTCTGAAGCCAGGGCTTGCGCAAACAGGTCATCTGCTTTTGCATACCCTCTATGCTTGACTTCAAAGCCGGCCCACGCCTGCAGTGGTGTGAACTGTAAAGCCCAGCTGTTGTTACATGCATGCATCAGAAGACAGTCTTGCTGGTACCTGTCATAAAGGAATTCTGCTAATACAGTCAGGCAAGTCATGCCTCATCAGACAGAGGCGTTATCTGCTATGTATGTTGACAGTCTTAATGTGCTCTATGGCGGGGAGCTCAGGGGGAAAACCTAATGCAACTTATGCATGAACTTGTGTCCATCTTCAAAACAGCCAGTTGTGCAGGCAGCAAGTTAGGATGTGCATGTATGAACATAGTGAGCTTGTTGAGGAATTGTGTCAAACCTGTAAAGCTATGGTGCTGAGAGCATGTGCTGCAGCAACAGCATACATCTTCCTGGCATTGTCAGTGCGTCCTTGCTTGGCTTCAAGATTGGCAGCAAGCAAGGCCATGTAGCCATTTTTAGGCCACTGCCGCAGCCCTTTGTGGAGTTTCTGCAGAGCCTCCTGTGTTTTGCCTGAGTAAAGACAGTACCATGATGTTGTGTGTCTTTCTAGTGCAAAGTGACCGGACTTTTGACATGCATGCATTTGAGGAAAGGAACATACCCTTGGCAGCAAGGCTTTTGGCGTAAGCTGCCAGCTTCTTCTGAGCGCAGTGTTGTGTGCTGCGATTTGGTGGTTTGACAGGTGTTTGGGCTGGAGCTTCAGCTACGCAGGAGCACCTTGGAAACTTTGTCTGCTTCAACAACGAATGCTGTCTGCGTTGCGCTGATGGATTTGACGGTGGTTCCAGCTGTTCGCGCTGTGACCTGCTGTGCAAAGGAACGTGCCCAAAAGGTTGCACAGAAGCGTGCATCCTTCACAGGTTCTTTCCTCTGTGTCGATGAAGTGCTGGCCAGTAACAATCAAGAGCAGGCACGCGCGTTAGACGCAATCATTGGTGGTCACGCTAAGGAGTGCGGGAAATGAGAAGATCGGTACACTAATAGCCAAGTCAAAGCTCAGCAACGTGCTTTTCACCCGCCACGGTGTGATGCCCGACAAGATTCAGAGTGTGAGAGCACATTTCCATGAAAGCACGCACATGAGGCGAAAGCCTTAGGTCAAACCAATCGAGCAACAGACTGATCGCAGGCCGATTGCCCGTCAGGCGCCCTCTCAAGGGCGTTTTGCAGGAGTAATAGTGCAAAGGCCTATGTCCAGGTATCAAGTCGGTACTGTCAACCTCTGCGATGCAGGTCATTGGTACATATTGCCCTACACGCTAAGCAAGTAGCACGATCCACATGCATAATTTTGCTTCAGCTGAGGATTGTAAATTCTTGTTTGTTAATAAGTTGCACAACCATACACCATGCATGGACATTGTCCCAATTGCAGAAGCATTTTCGATCACACGCAAATTTCCAACAAAGGTGATGTCAAGGGGCACATGATAAACAGGTACATCATCAAGTCTCCAGTTATCCAATCACAACCAGCAGAAAGGCTAAAAGTTGCAATTGCATCAACATCTGAAATGACAAGCAGTGTACAGTCAAATAGTCATGCTAGGTCAGGTCTAGGCTGTGTGTCAATCTGACGATGTCCTGAAAACAGTATCATTTACAGCTTGCCATGGACAACTTAAACAACTGTGGTGCCAGCACCTGGTACACCACCTTGTACAGGGGTTGCAGCTGATGTTGGGTAGGTGGTGGTTGTGGCTGGGTAAGTGGTGGTCGTGGCTGGGGAAGTAGTAGTTGTGGTGACCATCTGTGTACCTCTGGTGGATGCAACGTTGTCGTTGTAGCGTCTGGTTGGTGCAGTGCCCAAAACGGCTAGCAACAGGGTGTTGAAGATGGACAGCAGCACAAAACCAGCCAGGGCACAGTCAATGCGCTTGTGAGTGACGCCATACACAGTTGAGGCATCTGCACTGCTAGGGTATAGGACACTGGAGTACTCGCTTGTACCTCCCTGTCTGTAGATCTTGTTCCAGACTGCAAGCAGATGTTCAGTGTTGAATTGTGCATATCATCCTAGCAGACCACACTGCACAGCAGCTAGGCAACTGGTTTGAAAAACTTACTGTTTGCGTAGACCATGCACAACACAGTGTTGACTGCTTTAAGCGCAACCAGTCCGGCGTGACTTCGATGATAGCCCTGCAGATCAAGTCAACGATAGCGGACGGCCTTGTCGAACCCATCAACTGACAAATACCAGGTACAACAGGTCGAATCTGCATAAATTGTCCGCAACCAGGCTCCTACCGAGAGGTGTGTAGCAGCCAGACAAACCAAAAGAAATTCGAAACAGATTATCCACCACTCAAACTCCAGCGCCGTCTTGCCAAGCACTGCATACCACGTCAGGTTCGGCATCGACTGACCACTTGAACACAAAGGCCTTCGTGAACACACAGCAAACCAGATCAAATAAAAAAGCAAGTGTCTGGTATCACTACGAGGTGGACAAGACTTACTCTGTCGCTGACAGGCGGCAATCCCTGCTAGAAGCACGAGCCATGACAAGAAGATGCATCCCAATATTCCGGCTCCTGTGGCCAGATGGGCCGGATGATGCCTGACTGGAGCCATGACAGCGATGCGGCTGTAAAGGGCGTGTTGGGCGGAACGGCTGCGGAAGGTTGTCGCAGTATGCTTCAGGAACAGCTGCTAAGAAATTCAAGTTGTTGCAGTCTTGACTCAAGCGCTTCGTGAAATTGACTCACTGACTCTCCGACCACAAGATCCCAGCTCTGAGAGCATTTCAAAGTCAGGCTATGCAGTCGCTGTAACAGAGTTGGGAGCTTGCCCGCTGTTTGCCCAACGTTGTGTCTGTGCCCCGACGCCCCTTTGACATTTCTTTGGTTTGATGCGACTGACAGCGTCTGACTCAGAGTCTGCAAAACCTTTTGAAGATTATAATTAGCAATGCCTGTTTATGAATATATGCATGCAAAGCTGCCGCATCGTGTCTGTCTGACACACCTGACAAGCTCACATGCTATGCTCGCGTGCTTGTTTAGGAGCTGGCATGCCAACTTGGGCAACTTTGACTGCTGCAGAGGCTGCGGGACAGTCAGATTGTCCCGCTGCGCAAGACTCTTGCGCAGCTCTGACTGAATTGAAATGTTGCACCTTGACTCCTCCTGCACTGGTGTACAACACTGACTACACAGTTGTTACGCAGTGCATGTAAGGCCTGATCAACACTAGGGCCAGAGCATGCAAAAACAAATGGTTTTGTTGTTCCTGTCATGTCTGCTCATAGTACATGATCTGTGCACTGCAAACGTGATGCTTACGACACATATCAACATCAGAATAGACTCAGCTGGCAAAATAGTACTGGCATGAAAGATATCAACAAGCACAAATGTGACAAAATAGTACTGGCATGAAAGATATCAACAAGCACAAATGTGACACAGTCCCAAAACACGTGCTGCACCACATGATTGATTACATCTGAAGACTTAGTGGTTGCACCCTGGACTGTCAGCCATTCAGCATTTCACAATGGTTTATACAAAAGACTGATCTATATTTGCCTACAGTTGTTAGGTTGACAACTGGATTGCTCAGCACTAGTGTCCAGTACTGTCAACAGTGTGTCAGCTGAGATACTTTCACAATCACACACAACCACAAACAAAACCCATAAGCCACCCAGCAACACTGCTAGTCAATAGTCATTCAACTTCTCTTTCACACAATCTCTACAACACAAAAGTCTCTATCTGCAGCACAGCCGCCTGCACTTGTTCCTACTGTTGTAACAGTCCTGTACAATGGTACATCCATTGTATAGCTTCATGTAAAGCTTCATGACCAGGCTAGATTCTAATAGGTGTACTGTAGTAGGTGCCATGATAGATACAGAAACGCATGGAGAGCTGCACCACAGAAGTGCTGCCACCAGGATTCTGGAGCACTTCTCTCAATAAAACAGCTGGCTGTACGTGATGACCTCAGACAACAGTTTGACCATTGCCACCCTCAAGAGGTGCTGATGCACCTCCCAAAGTTCTGGTGCTTTGCACACCAGCAGCACCAGGCCCTGTTGTAACTGGGGCTGAGGAGGTGTGAGCTGGCTCAGTTCCCAGTGTCAGAATCAGCAGTGCATTGGAGGCTGCCAACAGGATGAATCCAGCAAATGTAGTTCTGACAGCCTTAACGCCATAGGCACCGTAGGCTCCATTGCGTCGGTTGTTGTTCCAGTCTGCAGCAGAAGCAGTACTGGTTTGAGGGGTGACATTACACAAGTAGCCTATTACAGCTAGCTCACACCAGCACAAAGACTACGCAGAGGCCGTGCACATTATAATCAAGCACACAAACAGGGCAGAGGCCATGCACATTGTAATTAAGCCAGCAAGTTTGCATACTACAGTCAATTTGCAAATAAGTGAGATTGCAAGCAGCAAATGCAGCAGGGAAATGCTCAAGTTGACATGAAATGCTGCACCTAACACTATCAGAGTACCCCAGCACATTTGTGAGACAACAGGGGGCAAATTGCATGCAGCATATGTATTAGGTGGGAAGGCTTACGTTGAGCGTACAGCATGATTAGTGCTGTATTGACAGCCTTCAACGCAACCAGCCCAGAGTGTCCCCGGCGAAAGCCCTAAGGTAGCAAGACGTATCGTGAGACTACAGCTCAGGCTGTGATGATTATTAGCATATCGACAACAGCGTGCGCCATATGAACACACTTGGCGGGAGCAGCCAATCACAGCAAGGGCGAGAGTCGCAGCCTTACCGTCAACTCGACCGCAGCCAGCAACACCAAGAAGAATTCAAAAGCGACGATCCACCACTCAAACTCAAAGGCGTTGCGATCATTTGCTGCACAGACAAACGGCTGTCAGTCAACTGAAGCCACAGATCAGCTAGGTAAGCGACGGCTAGCACAGCATCGCCACAACGGAGTAATGAAAGAGGACGGGTGTTTGTCACCAGCGAACAGCATATCAGAACTGTGCACACCTCTGTGTTGAACTGCCGACAATCCGCCGACAAGCACACACCACGACAGAAACACAAAGCCGAGCACGAGCGCGCCAACGCCCATCTGCGCTATGCTGCGAGAGCTGGTGTTGGTGGACCGAGCTCCCATTTTTGCCATGTCGATATTAGCTATGAGAGGTACCGATCAGTGAGCAAGTGATGATGTGTGAGGTGGATGCACATCTGCAGAGCTTTCATGTCGGAGGCTGGAAAGCATTACGCCATCATCTGTAGTCAAAGACAGCAGCCCATTGCACAGGTGTCTGCTGCACGGTGCGCCACGTCACTTCCGAATATAATGGCAACTAATCAGCAGGAACCCGTTTTGGCCATGGTGAAGCTTCGAGCACCTTCTTCATAACACCAGTTAGTACATGCTGCAGCAGGTTCTCCAAGATTGGCGCGATTGTAGCTTTGCACGCCGCCGATCTTTAGAAGCGTCACTCATGTGGGTCGGATCAGCGCACATGTAATCAAATGCGTGTCCCGCAACATGTCACCGCTCTGGGTCCATTACCCAGCAGCGATGAGCGGAAACAGAAAGTACACTGAATTCAGCTTCCAAGTCGCAAATGCACGCATGCACCCTGTTGCTAAGATCAAGATCGCATGCATTTGCTGAGCACACTCACGTTTGTTGACGCGCATAGATTTCTCTAGTTACTGTGTAAAATAAGGAGTCATAGCAATGAACCTGGATTTGTCCAACTGACACATGGCAGCTACAAGAATGCCAGGCTACTTTGACAGGTTCTTATGCATATTAGCATATTGCGTTATCTAAGTGTGACTGCAGGACCACATAACCCACCAAGTACAAAAACTAATTCAATGAAATAGGAGGAACTAGGAGGACTAAGCAAGCGCCATACAGAACAACGTACAGCAATGCCAAAAGGTGAAAGGGCCCGTAAGTCAACTGGACAGCTTGGCCAGCACAATCTGCTGTTGCCATGTTGGCCTCGCAACAGGTCACAATGGCTGCTTCATTGCATTGCTCTGTAAACACCACTGAAAGACAGGCTGGTCAGGAGACTTTTCAGTAGTGCTCTATGCTGCCATCACCAGTTGTGATGATGTCTTTGTAAGAGCCACCGCCAGGAATCATGGGCAACACGTGCTCTATGTGGGGAACCATCACATCCAGCAAGTAAGGCCCAGGGGTGTCTAGCATTTCCCTACAACAAACATTCAGCACATCAGAACTGCAACAGCATCAAACAATCTGCAGAACAAGCAAGGACAGGCAGCAATGGCTGACACTGCCCCAAAACTCTAGTCAAGCACCATGACCTAGCAGCAAGCGACTTACAGGTCATGAGAGGCCAAGCTGCAGGCCCAAAAAAGTGAAAGATCAGTTTCATAAAGAGCGCGAGCCTAAGTCAGCCTACCTGATAGCTGGTCTCAGATCCTCTGGTCTAAGCACACGCTTGGCAGGCACGCTGAAGGACTCAGCCATCTTGACAAAGTCCGGGTAGATGTCCTTTGTCTCATTTGTGAGATGCCACTCTGCATCCTGCGCACCACCATCAAAGTACTCACAAAGGCTGCGTAACTGACACTGCAAAGATCTGCCTCTATGCCACAGCATACAACAAGCACTGTTATAAAAAGCTTGACAACGCAGTGCTGCGCTCACACAGCAGCATGGGCAGACAGTTCATGCCACATGATGTCTGCCCATGCTGCTGGGTGTAGCGAGCACAAGATTGCTGTATCAAGTCCTCGCAAGCTGCTGCATTCAATTAAACTGTCTGGAAGGCAGAGGTTGGCAACACACCCTGTGGCCTAGGTAGGTGTGCGCTCGGTTCTTCTTGTAGAACCGGTCTTCCCACTGCACCACCATGCCCAGGTGCTGGTTGTTCATGATGAAGCACTTCACATCTAGCTTCTCGATGAAGATGGTGGCTAGCTCTTGGCAGTTCATCAGGAAGCTGCCGTCACCATCTATGTCTATCACCACCTGCACAGGGCACGGCATATGTCTGGCACAATGCACACAGGGCACAATCTATGTCTATCACAACCTGCACAGGGCACAATATAGGTCTGGCACAATGCATACAGGACACAATGTATGTCTATCACAACCTGCACAGGGCACAATTTATGTCTAGCACAATTCACACAGGACACGTCTATGCCAAAAAGAACCTGCAGAGAAAGCTACAACAAAGTACACGTTGGCTTTGAACAAAGCTTGCTTGCCTGCAACCAAAAACAAAGGATACAGCAGGAGGCCTCTTTGAGCATGCAACCATACAGCAACTGTGCAAAGGGCGGCGTATGGTCACATGATGCGCTGCTGTCAACTTGCTGCTGATGCTACACACAGAAGCACTGATGACCTGACAGCTGAATCTCACACAGTACAAAGATGCCAAAGCTGACATCAAAGGTGATGCTCAGAGACTGTAGACAGCTTGATGCTCTTTTGGTGCACTCTTGTGTCTGCACTCTGCACAATGTCCAAAGTATCCAGGATGTATCATCTGAGTTGTGACACATGCGCTGAGCTGGGAGAGTCAGCTTGAGATCACCTTCTTTGGTCGGCCTTTGTCGGTACCATCCCAGGCAACAGCTGCCCCAAGAGCAGAGGGTAGCCCAAAGCCCATGGAGCCCAGACCCCCCGAGGATGCCCATCGCCGGGGCTCATTGTATTTGTACCACTGCGCCGCCCACATCTGGTGCTGACCCACTCCTGTCGTGATGATTGCGTCGCCTTTCGTCTCCTCGCAAAGCGTCTGCATGCACAAACTCAGCTGAGCAGTGTTGCTTGTGTGCACAACCCACGCCTATTGTGTAGCACATGCGTTGATTGTGATGCATGTGTGTTGGCACCCAATATCTGTTACGATGATTGCATCACCAGTTGCCTATGCGCAATGAGTCCGCATGCAAAGTTCCACACGTGGGGCACTGTTTATTTGTAAAAATGTCATGCTGACTGATCTTTGTCATGACAATTGCATCAAGCTGCTACCTCACAAGGCATCTTTGCAGGCAGAGGTTGCAGTGAGCAGAGTCAAGCAGCATGATATGGCACATTGACCTGTTTGGGCAGGAGCTATAAAATGTAGATTGCTGGTACCTACAGCAACTTACACAGCAAAGTCTGTGACCACACAATGTACAAATTGTGGTTTCTGTGTTACTTTTGCTGGACAGCATTGTAACCACGGCATGACATGTTGCATTACCTGAATGGCCCATTGAGGAATGATGACGTCATCCTTCTCAGGATACCACATGGGGAACTTCTCCCTGACTTCGTTGATGCTCTCTACCCAGGTACTGTACTGCCCCTCTGGGACTGGGTACTGCTCTAGCAGCTTGTTGATGCCTGTGACAAACAGGCAGTCAGCACAGGGTTACACAGTACAGGATCTATCACATTGGAGGCATGATTCTTCTGCATCGAGCAGTCATGGACTACTGTGACCTGCACACTGTCAGCAGCAGATGGCACTCTACATGTTTGTGTTTTAACCACTTATCCATCTGTCCACCAGGCTTATGCAGTCTGACTGAGCAGACCATGCTGCTTATCTGCTGACTGTTCATTTTAGTACACATGCGCTCTTGACTGTAGTGTAGTGACTTGTTTTGCTCAAAGACAAACTGTTTTGGCCAGTCCACTTTTAGCTTGGCTTCTGAACTTTATAGAACTAGATTAGTGTAGAGCGTGTGGCGTCGCGGTACTAGCGCCCTCCTTCATTACAGCATCACACCAGCAATTTATTTGGTGCTCTATTGTCTAACGCCTTGAACACTTGGTGCTTAGTATATACTGTTTTCTCAGTTATTGTCTATTGACTCCCCTGATGAGTCCCAAAGACAAGAAATGTAAATTGAAAAATTGAAATTGATTGATACAGATCCAAGACTGCTGGAGGACAAAGCCAGGAGGCAGAAACTCTTTCTGCACATGGGTCATGTCAGATGTGCTTGACTTCGAAAGACACACAAGGCTTGACAGTCTCTACAGCAGATCTGAGCACAAGCACTTCCGCGCAGGAGGCAGCTGGAGCATGAACACCAGTCCCAAGCAGTTCCACACAGAACACAGCAGAACATGTACATGACCACCCAAAAGCTGACCTTTGATGGCAGGTCTGGTGTCTGAGCACACCATCACATGCGCCTCCTTGTTCTTGCTGATCTCTGCTGGGTCAATGTCAATGTGCACCACGCGCGCCTTTGAAGCAAAGGTTTCCAGCTTTCCAGTCACACGGTCATCAAAGCGCACCCCAAAGGCCAGCAGCAGATCTGCCTCGTCCACAGCAAAGTTGGCAAACACAGTGCCGTGCATGCCCAGCATCTGCAACACAAACAAGCTGTCAAAAGAATACAAGCCAGCATCTGCGGCACAAATGAAGTTGTCCGAGGAGTGCATGCCAGCACCTGCAATAACCAAAGCTATCAAAGACATACATGCAATGGAGCTAAAGCGCAAGCTTCAGCTCGATTGCATGTATGCTTTTGATGGTTTAGCCTATGTTACAGATGCTGGCAGACACCAACACCAGCTGACAATCTGTCTGCTCTTCAGCAATGTTGACAGTGTTTTTGCTGTACTGGCTTAAAATCTACACAGAATGCCTTCCTGACATCGTTTGTGTGCTAGCTGATGCTGTTTGGAGGACTTCAATACTGTTGCAAGCAACTAAGAAAGCTGCTGCTTCCTTGGTCCGTGTGGCAGCAACTTCGCACAGACAAGGCAAAATCACCTAAAGGATCACGGCTTGGCATCATTCAGGTGCTTGCATCTGAAATAATGACGATAAATAATGATCATCAAGCTTTTCAGCTCATGATGAGCTAGGTAACTGCGTGACTACTATCTACAATGGTGTTCTTACAAGACACAACAGCAGTTGCCTGTCAAGTGACCAGCAGAGAGAGGGCAGGAAGGGCAGACCTGAAGGGCAAGGGCATCACTGTCTGGGAAGGCACCCAGGCCCATGAGGGTGGAGGCCACGGGGATGCCAGTCTTTGCTACAAACTCCCTAAGTTCCTTGCTGGAGTCTAGGCAACCCCCTCCAACATACAGCACCGGCTTTCTTGCCTGCATGAACATGTTAATATTTCTGTCAGTATTGACATTTGATTTGACGTTTTCCAGCTCATGACAAGCTAGGTATGTGCAAACCAGATCTTGTCTCTCCAGAGCAGCCTGTCTTGTGCATCTGTTTCTGTCAGTGCCTGACTGCGTCTTGTGTCAGCGTGCCTCACTCACTTCAGTGACAATGCACATCGAACATGCTTTCATTCAAAAGATAACATAATGGAATGTGCAACTAAGCTGTCTAAGGAACTGCCGCTTGGAAGCAGTGTCCACAGGAGGACAGGCATACATGCATCCAACAATGAGTGTATTTGCAGACCGACACACTAGGATCTGTAAAACACAAGCACACCAAGCGGACTGTGGAACACACAACTGCTTTGTTGGTACGGCATCACGCAAACTGTGCACAAGCAGCTCATACATAAAGGTGCAAACATGCCACTGCATTCGGAAAATGTACACACAGCGTATGCAACCACCTAATAGTCATGCACAGCTCAGC
>JAABUW010004878.1_pt1 | contig 17944 bp, 12 predicted proteins | sample 5560081 | NCBI WGS metagenome assembly JAABUW01 (sample SAMN10711882, study PRJNA513363) | rock metagenome | isolation source: Antarctica rocks | place: Antarctica: Victoria Land, Knobhead sud | reverse complement strand
ATGCAGACTGTTTGCTCGAGGATCTGAGTATGTTTGCGAAGCCGGTAGATTTGACAGTACCCAAGAGACAGCCAGACGCGCCGGACGCGGAGCCAGTGGCACAAGCTATGCTAGAGCTGTTCCCACTCCACAAGCTGCTCACGTCTCGTTGATTATGGAAGTGAGCGCGTGGATAGAGATGTGGACTCAGCTCGCCGTGCTCATGAGCACCAAGTCTGTCCATTGGTACAGGAGCTCGCTTCCTGGCTTTTGAAGACTTCTCCTCGTTAGCAATTGAAGTGTCGAGATCGGAATTTGCTACATCCTCGTTGAGCGCTGGGTTTGAGTTCTGCTCTATGGCCTGTTGCATCCAAGAACCAAGCTGGCCGTCGAGGGTGTCTATTGGTGCTACTGTGGATGAGTTTGCATCTCGGCGGCGCAGCTCGTCATGGTAAGGGTCATCATTCGGCGGCATGAATGGCGTGTCCTTGGTCTTCATTTCGTAGAAGAATAGATAGTCTCGGTTGGCACCCTGACCTTTGTCTTCATTGACCCCGGGGAGACAGTATCTGCCTCCAAGATAGCCAACATAGTCATCGTAATCAATGAAAGCGACTTGGTCTCCTGCACGCTGCACAGCTGCCGAGATCTTGCTATTGACATTGATAACGAGGTCATTCATCTTCTGGCGGTTTGCTTGGGTGAGATATTGCCTTGAGAATAAATTCAGCCAAATGTGCCAAGAGACGCTGTCACAATTGTTGGTTGTTGCGTCAAAGAATTGGGCATAGCCGGTGTAGTATCTAGGGCGCACTGTGCATCAGCCACATCGTGGTCAATCATGAAGAGCTATTCGCTATTTACATTGTCCCACTTGGCGCGAGTTTGGTCTGAGCTGCACTGATCAAGCCGTCAATGCCGGAAGCAAAGCCATCGCTATCGATGATAGTCTGAATGTTGTCTAGTGTGGCACTGCAGCTGCTGCTGAAGAGCCCTGTGAATGTGAACACGCAGTCATTCAAGGCCTTGGTTAGCTGGGCATCCTTCCCGCCTGCTGAGATGGTAATCATTTGCTGCCCACCATCCAGGGAAGTTGCTTGGGTGGTGATTGCCGGGATCTTGGCACCGGAGCAGGCGATGTAGGTGAATATGATATCGCTCGTGTCCTCCCCAAGCTGCACGTTCACCAGATTGGCATACGATCCATCGTAGCGTGAGCAGCTCTTGTCGACGACGTTCCCTGCGCCAATACCGGCCGCGTAGGAGTCACCGATGGCAGCCCATTTCTTGATGAAACTCAAGTCGTCTGGATCACTGGATTGACCAACGGTCTGGAAAGGAAAGGTACACACGAAGAGAGCGGAGAAGAGGGTGGCAGTGAAAGAGACTGCCGGTGCCATGTGTGGCATGTGGGTGGTCAGCTTCGACCAGCTATCATGTAGGACTGAGTCGTAGCCGTGCAAAAACCGGACAGCGAGGCCACGAGGACAAAGCCTGCATAATATGCTCTAGCACTTGTAGAGACTGAGCTCTGTGCTGGCTTCTCCCGAGCTGGTGGTCCCCCGTGCCAGTGCAGCGGGGCACGCGCAGCCTTGGAAACAAGGCCACCAGGCACGGCGCTTCCATTTGCGCACCATGTAAGCATCCCTGGCGGCGTTGCTGGTGCGTGCTTATTGGGGAGATTGCACGACTTGGTATCACTTTCAATCTTAATTCTTGTTGGTGGCCGGCCAATGGCAAGCCACATAGCCTCCTGGGAGAGTCTGGCTCGCATTCGCCAAAATCGTTCACACTATGAGGGCGGTCTTGGCAGGCTCTCAGCGCGTACGATTTTGGCGTATGGGAGTCTGGGTAGCCTCAATTGCAGTATCATTCGTCACCTATACTTCTACAGGATCCAAACGGGCAAGGCCGTCCCGTGCCTCCCTCCCAGCAGTCTACCACACGTCGATACGAAGCATGGTAATCATCAGACGGGGAGGCACGCGCGCCCCGTAAGCTGCATTGCCGAATGCTCTTTCGTTTCGCGTCGCTCAAACCTTGAAACACATAGCATAACAAGATAGCGATATCCAATCACATAGATGCAGCGTGGAGGCAAGACCTTCTTTGGCGACGAAGGAAATTAGAGTGCTGGGGAGCTGGAGTCTCGTAAGCATACCTCAGCCTGGCCATGTATTGCGCCATGATATCTCCGACGTGTCCCCTCGAGTCTGTCTGATTCCGAAGCATACACTGTCTCTATGAGAAGTCTACCCATTCATTTTCGTCCCTTTTCAAGCCTCACACCCATTTTCTTCTGGGCTCTACTGGTCGGTGGCCACCTCCAGCCCATTTTCCTTTCCCTGAAGACTGTCTTTACTTCCATGCTCTGGGATCCCGTAAGGCCGTACACACTCTTTGTAAATCCAGACAGGCGAAGCTCACAGGAATAAACTACGTCTCGATCTACCTTACAGACAGAATGCACTTTGGTTCAGCATGCATCTCCAGCACTTCTTTTCCTCCACGGATCCAGAAGTCCCTCGAGTGTCTCCTTCTGGTCTCTTTGCTCAGCTACTCCTTCTCTTAAGTTTTGTGGCTCATGCATTTGCTATAAATCCTGGTCAATTGGGCTTGCGACTCAACACCGGCCTGGCTCAAACGGGAAAATTCGTCTACAACTCAATTGCCCAAGTCGAGGACGATATTCTTGCAACCTGGTGAGTCTTGCCATTTGAAGTCTGAAGCCACGTGCTGTTCCCTGTTCGAAACAATCCATGCCCGGGCGAGCAGATATCTTCTAAAAGTCACCATAAGATTGTGAAGCTTTCGTTGATGTCATGAGCCACCGTGTCACTCTTAACATTACAAAGACCTACTACACACGCTCAGTAGCACTTAAAGAGAGCTTACTGACGGCGGTCGCAGGACTAATGAACAGATCGTACATATTGCGGAACAGGGCTACCTAGACCTACTCGCCGCGTTCAATGGTGACCAGAAGAACTTTCCTACAATGAAAAAGCAAGGTGTTGTGAGCGTTGTTGTCACGGGCCATAGCGTTTACATTTCTTCTTCACTGACTGGTATGCCGCTTTTCCTAAGAACCAATTCCCTTCGACTACGAAACATCAGAGTCGTCTCCCACGCCTAGACCCACACATTCTTAGCCCCCTTGGTAAGACCCAGACCAACTAACACCCTTCTGTAGGCGGGTCATCTTTTCTCTACATCCCCAACATTGCCAATTCACGGGTCAATTACGTACCAGGCAATGTGAAACAAAGCAACGATGCGGGGATTCTGGAGTGGGCTCTCATGGCCTGTCAAGTACGCTCCAAGACTGGCGCGGGCCATCGCTCGGGCGGCAACTGTGGTGAACCCATGGCTGCAATGTCGTTTGTGCAAACGAACCCGACCGGGGTGCTGGACGGTGCAAAGGTTGTCACGTGGGGGAAGTACAGGGACCCGGTCAGCAAGGCTTGGACAACGGGGGTGATGGATCCTTGTATGAGTGGGGCGTCACTCGACTCCACGGATGTCTGGGGATGTGCGCGGCTGACTGGTTTGTCTTCCCCCGAATAGGCATTTCTTGCGAGAGGTCTCCATGACTAACTTAGCGTGACTCTAGGGCCGAAGGGGCTGGGTATGATTGCGATAGGGGCGGGGACGGCGTCTGTGGACACGGTGCTGAATCACAACCGACCATCACTTATCCTTGTTTTACTTGACAGTTCCATCAGCTTTAATTTTTCTACGACTGGCGTTTCAAGTCGATTTAGCGGCATGTGTTACGGCGTTATGGTACGGATTCCCACTGATCCTGGCTAGGACTGCCGATGGGATATTGTAATTCATTGCATATGTGATGGGACGAAGCGCACGAAGCCGTTCGAAAAGATTCATATTACGCTAATATAAAATATCCCTCTTTTGCTATACACTTCACCCTCCTAGTCTTGATCACGGTCCACTTAGAGATTGCGGACCGTTCATCTACTTTAGAGCTTAGCATAAAACATGTACTTTCTACGATAACCTTAGATCGCACTAGTGATTACAACTGCGCGATCTCGTTATCAACTAACATTACCTAAATAATCTAGGTTCGTTTATTAGTCTCTTCATGAAGATTAATCAAATAAGCTTCGCTAAGGTAGCGCCGATCCTACCTATACTATAACAAAACATTTTTTCAATAAGAAATTCTTAGCTAGGATAGCTAAGGACTTATCCTATAGGTACTCTAGCGGCTACAGCTAAAACTTAGGACGATTTAAGATAATATAAGTAAAAAATAAAAAATAAATAAGAATACTAATTATAACTTTTATCTTTAAAGTTTTTTAAGGTTTAGCGTCCGGCGCTAAGAGTAGGTAGCTTAGGATCTCTTTATAAAAGTTATTTTTATTCCTAATTAAGATAGAATTTTTAGTTAAATTTATTAGATATAAATATTTAACTTATCCTTCTCCTTCTTATCCTCTCCTCTTATAAATACTATTAAAAGCTATCTTATTATTATTTTTTAAAAATTTTACCTAATTTTTTCTTAGCTACTAGAGTAGCTAGAGTACTAAGTTAGATAAGCTTAGATAAATTCATTTTTTAAGATAATTTAAGGTATTTCTAATACTAAGTAGCTGAATCTTACTAAGCTAGATAAGCTTATTACAGGCGCTCTAGTAAGAACTTATCTATAAACGATGTTTACAGATATATTTTAGGACTTATATATAGATATAGATATATAATATTAATTAGATAAGAATAGGAAGGCTAGAGTAGGTAAGTATTTTAGATAGAGAGTAGATATAAGGAATAATTAGAATACGAGGATAATATTTATTAGGTTGTTTTAGGAAGGATTAAGGAAGGACTTTTAGAGTAGGTAAAGAGCGGCCTTAGGAATAATAGGAATATGATAATGGTTTTTATAAGGGGGATATTGGTATATCATTTATCAACGTTCTTAGCATAGGATTACTTGGGTTAAGAAGGATTAGAGGGCTGGGCTTGACGGGCCTGAGGGGTATTGCTGATGGAGAGTAGAGAGATTATGAGTGAGATATTTTGGTTTAGTAGTATATATTTGAAGTATCTATGTATTCGTCATTATTGATCTCTGTAGGTTCAATAAATCGCTATGCATATATATATGCATTGGTATCTCGTCTCGCCCCGAACGCCCGTTATGCAACATCTCACCTCCATCCCTCGAGAAGTCGCCCACACTACCTTCCCCCACACAGAAACCTTTCACACACAGATCAAACACTCGCCCTCCTCGGCGCCATCGTCCGCCGCAACTTCCTCTTCTCCTCCGTCTCCTCCATAACAGGCAACATCCCCCTCTCCCTCAACCCCGCCAAAAATTCCTGCCCATATGCATACCCCACCTGATAAATCTCGTCAAACTTTGCAAAATCCAGCGTCCCATACGGATCAATCGGCGGTCTCATATACAAACACCCCGGCATCGTCTTGGCGCGTTCGAGCGCGTCCACGCTACTGACGTACGCCAATCGCGCTTGGATTTCCGATAGCGTTGGGGGATTGGGGAAGGAGGAGAATGGGTTCCAGCGGTTCAGAAGCGCCCAGGCGCCGGAGAGGGAGTCGCCGAATTGCTGCGGGAGGTTGTCGTCGAGGGAGCCGACGTCGATGGCGAAGATGACGTCGGCGCCGAGGGATTTCATGTGTGCGACTGTGAGGTTGTCGACGTAGCCGCCGTCGAGGAGCATGCTGCCTTCATCGCAGAGAGGGGGGATGAGACCTGCGAGCGACATGGAAGCGCGCACGTAACGCCAGACGTAGCCCGAGTTGTGGAATTCGGCCCGGGATTTGCTGATGTTGGTCGTGTTGCAGTAGAAGTCGAGCCAGAAGTCTTCCATTTGGGAGTTCCCAAAGGCTTTGAAGATGCCCCGGTTGAATTCGTGGCCAGTTGTGTAGGAGGCTGAGGGGTAGGTCAGGTCGAGGGCGAAGCGCCACATGCTGCCCATACGGCCTGCGAATCTCTTTGCGCGGCCATACATGGGTACGACGTCTGCATCGCGCGCATACAGAGCGCCGATGAAAGCACCGATCGATGTGCCGCCAACGATGTCGATGGGTATACCGGCTTCTTCCAAAGCTCGGATGACGCCGACTTGAGATATTCCTCTCGCACCACCGCCACCAAGAACGAGTCCCACGGATTTGCCGCAAAGGCGCCTGGCCAATCGATGGAAGTCGCCTTTGAATGGTGTCTCGGCTGAATAAAGGGGAGTCTGCCGCATCCGCCTGGATGTATACTTTTGGATCTCGGCTTGGAGGACTTGGACGCGCTGTTTCAGTGCTGTACCGAACCGCTTGATCTGAGGGTGAACGGGCTCTGAGTTGGTGCGGAACGCCATCTGGATGTGGTGGTGACCGCCGTTGATCCACATACGGTTTCGCAACCACTTTCGTGTGAGACCAGGGGCGGAGTAGCGCTCGACATGCAAAAGGACCAACTCCTTTCTCGCTGTAGTCTTCATGCCCAGCAAGAACCTCTCATACTCACCGATATTGGGAGAACCCTCAGCAAGGCCAACGAGCAAGATGCAATCAGCCTGAGTGATGCAAGTCTGGGTCCATGGAGAGTTGACGTTGGTATCGGCAACGTACAGAAGCATGCCATATCGCTCTTCCAGGTCAGCGAGGTACTGGGAAAGCTTGAGCTTGCCCATTCTCGAGAATGCATGCCGTCCTAAGTGGTTTAAAATTGCCGCTTGATTCAGGGAGGTCACTCCGTTGGCCACTCCAATCTGCGACAAAGCGGTCAACAGCCTACTTCCAAACTCGACTACTGGCACACCAGCGGTCACTGGTAGTATAGCCGTCGTCCGGAAGTTCATTGTAGAAGTAGCATTCTGCTTGGAAGTATTGTATATTTTGTCTCTAGTAGGCTCGAAGACGGGATCTTCAATCAAAGCTCTCATACGCTGAGCGATGATCTTGGATATCTTGATGGTAATGCCCGGGTGTTCGAGGGCAAGGCTGTTGAAGAGGCTCTTCGGGAACTTGGCTAGCTCGGTATCGCGAATGGCATGCAACGTAGCTGGTCGAATGGACTCTGTCATTACCTCAAGCTCGCCCACACTCTCGCCTTGTCCATACTCTCCAACTACTCTCATGTCGCCTTCAGTGCCTTCCAGTATGGCTCGAAGTCGGCCGTTGAGCACGATGTAGATAGCATCGCTCTCGTCACCCTGATGGTGTATGACTTGACCAGCATCAACCTGGACCCACTCTAGAGCAAAGTCAATATGCAAGATGAGCCGTGGTAGTAGACTCGTGAGTCGCTTCGCCATCGTCAGCAGTACGACAGGATACTTTTCGACCATGAGCTCGAGCGAAGCTCTGGGGAGAAAGCCAACATAGACATCGGTCTTGGCTCTGACATCCACGAATGATCTGTAAGACGATATCGTGCCAACATAGCCAGCTAATCCACCAGGTTTGATCAAGAATAAGCTCTTGCGCGGTTGTGTTCGCTTCATGCTAGGCGATCTTCCGCCTCGCCGTGGAGAATGTGTGCCTGTGCCCATTCTCTTCATCGGGGGCAAGAGGCTGTCAGAGTTATGACCAGGTCCTCCCCTTACAGTTGACAGATCTTCGGCGTCCTTCTCACCCGCAGGAATACTCGCGTCTAAGAAGCCATCAATCACATAGTACAGACCGGGATTGCGTTCTCCTTGCTCCACCAGGATAGCATCCTTCGGGAAGAAAACTATCTCGATATCATCCCGCAGCTCACCAGTGATGCTGCGAGTGCTGAACGGATTCCCTGTGCCAAGCCCGGAATGCGAGTTGACGGATTCGGAATCACCGTCTCCTGAGCCCTCGTATGGGTCGATATACCCAAATGCATTGCTGAATGTAGCCTTCTGGTGTTGGGCGTCATAAGATACCAGACGTGGCGACTGTTGGACGGAATCGACTGGCTTTCTTATTGCGTCTTTCGCATTGGTGAGTCCTATCGCTTTTAAAATGCATTCCAGGATCGACTGGCGGAAGATGTCATCTTCATCTAAGGAATCTTGACGATGGATATGCAAGCCACTGCGAGGAGGCGAAGGTCTGAATGGTGAATGCTCCCTTCGGCCAAGAGGGGTCTGTAGATCCTGATCCTTCGTAGGTGAAAGAGTCTGGATACGTGGTAGCTGAGACGTTGATGTGCGATTTGGATGTCTGGCCCTGGATCCAGCGGCTTGGGTGTTGGTGACAAGGTCTCCTGCGCTGATATTCGACCTTTGATCCGACATCTCTCGGTTGCTGGGCGGCCGACTCTGAGCCTCATTACGCGCTGTCATCCTTGCTTGCTCTATTATGTCTTTGCGGAGACTGCTGCTGGATCTTCGCTTCTTCAGACCACCCGGGTTGTGGAGTGCAATGCCTTTCATGCTCTCCTCTTCAGAGTCTAGGCGCTCCTTCTCTTGCATGAATTTGCCTTTCAGTCTGTCCAATGGCTCCCCACGCAGGTGATTCGGTAGATCATACGTCGTGTACTTGTTCATATGCCGCTCTGTTCGCAGTACCTCGGATGTCAGGCCAAGGTAGGAATGCGCAGTCGCCAGTGTAACACGCTGTAGCCGGGTAAGGATGACTTGGACTATGTGTGCGGTAGCTTTAGGGTAGACCCTTGTGAGACGATGAAAAGCTGTAGCAGGGATGATAGCTATGGTGGTATCCACAGTCGCCCTTGCAACAATGTCTGGATGTACCGACTTTCTTTTGTCAGGCTTTAGTCGCGTGCCGCTTCTGTCTTGATCTGACCTCTGCGCGTACTGCTGTTTTGAGGTAGGGTTTGAGGTAGGGTCCAATGACAGGGGCGGTACCGCTGGGAGGTGACCATTTGGAACAATGGGGTTTTGCGAAGCAGCCTCTGATACCGCTCTGCTGCGGTATTGGTCAGTGGCTTGATGGGCATTGGTCTCTGGAAAGTACGATTGCGGACTTCCAGATCCGGTCAATGGAGTCATCCTAGGAAATCCATGACTCGAAACACTCGAGATTGGTTGTCCATCATGGTCTAGATCATGGCGAAGCTTGACGTCCTCTGTGAAAAGCGACAGCACCGAAAACAGCGACGACATCGGTGCTCCGTTCTTGACTTCCGTGAGCAGCTGGTATCCCTGATGTTCTCCCTCTGAATGTTCGCCTTCCTCATCAAATCCTTCTCCACCATTCGTCCAAAACCTCCCATCCGAAGTATTCTCATCCCTCGTGGACTTGACAAAGATTTGCACCAAACCATCAACCACCAAACAGAACCCTTTCTCTTCCTCCAAGAGCAATGTTTCTCCAGCAATGAGCTTCCTCGTTTGCATTGTCCTGGTGAGTTCGTGGAAGACGGAGCGTTCGACTGCCTCCATGTCAGTATAGCCCGTTCTTCGTGGATATATTTCCCTGGCGCCCTACTCACGATACCCGAACACCTTGATTGCACTCAAAAACTCATCGAGGTAGTTCGCCAGCCCCGGCTTCGAGTCCCCATCTTGTGTATCCGGGAAGAGATCGATCTGCGGTTCTTTACGTTGGGGTTCAGGAGGCAGTCGAGCGTACATGTTCAGGAAGCGGTATCTGACGATCCATGAGACCATTGACGCGAAGGCCAGGACGATTAGCATTCTAGCCGTTGTCAGCTGGTCAGCTGAGGGGTCCCCCGTTTGCGGTAGGTATTGCATACAGTGTGGTGAAGTTCATCGTGAACGTTAGGCTCGTTGAGAATAGGGCGAACAGCACTGTGGGTAGGGTGATGGTCGTGAATGTTATAATCCAGATCAGTATTCCAGGTAATACTCTTGCCATGGCGAACAATGCCTGTCCTAGCAAGCCCAGCCATGAGTTCGACGCCAGATCTTTGGGGCGAGCGTCCCGACCAGAAAATGCTTGAGGAGTAGCGGTAGCGAGAGTATTCAAAGCAGTGCTAAGGAGGGAAGTCAGGCTCAGCAAAGCCGTGGGTGGACTTCCTGTGGAAGAGAGATCCATAATTTGTGACATTCGCCTCGTCGTGTAAGTCGCATAATAGAAAGCCCCCACTTTCCAATAGCAGACAATGCTGTCAACGCAATGCCCCACGTGCGGTAGGTAGGACCATGACTTGCATGATTGGCGTGGAGAGACGTGGGATTGTTGCGAAAGATGGGGTTACAAGGTTACCCAATCTACGGCACACCATAAGACGCAGGCACCGTGGCAGTACAAGTAATTCAACACTCTCAAATTCACAGTTCCCGCTTTCATACCTAAACACTATGACTGATTCTATAGCCACGCCCGCTAAATCGCTGTACGCAATCCATTCCACAACCGCTAGGTAGCGGAGGTGAGTTTCCCTCGGTAAGAATCTGGATTTTCTAAAGCAATCTCTATCACAACGAGAGAGGGATTGATTTAGCCTGCGTTAATACGATATTTCTAGTGATGATGTTTGCTCCGAGCCTACGCCCATTTCCTTCACAGGATAAGTTTTGATCCGAAATTCTAGAGATCTTGTAGGCAAATGGAATCTAAACTCTAAATCTCTCAAGCTCGCGATGATATGGAGGACTCTACTCATCTATCTAAATAACCTTCCATCAACTTCAATTCGCTGACTGCACCCGTCTCCCGCGCTACAGCCAAGATGGCGTCCACAACAACGCGAACATCGTTCGTCTTGATCGGTACTCTGTGCTCGCCCTCCCACTGGATCAACCGCGCACTCTCTACAGCACAACATCGCCGCAACAGCTTCTGATGCAACTCCAGGCCCGGATCCCGCAAGCCGTGAACATGCACGGTCGGCACCGTCAACGCCCTCTCCATTGGCTGGAAATCTAGCTCCTCGGAAGGGCTCAACACCGAACACGACGACGCCTCCGCCATACCAGGCAACGTTCCCATTTCCGGCGTCAGCGAGACCAAGGGCCCCCGTCCCGCAAGCAGCACTCCGAATTTGAAGTGCGGCCAACCCTGCCGCCTACCCATGCCCAGTTCAGCGCGAAGCTGTTGATCAAACAGCATACTCGCGCCGATCTTGGCACCCTGACTGAAGCCCAGGACGCCAACCCACTGTCCCCTGCCTCCCGCCTCATCATCCAATTGTATGGCATCCCTCACCGCCTTTTCAATCAAGGCCACCGCATCTACGGCGTTCAACTCTGGATCCTCTGGCCGCCAACGCAGCCACGCACGGAAGGGACCGAAGGACTTGTAGACTGCCGTGACGTCTGGGCCTGGCTGCGAAGTGAAGGGCGCTTGGGCGTAGCAGAGACGGAAGGTAGTGGAGAGAAAACGTTCGAGGACACGGCATTGAGCGCGGAAGATGCGGGCGTTGGTGCCGCCACCGTGGAGGCACAGGATGCGTGGTAGGGAGAGGGAGGTGTCAGGATGATGAGAGGCGGAAGTCATCTTGGTGGTGTATCAGGAAAGTTGGTGTAAGCGCATCGATCTCAGGAGATGCTTACGTGGGTATCTCAGAGGGATGTCCCGGAGGATGAGATCTGAGTGTAGGCGATGAATAAGCGGTCATCTCAAATCAGGAGGAGATCTGAATGTATGCAAGCATGAGTAAGCGGTCATCTCACATCGGTCAGCGACGGTCAACTTCGGCCGAGCAGGATCGAAAGAGTGGGGGAAGTGCGTGGAGATCAGGACCTCTTCCCACCGACCTCAACAGCCCGAGTGCTATCCAACACGGCCATGCAGTCATGGCAACTTGGCTACCGACCGCCTGGATCCTCTGAGACATGGATGCACGCCTGGACGACAGGGACACCACCATGCAGTCAGGAGATTTACTCGGAGAGTTCTCTCCGCAATGCACTCCATGTGTCAAGCAAGGTACACTGAAGATCGCACCCCGCTCTCGAACACGTTGTTCGCAAGCACGATCCCAGTAGTACCACGTTTCCTGTGCACTGCCACATGGATGCAGCATGTGTGTAGGATGCGACTTTTGAGTTGCATCCTAGCATACAGGGATATATGCGATGCGATGCAATGCAACGTTATGTCACGCTATGCTCAGCTCGGCTAGGCAGTGAGATCGGACACTCTGACTCGGCTCAAAAACCCCGGTTGAAACGCCGAAGAGCATTGGTGAATACCGCTTCGGGTCCTCCGTAGGTTTGGATGCATACGGTAGGGCTCTTTACGAGGGTTGGACCGTGTTGTGGTGCGCTCCCGGAGAACCAACTTGTCTCTGGATGTTATTCTATGACGTATTTCGTAAATCGGTTGGAGGTCGTTTAGGTTGGTTTCAGAAAGAAGACTTGAGAATCTGCACGAGCTAGCAGTATTCTAGCGCTGATCCTGCTGCTGTGGTACTCCATTCCGTCGTATTCGTACACATTGCAAGTCTCTGAATAGAGTTTCAGTCGCACAATGCAACTTGCCCCCTAGTTGGTTCAGGATCTTTTGGTTGTGAGTAATAGCAGACCCTTCAAAATCCTTCATGACTCTAGCTGCATGTCAATCCGCACTGTTAAAGGGACCGTCAAAAGTTTCTAGACGCTTGTTTTACATAGGGTTCCTGTCTTGAGATCAGGCAATCCGTTAGGGTATCTTCGTCCTTGTACTCCACGTCCGTGATCCATTGCAACCGCAATGCTGATCATAGAATGACTAGTGTTGGGGTCTCTCCGAGCCACTTGTAGAGTGCGGCAGCACTCATCCTTTCACCAGTGCTCGATCGAATACTTCCTGGGTATGCTGCCAGATCTTCTTACCCATGCCTCTGTGACGATATTCATCCATCAATTTCTTGTCCCCAATAGTCTCTCCATTGTAGCCCAACAGGTAGCACCCAGTCCCATCCTCCCAGTCTGCACCCTTTGCTGTTTCCACTCCCTTTGGTCTGGCCACTCCAGCTCCTGGTGGATCCTTCACTTCCGCTGGTGGGTATCGAGCAGAAGTTGCATGAAAGAGATGACGCTGCCCGCTCTCTGGTAGGCTAGTGGTGAAGAGTTTCATCAGTGGCAGGACCATTCGACGGAAGAGGACTCGCCATGGCAGAGCCCAGTCCTCCGAGAACACGTCGAAACCGGGTGTGATCACGATACCAGGGAAGACGTGTACACAGCTTATAGTAGGATGTGTAGCAGCAATTGCTTCAAGAGCGAGAGTGTTCATGGTGGAGGTGTGCATAGCTGCGTTCTGCATGGTGAATGTGTGTTTGAGCTCAAGGTCGTCTTCGTTCAGGTGGCCCTCTTTCCCGGCTCCGTGAATGCTCACAATGCGGGAGGATGGTAATGAAGAGAGAAGAGGGAGGAGGTTCTGGATGAAACGCGCTCGGACGTAGTAGCGAAGTGAGATCGTATCTTCAATGCCATCTTCATTGTCTGCAGTCCACCAGGTCAGTAGGCTAGCCTGATGAGCACAAGGGCAATACAAACCTGGAACCCGTCCTATTTTGAGATAGCCAGGACACATGAGCAACAGATCCAGGCTCTTTTCTCGCGCTTTCAACTCCTCGCACGCGGTGTCCACATTCTTGAACAGCGAGAATTCTGACTGGACGGGTATGTAGGTGCCTTGCGCGTTGACTTTCTCCAGATCCTTGATAACAGTTGAAAGCTTGCTTGGATTCCTCCCCACGATGTATATCTTGGGTCTTGTAGATTGTCTGGCGTACTCGATCACTGTTGCTAGAGCGAGGCCACTGGTGGCCCCGACGAAGAGCGAGACCTGGCTCGAGGTGGCGGAACGAAGTGCAGCATTGGACTGCTGGACGAGCTTGAGGCTCACCATGCTGATGTCTAGTGTGTGGAAGTTCAACCTCTCGGTTGAGGCTGGGGGAGCGCTTTGCCCGGGCAGCCGGGCTAATAGTTAGCCCGAGCCAGCTATGCAGCGGTGCATACGGTAGATTAGTGAGATAGTAAATAAAAGACTCTGGGTCTTAACATCCTCTTCTCGCTAGCTAGACGGCGACCCTCTCGACAAGCATATCGCACGAGAGAGCACCTCGTCCTCCCACTCAAGGGCGGGCGTGTTGGAGACTACCTTTGCAGTAGGGTTACGGCCCGTCGACAGGTGGGCCGCGCATGGCATTCAACGGTCGCCTAGTGGGCGAGCAAACATTGCGATCTGCAGACAGCATCCATGTGACACACCGACGCCAAAGCTCAGCCCTTTGATCTCCAAATTTCGTCACTCTGGAGCGGCAGCAAAAGACGAAGCTATTCCACTCCTTCTGCTTGGGGCGGAACTCAATCGTCCAGGGAAGGCTTGGCGGCCGGAGGAGCGGCCCCTCGGCCGAATTTGAAGGAGCGCTGAGAGAGAGGATCCCGAAGGATCTCGGCTTGCAACAAGTGCGACGGCATGGCACGCGATTCAAGGTTCTTTCATCAGGCACTAGTGATGACAAGAAACGATGTGAGGATCGAGCACTGAAAAAGTGAGGAATCAGACACAGTAAGCAGCTTTTCTTACTCTACCTCACACTCTGACCTCTCTATTGGGCGATCGGAGCACATTGGGACTGACGGCGCTGTGTAGTATACTTTAGGCTGGAACCGTGACACGCCAAGACCTTAGGTTAGTTTCGCGACTGGCGGAATCGGCTCGTAAATCGAGGTAGGGCTAGCCCCTAGTGCGCCCCCAACAAGCGTCCGACGCTTCTGAGGTTCCTTAAGATCAGAGTCCGGCCGGAACTGACCTTATCTAACAAGTACTAGATGAAGTTGGCGGATGAGATTGAGGCATGGCTCCCCTCTCACTGCAGCGCATGCAGCTACTTTACCCACCCACCTTAGCTGATGGCTGCTTGCATGCTTACGCGAGCCAGCCTGACCGCCTATTGGCAACCACGATGCCAGCTTACGTACCTAGGCGAGTTGTCGTACGAAGTGTAGTAGTGCGGCGTGGCCGCACTGTCCTAAATGGCACATGCCGATCTTCCTACTGCTCTGCTTCTCGTGTGTCTTGACTGCGACTACGATAACGATGGGCGACGCTATCCCCAAGGCTCTCATCAATCGATCCTCACCCCCGTGCAGATGCCCACCACAGCAGGGCTATTGTAACCTCGTTCCTCTTGGCGGATCGATGTTGGTATGAGGTAAGTGACAATAATAGCTAGGATCGGAGCAGCTTGTCAGCCGTTGTTGCACGGCTCACGGCGCCTTTCTGGACCCTACGTGTCCGCATGCCGTGCTCAAGCATGGACCAGGGTCATGTCCCGGACACGCTATGAGGCGGGGCCTTGGCCTCTTCGCTGACCCAGCCCAGTTGGACCTCATATGTGGAGTAGCCTCAGACGAATGTGCATCCAATATACAAGATCTCGCTGCCTGCCCACCAAGCCACATGCAAGTAAGCCCGGGCCAAGAAAACCCTCATCAATATTTCCAAATTTGTACTCAGCTGCTGCTTTGTATTGCTGTGTCTTCTCCGCGTGCTGTGGGACTACTCGATATCTAGGCGATGGGGATTGATCGTACTGCTTCTGAATGCGCAGGTCCATTGTTCGGTCATGATGTATACTCCGCATAGTGCGCCGGAATCAAAGACACCACAGCCTCGACAACGCCTAGGTGCCGCCTGTGAAGAATGTCGAAGGCGCAAGCTTCGTTGCGATGGAAAGCAACCGCAGTGTGACAATTGTTTCGAGTGCGGTGTCCAGTGTATCACTATACACTCTCGCTCTCAGCGAGGACCCAAACGAGGCCACATGAAAGCTCTTCAAGCGAGAATGGGTATATTACCGTCCAGTGCCACCAATGTCGGACTAATCTGATCGGTCACAGCTACCCTCGAGCAACGCCTTTTAGAACAGCAGTCGAATGGACTCGTCCCAAATCTGCCAGGGCCGAATGTGCCATGCTCAAACGTGTTGGAGGAGGATTCGATAGACGCTGTCCTCGACATTGATCCGTCATTAACACTTTCCGATCTACCAGACCTCACGCTTTCAAATCTACCAGATCCCGGCTCTGAAAACTACCAATTGGATGTTGCCTTGGGGACGATGACCCCTAAGTCACTAGACCTTCCTATGGGGATACACATCTCCGGCTTACTGCGCACAGACCTGTATGTTAACACATGGCTCTAGCTCTTGAATGAAGGCTTACACAGCGCAGGGATCAATCCTACTTTGAGAGATCGCATCCATTCGTCCCCATCCTACATATACGCCACTATTTTTCCTGGGCCAAACAGCCTAACAAGACGGAGTCTCAGATGTGCTTGCAATATGCCATGTGGACTCTAGCAGCATCTCTGTCAGCGCCGCTGCAGTACCTCCGAGACTCATTGTACGAGTGTACGCGGACAATTCTTGAGGGATTGGAGTCCAAGGACAATCAGACGGAATTTGGCGACATTGAACACGTGCAAGCGAGAGTGCTCATGCTGATTTATGACTTTATGCGATTCAATCACCAGCGTGGCTGGATGAGTGCGGGACGCTGTTTTCGATTGCTGCAGCTGATGAGACTTTATGAACTGGACTCTCCCGAGAATGTCGCAAAGCGCAACAACGCCATTGAACCGGAGAGCTGGATCAAGACAGAAGAGAAAAGACGGACTTTCTGGATGGCATATTCGCTCGACCGGTTTATCAGTCTACGCAACGACTGGCCTTTGACGCTAAGCGAGCAGGTAGTGAGTTGTCCTTTCATGTCAGATCTCGATGATGCGGCTAAGCGCAGCCACCCAGATCTCCACCCGTCTGCCCGCACCCGAGGAGAAGTTTCAAGGGAGCCGATGCGTGGAGATGGGCTTCCTGTCCGATGTCATCACCTCCGTCGTCGACCAATCAACCTGCTCCCCTTTTACCGAGTCCATCATCCTGGCAACCATCTGCGGCCGTGCGCTCTCCCACCGGCAACAATCGGCGGTCGAACATGTTTATCGCAACGTCCCGCAGCATTTTTGGGATCGACATGAATGGCTCGACACCATGCTGAAGACCCGAGCGGATATCTTGATCCTCAATTATCCGTCCGCGTCGAAGCATGCGGATTGCATGCTGCTCTTCACCAATATGGTGGCGCAAACGACTGTTTTGTATCTCTGCGAGATTATGGAGTCGATGACTTGGCAGACGGATGAGCATCGGAATGCGACGATGGAGTTCAAACGGCGCTCTTTGGTCGCGGCCCAGGAGATTGTGAGTCTGACGAGATCGTTGGCGCATCTTAGTTATTTCAAAGTACGTCTCCCCCTCTCCCTTGCCCGTTCTCCATTCCCTCCTTCGCATTTGCCCCGCTCTCTCTCTCTCTGTCTCTCGTTTATACCCCCCAACACACCCACTATCCCTACCACCCATACAAAACCCCAACTAAACCTCCCCAAGGTCCACCCATTCACCCCACTCCCTCTGGTAATCTGTGCCGAATTCTTCAACACGCATCGTTATTTAGACAAAAGTGTGGATATGCAAGTCCGAGAGGTATTGGAAGCGTTGAGAGATTTATCTAGTGTGAACAATATCGCGCTGGAATATTTGTCAGGGTGGGATTTAGAGGAAAGTTAGATCTTTAGAGTTAGATTTAGATGGTGATTATAGATTATAGGTGGTGGAGATAGATGGAGAGAAGGGAGAGAAGCGAGAGAGGGGGAGAGGGAGAGGGGAAGTATATTAGTGTCGTCGTTAGATCTGCATTTATATGCATGAAGAGGAAGCGATACCGTTACGAATATCATGTAAATATATTATCTATTATAGTCTATATACTTCTATTAGGAACACTTATAATACTATTACTATAGCGGATAATAATTAAAACTAGGATAAAATTAAACTATTAAAAATAATAGTAGATAGGTATTTATTATAAGTATTAGTTTAGTAAGTATATTAAATTAAGTAAGTAGATATAAGTATTAAGTAAAGCTAGATAATTAAACTATTACTTAAAAAGTTTAAAGAACTTAAAAATTAAACTTTTTAATTTAATTCAATTAATTAATTTTAATATAAATTTCGTTTTTATATAATAATATTACTTTTATAATATATAAAGACTTTATA
>JAABUW010004871.1_pt1 | contig 17956 bp, 18 predicted proteins | sample 5560081 | NCBI WGS metagenome assembly JAABUW01 (sample SAMN10711882, study PRJNA513363) | rock metagenome | isolation source: Antarctica rocks | place: Antarctica: Victoria Land, Knobhead sud | reverse complement strand
GAGATCGACCAGGAGGACCATGGCAAGGACCGGCTGATGGCGCACGAACCTCAAACCCTCGGCCACCGCCGCAAGTCCCGATGGCGCGCCGCCGCCAGCGTGCGCCCCGTGGACGCCGCCCTGTGGGGGCATTTGGCGCAGTCGCAGGACTCCGTAGATGGCGAAGACGAAGCTCACCGCGTCGACAAAGTAGGCAGTCTGGAGGCCAGCCGCCGCGATGACCACACCCGCCAGCAGCGGGGCGACGATCAGGCTGATCTGGAAAGACAGGAACGACAGAGCGGCGGCGGCCGGGAACAGGTCGGGTGGGAGCAGGCGGGGGATGAAGGCCCGACGAGCCGGCTGGTCGATCGCAAAGAGGCCGGACCGACATGCGGTCAAGACGTAGAGCAGCCAGACCTGGCGCAGGTCGAGGAGCGCTTGCGCGGCGAATGCCAGGGAGATGACGGCCAGCAGACTGCTCGTCACCAGGACCACCGTGCGACGGTCGACCGCATCGGTGAAGGATCCGCCGAGCAATCCCAGCGTAATCAGAGGCACAGCGACGGCAAGCCCAAGCAAGCCGACGGCAAGCGAGGAATGCGTGAGGACATAGACCTGGATGGGCACGGCGACCGCAGTCATCCGGCTGCCCACAGCTGACAAGGCCCCGGCGATTATCAGCCGCCGATACTCCGGCGACTCCCGCAGTGGGCGCGTGTCGGCGAGGAGACGCTTGCGGGCTGGCGGCTGGGATGCGGGGCCGGTCCCTTCGTGCGATTCAGTCACAACGGGCTCCTGGTGGGTGGGGTTGCTTCCGCCGACGGGCTCGTCTGGGCCGCTGCAAACCGTGCTGCCGTGAAAGGAATTCTACAGGAGCAGCAAACACATGGGTGTAAAGAAGGCGTCGCCTGGAATACGAGGTGGTATATAGTGAGCGTGCAGTCAGGTGATTCCGCTCTCCGGTTGATTGGCACACCCTCTCGGCTACCTACGGATGTAGCGCCGTTATTGGCGCTACAGGGAACAAACAGTAGCCATTCTGCGCTGGGGCGCCGCTATGGACATGGAGGCGGCACGTGATGGAAAAGGTGCTGATCGTCGACGATGAGCCGACGATCTGCGATGTGGTGGGACGCTATCTCCGGGCGGATGGATTCCTTACGGTGATTGCTGCTAACGGCGAGGAGGCTCTCACGCTCGGCTCCGATGCCGATCTCGTGGTGCTTGACCTCATGTTGCCGGGAATGGACGGCCACGAAGTGTTCCGCCGGTTACGAGCCATCTCCAACGTCCCAATCATCATGTTGACGGCCAAGAAGACGCATACCGATAAGATTCTGGGACTCAAGTTGGGGGCGGATGATTATGTTGGTAAACCGTTTAGCCCGGGCGAGCTGGCAGCTCGAGTTCAGGCCGTGTTGCGGCGTGTCACTCCGCAGCCCCAGGTCGACGACATCATTCGGGTTGGCGACCTTCGCCTGAACCTGCAGACGCGAGTGGTCGAACACGATGGCCGGCCGCTGGATCTGACATCCCACGAGTTCAACCTCTTATCGTTCATGGCGAGGCACCCAATGCAGGTGTTTTCGCGCGATCAGCTCCTGGACCAGGTATGGGACTACCACTCTGGAAACGGTGAGACGGCGGTTACGGCGTTGGTGTGCAGGCTTCGGGAGAAGATCGAGCCGGATCCAATGCGACCGCGTTACGTGAAGACAGTATGGGGCGCCGGGTACAAGCTTCAGGACTGAGCCTGTGGCTGCGCTCTCTCCTGGTCAGCGCCAGCGCTCTGACGGGCGCAACTCTCTGTGCGTTGGTAGGATCTGCCTTCCTGCTTCATGAGCCGTCGTCTTCCGTCTGGACCATCGTCATCTCGGTACTCATCTCGGGGTTCCTGGCTTTGGGCGTTGGGCTGGTCATGGTCCTTTTTGGCATGCAGTTCCTGCCGCGCCTGTCATTGAAAGTTGGCGGGAGCTATCTCGTTGGGAGCCTGGTTGCAATCATCACCATCGTGTACACACCGCTGGTAATGTTCAAGCGCCCCAGCGACGCGCATTTGCTCATCCTCTTGCTCCTGTGCTTCCTCGTCATCTCTCTTGGCCTCGCGGCTACTGTCACCTTTAGTGTCACTGGCTATCTCCATGCTCTGCGGGAGGCAGCCGGGCGAGTAAGCGCTGGGCAGTTTGATACACGGGTTGAGGTTCTATCCGGCGACGAGCTATCCGAGCTGGCAACCGCGTTCAACCGCATGTCCGAAGAGCTCGGCCGCTCGACTGGACGTGAGCGTGCGCAGGAACAGGCGCGACGCAATCTCGTCGCGGCTATATCTCATGACCTCGGGACGCCTCTCACCGCGGTTCGTAGCATGGTGGAGGCCATTCGGGATGGAATCGTGCGGGACGCCGAGATCGTTGCCGACTACCTCGATCGAATGCATGAGGAACTCTTATACCTCGACCGCTTGATCGACGATCTCTTTGATCTCTCCCGCTTTGAAAGTGGCAGCTCGGAACTCGACACTATTCCGGTGAATCTCTACGAACTCGTCACCGAGACGATCGAGGGGCTCCGGCTGCTCGCGGCGCAGAACGACCTGGACCTGAGTATGGAGGCGCCACCAGAACTGCCTCTGGTCCCGCTCGATCCGACCCAGATACAGCGGGTGGTCACCAACCTCACCCACAACGCAATCCGCTACACCCCGGCGGGCGGGACGATACGAGTGGCAATGAGGGCCGGCGATGACGGGGTCACGGTCGAAGTCGTCGACGACGGCGAAGGCATTCCCGCGGAGGATATTCCGTTCGTCTTCGATCGTCTCTATCGGGGAGAGAAATCGCGGACCCGGCAGGGGAATGGCACGGGACTGGGCCTGGCCATCGCCAAAGCCATCGTCGAGGCACACGATGGCCGCATCTGGGTGGAAAACGTGCAGCCCCACGGTGCTCGCTTCGTCTTTACGCTCCCTCTCACCCCGGCGCCGTAATCTCTCCGGCGGCAGCGTGAGAACCGTGAGGCGGTAGACGCCTCCGATCCTCCTTCTCGTGCCAATGGTCACCGAATCGTAATGTTTATGACGGCTCTGTGAGATGCGTGTCGGATGATGCCAGGTGAGACCCGTTCAAGCACCACCTCTGCCAGGCGTGAAGGCGCCATTCACAGTGGATGCAAATTTTAGAGAAGCAAGCATGACACAGAAATCCTATCGGCGGGGTTCATCATCAACTGCCCCGTTCTGGCCTTCCTCAACCACCGACCCGCAGCCGATCTGGCCCCGAACCCCCTGCCCAACTAGGCCCCCGCTTCCTCCTTTTGAGAGCGGGACGGCACTCGCCGTCCCGCTCTCACCTCCTCCCGCTCCCCACAGGCCGGTCGCTTACGACCGGTCTCGCCGCCAAGGGCCGCTCGAAAGGGCTGGACAGTGAACCCTCAAGCACGAGTGGACGACAGTCACGCCGTGGCAACTACCGGGCCTCAATCGTGATGCGCACCTCGCCCGGGCCGGCGAACGTGACGGTTGTGATGCCGGCCCTGAACGAAGAATGCACTGTAGGGCGGAACGTGCATGCCCTCCTCGATCACCCGACGATGCAAACGCTGCCCATCGCACGTATCATCGTGGTCGACAACGGCAGCACCGATGAAACCGCGGAAGTCGCTCGCGCCGCAGGGGCACAGGTGGTGAGCGAACCACGGCGAGGCTACGGAGCGGCGTGCCTGACAGGAGTCCTGCACGCTGAAGCCGGCGATGTGGTCCTTCTGATGGACGCCGACGGCAGCGACGACCTGAGCGGCGCGGCGCTGGTGCTGAGCATTGTGCTCCCTGGCGAGGCACATATTGCCATGGGATCGCGCACGCTGGGTCGCAGCGACCCCGGGGCGCTGGTCCTTCAACAGCGCGTCGGGAACGCGGTTGCGGCGCGACTGATGCGGCTGCTCTGCGGTGCGACAGTCACCGATCTCGGGCCAACGCGAGCAATCCGCCGAGACATGCTGCTTGCGCTCGGCATGTCGGAGATGACGTACGGATGGTCGACCGAGATGCTGGTCAAGGCGACACGCGCCGGATACCGCCTGGTCGAGACGCCGGTCGATTACCATCCCCGTCGCGGCGGCACATCCAAGGTGTCGGGCACCGTGTGTGGCTCGATCCGGGCGGGCTGCTCGATCCTGACGACCATCCTGCGACACGCGCGATGGAAACCCGAGGAACGCATACAACACCCGCCAATTCCCTTTGAGTCAGGTTGTGTGACGTGACCAGCGCTGAGGTCGGAGTGCGAAACGCATGGCGCCCCGCGCTCGGGTGCCCGCAGACCAGCAGTGGCGATGCGCTGGTCATCGTCGCTAAATTCCCCAAAGCTCACGAGGTAAAGACCAGACTTGGCGCGTCGATCGGATATGAGAACGCCGCCCAGCTCTACCGAGCCTTTCTCTGCGACTTGAGCGAGCGATTCGCCACCGCGCAAGTCACGGCCAGCTACCATTTGTACTGGTCGTGCGTTCCATCTATTCACGTGCTGGCGACCGTGATCGGCCCCGATGCCACCATACTGCCGCAGCGCGGCAACGAGTTCGCCGACCGCCTCTACAACATTTCCCTCGATGCCGCGGCAGCAGGATACCAGCGCCTGGTCATCATGAGTTCCGATTCTCCCCAGCTCCCCCCCTCGGTGGTGCGGGAGAGTTTTGAGCGGCTGGATGAGCGGGACGTCGTGGTGGGGCCGGCCGACGATTGCGGATATTACCTCATAGGGCTTCATCTCTATCCAGAGCCGCCAAATCTGTTCAGCGGCATTCGGATGAGCACTTCGTTGGTGCTGGCCGAAACGTTGATACGTGCCGCCGATCTGGACTGTTCGGTCGCGCTCCTGGCGCCTGCCTTTGATGTGGACGAAGTGACCGATCTGCCTCGGCTTCAGCATGCCCTGCGTGCGCCGGGCGCCCAAAAGGCTCACCACACAGTCAGGGAACTGCACCGGCTCGGCAAGCTGAAGCTCTTTGCGCTCGACGGGAGTTCTTGAGGTGATTGCCGCTGCGTATGCCACGACTGCTCGCAGCGAGAGGATCGGCCGGCGGGAGTGGGTACGCCCGTGTGGTCTCCTTCTCCTCGCGGTGATTTCAGCCGTGGGCTATTGGTCCTTCTGGTCGATGGTCGGAGATAGGCCAGGCCGGGCAGTCGGCGTTGCAGTGATTATGCTGCTCCTCGCCCTGCCCTACGCCGGAGCCAGCTGGTGGATTATCGCGCGGCCGGCTCCAGAGCACCCGCTGTGGCGAGCGGTCGAGTGGCTCGCCATTGTGGGAGGCGCCTGCGCCTTCCTGGCAATGGTTTTCCCCTTCCATCCCCTCCTGTCCGGCGACTTCTATCGCTACGTGTGGGATGCGCGGCTCACGTCTCATCATCTCAGCCCCTATCTCATGCCTCCGTCAGCCCCCGCGCTGCACTATCTCCGGGACGGACTCATCTACCCACACCTGTACTGGGTGCGCGTGCCAACCATCTACCCGCCCGGCGCCCAAGGGCTGTTTCTCGCGCCCTACCTCGCGCTACCAAGCAGCGTGTGGGCGATTAAGGGAGAGATGCTGGTCTTCGTTGCGATACTCGCCGTGGCCCTTGGCCTGCTGCTACAAGCGCAAGGTCACGATCCGCGGCGCATCATCGTGGTCCTCTGGTCCCCGCTGCTGATCGTGGAAGTGGGCATGAACGGACACGTGGACGCGGCCGCTGTCTCCCTATGGGTCAGCGCCGTTGTGGTGTCCCAGCACCACCGATGGCGCGCTGCCCGCCCCATGGTGGGAGCGATCCTGGCCCTTGCCACCCTGGTCAAACTGTATCCCGCGCTGCTCTTGCTGGCACTCGCGCGACGACGAGATCGCGGTCTGTACGTCGCGTTCGGGCTAACTCTCCTCCTGGGCTACGCCCCCTTCCTGGCTGAAGGAATTCGAGCCGGCGGCTTTTTGTCAACGTATCTCAGCCAGGTGGAAGGGGGCGTTCCACTGGCCACTCAGTGGCTTCTGTCGCCGGTGACATCGAGTGCTGTCCCGGTATACGGTGTCGTTCTGTTCTTATCTGGGCTGGTGTTGGTTGGCGTTGTCATCGGGCGCTGGCGCGATGCCCTCTCCACGGAGATGGCGGTGCTGGTCGTGGTGACAGCCTGGCTCGCCCTCTCGCCCCAGATGCTTCCCTGGTACGCGATCGCCCTGCTGCCACTCTGTGCCATCTTCCTCAGGAACCCGATCGCCTCTCCACTCGGTTCTCTCGTGTTCGGTCTGTGGATCTTTCTGGGTGTCGCTCCTCTCTACTACATCGCCAACAGCGCCGGTCCAGCGTGGCTGGTCAGTGTCCAGTACCTGGTGGCCGCCGGAGCCGCGCTGGGGGTGTACGGTGCTCACCGAGCGACGTACCGGCTATCTACCGGCAAAAGTCAGGCTCGAGCAAACGTACGTGTCGCTAACGAGGCTGCAAGCTGAGCGCTCCAGTCTTGAGCTAAAGAAGGAAGGAATTTCGAATAATGGCAATCACACTCTCTCGCCCGGCTGCGCGGACCACCGCTGTCCCACCTCGGGGCGACCATCCAGCGCTCCCCCAGGAGCTCTACATCGAGAGCACGACGCGGTGTAACGAGCACTGCGATCAATGCCCTCGCACCCACCCCAGTCGCGAACTCGATCGAGATATATCGCTCGACGAGGTTCGGGGCATTGTTGAGCAGCTCCCTGCCTTGCGCCGTGTGGTCTTGCATGGCCTCGGTGAGCCACTCATGAATCGCGAGCTGCCGGTCATCGTCGCCTACCTGAAGGCGCGCGGCGTACACGTGCTGTTCAACACCAATGCCCTGCTGCTCAATGAGTCTCGCGGACGGGCCCTGATCGCTGGCAGGCTCAACGAGCTACGCATTTCCATCGACGGCGCAACGGCCGCGACCTACGCCCGTATTCGAGGCGTCAATCATCGAGCACTTCCACACATAGTCAAGAACGTGAAGGCGTTTGAGGCACTGAAGCGCCGCCTGGGCGAGGAGCTTCCTCGGACCTCACTGTGCTTCACCATGATGCGCGAGAACTTCCACGAACTCCCCCTGCTGGTCGACATAGCCGCCGATATGGAGGTGCAGGAGGTCTACGTTCAGCGCTTCATCTATTTCGGCAAGGGCCTCGCCCAGGAGGATCAGACACTGTTCCGGCGCGTACAGGCCGAGGAGCTCGCACTGGTACGCGAGGCAGAGGATCGCTGCCGTGCTCTGGGGATAGCATTCCGAGCCACCGGCGCCGCCACGCCGGCGACCTATCTCGGGCCAGAAACCCAGTTCGTCGATCCTCGTCCGTGGTAGGGGTGTATGCGCCCGTACACCCTGGCCTATATCACCGCTCACGGTAACGTCTATTCGTGCTGCTTCGCCCCGTTCAACCCTGGCCCTCGCAGTGAGAAGGTGCTGGGAAACGTCTTCAAGGAATCGTTCGAGGACATCTGGACGGGGGAACGCTATGGCGCCTTCCGCGCCGCATTCGAGAGTGATTCGCCATGGTCCCAATGTGCCGGTTGCGGCAGTCAGTGGAGCCTGTAGCATGCACGCTCACAGTACGCTCGTCCCGCTGAGCCAGCCCGCCATGGATGCCATTCATACCTCCTTCGTTACCTGTAGTCTTCGCGCCTCAGACACCGGCATGTTGGTCCCTGCGCTTCGTCTCCGAGCAGACGTGTTTGCGCGCGAACTCGGTTGGGTGCCATATCCGGCAAATGGGCACGAATGGGATCGTTGCGACCCCCTCGCGTATCATTTCACCTTGTTCGCGACCGACGGCGAAAGCACGCGACTGGCGGGTTACGCTCGCGTTCTGGTCCCCCCGTCCAACTTTATGCTCGAGCGTGAGTTTGTACGCCTGCTGGCGAACGAACCGCTCCAGTACCGCCGGGACACCACCTTTGAGGTGTCCCGCTTCGTCATTCATCCGACCTGGCGTGGGAAGCGGGATCGAAATGGGCGCTCGGCGGTCGATCATCTGGGCCGGGCCATCGTTCAGTGGGCGCTGAGCAACAACCGCTCCCTCTGGCTCAGCGTCTGTGAGGCGCGGCACGTGCGAGCGCTGCGCTCGCGTGGTCTCGAGTTCGAGCGCTTCGGAGCGGTTGTTGAATACCAACCAGGCGTCCACGCCTGCGCCGCTCGTCTCGACCTTGAGGGCGCCATGCAACGAATGCGAATTGAACGAGCTGCTCAGTTGGAGTGGTATTGCGCCAAGACTCCGGATGGAGCACATCGGCGACTAGACGTACCTGCGGTGACAGGAGGACCATCATGCGATTGATCAAGAACAGGGAAGTGCTCGTTCCAGGGATTGCGGCCGGCTTTATCGCCTCGACACTCGCCATCATTGTCATGCTCGTGCTGCGTTTCCTGCTGGGTACACCGACGGTGCCCGAGCTTCTCGCCGGGCGCACCTTGCCCTACATACCGGCGACACTCATCGTGCGCCTGCTGGTTACGTTCGGGAAAATACCTCCTCTTGGCATGACACTGCTCGGCCAGTGGGCTTTCGGCACGCTCCTTGGGATCCTCTTCGTCGTCGTTCTGCGACGTTCGAGGGGCGAAGCAAAGAGCGTATCAGCGGAGACCACCCGGCCAGTGGCGCTGGTCGCGATCGCCTGGCCGTGGTGATGTGGTTGGTGAGCGTGGCGATCTTCTGGACGGTACTGCCAGAGAATCTCTACGGCTATACAGCGCCGTCGGGACGGCTCGTAGCCTTTCTGACCTTCGGCCTGGTCTTTGCCACCTACGCAGCGGTGCTGGCGGTCAGCTACCGCCTGCTGACTCGATCCCGCCCGGCCCAGCGTGCGAGTTCGTCTCAGGACGTGCAGGAACCGACACCATCATCGGCAGTACCTATCGCTCGGCGCACTCTGCTGGCGCGGTCCGCTCTCGCTGCTGGTGGGACGCTGGTGGTCGGCGGCGGCGCGGTCGGAGGATTGTTAACCTATCTTCTTTCTCGCTCCGCCTCGTACGATGGGCATCTCAACCTTCCCGGTGCGCAGGGGGTGAGCGCCATCACGCCAAATGCCGATTTCTACGTGGTCACCAAGAACGTCATCGATCCTGCTCCAAGCCTGGAGCGCTGGGCGCTCGACGTGAACGGATTGGTGGGTTCGTCCGGGCAGTATGACCTTGCTTCCCTCCGGCGCTTGCCCAATGAGACGCGCGTCATCACCCTGGAGTGCATTTCGAACGAGGTTTCAGGAGACCTCATCAGCACCGCGGTATGGCGTGGCGTTCCGCTCGAAGCCGTGCTTCACGATCGTGGCGGAGTGAAAAGCCCTGGGAATCGAGTCATTTTCCATTCCGCGGACGGGTTCACCTCGACGCTCCCACTTCAGGACCTGCTGCAGCATCGGGCTCTGGTCGCCTGGGAGATGAACGGCGTGGCATTGCCGACCCGGCATGGCTTCCCGTTACGGGTGATTGTCCCTGGATACTACGGCGAGAAGAGCGCCAAGTGGATTGTCGGCATCGAAGTCGTCGACACGGCGTTCAAAGATTTTTATGAAGGTGAAGGCTGGAGCGGCCAGCCGCTGAAGACCCGCAGCAGGATTGATCTGCCAAAACCGGGTACCGTGATCCGGGGGCCCGTAACGGTGCAAGGGATTGCGTTCGCCGGCACGCGCGGCATCCGCACCGTCGAGGTCAGCACTGACGGCGGCAAGACCTGGAACAAAGCCACGCTGAAGCCGCCCCTGTCGTCCGAGTCGTGGGTGTTCTGGACCTCGCGCTGGGCCCATCCGGGGACCGGGAGCCACGATCTGACTGTACGGGCGGTCGATGGCACGGGTGCGCCGCAGATTGCGAAGGTAGAAGGCACGGTACCAACCGGCGCGTCGGGCTATCATCACGTGCCGGTGCGTGTGGCGTAGCAGGAGAAGGAGAGATACAGAAATGACTGGACGATTAGACGGAAAAGTAGCACTGATCACCGGTTCGGATTCGGGGATCGGCCAGGGAACCGCGGTGGAGTTCGCCAGGGAAGGCGCCGACGTGGTTGTGCATTATCTGAAAGATGAAGCGGGCGCGAACAGTACGCGGCAGCAAATTGAAGCGGTTGGGCGGCGTGCCACAGTGGTGCAGGCCGACCTGCGCGATGAGACAGCGGTCGAGCGGCTGTTCGATGCAGCGCTCGAAGCCTTTGGGACCATCGACATTCTGATGAACGATGCCGGGGTCGATGCCTCGGGGACCAATGTCGCCGACCTCACCACGGAGACCTGGGACAACGCGATCCGCACCAACCTCTACGGATATTTCTTCTGCTGCCGCCGATTCATCCAGATCCGCACGGCGGCCGGAGGAGGCGGCAAAATCATCAACGTCACGTCCGTCCACCAGGAGATCGCACGCGCCGGCGCCGCGGATTACGATTGTGCCAAGGGCGCCGAGCGCAATCTGACGCGCACGTTGGCGCTCGAGCTGGCGCCGCTCAAGATCAATGTGAACAACATCGCACCTGGTATGGTGCTCACGCCCTTCAACCAGAAGGCAATCGACGATCCGAAATATCTCGAACAACAGGTGCAGAGCATTCCCTTGAAGCGGGCCGCCGAGCCGTGGGAGATCGGCCGCCTGGCCGTCTTCCTGGCGTCGAGCGATGCCGATTACGTCACTGGCTCCACCTACGTGATGGATGGCGGGCTGATGCAGAACCAGGGGCAGGGGGCGTGACTACGTTCACCGTTGGGGAGACGGCATCCCTGGAAATCAAGTGCCCGGGGCCACTCGCCCAGATGTACACCTTGAGCCCATTCGTCTGGCGTGAGGATCAGACCTACGGTCTTTTACTCCGTGTGGTCAATTACTCGGACATACCGGCGGAAAAAGTTTCACGGGTCCACTACGGCACGTCGCGGGATGGCCTGGCTTTTACCGTCGGAGATCAACCGGTCATCGCGCCCGGGCCGGACGCGGACGACAGGGATGGCTGCGAGGATCCAACGCTTGCCATGGTGCAGGACATGACGTACGTCTACTATAGCGGCTGGAACCAGAAGTCGGAGCGGGGGCAACTCATGCTGGCTGCTGGGCTGAACGCCGAGCATCTCGAGAAGCGCGGTGTCGCCATCCCATATACCAAGGAGCTGGAGAACCCAAAGGAAGCGTCGATCCTTCAAGCCGCCGACGGGACCTGGCGGCTGTTCTTCGAGTACTCGCAGGGCGGGGCATCGCGGGTGGGACTGGCAACCGCTCCCGCCGTGGCCGGTCCGTGGACGGTGCGCGACTCGCCCTTCCAGGCACGGCCCGGGCAGTGGGACGACTGGCATCTCAGCCCCGGTCCCGTGCTGTGCTCCGACCCGGATCGTCCCGTGATGTTTTATAACGGTGGGACGCGCGACGCACACTGGCGCATCGGATGGGTCCAGTTCGATGCGCAGTGCTTGCGGGTGATCGACCGGGGTGACCAGCCGCTGATCACCCCGCCTTCTGGCGACCCTGGAGACACCGACATCGCATTCATCGCCTCGGCGGTCCAGCAGGGAGAGGATATTTTCCTGTATTACTCCGTCGCCGACAAGACCCTGGTTCGTACCACTATCCGAGAGTCGTAATCCGCACGCTAACGGCGATGACTGCATCCCCTGGTTGCCAGCGGACGGTTGGGAGAGGGAAAAGGAGTGACACGTACGGACCGTTTCTACGCAGCAGTCGCATGATTCCCTCCAATCCCCGAAGAATCCATTGGCAGCCAGCGTACCGGCGAACCATACCAAACGCCTTGGAAGTACCTATAAATGTGGTGTGCACTTGGTGTATGCGTAAAGCCCGGACGAGTATCGAAATCGAAAACGTGGATGTCCAGATAATCATGGATCGGTATGGTGTTCGGACCAAGAAGGATGCCGTCAATCTTGCCCTCCGTTACCTAGCGGGTCAGCCCATGACGCGTGAAGAGGCGTTGGCGGTGCGCACGCAATGGTTCATGTGCCAGTAGATGCCGCGGCGCCTGAGGTCGCGTGATCCTGGCCGATACCTCGGCATAGGTCGAGTATGATCGAGCTACCGGAAGTGCTGTCGATCAGCGCCTAGCCGAACTCATCGCGGCAGATGGTCCGCTGGTTTTCACCGAACCCGTCCTCAGGGAGGTACTGGCCGGGGCGCGCGACGATCGCCGGGAGGCCAGCCTGCACCGCGTACTACTGCGGTTTCAGTTGCTTCGGTTCGACGTGGCTACGGACTTCGAGGGCGCAGCTCGTATCTACCGGCGCTGTCGCGCCGCAGGCATTACGCCCCGAGGTATGGTCGATCGCATGATCGCAGCGGTGGCGTGGCGAACCAACGCCTCCTTGCTCGCCATCGATGCCGACCTCCGGTACGTCGCTCGGGTCACCGGGATTAACCTGGACGATGCGTCCCTTCAATTCCCGTGGGTTGGAATCGAGAAGCCGGACACCCTGGATTGCGACTGGCACAAAATTCTCATCAAGCATGACCCATACGCGCGCCACGAGGCCGGAGTCGATAGAGCGACTCCGGCCTCGTGGTGGTTAGCGGGAGGGGGCTACGCCTACTTTGCCGCTGCGTCGGGTTGCATAATCCCGAACTGGTTGCCCTCGGTATCGACACACGCCGCGAACCAGCCGACGCCGGGAATTGCGTCCTTGGGCATGACCACCTTGCCACCGGCGCCGGTAATGCGGTCAAGATAGTCGTCCACCGAGGGGACATCGATAGTGTTGATGGTTGCGGAGTTGCCATCGCTCCGCTTCGATAGGCCACCGTTGATCCCGATGTCGTCCGTGCCGGTGGTGATCATCCAGTAGTCCATGGGGCCGTCCCACTTCTGGAACTTCCACCCGAATACGTCGTCGTAAAACTGTACCGCGCGCTCAGGATCCTCCGCGCTCATGTCGAAATGGACCGGTCGTGGCATACGATTCTCCTCTAATAGCTCCCGTTTCAGTAGGGAGAGTGTATTTCTCCGAGACACCGTTTCCCGTCGTAGCTCCCCTCTCTCCTGACAGGGGGAGGGGGCGCGCCAGAACACAAAGAAGGGAGGGCATTTCTGCCCTCCCTTCCTCGCAGTCTGGTCTACCTTAGGACTTGGTGGTCCAGGCAAAGGCGTTCCAGGTCACACCGGCCGAGGTCGGGTTGTTGCTGAAATTAGTCACCTTGCCGTCGGTGGTCGCAATCACCGGGCGCGAGTACAACGGAATCCAGTACGCATTCTGATTGATGCGAACCTGAATCGTGTTGAACGCTGTCTGGCGGACCTTCTTATCGAACGTACCTGCCTCTTTGCGCAGGGCGGCGTCGATCGTCGGGTCTTTAATACCGGCATCGTTCCCATTCACGCCGACGCTCTTGGTCGCTGCAAATCGGTCGATCCGGGTGCTCAGCAGGTTGCCCTTCAGTTGGTCGGGATCGGGCGCGCCAACGAAGGCGAAGAGCGCGACCTGGAAGGCGCCGTGGCTGAGGATACCACCCTTGTCATACTCGCCGAAGAGCTTCGCTGCGGGAGCTTGCTGCGCATTGACCCTAACACCGAGGCGGGACCAGTTGGCGCCGGCGACATTTTCTATCGCGGCGCGACCCGCGTTACCGGTGGTGGTCCAGAAGTCGAGGGGGAAGCCGCTCTTATACGGCGTCGTGGCTAGAAGCTTCTTCGCATCGGACAACGCCCGCCCGCTTCCGGGAATCACATAGGCCTTGGCCAACGGATCCCACTGCCCGTGCAGCGCCTTGTCGGCAAACGGCTGCACCAATAGTGGCGTATTGACGAGAGGTGTCCAGGCCACCAGGTTCTCAACGGTCTTCTTGGGCAGCTGAAGAGCGCTCTCGAGCAAGCCGATCTTGTCGAGGGAGAGCGCCAGCGCCAGTCGCACATTCTTGTTCGACAGCGGGTTCGGCTGACCGTTGTAGGTCGGATCGAGGTTGAACTCCAGATGCTCGAAGACGAACCCGGCCGGAGCCTTAATCTTGAAGGCACTCGCGTGCTGGCTCAACGCGGGGAGGTTGGTCGGGGTGTAGTCCTGCGTGATGTCGGTCTGACGCGAGGCCGCTGCCGCAATCATGGCATCTTGGTTACTGTAGAACGCGAAGATCACGGACTTGACATACGGCCCGCAGTTCATGACGTTGTAGTACTTCATGGGGCTGAAAACGATTCGGTCGTCCTTCACGAACTCGGTAACCTGATAGGGGCCGTTGGTCGGGAACGACTTGTTCTCAAAGTTCCAGGTCGGGTCCGACGCCAACTTGAGCGCCGCGGCGTGGGCATCGCCTTTGGGCCATCCGCCGTCCTGCGACCATGAGAGGGGCCACACGGGCGGCAGGGCGTAGGGGATGGCTGCGCCGTACACGCTTTTCATGCGCAGGATGGCGGTGTACTTGTTGGGTGTGTCGATTCGAGCGATGTAGTCGCAACTCTGCAGGCATGCGGGGCCGGTGAGCTTGTCCGAACTGACTTTCCAGCCGAAGTTGACATCGGCTGAGGTCAGTTGCCGACCGTCGGACCATTTGGTGCCGGGCTTGAGATGCAGGGTGATGGTCTTGCCGCCGTTGGTGATGTCGCCATTCTTGGTGCTCGGAATCCGAGTCAAGAGGTCGCCAAACAGCGCCGCCTTGTTGTTGTAGCCAGCCAGCCCATCAAACAGCAGGTTGCTGGCCAGCACCGAGACGGCAGCATTGCTCTGGTAGGCGGTATTCAGGCTATCGGGGAACTGATAGTCCGAATACTTGACCAGGCCCTTGGCTGTGTCGCGCTTCTTGCAGCGCGACCCGAAGGTACCCGCAGCGGTACTCTTGTGGGTGGTCGTCTTCTGCGTCGTGTGACGCGGGGACGCCGCGTTAACTTTGGTGGCCAGCCCGGCCAGCATCAGCGACAGCATGACGCCAAAGCTCACGGCCAGGTTCAGCCACTTGGAACGTTCGATCATTAACTCCTCCAAAGTATGTTCATATATTGACGGCGCAACATTCGCGCCACGATCGAGATGGACCGCTCTTTCGTATCCTCCCTCCCCTACACCTCCTTGCCGGCCTCTGCCACCAACGACAGGATTGTCCGGCGGACTCATTCGTGAAATGCTCTGTGAAGCTCCGGGTATTGTTCCGGTTGATATTTCAAACGAGTAAGAGGTCACGAATGCAACAACAGACCAATACGGTCGACGTAAGCGGCTTTGGGGGCCGGCGTACGCCACAGCGGCTGTGGCCCTGCCTGCCTGTGCCTCACATGGTGGGGCATTCTGGCCGGATGGGACCGTGGTGTCGGCCTGCGGGCCGATCCCGCCGACAAGCGGACGGGCTACCCGCCTCTCCCGACCGGTAGCCCAGCCCTCGCGCCGTCTACGTCCGGTAGCCCGGCCGGACTGGCCCGCAGGCCAGCACATGCTGTGCTCTCCCATGGTGCTGCCGATGCACGACGGATGTCCGCGTGGGTGTCCTCCTTGGCGGTGTACCCGCGATTCTCTTCAGTGCACCGTGTTGGCTGAAAGGGCCGGAGGCCACGGCCTTTATGCTGGGACCGACGACACAGCAAATTGCGCACCGCATGGAAAGGAATCGAACGTGCCCGAGATCCAGCCTGAGGTAACCCTCGACAGCCAGACCGTGTATGCGGGCCGGCTGATTGAGGTGCATAAAGACACGGTTCGGCTACCCAGCGGCGCCACCACGTCCCGTGAGATTGTTCTGCATCCCGAGGTCGTTGTTATGCTCCCGGTGCTCGAGGACGGCCGGCTGGTGATGGTCCGGCAATACCGCAAGGCGGTAGATCGCGTGTTGTTGGAAGTACCCGCCGGCGGCATCGACCCCGGTGAAACGCCCGAGGACGCCGTGCGCCGCGAAATGATCGAGGAAACCGGCTATCGCGTCGGCGCGCTGCAGCATGTGACCAGCTTCTATTCCTCTCCCGGCATCACCACCGAGCTAATGCATCTTTATACGGTCACACAGCTTACGCCGGGTACGCCCACCGAGGAATCGGATCAACTCGAAGTGGTGCTCGTCACACTGGAGGTGGCGCTGGGTCGTATCCAGCGAGAGACCGCGTGGGACGCAAAAACTCTGCTGGCGTTGCTGTGGTATGCCCGTTCATTGACGGACAGTTCAGGGAGAACGTGAGGCCTCTTCGGAACGCCGCGAGAGCGGGAACACTGCCGGGTGCGGCTGAGTCCCACCACGCCCTCGCTATCACCGTTCGCCTGCGAGTCTCATGACCCCAGGTCCAGCTGATGGACGATTGAGCCTCGGTCCATGACGCCCCAGAATGGCTAGAGTTGAGAGGAGGGAGATGCTCGTGTTGCAGTGGCGATCCTCAAGGCTGTGTGTGGGCGCTGCGCTGGCCCTGTCGTTCTTCGCTGGTGCTGCCCTTTCCTCCTCGCCGGCTTCCCGGGCGGCATCGCCGGACTCGGGGAAGATCAACGCTGAGCCGAAGAACGGCACCATCATTTTCTCGGACTGGGAGTTTCCAGACACGCTCAATCTGTTTCAGACCGGCCTGGGCGTAACCTCGTATGTCATGAACGCCGTCTATGAAGGGCTGGACCTTACGGATAATCATGCCAGGCTGCAGCCCGATTTACTGTCAAGTCTGCCGTCGATCAAGAATCATGAGATTCTTGACCACGGTCGCACCATCATCCTGCGGCTACGACATGGCATCTATTGGTCTAGCGGGGTCGAGATCACGAACCAGGACATACTATTCGGCTGGAAGATGTATTCGGATCCCATAACGGGGCCGGCCTGCCTGGAATCGTGCGACCATATTGCTTCCATCAGGCTGGTCGGGAGGTACCAGGCCATTCTCAAACTCAAGGATATCTACGCGCCCGTGCTACTCGCCGGGCTGCCACCGGTCTATCCTCACAGCTGGTTCCGGTTAGGGGGCACCCCGCATGATGCGGCGGTGAAGCTCTCACAGGACACCGGATTCAACTATCGGGATTCCAGCTATTGGACCAACGGGCCATATCAGGTGTCGAACTTCGTCAAGGACGACCGTATCCAACTGACGCCGATGAAGTACTACCACGTCCACCGAGGCCCGTTTTTGAAGAGAATGATCTTCGCCTTCTACAGCAGCAAGGACTCTCTCATCGCAGCGGCCGGCAACGGGAATACCGATGTCACCACGGACTACACCTACGACGATCTCCCTGCCCTGCGACAGCATGCCAAGCGCTACAAGATCTGCGTAACGCCGTCGTTCGTGGCCGAGCACCTCGAATTCAACGTGTACGATCCGACCTTCAACGGTCAGCCGAATCCGGTGCACAATGTCAAGGTGCGTCAAGCGCTGGCGTTGGCGGTCGATAAGACGGGATTGTGCCAGAGCGCCCTGGCCCTGACCAGGAAGCAGTGTAACGCGATCGTGGGGTACACGCCGCTCACGGTCACGCCGACGTTCAAGCAGCAGTTTGGAGACACTGCCCTCAAAGGGACCTGGGATCCAGTCGCCAGGAAGTATCTGCCATTCAGCGCCCGAACTCTGGCCGACGCCAGGAAACTACTGATACAGGCCGGTTACGCACATGGCTTCACGCTGGACTTTCTGACTACCTTGGGCAATCCGACGCGCGCCGCCGAGTTTGGCGTGCTGGCCAAAAACTGGGAGCCGCTGGGCGTGACGTTGATCTTCGACGCCAAACCGTCTTCCATCTTCGCCGGTGACTGGAATCACGGAGGGCCGCGCAATCACGGCGCCTTTCAGGTGAATTTGTGGACCTTCGGTAGTTCCCCCGATCCGGACGTGTTTCGAAACTACTTCGTCAGCAAGTTCATCGATCGAGCGACTAACAAGCACAGTGCCGTTAACTCGAACTACGCCGGCATCGACGACCCCGTGATCGATAACGCTATGCAAAAGGGGTTCTCCCGCAGGTTATGGGGAGGCGGCTTGGGAGGTTTGACAGAGGTGCACACTGAGAGCATGGAGGTTCTCCCATGCTCACCCCATCTCTCCTCTTTCCCATCGCCATCCGCCTGATCCGTCT
>JAABUW010004867.1_pt1 | contig 17966 bp, 16 predicted proteins | sample 5560081 | NCBI WGS metagenome assembly JAABUW01 (sample SAMN10711882, study PRJNA513363) | rock metagenome | isolation source: Antarctica rocks | place: Antarctica: Victoria Land, Knobhead sud | reverse complement strand
CCAGCGGCGCAAGTCGAATTGACATAGGCCAAGATCTCAAAACCCAAATGTAAAGTCACTTACGACATGCAACACTAGCGACATGCAATTGCGTTGATGCTCAGCGCCAAAGGCACGACAAAGAGGACACGCGGATGGAGAGTCGATGCGCTGACGCAGCCACCTAGATCTAGGCGGATCGCCATCTGGATCACGAGTCGGTCGCTGAGGGTCTGCAAACGATGGGCGTCCCTGCCGAGGTGGTGCCGAGCGCACCCGTGGGGGAACAGAAGGCGCCGGAGTGCACGCCTTGGACCGGAGCGGGTGTGCTGGGTTGCGGTGCTGGTGCCGGTCCCCGTTATGGCGGCGGTGTGGATGCCGATGGGGGTGGCGATGTGGCTGGTTGCGACGGCGCTGGCGGGCTGTATTCGGGGAAGCCGCCGAGCGGTGGAACGGCAGGGGTGGAGGGACAGCCGGTCAGCACGCTGGCCATGGCGGTTCTCTCAGCGGCAGTTACGGATAGGTGGTACTTGGCTTTGACGGCGTTCTGCCGGGCGACGTATTGACAGTCGTAGCCTCGCGCCCCGGTTGCCACCCGGCGGCGTCGGCGTCTCCCTTGGAGAGGTTGGCGCCGGCGCCTACGGCGAGCAGGTTCAACGGGTCGTTCGCGAACTGCAGTCGCGTGCTGTCGTCCCACGCGTTAGCACCTACAGGCCGTCAATGCGGCGTACTCTGGTCAGCTGGCCGAGGGTGTGGCAGCGAGGCCGGTGCAAGCGCGCAAGCCGTCCCATCGGGCGTGCTCCGCTTGGGCCTCGGCCCCGGCGAGGGGCTTTGGCAGGCCGCCGACGATGGTCCCTGGATGCCACACCGCCTCGGTGATGGCCCGGCCGTTGACGGTGAGCACCAGGACCCCGGTCTGGGCGCCGAGGCCGCCCGCCGAGTAGAACTGGAAGTTGCCCATGCCGTAGTCGACGTATGCCGACCCAAGGTAGCCGCCGCCGAGCAGGACATGGGCGTGCTGACCGACGATGATGTCGGCCCCGGCTTCCACGAGGTCGCGCGCCAGGGCGCGCTGGATGGGCGTCGGACAGGTCGTGTTGTCCTTGCCGTAATGCAGCTCGACGACGACTGTGTCGGCCTGGCTGCGGGCCGCCCGTACGCCGGCGACGATCGCAGCGTTCTCGCCGTTGACGGCGGTCGCAACGCCAGGCCGGCCTTGTCCGGCCGACCAGGAGGAGACGAGCGCGTCGTCGAGCACCGCAGTGGCCCCGAGGAAGGCGATGCGGTGCCCCTTGATCGTGGTGATCCACGGCGCGTACGCCTGCGCCTCGTCCCGGCCAAGGCCGACCACGGGGACCTGGGCCGCGGCAGCGGCGTCGAGGGCATCGGGGAGACTCACCGCCCCGAAGTCGAGCGCGTGGTTGTTGGCCATGGTCACGACGTCGACGCCCCCGGCCTTCAGCGCCTGGAAGGCGGTGGCTGGAGACCGGAATGTGAACTCCTTCGGCTGCGGGGCGCCGCGGGTCGTGACCGCGGTCTCGAGATTGACCACCCCAAGGTCCGCCGCGGCCAGGACCGAGGTCAGCGGCCCCATGGCCGTGTCCGGGTCGGCGAGCCGGGCGGCGAGCTGACCGGCGAAGTGGGTGTCCCCGGCGAAGGCGATGGTGACCGGCTCACCGCCCTGCGACGTGCCGGGCGGCGACCCAGACGCGGTCGGCGTTGTCGCGGTGTCCGGCGCCACCGAAGCGGATGGGGTGTAGGCCGGCGGCGACATCGGCTGTCCGGCTGAGGCCGTGGCGGCGGTGGGTGCAGGGGGAGGCGCGCCGTTCTCTCGGTCCGCGCAGGCCGCCATGATCAGCGCCGCCGCGACGGCCAGACCGACCGCCACGGTCCGTCCGTGTCGTCGTCGCACTGCCCGCCTTCCGTCCCGGGAATCATAATGACGACGGGCCCCTGCCACGCGAGAGGCGCACCGGACCCCTCCACCCCAGAATCAGCGGCCTCGTATGAACGACATCGTCGGCTCAACCGGTTCGACCAGCTACTCCAGCAACGAGCGATCATCGACATGAGGGTCGGTCGCTGGGCCGGGTGTGTGCGTCTAAGTGGGCGGAAGGACGCACGCTCCACGGCAGTGTCTGGGCGCCCTGGAAGCGGGTCATACTTCGCGCGCTCTTCGGCAAGAGGGGACGATCGGCTGACGGCGTTACTGGCGGCGGACATGGGCCAAGATGGACGTGACGAGATGCACGTACACCCGGTTGAACCCCATCTCCTTGCGACGCCCCGCACAAAGTGTGCCAGCACTGCACTTCCGTCGTCGTCGTCGCTCCGCGGCGGTCGGTACCCGTCATGACCCGCGCTTCAGGATGTGCCGACTCCTGACCGCATCAAGGAAGCCCCACATCGATATCCGTGCCCGAACTCGTGCCCTAACTCGGGGCACGAGGCGGTTAATCCGGGTGTCTCACGGTCATTCGCGGTCATCGGAGAGCGAACCCCTAGACGCACGAACCGCAGGTCACAAGGGCTATGACCTGCGGTTTCGAGAGTGGCCAGGGGCGGGGTCGAACCGCCGACCTTCCGATTTTCAGTCGGACGCTCGTACCAACTGAGCTACCTGGCCGGGTCTGGTGGTCAAATCGATCTGACCGAGGCAGACGAAACGCCGGATCGCTCCAGCGTGGGCACGACTATACCGGACCAGATCCCACGGGACGGCGCCCGCTTCCTGTCTGAGGTGGCTGTGCACCGCGCCAGATTGAAGGCGGCGAGACGGTGCGCCTCGGCGTCGACGGACACCATCATGGTTCCCACCACTTCCCGACGAAGGACAGCCGTTGCCAGCCGACCGTGACCGCATTGTCCACCTGCGAGCCGACGGCGTATCGCTCGTCGTCGACCTGCGTCCTGACGTGCCGATCGTCCTGCACTGGGGTGCCGACCTCGGCCGGATGTGCGAGCAGTCGCTCCACGTCCTGGCAGACACGGGTGGGACGGCGCGGCTGCACAGCGCGCCCGACGCCCCGCGGGTGTTCTCCCTGTTGCCGACCGAGGCGCAGGGGTGGTCGGGAGTGCCGGCAGTCGCCGGCCATCGTGGAGGGACGGCGACGACACCCCGACCCAGGACCATATCGGCAGCGGTAGAGGAGACGGACGGCGAAGGCGGCCGGATCGTCGTCGAGCTGCGCGACAAGGTGTCCCGTCTGACGATCCGGCTGACCGTCCGGCTGACCCGGCACGGTCTCGTCGAGCTGCAGACCAAGGCGACGTCCGAAGCCGTCCCGGACGATGCCTTCTACGACCTCACCGGGGTCGTGGCCATGCTGCCAGTCCCCTTTCGGGCCACCGATGTCCTCGACCTCACAGGCAAGTGGAGCCGGGAGCGCACGCCCCAACGTGGTCAGATGCGTGACGGGCTGCACGCTCGCCAGGTCCGACGGGGCAAGCCCGGCGCGGACTCGCCCTACCTTCTCAGCGTCGGCACCCCGTCCTTCGCGTCACGCACCGGCGAGATCTGGTCGATGCACGTTGCGTGGAGCGGCGACCAGCAGTGGTTCGTCGAGCGACTTCCCGAGGGCGCGGGCGCCTTCTCGACCGTGCTCGGCGGCGGCGAGCTACTGCGGGCCGGCGAGGTGCGCCTCGCCGCAGGGGACAGCTATGAATCACCGCGCGTCGTCTTCGCCTGGTCGGACCAGGGCCTGGACGGCATCGCCGACCGGCTCCACGCCCAGCTCCGTGCCGACCACCCACGCAGCACACCACAGCCCCTCGTGCTCAACACCTGGGAGGCCGTCTACTTCGACCACGACCTCGCCCGGCTGAGCGAGCTCGTCGAGCGCGCGGCCGAGATCGGGGTCGAGCGGGTCGTCCTCGATGACGGCTGGTTCCGGGGACGACGCGACGACAGCGCCGGTCTCGGGGACTGGCTGGTCGACGAGGACGTCTGGCCGGACGGGCTGGCCCCGCTCGTGGACCACGTCCGACGTCGCGGCATGCAGTTCGGGCTGTGGGTGGAGCCCGAGATGGTGAACCTGGACTCCGACCTCGCCCGTCAGCACCCCGACTGGGTTCTGGGCCCCTCGTCCGGGCTCGGAGGAACCTCGCGCCACCAGTACGTCCTCGACATCGCAAAGCCGCAGGCCTTCGACCACCTCGTCTCGGGCATCTCATCACTCGTCGATCGCTACTCCATCGACTTCCTCAAGTGGGACCACAACCGCGAGCTGCACGAGGCGGTCCATCGCAGCCCCGACGGAGACCGGCCGGGAGTGCACGACCAGACCGTCGCGCTCTACGCACTGCTCGACGAGATCCGGCGACGTCGTCCGGGCCTCGAGATCGAGTCGTGCTCGTCCGGAGGCGGTCGGGTGGACCTGGGCGTGCTCGAGCACACGGACCGCATCTGGACCTCGGACTGCAACGACCCGGTCGAGCGGCAGTCGATCCAGCGCTGGACTGAGGTCGTCGTGCCGCCGGAGTACATCGGCAGCCACGTCGGAGCGCCGCGCTCCCACACGACAGAACGGGTGTCCGATTCGCAGTTCCGTCTCCTGACAACGCTGTTCGCGTCGGCGGGCATCGAGTGGGACGTCACCCGTTGCACCCCCGAAGAGGTGGCTGAGCTGACCCGGTGGGCCGGGCTCTACAAGGAGCTCCGGGGGCTGGTCCAGACCGGCCGGCGGGTGCATGCTGACCTCACGGACGCACAGACGCTGCTGCACGGCTCGGTTGCGCCCGACCGAACCAGGGCGCTGTTCTGCTGGGCCCGTCTCGGCACCTCGAGCCCCGCCCAGTCCGGTCGGGTGCCGTTCCCCGGGCTGGATCCTCGTCGGAACTACGAGGTCCGGGTGCGCGACGCCATCGGTCCGGCCTCTCTCCACCAGGTCGCCGGTCCGGCCTGGTTCGACGCCGCCCGGGAAAGGCCGCTGGTGGTCCCGGGGGTCGTTCTCGGCACGGTCGGGATCACCATGCCGACGCTCAACCCTGGCCAGGCCCTTCTCCTGGAGCTCACCGCCGTCTCCTGAGGCCGCACGTCCGAGACCGCACGGCCGAGCCCGCACTGCGAGCACGCCGGTCTGTCGTCCGTTCGGACGAGTCGTTGGGTGTCCTACGATCGAGCGGTTCAGCAGCACGTGGCGGGCACCCGCCGCCCGGACGAGGAAAGGCGGAGAGCCACCATGGCCAGCACCAGGATCGGTGTCGTCGGCGGCGGCCTCATGGGCGCCGGTATAGCGGAGGTGTGCGCCCGGGCGTCCCTGGACGTCGTGGTCGTGGAGTCGACCGAAGCCGCTGCGGGCGCTGCTGTCGGGCGTCTCGAGAAGTCGCTGCGGCGCGCCCAGGAGCGAGGCAGGCTCGACCGTGCCGACGAGGTCCTTTCCCGGGTCGCCGTGGTCACCGACCTGACGGCGCTCGCCGACCGCGACCTCGTCATCGAGGCGATCGTCGAGGACGAGGACGCCAAGGTGGCTCTCTTCCGCCGGCTCGACGAGGTCGTCACCTCGCCCGACGCGATCCTCGCCTCCAACACGTCCTCCATCCCGATCATGAAGCTGGGTGTGGCGACCCAGCGCCCGAGCCACGTCCTTGGCGTCCACTTCTTCAACCCCGTCCCCGTCCTCTCCCTCGTCGAGCTGGTGCCCAGCCTCCTCACCGCGAAGGAGACGACCGAGACGGCCCGCACCTTCGTCGAAGGCACCCTCGGCAAGCACGCCATCGACTGCCAGGACCGGGCGGGCTTCGTCGTCAACGCGCTGCTGATTCCCTTTGTCCTCAGCGCGATTCGCATGCTGGAGTCGGGACACGCCACAGCCGAGGACATCGACGAGGGGCTCGTGCGCGGCGCCGCCCACCCACAGGGTCCGCTGGCGCTCGCGGACCTCATCGGGCTCGACACCACCAAGGCGGTCGCCGAGTCGCTCTACGAGGAGTTCAAGGAGCCCCTGTATGCCGCGCCGCCCCTGCTCAGCCGGATGGTCGACGCCGGGATGCTGGGCCGCAAGTCGGGCCGCGGCTTCTACACCTACTGAGCCCTCCATCGCACGAGCTCTCCACCTACTGGCCGCGCGGGTATGCCGTGCGGTCGCGGCAGCATTCGGGCCGGTCGGCCACCCGCGGTGGTGAGCCCCGCCGGTCCCGTAGCAGACGGCCGGCCTCTTGTGGGCACGGGCCCCGCGGGAAACGGGATCGGGTCGTCGCATGCCTCTCGCTCAAGCCACTCGGAAGGGGTCTGCCGCCGGTGCGGCATACTCGCCTGCGTGGAGAGACGCTGGCCGGGATGGGTCTACGACCAGGGTGAGGAGCCCGACCCCCGGTTCTCCTTCGCGAACGAGCGCACCTTCCTGGCTTGGGTCCGCACCGCGCTCGCCCTGCTCGCCGCGGGTGTCGCGCTGAACGCGCTGCCACTGGCCATCTCGTCGGCTGCGCGCGTCGTCCTCTCGGTGCTCTTCATCGTCCTCGCGATCGTCGCCGCGGTGGCCGGGTGGCTGCGCTGGGCCCGGTCCGAGCGGGCGATGCGGCTCGGGCTGCCACTGCCGGGCCTGGCTCTCGGGTCGGTCCTCGTCTTCGCGTTGGTCATCGCCGGCGTCGGCCTGCTGGCCGTCCTCGTCCTCGGCTGAGGCGGCATCCGGATGAGCGCTCTGCCGCCCGAGCGCGGTCCGTCCGGGCGCGATCCCGGGCTTCAGCCGGAACGCACCGCCCTGGCCTGGCAGCGGACGGCGCTGTCGATGGCTGCTGCCGTGCTCATCGTGGTCCGGCTGACGGTCGGCTCGCTCGGCGCGCTGGCTCTCGCCGTCCTGGTCTTCTGCGTCGGGCACGCCGTGGTGCTGTTCCGCCACTCAGGGCGGCGCTACGACGTCCGCACCGGCTCCTCGGCGCGCCAGCCCTGGTCCGTCGGCCTCCACGGTGCGCTGCTTGCCCTCCAGGTCCTGCTGCTGGCGCTGCTTGAGGTCACGGCGCTGCTCGTGACACCGCCGACCTGACATCCCTGCCGGCTCGACGGCACAGTCCCGAGGGCCCGTCACCGTGGTGGTGACGGGCCCTCGGGCTTCTCGAGCGACCCCGACCGGGCTCGAACCGGCGACCTCCGCCGTGACAGGGCGGCGCGCTAACCAACTGCGCTACGGGGCCTTGATGGTGCTTGTCCTGCGGTACTGCGTATCCCCAACGGGATTCGAACCCGTGCTGCCGCCGTGAAAGGGCGGAGTCCTAGGCCGCTAGACGATGGGGACCCGGGATGTCTCACGAATCCCTCGCCGCCGGCGAGCAGCGCTCGGATCCGTCGAGGACTCCGAAAGCATAAGGGATGGGTGGTTCGGGTCAAAATCGCCGTGGCACTGTCGAGGAGGCGCTGCGCCCTCACCCGCGGGCCCACTCGAGGACCCGGTCCAGCGGCCAGGTCGTGACGACCCGCTCCGCCGGGATGTCCAGCCGTGCGGCTCGTTCACAGCCGTACGCCTTCATGTCGAGCTGGCCGGGCGCGTGGGCGTCCGAGTCGATGGCAAAGAGGCACCCGAGGTCGCGGGCGAGCTCGACGAGCTCGTCCGGCGGGTCGCACCGCTCGGGACGGGAGTTGATCTCCACGGCGGTGTTGCTCTCGAGACAGGCCTCGAAGACGGCCTTCGCGTCGAAGGAGGACTGGGGTCGCTGTCCCCGCGACCCCGTGACGAGCCGGCCGGTGCAGTGCCCGAGGACGTTGACCCGGGGGTTGCGCACCGCGGTGACCATCCGCCGGGTCATCGGGCCGGTGTTCATGGAAAGCTTGGAGTGGACGGACGCCGTGACGACCTCCAGCCGGCCGAGCATCTCCTTGGTCTGGTCCAGGGCGCCGTCGTCGAGGATGTCCACCTCGATGCCCTTGAGCAGCCGGAAGCGGTCGCCGAGCGAGCGGTTGACCGCCTCGACGACACCGAGCTGCTCGGTGAGCCGGGCGGCCGAGAGGCCGTTGGCGATGCGCAGCCTCGGGGAGTGGTCGGTCAGCGCGAGCCACTCCTGCCCCAGCTCTACGGCGGCCAGGACCATCTCCTGGATCGGCGATCCGCCGTCGCTCCAGTCCGAGTGGCTGTGCAGGTCACCGACGACGGCGGCGTACAGCTCCTCGCCGCCGCGCACCAGAGGCTCGGACTCCTTCTCCTGCAATGACTTCAGGTATGCCGGGAGCTCGCCCATGACGGCTTGGCGCACTACCGCAGCGGTCGAGTCGCCGACTCCCTTGAGCTCGGTGAGTCTCCCCTGCTCGGCCCGGCTGCGCAGCTCCTCGTCCGGGAGGTCGGCAAGCGTGCGCTCGGCCTTGCGGAACGCCTCGACGCGGTAGGTGCCGGCACGCGAGCGCTCGAGGAGGAAGGCGATCCGACGCAGTGCCTCCGACGCGGTCACCGGCGCGGTCAGGGGCTGGACAAGCATCACGCCCGTCAGTCTGGCATCACCCCCCGGTCGGGGCGGACCCCGCGCCGGCGGCCACGACCTCGACGACGTCCCCGAACCTCGCGCGCAGCGAGCCGCGCTGGCCGTCCGTCGAGTCAGGGCCGAGTCGGACCGCCACCCGGCCGAGCAGGCCGCAGCTGACGTCCTCGACAGGGAGCCCCTGACCTCGCAGCGTCGGGACCTGATCGGTGACCATTGCGAGGGTGACGGCGCAGGCCTTCGCCGAGTAGGCCGACTGGACGAAGGCGACGGGTGCGCTCGCCGGAAGCCCTTGGGTGACGACCGCCATGGCGGCAGGGTCGAGGCGGGTGAGGTAGTAGCGCGCCTCGGCGGTCGGCGTCCTCTGGAGGCTCATCCCGCTGTAGATCTCGTCATAGGGCGGCCGGGCGAGGGTCGAGCTCACCGCCGCCAGCGCGCTGGGCACTCCGACGCCGTCGAAGTCGAAGCCCGGGTCGCCGACTCTGGGACGGACCGTCGACGGGCTGGGTCCGGAGGTGTCGCCGCCTGCCGTGCCGGCGGTCGAGCCCTGAAGCGGGTCGGCGCCGCCGTTCGGCGCGCTCGGGGCGTCGGCCCGCTTCTCGGGGGCGGCACCTGCGACGGCCGAGCCCGAGGACGAGGTGGAGGGGTGGTTGACGTTGACCACGACAAGGCTGCCCACGACCACGGCCGCCGCCGAGCCGAGGAGCCCCATCGACCAGCTGCGCCGACGGGCCAGCCGGCGCTGTCCGGCATACAGTGCCTTCGCCTCGAAGCCCGTGTCGGGCGGGGTCAGGTCGTCGACCTGGCGCATCTGATCCCGCAGCTGGTCCTCGGTCATGAGGTCACTTCCTTCTCTCCGCTCTCATCGCTCGGGTCGCCGAGCCGGGTCCGCATAGTGGCCAGTCCTCGGGAGAGCTGGCTCTTGACCGTGCCTTCGGGGATGCCGAGCTCCTCGGCGATCTGGGGCACGCTGAGGTCCTGGTAGAAGCGGAGCACGAGCACCGCCCGCTGCCGGGTGGGCAGCTCCGTCAGCAGGGCCGACAGGGTCACCGTGAGAGCGGCGTCGGCGTCGTCGACCCCGTGGTCCGGGACCGCGGCCAGGGTGAGCTCCCGGCCCCACTTGCGTCTGCTGTTGAGGTAGGTGCGCAGCATGGTCGTGCGGGTGTAGGACAGGGCCGCCTTGCTCGACTCGATCCGCGGCCAGGCGACGTAGACCTTGGCGAGCGACTCCTGGACCAGGTCGTCGCCGTCGGACCAGCTCCCGCAGAGCAGGTATGCCGTGCGCCGCAGCGACAGGGATCGCTCACGGACGAACTGCATGAACTCCTCGTCGCGCACCCGCGTCACGCCTCACCTGCCCTTCTCTGGCGTCGAGGACCACTCTTCACCAGAGAGGACACCCCGCGGCCCGGAACCGTTCCGTGCCGTCCCGTCGCCGTCGAGGCGCCATAGTGGAGTCAGGAGGCGGCGACCGGTCCGACCGCCTGGGTGCCGATCATGGCGGAGCACACCGGATCTCCGCGCCCCGAGGCCGAGAGGGCGACGGTGCCCGGGCCGGCCGACGTGTGACCGACGTCGCCCCCGGCAGTCAGGGTGACCTCCACCTTCGTCGTCGTCGTGAAGGCGAGCCTGGCGGTGACGTTCTTGCCGTTGCGCTTGCAGCCAAGGCTGACGTTGGAGACCGAGGGCGCCGGCGGCTGCTGGGGTGGGGTAGGCCCAGCCACCGGTGGCGGCGCGGGTGCCACCGGTGGGGGGGCGGGCGCGACCGGTGGGGGGGCGGGCGCGACCGGTGGGGGGGCGGGCGCGACCGGTGGGGGGGCGGGCGCGACCGGTGGGGGGGCGGGCGCGACCGGTGGTGGTGGTGCGTTCGGGTCCGGGTCAGCCGTCTGGCCCGGCACGGGGGCGGTCATCGTCGGCAGCTCGGGTGGGGCGATGGTCGCGGTCGCTGTGGGGCCGACCCAGGTCGGGGTCGGGGGAACGACCGTGGTCGTGGCCGAGGCGGTGATGGTCTCACCGGACAGGGCGGCTGTCGTTGTGGGCGTGGCGACCGCGACGACCGACTTGAGCGGGGAGCCCGTAGCGCTGTTGAACAACCACAGCATGGCCAGCAGTGCGGCGACCGCCGCACCGCCGACCGCAATGAGAACCACGGCAGTCCGTCGTCCCTCGTGTTCGAGCTCAGTGTCCATCTGACCCACGGCCCTTCGTCGGGAAAGCCCCTCGGCTGGTCCAGCGGAAAGGATAGACGATGGGCGGCGCGTGGGCCGGTTCCACACTACGTCGGTATTTCCCCGGCTGCGTGGAACGAACAGTGTCCGCCGCGGCTCCTTGCCACCTCCTGCACGCTTGCCGTTATGGGTCATGAGCACTGGAGCCGTGGACCCGGCAGAATCGCGGGACGACCACGCCTTGGTGTCCCGGCGGATGCTTCTCGGGGTCATGGCGCTGGCTGGAGCCGCTCTCGCGACTCCTGCACTTGGCGCCTGCGGATCCGTGGGCGGCTCTGGTGACGTGGCGAGGTCCCAAGCGGCCCGGGCGGCCGCCTCCCCGCAGGCGCGGCCGGACGGCATACGGGTCATCTCGTCCTTCAGCGGCGCCTTCTTCGCTGCAGTGGCGGACGACCCGGGCAACGTCGTCTGCTCGCCCCACTCCATCGCCCTCGCCCTGGCGATGACCCCCAACGGCGCACGCGGTGGCACCGCCGCGGAGATGGACACTGTCCTGCGCGCCACGTCGCTCGACTCGCTCAACGCCGGGCTCAACGCCGTGAGCCAGCTGCTGACGAGCAGGGCGGGGCCGAAGAAGCCGGCTGACGGCGTCGAGACCGAGGTCGCGCTCGAGGTCGCCAGCACCGTCTTCGGGCAGCTCGGCACGACCTGGCTGCAGCCGTTCGTCGACAGCCTGGCCACGAGCTACGGAGCCGGCGTCCGGCTCGTGGACTACAAGGTGCCACCGAGGCCGCGCGGGCGCGGGTCGACGACTGGACGACCGACCAGACCGACGGAGCCATCAGGGGGAGATCATCCCGAAGGGTGTCCTCGACGGGCTGACCCGCATGGTGCTCGTCAACCCAGTTCACCTCAAGGCGCCCTGGGCGAGACCCTTTCCCAAGAACGCGACGAGGCAGGCGCCCTTTCACCGGGCAGGCGGCAGCACCGTCCAGGCCGAGATGATGGGGATCCGCGTCGAGGGTGCCGACGTCGCGAAGGGCGCCGGGTGGACAGCGGCGCGCCTGCGTTACGCCGGCAACGAGCTCGCCATGGCCCTGGGGCTTCCCGACGAGGGCCGCGAGGCTCACCTGGCCACCCAGCTCGGGGCCGCAGGGACCGGGCCGATCCTCTCCCCGTTCGAGTCGCACGCGCAGCTCGACCTGACGATGCTGAAGTTCGAGTTCGACTACGGCAGAGCGCTCAAGGAGCTCCTGTCGCGGATGGGGATGCCGACGGCCTTCAGTGACGGGGCCGACTTCGGCGGGATGACGAGGACGAACGTCTCCAGCCGAGGCAGGTGCTGCACCGCGCCAGGATCTCGGTCGACGAGGAGGGCACGGAGGGCTCGGCGACGGCCGTCGTCGACACCGACGGCCAGGAGGGCGGCGCCCTTGCCCTGGCGATCCCGGTCGGCCTCGCTCGCGGTGAGCCTGTCGCCGCGCGGGGTCCAGGCCGCGAAGACCGGAAAGGTGACACCAGCGACGATCGAGATGACCCACTGGCTGCCGGAGAACTGCTCGCCGACCAGCCGGCCGATGCCGACCGACGCGAGGTGGACCACGGCCGTGGCGACGGTGATGCCGATAAGCACGTCGCGGGCCCGGCAGCGGGCCGCGAAGGCCAGGGCCATCAGCTGGCTCTTGTCGCCGAGCTCGGCAACGAAGATGACTCCCAGGCTGAGGAAAAAGCCGTACGTGGAGGTGGTGCTCCTCGCCGCCTGGCCGAGGAGCGGGATGCCCTTTCGACCAGGCACGTCCGTATGCTGCATCCCGAAATCAGGCGGCCGGTGGACCCTGCGTCAGGGGTGAGGTCGAGCGCGGCCGGGTGGCTACTCGACGGAACGCGAGCCAGCCTGGGTCAGGAGTCGCTCGACGACGCGGTCCGCCACGAGAAGTGCGCCGCCTACCTGGGCGGCCTCCCGGCCGTAGCCGCCGAAGCGCACCTCGATGCGGTCCTGCGAGATGGGGGCGAGCGCCTCCGCGAGCGACCACTGCAGGGGCCGGGCGATGTGCGGTTCCAGCGCGCAGAACTGGCCGCCGAGGATCACCACCTGGGGGTCGAGCAGCGCAGCCAGCCCGGCGAGGTGGCGGGTCAGAGTCCTCGTGAGCCCCTTGACCGCCGACCGTCCCGCGGCATCGAGCACCATCGGCCGCTTCCCCGCAGCGTCGGGGGCGGTGTTGTCGCCCGGGGGGTCGAGCAGACGGTCGAGTCCGAGCTCGTGCAGGCTCACCTTGCTCGCCAGGTGGTCACGCTGTGGGAAGAGCAGCTCTCCCGCTCGTCCGCGGTGACCGGTCAGCATCCGTCCGGCCACGACCGCGCCCACGCCCAGCCCGGCGCTCCCCTCGTCGAGGTAGATGAGGTCGGAGAGGTCGGTCCGCCGCCACTCCGCCGTCGTCGCGAGGTTGACGAACTTGTCGACGTCGATGAGGTCCTCGTCGCACCCGAGCTTTGCCGCCAGGATGTCGCGGACGGGCACCTGCGACCAGGACAGGGGACCCGAGACGATGAGCTGGCCCGAGCCCGTGTCCACCATCCCGGGGACGGCAACCTCGACCCCCCCGAGGAGCCGGCCCTCGCCCTCGACCCTGGCCATGACGGAGCGCACGAGACGGGCGACGCTGGACAACGTCCGGGCGGGCCCGTCCACTGCGGGACGGGCCGAGTGCGAGGCCACCGACAGCCGTTCGCCGGCAAGGTTCCACGTCGAGACGACGATGTTCTCCGGCAGGACCTCCACGACGATGCACACGTAGGTCAGGCGGTCGAGACGCACCAACGTGGAGGGGCGACCCGGGCTCTGCCCCAGCGGCGCGTCCTCCTGCTCCAGCAAGCGCGTGGAGATGAGGTCCCTGACCAGGCTCGACACGGTGGCCTTGTTGAAACCGAGCACCTCGCTGATCTCGCGCCGGGTGCACCGGCTGTTGGCCCGCACCAGTCGGACCACCGCGTCGAGGTTCTGGCCGCGCACGGCAGACTGGTCGGCAAAGCGGGCGCGCACCGACGAGCCGGCCCGCGGTGCCGGCGAACCCGAGGCAGACCAACCGGACACCATGGAGCCGTTGGACGTGTGGGCGGTAGTCACGTCGACACGATATCTGCCGCAGGTCGGGCGCACCGCCTGTCGGCCGGTCCGACCCGGCCGGCGTGGGCGTCGGTTGACATCGAGCGCGAGAGCCATCATTCTTACGGGTCATGCGAACAAACTCATCTACGGCCGGTGTCCCGTCATGAGCCGCGTGGCAGTCTCTCGTCGCACCTTCCTGGCCTGTACGGCGGCCGGCATCGCGGGCGGCGTCGCGTCGACCCGCGCCTCCGCGGCCAAGGTGGCTACTCGCCGGAACGCGGCCGACCACGTCATCCTCGTGGACTGGGACGGCTTCGACCCCGAGTTCCTCACTCGGGCCAGGCATCCCGCCGTGGACGCCCTCGCATCGCGTGGGGCCCAGGGCCTGGCGACAAACACCTACTCGACGTTCTCGAACTCCTGCCGGTCCTCCATGTCGACGGGTGCCTACCCCGAGGTGCACGACAACGCGGGCTACTACTACGACGTCGTCGCCGACCGGGCCGTGAGCCAGAACCGCGACCTCGAGGCCGAGACCATCGCGGAGGCGCTCGCCCGACAGGGCCGCAGCGTGGCCTCGGTGCAGTGGTACATGGTCCAGGACCACGGGACGACCTACGGTGACCCCTCGCACCTCTACGTCCAGCCGGGTGGGAGCTTCGCCACGACCTCCAGGGTGGCCATCGACATCCTCAACCGCCGGCCGGTCAGCTCCGGCGGCGAGCAGGTGACCGTCCCCGAGATCCCCGCGTTCATGGCGGTCTACGGTGCCGACCTCGATGGGCTCGTCCACGAGGAGGGTGCACAGAGCCCCCGGATCGGCCCGCTCCTGGAGTCCATGGACGGCAACCTCGCGTCCCTTGTCCAGGCGACAAAGGACGTGGGCGTCTATGACCGGACGGCGTTCATCCTCACCGGGGACCACAGCATGTCGACGTGGGAGCACTCAGTCATCGAGCCCGTCCTTGAGGCGGTCGAAGCACTCGGTCTGCGGCCCGAGGTCGTCGTGGCCGGCCGTCAGTCCGCCCCGGAGACCGAGGTGGTCATCGTCCAGGGGGTGCGCGTGGCGACCTTCGTCCTTCGTGGTGCTGCGGCCGCTCCGTTGGCCCGGCGCCAGCTGCGCGCGAGCCTGGCAGGCGTCGAGCACGTCAGCAACGTCTTCGACCGAGACGATTTGAGGAGAATGCGGGCCAGCGACAAGCTCGGGGACCTCGTGGCCGAGGCCGAGCCGCCGTGGCACTTCTCGGCCTTGGACGACGGCAAGCCACGCGGCTCGCACGGCAGCACCTCCGAGTCCCACATCCCGCTGATCCTGGCCGGGAGCGGAGTCCGCTCCGGAGCTCCGGTGAACGGCGCCAGCCTCGTCGACGTCGCGCCCACGGTCGCCGCGCTCCTCGGCGTCACACCGCCTGCCGATGCGCAGGGCCAAGCACTGCACCAGGTCCTCGGCGGCGTTCATGGCGCCTGACCAAGAGAGGCTCGCCGGTGGCTGACTCCACGGAGACGACTCTCGGTCACTTCCGGGACCTGAGATCGCCCGAGACCCGGCTGTACTCCGACGGTGTCGTCATCGGCCAGGCCGGACCCGTCATCGTCCCTCCCCACACGGCATACCGTCGCCATGCCCGTACCGGCTTCCTGGACACCGCGTCCGGAGACCTGCCGGGGGCGTGGCACGCCACCGAGGAGGAGGTGCGCGGGGCTCAGGCAGACGTCGTCGAGCTCGACCTGCCCGGCCGTGGGGGACCATACGCGGACATGGCCGTGACGGCACTGGCCGACATCGAGGCGGTGTGCTTCCCGAACGGCGCCGCAGTCGCTGCGGGAAGTCCCTACTGGCGCCACGTGTGGCCGAGGGACGCGAGCTTCATGGCCGCCGCCCTGGCTCTCGTCGGGCGCCGGGAGCGAGCCGGTCGGATCCTCAGGTACCTGGCCCACGTACAGGAGCCGGACGGCACCTGGCAGGCCCGGTACCTGCCGGACGGGTCGGGGGGCGTCCCGGATGCCCGAGGGACCCAGCTCGACGGCAACGGGTGGTTTCTCTGGGCGACCTGGCTGCTCCAGACTGCGGCCGGGAGCGCGGGCTCGGCCGAGCACGTGGCCTTTCTCTGGCCCACATCGAGGCGAGCGCTCGTGGCGGCGATCGCGGCCACCAAGCACGAGTCGGGTCTCGTCGCGCCGTCCCAGGACTTCTGGGAGGTCGACCTCGCCGAGCCGACGCTCGGCGTGGCGGCACCCCTGCTCCTCGGTCTGCGCACTGGTGCCGTTCTCGCCGAGGCGGCCGGTGACACGGCACTCGCAGCTGCTGCCGGAGAGCGCGTCGTGAACCTTGCCGAGGCGATCGATGCTCAGTTCAGCCCCGACTTCCCGCGACGCCTCGGGGACGGGGGCGCGCCCGATGCGTCCGTCGCCTTCCTCCTGCCGCCGTTCGCCCCTGCCCGCGAGCACGTCAGCGCCGCCTGGGGCGGCGCCCTCAGCCGGATGCGGCTGGCTAACGGCGGGCTCAAGCCCGGTGTCGAGTGGCTCGACGACGAGACGGCGTGGACACCGCAGACCTCCCTCTTCGCCATGACGGCGAGCTACCTCGGGAAGGGCGAGGTGGCCGACGAGCTGCTGCGCTGGCTGGACGGACACCGGACCCGGCTGGGCTGCCTGCCCGAGAAGGTGACCGCAGAGGGTCTGCCGGCGGCGGTGGCACCCTTGCCACTGACCGGTGCAACGGTCCTCCTCGCCCTCGCCGCACGAGAGGGACGACTCCTGCCCGTGCCCGACGACCCCGTCCTGAGCGCTCGACCAACCGCCAGAGGCACCCACGAACACGGCACGAGAACCCGATGAGCGACGACAACCTTGGAGTGACGTCATGACCCTGCCCAGAACACGAACGACCCGAGCCCTCACCACCGTGACGGCCGTCATCGGCCTCGCCGCCCTGGCGGGCTGTGCGGGGAACGAACCGGGCGGCTCCAGCACCAGCGCGGTGGCCAGCGACACCGTCACCTTCTGGACCCCCTTCAACACCCCGCCGAGGATGGCCGTGCAGCAGAAGGTGGCCGCTGCCTTCACGGCCAAGACCGGGATCAAGGTCAATGTCGTCGGCATCAGTGCCGCCGACCAGAACCAGGCGCTGGTCACCGGCGCCGCCTCCGGCAAGGTGCCGGACGTCATGCTCCACGCCCCCGACCAGACTGCGGCGTGGATGGGCCAGGGCCTGCTCGACGCCGGGGCCGCCCAGAAGGTCGTCGAGAACCTCGGCCGCCAGACCTTCAGCCAGCAGGCCCTCAACCTCGTCTCGAGCGACGGCAAGGTCGCGGCGGTGCCGTCGGACGGCTGGGCCCACCTGCTGGTCTACCGCAAGGACCTGTTCCAGCAGGCCGGCCTGTCGGCTCCGAAGACGATCGACGACGTGGCCGACGCGGCCGGCAAGCTGAAGGCCGGGAAGGTCTCGGGGATCGCCCTCGGCACCCAGCCGGGCACCCCCTCGGCGACTGAGGCCCTCGAGTCGGTGCTCCAGCCCGCCGGCTGCCAGCTGGTGCAGAGCGGGAAGGTGAGCATCGACTCGCCCGCGTGCACGCACGGTCTCGAGCTGTTCAAGAAGATGGCCGACTCGTCCGCCGGCGGACAGTTCGACGTCACGTCGGCACGCGGGGCGTACCTCGCAGGCAACGCGGCGATGCTGCTCTTCTCCTCGCACATCATCGACGAGATCGACGGGCTCGACCCCGCCAACCCCCCGAGCTGCTCGCAGTGCGGCGCCGACAAGCAGTACCTTGCCAAGAACAGCGGGTTCGTCACGGTCCTGCAGTCGGCCGACGGCAAGGGCGCGCAGTACGGCTCGACGCTGAACTACGGCATCCCGACGGGCGCGAAGACCGCCGAGGCGTCGAATTTCATCGAGTACCTCCTGTCGGACGGCTATGTGGAGAACCTCTCGTCGGCGACGGAGGGGCGCGTCCCCCTGCGGACCGGCACGGCACAGGAGCCGACGAAGTACGTCGACGCCTGGTCGAAGCTGCCCTTCGGCGCGGACCCGGCCAACAAGAAGTCGGTCAGTGACGTCTACGGAGCCGACACCGCCACCTCGGTGGCCAAGGGGGCCACGTCGATCAGCCGGTGGGCCTTCGGCACTAAGGACGCACCGCTCGAGGGACGGGTCTTCTCGCAGAACATCCTCAGCAAGAACCTCGACGCCCTTCTCGGCGGCGCACCCGCCGCCCAGGTGAGCAAGCAGATGGCCCAGTCCGTCACGACGGCGCAACAAGAACTCGGATGACCGCTCGCCTCGAACGAGCCCGGCGGGGGGGGGGGCAGGC
>JAABUW010004866.1_pt1 | contig 17966 bp, 19 predicted proteins | sample 5560081 | NCBI WGS metagenome assembly JAABUW01 (sample SAMN10711882, study PRJNA513363) | rock metagenome | isolation source: Antarctica rocks | place: Antarctica: Victoria Land, Knobhead sud | reverse complement strand
AAGGTGCCGCCGCAGTCGCGCAGCGGCGCCCGCGCCGGCGGCCGGCGGCCGTCGTCCGTCCACACCGAGTACCCGGGTTACCGTGGGGCAGTGCTCCGCCGTCTCGCGCTCGCCCTGCTCAGCGGCGCTGCGCTGTGCCTCGCCTTCCCGGCATACGACGTCTGGGTCCTTGCTCCGGCGGCCGTCGCCCTGCTCGCGCTGGCGACGCGGGGGGCGGGCTTCCGCCGGGGCGCCCTGCTCGGTCTGGTCGCCGGTCTCATCTTCTTCCTCTTCTCGCTGAGCTGGTCCGGGGCCGTCGTCGGAGCGCTGCCCTGGGTTGCCCTCTCCGTCCTCCAGTCGCTCTTCGTCGCCCTCATGGCAGGGGTATGCGGGTGGCTCCAGACCGGCGGCCGGCTCGCCGGGACCGACCGGGTGCGGCCGCTGGTCGTGGCGCTCGCCTGGGTGGGGCAGGAGGCGCTCCGTGACCGGGTGCCCTACGGCGGCTTTCCCTGGGTGCGGCTCGCCTTCAGCCAGGCCGACTCTCCCCTCGGCCGGCTGGCCGCGCTCGGGGGCGCCCCACTGGTGACCTTCGCCGTCGCGCTGAGCGGCGGACTGCTCGCGGCGCTGTTCGTGGCGCTGGCGCACAGGCCGTTCGTGGTGCGCCGTGCTCTGGTGGAGACCGGGCTCCTGCTCGTCGTCGGCCTCGCCGGCCTGCTCGTCCCGCTGCCCACCGACGGCGCGCCCGCCCGCGTCATGGCCGTTCAGGGCAACGTCGCCCGGCCCGGGCTGGACTTCAACGCCGAGCGTCGCCAGGTCCTCGACAACCACGTCGGCGCGACCCTAGAGGGCGCTGCGGCGGTGGCGTCGGGAGCGGTGGCCAAACCCGACCTCGTCGTCTGGCCCGAGAACTCCTCGGACATCGACCCCCTGCTCAACCCCGACGCGGCCGCGCAGGTCACCAAGGCGCTGGACGGCATCGGCGCACCGCTCGTCGTCGGCGCGCTGCTCGAGGAGCCGGCGCCGGACGTGTCCAACGCGTCCCTGCTCTACCTCCCCGGGAGGGGCCTGACCCAGCGCTACGTCAAGCAGCACCCCGTGCCGTTCGCGGAGTACATCCCCAACCGGTCCTTCTTCCGGATCCTCAGCGACAAGGTGGACCTCGTCCGCCAGGACTTCGCGCCGGGGGACCGCCCGGTGGTCTTCGACGCGCCCGCGGCCTCCGGAGGGCAGATCCACGCGGGACCGACCATCTGCTTCGAGGTCGCCTACGACGACCTCGTGCGCGCCAACGTCGAGATGGGCGCCAACCTGCTACTCGTCCAGACGAACAACGCGACGTTCGGCTACACCAACGAGTCGGTGCAGCAGCTGGCCATCTCGAGAATCCGGGCGATGGAGCACGGCCGGTCGGTCGTGCACGTCTCCACCGTCGGTGTCAGTGCCCTCATCACCCCGGACGGAACCGCCCACCAGGCCAGCGCGTTGTTCACTCGTGCAGTCCTGTCAGGAGAGCTCCCGTTGCGGACCGGGCGCACCCCGGCGAGCGGCGTGGGTGCGTGGCCGGAGTACCTCGCGTGCCTGACGCTGCTGATTCTGCTCGTCAGCCCGATGACCCGAGCCCGCCGGACCGGGTCACCACCTCGGCCCCACGCCTGAAGGGCTTCGCCTTGGCTCACCCGCAGACCCCCCGCCCGCTGGGCCGCGTCGCCGTCCTCATCCCGACCTACAACGAGCGCGAGAACCTCCCGCGCGTCGTCGCGCGGACCCGCGCGGCCGTCCCGGAGGCCGACATCATGGTCCTCGAGGACAACTCACCGGACGGCACCGGCACAGTCGCCGACGGGCTTGCCGCGGTCGACGCGCAGGTCCACGTGATGCACCGCCTGCGCAAGGACGGGCTCGGCGCCGCCTACCTCGCCGGGTTCCGGTGGGCCCTGGACGAGGGGTATGACGCCGTGGTCGAGATGGACGCGGACGGCTCGCACCAGCCGGAGCAGCTGCGGGCCATGCTCTTGGCCGCGGAGCACGCCGACGTCGTCATCGGCTCCCGCTGGGTCCCCGGCGGCTCCGTCCGCAACTGGCCGGCCTACCGCAGGGCTCTCAGCGTCGGTGGCAACGTCTATGTCCGCGTCCTGCTCGGTATGCCGGTCAGCGACGCCACGGCCGGCTACCGGGTCTACCGGGCGTCGGCCCTCAGACTCCTCGACCTCGGCTCGGTCCACTCCCAGGGCTACTGTTTCCAGGTCGACATGACGTGGCGCGCCGTCAAACGCGGTCTTCGGGTGGTGGAGGTCCCCATCGAGTTCGTGGAGCGCCAGGTCGGCGACTCGAAGATGAGCCGGGACATCGTCCGGGAGTCGATCCGCAGCATCACCGGCTGGGGCGCGGCCCATCGGGCCCAGCAGTTGGCCTCCCGCGTGCGCGAGCTGCGCCGGCACCGTCAGGAGGCGCAGTGGCACCGGTTGTAGGCCCGACGGGGTCGCGTCGCCGCGCGCGACCGTGGTCGGCATTGCTCGTGCTGGCGCTGCTCGTCATCCCGTTGCTGGAGATCCTCGCGATCCTCGGGGTGGGCCAGGTCATCGGCGGTTGGCCCACCTTCTTCCTGCTGCTCGTCGAGTCCGCCCTCGGCGCCTGGCTCGTCCGGCGGGAGGGAGCGCGCAGCTGGAGAGCCCTGACCACCGCCCTGAACACCGGACGGATGCCGTCGAGGGAGCTCGCGGATGCCGCCCTCGTGCTCGTCGGCGGCACGCTTCTGCTGACCCCGGGCTTCCTCACCGACATCGTCGGGTTCTTCTTCATCCTCCCGTTCACGCGGCCGCTGGCTCGGCGCGTCCTCGAGGGCATCGTCGCGCGCAGGCTCCTGGGCGGGGTCTTCCTCAGCCAGTTCGGAGCGGGCCGCGCCGCATCGAAGGACGCACCACGTCCGGGCGGCTCCGACGACGTCGTCGAGGGCGAGATCCTCTGACCTTCGGCGGCGGTGGCGGGGCCTTCTCCCCGCAGGGGAGGCAGAAGCGCCATCAGATGACCCGGACTCGTCAAAGAAGCCCGCGTCCCTGACCGGGACGCGGGCCTCTTCGGGTGACGTCAGGCGCTGCGCTTGCGTGTCGGCTTCTCGCCGCGCGACTCCCGCAGGAGTGTCAGGCGCTCTTCCAGGAGCTCCTCGAGCTCGCGGATCGAGCGACGCTCGAGCAGCATGTCCCAGTGGGTGCGGACGTGCTTGACCTGCTTGGCCTCGGGCTCGGGGCCGTCCAGGAGCTTGGCCTCGTTGCCGCACCGGCACTCCCACACAGGAGGGATGTCGGCCTCGACGCTGAACGGCAGCTCGATTCGGTGGCCCAGCGGGCAGACGTAGGTGGTGATGCGACGTTCGCTGGGCACGACGTTGGTGTCGGACTCCATGCTGAAGGTGCCCAGTCGGGTCCCTCGGAGTGAACGGTCAGCCATGGCGGGGTCCTCCCTGTCAGTGGTGACCGCGGGACGGATACTTCGGTGGCGGACACCTCGACTACTCAGACGTTCCAACGAGGTTGGCCAGCGCATTGTTCCGCCGCATGGCCACCATGACGCGAACGCAGGAGCCTCGCCGGGTGAGAGAGGGGGCTCTGGGAGTGTATGCCGCGCCGTGGCGGCTTGGGGCCATTGACTTTTGGTGGTGGACCTGATTTTGTACGGTCACCATACGAATAAGGGTCACAGAATGATCTCGACTGCCCCGTGATCCCTCACCTGCCGCGATAGTGGTGGTCGGATGGCGTGTCGGACCGGGGCACTGCCCAAGCGGACCCGGCCGCAAGACCTCGACGGCTAGGCGGCCGTCCTCCGCATCATGACGACCGAAAGGACGGGCGCTGTGAACGACGTAAACCCGCACGACTCCGAGCTCGACCTCGGCAAGGTGGCCGGTAAGGGGCTGCAGCGACGAGACTTCCTCAAGTTCACCCTCGCAGCCGGTTTCGCGGTGCCACTGGCGGGCACGCTCGCCAGCTGCGCGACGGGTGGTGGAGGCAGCACCGGTGGAGCCTCCGGCGCGGCACCGGCCCCGGGCGCCGCCAAGAGTGACAAGAACCCCTTCGGGATGGACGAGAAGGCCGCCGTCGACGTCGTCATCTTCAAGGGCGGGTTCTCCGACCAGTACGCGATCGACGCGGGCGCGGCATACAACAAGGTCTGGGGTGGCCAGACGGCCAAGGTGACCTCGACGACGAAGATCAACACCGAGCTGCAGCCCCGCTTCGTCGGAGGCAACCCGCCCGACGTCATCGACAACTCGGGCGCCGACCACATCCCCTTCGCCGGCATCCAGTCCCAGGTGGAGCCGCTCGACGACATCCTCGAGGCGCCGGCCGTCGGCTTTGACGGCAAGAAGGTCAAGGACACCCTGATCGCCGGTGCCACGGATCCCGGCACCTACGACGGCAAGCTGCTCGAGCTGAACTACTTCTACACCGTGTACGGACTCTGGTATGGCGCCAAGGTGTTCAAGGACAACGGCTGGGAGCCACCCAAGACCTGGGACGAGGTCATGGCCCTCGGTGAGAAGGCCAAGGGCAAGGGCATCGCGCTCTTCGTCTTCGGCGGCCAGAACGCCGGCGACTACTACCACGAGCTGGCCCTGTCGATGGCGGCCCGCATGGGCGGCACCGACGTCGTCAAGAAGCTCGACAACCTCGAGCCCGGCGGCTTCGCCCAGCCCCCGGTCAAGGCGGCCTTCGAGGCTATCGAGTCCGCGGTCAAGGCGGGGTACTTCCTGCCGGGCGGCTCGGGGCTCATCCACACCCAGGCGCAGACCCAGTTCGTCCAGGGCAAGGCCCTGCTCTACCCCTCCGGCTCCTGGCTGGAGAACGAGATGAAGGACATCGGGCCGGCCGACTTCGCGATGACCTGCCTCCAGGCACCGACGCTCGCGGGCGACGTCAAGCTCAAGAAGGGCTTCCACGGAGCAGCCGGTGAGCCGTTCATCGTGCCCAAGGGCAAGAACCCGGCCGGCGGCAAGGAGTACCTGCGCCAGCTGCTCAGCAAGGAGGGCGCGAGCAACACCTCGAAGCTGGTCAAGAGCGCGACCATCGTCAAGGACACGGTGCCGGCAGACGGCTTCGGCTCGACCGCACTCGCGTCGGCGACGAAGATCCAGACCGACGGCGAGTCCGAGGTCTTCACGTGGCGCTATAGCGCGGTCTACGCCATGGGCAAGGAGCTGAAGACGACCTGGAGCACCTTCCTCTCCGGCCAGATGAGCTCTGTCGACCTGGCGAAGAAGCTCCAGTCGATGTCCGACAAGGTCCGTGACGACCCGTCGGTCAAGAAGTTCAAGGTCGCCTGACTTGACGACGTCGGCACCGGCGGCGGGGGGCGTCACACGCGCCCCTCGTCGCCGTCCGCGCGACCTGTCCTTCGGGCGGGTCTCGTTCTTCGCGGTGTTCCTCGTGCTGCCGCTCCTGCTGTACGTCTACCTCGTCATCTCGCCGATCATCCAGTCCTTCTTCTACTCGATGACGAACTGGACGGGGTTCGACCCGAACCCCCAGTTCATCGGGCTGAGCAACTACGTGGCCCTGTTCCACGACCAGCTCTTCTGGAAGGCCCTGCGCAACAACTTCATCCTCGCCGTCAGCCTGCCTCTGCTGACGATCGGCCTGGCCCTCGCCCTGGCCACCCTCGTCACGGTCGGCGGAAACTCCCGAGGCCGCACGCGGGGCATCACCGGCGGCGGGGTCTATCGCGTCGTGTCGTTCTTCCCGTACACGATCCCGGCCATCGTCACCGGCATCCTGTGGCAGCAGGTCTACTCGCCGCAGGGCGGCCTGCTCAACGGCATGCTCGACGCGGTTGGACTGCACGGGCTCAAGAACACGGCCTGGCTGGGGGAGACCCGCCTCGCCCTGGGGGCCATCGTCATCGCGATCATCTGGAGCTTCGTCGGGTTCTACATGGTGCTCTTCGTCGCGGCCATCAAGGGCATCCCCGCCGAGATCTTCGAGGCGGCCCGCCTCGACGGTTCCGGCAGGATCCGCACGGCGGTGCAGATCACCATTCCTCTCATCCGCGACAACGTCTCCACCGCGATCGTCTACATGGCGATCTTCGGGCTGGACGCGTTCACCTTCATGGCGATCCTCGCCCCGAGCGGCGGCCCCGACAACGAGGCGCTCGTCGTCTCGCAGTACCTCTACGACGCGGCCTTCGGCCAGGCGAAGTTCGGCTACGCCATCTCCATGGGCGTCGTCCTCGCGCTCGTGACGCTGGTGGTCTCCATCGGAGTGCTGCTCTCCGGCCGGCGCAAGGAGGTGGCGCTGTGACGCTCTCCCAGGAGGACCGCACCGACATCCAGGGTGACGAGCCCGCACCCGATGCGAAGAGGCCGCCACCCGCGCGCAGCTCCCGCGCCGACCGACGGGTGGCCACCCTGTCGCACCTGGTCCTCACCCTGTGGGCGCTGGCCGTCGTGCTTCCGCTCGTGTGGACGTTCTTTTCCTCGCTGAAGGACTCACGCAGCATCAACGTCTCGCCGTTCGCCCTGCCCGAGGTGTTGCACTGGGACAACTACGTGCGGGCGTGGAACACCATCGGTGTGGCGAAGTACTTCGCCAACACGGTCATCATCGTCGGCTGCGCGCTGGTCATCGTCATGATGCTCGGGGCCATGTCGGCCTACGTCCTCGCGCGGTTCAGCTTCCGCGGCAACGCACTGATCTACTACCTCATCCTGCTCGGCAACACCTTCCCGATCTTCCTGGCCGTCGTGCCGCTGTTCTTCGTCCTCAAGAACAGCAACCTCCTCGGGACCTACCAGGGCCTGATCCTGGTCTACGTCGCCTATGCCTACCCGTTCACCGTCTTCTTCCTGCACTCGTTCTTCAAGACGCTGCCGCAGGAGATCTACGAGGCTGCCCAGGTCGACGGCGCGGGGGACTGGCGCACCTTCTTCCAGGTCATGCTCCCGATGGCCAAGCCGGGCCTGGCGTCGGTGGCGATCTTCAACTTCCTCGGCCTGTGGAACCAGTACCTCCTGCCCACGGTGCTCAACCCCAACAAGGACAAGTACGTCCTGTCGCAAGGCCTGTTCTCGATGGCTTCGCAGCAGGGGTACAACGTCGACTACGGAGGGCTGTTCGCTGCCGTGGTCATCACCATCGCCCCGGTCCTGATCATGTACGTCATCTTCCAGCGCCAGCTCCAGGGTGGCGTCAGCCAGGGGACGATGAAGTAGCAGGACGCCGTATGCCGTACCCGCCCGGTCGGGGTCAGTGGCCATCGAGGGTCAGCAGGTCGCCCTCCTCGACCGCCCTGTGCGCCGGGGTGCGGTAGCCCTGCTGATCGAAGAGGACTGTCAGCCGGTCCTCCTCAACGCTCATCACGACACCCAGCTGTGGTGGCTGACCCGCGCGTTGACCGCGAACGGGGCGTCGATGCGGGCGGACGACCTCTCGGCGACCCACTCGGGTGCTCGATGCAGCTGCTGCGGCAGAACCGCTGGAGCGAAAGGTCTTCGGACAGTAGAAGAGCAGCGCGAGCGATCGGCCGCCCCTGAGGCCCGAGTGGCAGGCAGCGCTGCACCTTCCCCGCACGGCCAGCGCCCCGGCATACCGGAGCGTGCGCCGTGAACCTGTCGTGTTCCGCGAGCAGCTCGAGTCCTTGGGCGTGCTGACGTAGAGCAGGCCCGGGCCCCTCCGGTCCCGCGACGCACTCGACCACCGCGGCCTGCTTGTCGTCGTCCTCGACGTGACGCTCGACCTCCAGCGTGTTGTTCGGCCGGTCGAAAGCCCCGGGCGAGGACCGCAGGGTCGCGCAGGCGGTCTCGATGATCTCCTCGCGCACCGGCGGCGACGGCGTCGCGGTCAGCGGTCAGAGGCCGTCGGACACGGCGGCGGCCGCTTTGAGGTAGGCGCGCTGGGTGGGCGGCTGAAGTGCTGCGGAGCGCAGCCACGGAGCGCGCATCGCGCGGTCGTAGGGGATCGTGACGGCCTGGGCAGCCAGGCCGTCGAACCCGGCTGCGATGGTGGCTGCCGAGGCCTCCTCACGATCGGCTTGCGACACCACGACCACTGCCGCCTCCGCGAGCGCGGAGGAGTGCTCGTCGCGCTCGCGAAGCGCGTCCAACAGCAGCCGTCCGGCCTCGGCGTGGTCCGGCCGCGTGGTGGTGGCGACGACGAGCTGGTCGGCGTGGTCGATCATCCGCAGCCAGTGCGGTGCGGTCTCGTCGTTGCCGGAGTCGATGAAGATCAGGCGGAAGTATTTTGTGGCCACCAGCTGGACGGCGTCGAAGTCCTCTGCGGTCAGTCGCTGCTGGTGGGGGAGCAGGAGGGGGTTGGAGCGCAGCACGTCGAACTTGTCGTCGGTCTGGTGGTGCACGAACGCCGCGAGGTCGGCTGCCCGGGCAGTCGGCTGCATGAGGCTCTCGGCCCGGGGGAGCAGGTCGAGGACGTGCCGCTCGTGCGGACCCTTCTCGGTACGCCACCCCAGGGTTCCTCGGGTCTCGTTGTTGTCCCACGCGAGGACCCCCGAGCCGCCGTGACGGGCGAAGAGGGCGGCGAGGACGACGGTGGTCGGCGTCTTGCCGGCGCCTCCCTTGCCGTTGACGACGGCGATGGTGCGCGGTCCGGGCCAGTGGCGGCTGACCGCGCGGACGTCGGCGCGCTCACCTCGTTCGCTCTCGCTGGGCCCCGACCGGATGCCGATGCGGGTCAACGCGCCCCGGACACCGGTGTGGGCGGGCTCGACCACCTCGTTGTGGCTCAGGAACGAGCGGTTCTGGGACGCGGCCCGGCGTGCGGCTCGGGTGTCGGGCAGGCTCGAGCTGGAAGCCGACGCGTCCGGCTCATCCTCTGGCAACGCGGGGGAGGGGGCGGGGCTCGGTGGTGGCGGCGTCCAGACGGGGATGGTGTGCACTGGACCGGACGGTTCCTCAGGCGCCGTGAGGAACCGGTGGAACTGGTCCATCTGCGGCGCCTGTGACTCTTGTGACTCTTGTGACGCGGGTGGCAGCTGGGGGGAGGGGCGCGTGGGATCGCCGGTCATCACCGGCGTGAGGGACTGGGTGTCGGTGACGTGACCGTCCGGGTGGACGACAAGGCTGGTCCGTCCCGACGTGTCCGTGGCGACGGCGCGGACGGGCCGGTTCAGGCGTTGGGCGACCTGGCGGGACACCGCGTCGATGGCCACCCGCTGCGGGGGCTGCGAACCGTCGTGCTCCACCGCCTTCCCGTCCACGGTGACCGAGTCCCTGTCGATGTCAATGGCGACGACGGGGTGGGCTGGGACGGCGTGGGCTGGCACGGGCACGTCGTTCGTCATGCTGAAGACCCCTGGATTCGGCGGTGGTAACGGTCGACGACGGCGCTGGCCAGCCGTTGCGTGATCGACCCTAGCCGAAGGTGTCCGACGATGACGGGATGACCAAGGTCCCCCCGTTGGTGCGGGTAGCACTCTCACCGGTTGAAACCATGAGACCCATGGAGACGGTGAATGTGCGAGACCTGCGCAACCACGGTGGGGTGGTCCTCGACCGGGTGGCCCGCGGGGAGGTGGTGATCGTGACGTGCGACGGTGTCGAGGTGGCTGAGCTGAGACCACGACCTCGGCGCGGTCCATCGGCTTCCGACCTGATCGCCCGGCGTCGACAGCTGCCCGTGGTGGACTTCGACGCCCTGCGCCGCGATCTCGACACCGTCGTGGACCCTGAGCTGTGACGTCTCCGGACCTGCGGGGGATGTTCGACACCTCCACGCTCATCCTCCTCGGGCGACTCGACGACACCAACGACCTGCCCGACGAGTAGGTGATCAGTGCCATCGCGCTGGCCGCGCTCTCGGGTCGGCTACACGTGGTGCGCACCGACAAGGGAGCGGGTAGTCGGGCCACACGTGGTGCGCACGTCAAGGGACGGGTAGGCCGGCAGGCCCACCTCCAGCAGGCGGAAGCCGACTTCGAACGGTCGCATTCGATGCGGATGTCGCACGAGCTTTTCGCCCGAGTGGCCGCGTCGCTTCGGTCAGCCGGTCGCAAGCTGGCCGCTCGAGCGTACGACGCGTTGATCGCCCCAACGGCGCTCGCCAACGACCAGCGCTGTACACATGCAACCCCGACGACTTCGCAGCGGTCGACGGGCTGACGGTTCGTGGGTGCCTCACTCGGACCGTTCCGGAGAACCAGCGGTTGTCGGTGGAACGGCCTAGCCTGGTTAGGCACGAGCCCGTCCGACTGGCAGAGGAGATCGCCGATGACCACGTTGTCAGATCGACCCAACACCGCCCTAATGGTGATCGACGTCCAAAAAGGGGTGGTGGCCGAGGCACACCAGCGCGACGCGGTTGTCGCCAACATCAGCGCGCTCGTCAACCAGGCTCGCGAAGAGGGCGTCCCGATTGTGTGGGTCCAGCACTCCGACGAACAGCTGGAAATGGGGAGCGACGCCTGGCAGTACGTCGTCGAGCTGGCGCGCTTGGAGTCAGAACCGTTGGTGCACAAGATGTTCGGCGACTCTTTTGAGGGCACCGACCTGGAGGAGGCGCTCGCCAGGGCTGGAGCCGGACGCCTGGTCGTGACCGGCGCGCAAACGGATTCCTGCATCCGCTCCACGATCCATGGCGCCTTTGCCCGCGGCTACGACGTGACACTTGTCGGTGACGCGCACACGACGGAGGACCAGAGCGCGTGGGGCGCCCCAACGCCCGAGAAGGTCATCGCTCACACGAACCTCTACTGGCAGTACCAGGCGGCGCCGGGCCGCACGGCCGCAGTCACGCAGACGGAGGAAGTGATCTTCAGCAGCTGAGCACGTGCACGATAGCCTTGACCGGGAGAGCAGCCGCGCCGCTCTGACGTACTCGAGCGGCTGCTGGCGGATCGGAGTCAGATCGTCCGACGCCTGTCCGGATGACTACGGCCTGTGCCCGACGGTCGCCTCAGTGGGCGGCGTGATCACCTGGCGGCCGGTTACGAGCTGACGGGTTGGCGCAAGATGGTCTTGAGCCGTGCGGGATCGGTCTTCCGGGCATCGGAGAGGTAGATCTCATGGTGGCGCTCTGTCGGTGAGAGACCGTGCGCGGGGAGGAACTCGCGATGCAAACGTTCGAGCGTGGGCGCCTCGTCGTCGTAAGGGCCAACGTGGAGGATCTGCACGCTGCGACCCTCGGTGTAGCCCTCGAACCGAATGAGGTCGAGCGACGGGAATCGCTTCTTCTGCGCAGCGGCCAGCGCTGCCTTGACCATGTCGGCAGTGATCCAGTCGGGTTGGGCGATCATCATCGTCCACTCCCAAGTGTTCTTGTCGCGGGTTCGGAAGGCTTCGGTGTCGTCTGCGGACCAGAGTCCTTCCAGCGGGCCCACCGTATGCACCCATCCGAGCCTTGACTTGGCCGCGGCTCGGACCGCGTAAGAGGCGGCGTAGAGCGCCTCGATGGCCTCGCGATAGTCGGTCGAGGTGTTGGGGTCACCACGCCCATCGACCATGAGGAACTTCAGCGGCGGCACCTCGACGATCCCAAAGTCGCCTGCCTTGGGCGCGTAGAGGTCCTTGTGGTCCTTCTTGATGTCGTAGGTCTGCATCGTGCTCTCCCTCAGGGCTGGCAAGGTGTTCTCGATCCAGGCCGCGGCGTCATGGAAGATTGCCCTTGGAGCGACCATACGGGGCCGGAGTAGGGCTAGTTGACATAATGTCGATTATCGGCGTTTGAGCACTGGGCCAGTGTCGCCAACATGCGCTATACACCGACCTGCACAAGGTGTTCGTTGGTTACTTCGGCGAACCCCGCCAGAGCGGCAGCACCTCCATGTGGTCAGTTACTCGGTCCTTACCCCTCGAAGACTTCGCACGCGGCGACTCCGATTCGCTGGGGGCAGCCGGCATCGGCTACTCCCGTCTCATCAACTCCCGCGCCTGTTAACGACTGCGATCGGTCAGGTGCCGACGTAGGCTGCGAGGTGCTGGCCGGTGAGGGTGGAGCGGGCGGCGACGAGATCCGCGGGCCTGCCCTCGAAGACGATCCGGCCACCGTCGTAGCCGGCGCCGGGGCCGAGGTCGATGATCCAGTCGGCGTGCGACATGACCGCCTGGTGGTGCTCGATGACGATGACCGACTTGCCGGAGTCGACGAGCCGGTCCAGCAGGGCGAGCAGGTTCTCGACGTCGGCAAGGTGGAGGCCGGTGGTCGGCTCGTCGAGGACGTACACGCCGCCCTTCTCGGCCATGCGGGTGCCCAGCTTGAGCCGCTGCCGCTCGCCGCCAGACAGCGTGGTGAGCGGCTGGCCGAGGCTGAGGTAGCCGAGCCCGACGTCGGCCAGCCGACGAAGGATCTTCTGTGCCGCCGGTGTCTTCGCCTCCCCCGCGCCGAAGAACTCCTCGGCCTCGGTCACCGACATCGCGAGCACCTCACTGATGTCCTTGCCACCGAAGGTGTACTCGAGCACCTCGGCCTGGAATCGCTTGCCGTCGCACACCTCGCAGACGGTGGCCACCCCGGCCATTATCGCCAGGTCGGTGTAGATGACTCCCGCGCCGTTGCAGTTGGGGCAGGCGCCCTCGGAGTTGGCGCTGAACAGCGCCGGCTTCACGCCGTTGACCTTCGCAAAGGCCTTGCGGACCGGATCGAGCAGTCCGGTGTACGTTGCAGGGTTACTGCGCCGGGAGCCCTTGATCGCGCCTTGGTCGACCGACACCACCCCGTCCCGGCCAGACACCGAGCCCTGGATCAGTGAGCTCTTTCCCGACCCGGCCACGCCGGTCAGCACCACCAGTACGCCGAGCGGAATGTCGACGTCGACGTCCTGCAGGTTGTGAGTACTGGCGCTGCGCACCTCCACCACTCCCGACGGTGTGCGGACGGACGGCTTCAAGGAGGCTCGGTCGTCCAGATGCCGCCCGGTCAGCGTGTCGCTGGAACGCAGCCCGTCGACGGTGCCTTCGAAGACCACCTCACCACCCTCGGTGCCGGCGCGCGGGCCGAGGTCCACGACGTGGTCGGCGATCGCGATCACCTCCGGCTTGTGCTCCACGACCAACACCGTGTTGCCCTTGTCGCGCAGCTGCAGCAGCAGGGTGTTCATCCGCTGGATGTCGTGCGGGTGCAACCCGATCGTTGGCTCGTCGAAAACGTAGGTGACGTCGGTGAGCGAGGAGCCGAGGTGGCGGATCATCTTGATGCGCTGTGCTTCGCCGCCCGACAGCGTGCCCGACGGCCGGTCGAGCGAGAGGTAGCCCAGCCCGATCTCCACGAACGAGTCGAGGGTGTGCCGCAGCGACTCGCGCAGCGGTGCGACCGAAGGCTCGCCGAGGCCGCGCACCCATGCGGCCAGGTCGCTGATCTGCATCGTGCAGGCGTCGGCGATGCTGGTCCCCGTGATCTTCGACGACCGGGCCGCCTCGGACAGCCGGGTGCCGCCGCACTCCGGGCACGTCGTGAAGGTCACCGCCCGCTCCACGAAGGCGCGGATATGCGGCTGCAACGAGTCGACGTCCTTCGAGAGCATCGACTTCTGGATCCTCGGGATCAGCCCCTCGTAGGTCAGGTTGATGCCGTCGACCTTGATCTTGGTCGGCTCCTTGTACAGCAGGTCCTGCAGCTCCCTCTTAGTGAAGTTGCGGATCGGCTTGTCCGGGTCGAAGAACCCGCAGCCGCTGAAGATGCGACCGAACCAGCCCTCCGTGCTGTATCCGGGGATGGTGAGCGCACCGTCGCTGAGGGACTTGCTGTCGTCGTACAGCGCAGACCGGTCGATGTCCGTGACGGAACCCCGACCCTCGCAGCGGGGACACATCCCGCCGGTGATGCTGAAGCTGCGACGCTCCTTGACGGTCTCTCCGCCGCGCTCGATGGAGACTGCACCGGCTCCGCTGATCGAGGCGACATTGAACGAATACGCCTGCGGTGAGCCGATGTGCGGCCGCCCGAGTCGGCTGAAGAGGATGCGCAGCATTGCGTTGGCGTCGGTGGCGGTGCCGACCGTGGAGCGGGCGTTGGCTCCCATCCGCTCCTGGTCGATGATGATCGCTGTCGTCAGCCCGTCGAGGACGTCGACGTCCGGCCGCGCCAGCGTCGGCATGAAGCCCTGCACAAAGGCGCTGTAGGTCTCGTTGATCATGCGCTGCGACTCCGCGGCGATCGTGCCGAACACCAGAGAGCTCTTGCCCGAGCCGGAGACACCGGTGAACACCGTCAGCCGGCGCTTCGGGATCTCGACGCTGACGTCCTTGAGGTTGTTCACGCGCGCGCCGTGCACGCGGATCAAGTCGTGGCTGTCGGCACGGTGCGGCGCAGGCAACTGCGTGTCCGTCTTCGTGGCAATGCCCATCATGTCTCCATCTGTCGGGAGGCCGCCTTCGCAGCCTCCGCAGCCCCACGGGGCGCGCCCGGCCGAGGCGCCGACAGACGCGGGGCGGAACGCCGGCCAGCCACGCGGCTCAACGGATCTCGTTGATGCGGATCATGTTCCCCGCGGGATCGCGGACGGCGCAGTCGCGAACGCCGTACGGCTGCTCGGTCGGCTCCTGGACGACCTCGGCGCCGCTGGCCTGCACCTGATCGAAGGTACCGTCGAGGTCGGCGGTGGCCAGGGTGATGATGGCGTAGCTGCCCTTGGCCATCATCTCAACGATGGTGCGGCGCTCGTCATCGGTGATGCCGGGGTCGGCGGCCGGCGGATGCAGGACGATGGACGAGCCGGGGTGGCCGACGGGGCCGACTGTGATCCAGCGCATCCCGCCGTAACCGACGTCGTTTCGAACCTCGAAGCCAAGGATGTCGCGGTAGAAGGCCAGGGAGGCGTCCGGGTCGTCATGTGGGAGGAAGCTTGCGTGAATCGTGATGTCCATGGCGATCACGCTAGCTGCGGCCCGTGACCTGCGCTTCTCGATTCCTGATCGGTCTGGTCACCTGTCTGGCGACGCACGACGGCATCCCCGCCGTCGCGCGCGCCGCAAGGCGCCGATAGACGCTGGGCGGCACGCTGACCAGCTCGGTGAAGCGCGTGCTGAAGGTGCCCAGCGACGAGCAGCCGACCGCGAAACAGACCTCGGTGACCCTGAGGTCGCCACGACGCAGCAGCGCCATCGCGCGCTCGATGCGCCGCGTCATCAGGTAGCCGTACGGCGACTCGCCGTAGGCGAGCCGGAACTGGCGGCTGAGGTGCCCGGCCGACATGTGCGCGCCGCGGGCGAGGTCCTCGACGTCCAGCGGCTGCACGTACTCCCGGTCGATCCGGTCGCGGACGCGGCGCAGTCGAGCGAGATCTCGCAGGTGCTGCGCTTCGGCGGGCCTGCTGGTCACCTGCGAGATCGTGCCACGATTGCGCCGGAGGTGCCTAGTGCTGCGGCGTCCCACTCCGCTCCCGGTGCGCTCAGGCTGGCTGCTCCGCCTTCGGTCAGCTCGGTGGCGGCTGGCTGCGTTGGGGCGATACTTCCGTCCATGACCTATGACCACGAGCTCGCGAGCCGACTTCGGATGGCCCTTCGAGGAGAAGGCGGCCTGACCGAGAAGGAGATGTTCGGTGGTCTCGCCTTCTTGATTGACGGCCACATGGCCGTCAGTGCCACCAGCACGGGCGGACTGCTTCTGCGCATTGACCCGGTCGAGGTCGAGTCGCTCGTCCGTGAGCAGCACGTGCAACGTTTCGAGATGCGTGGCCGGAAGATGGACGGCTGGCTTCGGGTCGACCCCGAGGCGCTCGAGACCGATGGTGACCTTCGGCGCTGGGTGAGCCACGGCGTTTCCTACGCCCGTTCACTGCCCGCCACGTAGCCGGGCCGGATACCGAGTGGACCTTCCCGTCATGCCGCCCGTGAAGCCGATGCTGGCCAAGCCCGTGGCCGCGATCCCAACCGGTCAGCTCTACGAGCCAAAATGGGATGGCTTCTGTTCGATCATCTTTCGAGATGGCGACGACGTGCAGATCGGGAGCCGCAACGAGAAGCCCATGACGCGTTACTTCCCCGAGGTCGTGGAGGCAGTGCTGGCCGGCTTTCCGGACCGGGCGGTCCTTGACGGCGAGATCATCGTCATCAACCCCGTCCGCGACACGCTGGACTTCGAGACCCTCCAGCTGCGGCTGCATCCTGCCGCGAGCCGGGTCAACACGCTGGCGGTGGAGACGTCCGCCAGCTTCGTCGCGTTTGACCTCCTCGCGCTGGGCGACGACGACCTCACGGGGCGTCCGTTCCGGGAGCGGCGGACCCTGCTTGAGCGGGTGCTGACCCACGCCGCTCCCCCGGTCCACCTCACGCCGATCACCGACGACGAGGACCTGGCAGCAGTGTGGTTCGCACAGCTGGAGGGTGCGGGTCTGGACGGGGTCATCGCGAAACGGCCGGAGCAGCGCTACGAGCAGGACAAGCGGGTCATGGCGAAGATCAAGCACGTACGCACCATCGACTGCGTGGTGGCGGGCTACCGGGTGCACAAGTCGGCCCCGGACGCGGTCGGCTCCCTGATGCTCGGCCTCTACCGGGACGACGGCCAGCTCGCGTCCGTCGGGGTGATCGGCGCCCTGTCGATGTCCACCCGAAGAGCTCTCTTCCGTGAGCTCGCGCCCTTGGTGACCACCTTCGACGGCCATCCCTGGGCCTGGGCCCACCGCGACGCATGGTCCCACCGCGACGGAGACCCCACCAGCCACACGAGCTACGCCAGTCGCTGGAACGCCGGCAAGGACCGGTCCTTCACGCCGTTGCAGCCGGTCGGTGTGGTCGAGGCGAGATACGACTACATGGAGGGCACCCGCTTCCGGCATACCGCACAGCTCGTGCGGTGGCGCCTCGACCGCGAGCCGGGGTCGTGCACGTTCGAGCAGGTGGAGAGGCCGGCCGCCACGGCGCTGAACGAGGTCCTAGGGGAGCTGTAGAGCGAGTCTCCGTACGGCTGTGGAGCGAGTCCAACGGACGCCGTGGAGCGAGTCCATCGGACGCCGTGGAGCGAGCAGCGGGCCCGCGCCCGGGACTGCAGCTTGCCGCGCGGTCAGCTGCCATAAACCCGTTGCGGCTCGACGAGCACGACACAGCGCCGCTGTTCGGCCATCACCTGGTCGTACTCGTCCCAGTCGTCATGCTGCCCACCGGCCGCGGCGAAGACGGCACGGAGCAGGAGGCGCAGCCCGTCGGTGTCGAGCCATGGTTGGGGGTCGTCCGGTCCGGCGAGCTCCGCGTGTCCCTCGACCGTGGCCCAGCTCCAGCCGTGCCGAAAAGTCGTCGTCACCTGGGGTCGAGCTCGAAGGTTGCCCAGTTTGACCCGGCCGTAGGTGACGAAGGCCAGGACCGGCGCGGCGGTGGCCGGATGGGCGAGAACGCCGGCGTTGACGAGGGTTGACTGGATCGTGTTGTCGGCGCGCAGCGTCGACACGACGGCCAGCCCCTGCTCGCTCCGCCCGAGCACGGCTGCGTCCTCGAGTGTGGTCATGATCTTCCTCTCGCCCAACGCCGTCAAACCCGGTTCGCCTCACCAAACCGTACTGCCGTCACTCCACCAGCTCTCCTGGCGGATTCTGGTCGAGACGTGCTCCTCGAACCGGGACAGGCCCAGGCCCACGGCGACGACGAGGAATCCGCTGGCCGAGACCCAGAGCATCGTCCGGAAGCCGATGGCGTCGCCGAGAATCCTGCCGATCGGCGCGCCGACCACCACCATCGCCCCGTTGGTCGATCGCATCGTCGCGTTCATCCGGCCCTGAAGACGGTCGGGAGTCACGGCCTGCCGGTAGCCCATCTCGTTCGAGTTCTTGGCGCCAGCGACAGCCCGAGGAGGAGCTGGCCTGCCCCGAAGACGGCCCAGCCAGCCCAGTGGTTCGCGCTCAGTAGGGGTGGACTTTCGCACATTTCGTGACGCTGGTGTGACGCCTCTGGTGTGATCGGTTCCCTCCTGACGCTTGGCCTCAGCCCCGCCCCGTCTGGGGCGTGTCCTGCACCACCTCCCCACTTTTCGCGCTGGCTGCCGAGATCATCTGTCTGTTAGTAGACTACCAACAGACAGGAGTCGTCATGTCAACTCGTCGTCGTCCGCTTCCCG
>JAABUW010004865.1_pt1 | contig 17967 bp, 11 predicted proteins | sample 5560081 | NCBI WGS metagenome assembly JAABUW01 (sample SAMN10711882, study PRJNA513363) | rock metagenome | isolation source: Antarctica rocks | place: Antarctica: Victoria Land, Knobhead sud | reverse complement strand
GAGCTGGAAGCGGACGCCACCATACCCGCCGAATACGTGCTGCTGGAGCATTACCTCGACCGGATCAACCCGGCGCTGCAGGCTAAAATCGGCATCTATCTTCGCCGCATCCAGGGCGAGCACGGCGGCTGGCCGCTGTTTCACGGCGGCGTCTTCAACCTGTCGGCCAGCGTCAAGGCGTACTATGCCCTGAAGGCCATTGGCGATTCGATTGACGCGCCGCACATGGCGCGCGCTCGGGACGCCATCCTGGCGGCGGGGGGCGCCGAGCGTACCAACGTCTTCACCCGCATCCAGCTCGCCCTGTTCGGCCAGGTGCCGTGGCGCGCGGTCCCGGCCATGCCGGTCGAGATCATGCACCTGCCGCGCTGGTTCCCGTTCCACCTGTCCAAGGTGTCATACTGGTCGCGTACCGTCATGGTGCCGCTGCTGGTGCTGATGGCGCTGCATCCGCGTGCCCGCAACCCGCGCGGCGTCGAGATACCGGAGCTGTTCCGCATCCCGCCGGAGGAGGTGCGCGACTGGATACGCGGCCCCTACCGCAGCGGCTGGGGCCATGTGTTCAAGGCGATTGACGGCATGGTGCGGGTGGCCGAACCCGCCTTCCCCGCTGGCGTCCGCACCCGCGCCATCGAGGAAGCGGTGTCCTTCATCACCGAGCGGCTGAACGGCGAGGATGGGCTGGGCGCGATCTACCCGGCGATGGCCAACACCGTGATGATGTTCGACGCCCTGGGCTACGCGGCCGACCATCCCCATGCCGCCACCGCCTGGGGCGCCGTGCAGAAGCTGCTGGTGGTGACGGACGCAGAGGCCTACTGCCAACCGTGCCTGTCGCCGATCTGGGACACCAGCCTTGCCGGGCATGCGGTGGCGGAGGCGGACGGCGCGGCGACCCCGGCCATAGACGCCGCCTGCGCCTGGCTGGTGGACCGGCAGGTGACGGAGCTGCGCGGCGACTGGGCCGACATCCGCCCGGACGCCACGCCGGGCGGCTGGGCGTTCCAGTATGAGAACGCGCACTATCCTGACGTGGACGACACCGCTGTCGTCGGGATGCTGCTGCACCGAAATGGAGACCCGGCCCATGCCGGCAGCATCTCGAAGGCCCGCGAATGGGTGCTGGGAATGCAGAGCGCCAATGGCGGCTGGGGGGCGTTCGACGCCGACAACACGCATCATTACTTGAATCACATCCCGTTTGCCGACCACGGCGCCCTGCTGGACCCGCCGACTGCGGACGTGACGGCGCGCTGCGTGTCCTTCCTGGCGCAGACCGGGATGGAGGCGACGGAGCCGGCGATGGCGCGGGCCATCGAGTATCTGCGCCGGGATCAGGAGCCGGATGGAAGCTGGTTCGGCCGCTGGGGCACCAACTTCATCTACGGCACTTGGTCGGTGCTGTGTGCGCTGAACGCCGCCGGGCTGTCGCATGACGACCCGGCGATCCTCCGCGCCGCCGCCTGGCTGCTGGCGCACCAGCGCGAGGACGGGGGCTGGGGCGAAGACGAGGACAGCTACGACGCCGCGCCGCGGGGCGAGTATCACACCAGCACCCCGTCGCAGACGAGTTGGGCGCTGCTGGGCCTGATGGCCGCCGGCGAGACCGGCCCGGCCGTGGCGCGTGGCGCGGCCTACCTGGCCCGGACGCAGCGGGAGGACGGGGAGTGGGACGAGGCGCCCTATACCGCCGTTGGATTTCCCAAGGTGTTCTACCTGCGATACCACGGCTACAGGCTGTTCTTCCCGCTGCTGGCGCTGGCGCGGTTCCGCAACCTGCAGCGCGGCAACAGCCGGCGGGTGGGATTCGGGTTCTAGGGCCGCGGTTGCGTTGGCCAAGTAGCATGGCGCCACTTCTCCCTCCCCCTCCGGGAGAGGGCCGAGGTGAGGGGGTCTTGCTTGCGGAGCGGGGCACTAACGGCACCCCCAGGCAAAAGCCCCAGATGGGACAAAGCAGCGGCGAACGACCCCCTCACCCCGACCCTCTCCCGGAGGGAGAGGGAGCAGGTAGGCCGATTGGCATCGTCGTGGGCCTTGTTGCTGAGGCGAAGATCGCTGGTTCATTGGGCGCGCGCATCGCCATCGGCGGCGGCACTGCCGCTGGTGCGGCAAGCGCCGCTGACACCCTGGCGCCGCACGTTTCTGCCCTCATCAGCTTCGGCCTGGCGGGCGGCCTAGACCCCGCGCTGCCGCCTGGCGCCCTGCTCATCCCCGCAACCGTCCTGGCCGAAGACGGGCAGTGGGAAACCGACCCCATCCTGACTGCCCGCCTCGGCGGCCCCACCCCCGGCGTCCTGTTCGGCGATGGCTCGATCCTGGCCACCGCAGCTGCCAAGGCCGCCCTGCACGCCCGCACCGGCGCGGTGGCCGTGGACCTGGAAAGCGCCGCCGTCGCCCGGATCGCAGCCCGGCACGGCCTGCCCTTCGCCGTGCTGCGCGCCGTCTGCGACCCGGCCGGGCGCGACCTGCCCCGGGCCGCCCTGGTGGCGCTGGACGGCCAGGGCCGCATCGGCGCCCTGCGCGTCGCCGTCGCCATCCTGGCCCGGCCCGGCGAGATTCCGGGCCTGATCGCCCTCGGCAGGGATGCTGCCCGCGCCCGTCTCGCACTGGTCACTCGCGTCCGGGCCATTGGGCAGCTAGGGTCCGCGCCATGAACGCACCGATCAAGCCCGCCGCCCGCTACCCCGCCATGGACGACCCGCAGCAGCAGCCGCGCTACGTCGGCATCCCCTCCTTCTTCCGCGCGCCGGTCGCGCAGGACTTGGCCGACGCCGACATCGGTCTGATTGGCGTGCCCTTTGACGGCGGCGTCACCAACCGTCCCGGCGCCCGGCACGGCCCGCGCGAGGTCCGCAACCAGTCCAGCCTGCTGCGACCAGTCAACACCGCCACCGGCGCAACCCCCTTCGCCGACCACCGCGTCCGCGACCTGGGCGACTGCTGGATCGAGCAGCCCTATGCTCTGGAGGGCGCGCTGGGGGAGATCGAGGCGTTCTACCGCCGGGTCGTCACGGCCGGGGTCACGCCCGTCACCTGCGGCGGCGACCATTCCATCGCCTTCCCGATCCTGCGTGCCGTGGCGGCGGACGGCCCCATCGGCATGGTCCACATAGACGCGCACGGCGATACCGGCGACGACTACATGGGCAGCCGCTACCAGCACGGCACGCCGTTCCGCCGTGCGGTGGAGGAGGGATTGCTGGACCCCGCCCGTGTCATCCAGATCGGCCTGCGCGGCACCAGCACCGTGCCCGGCAGCCTGTGGCAGTTTTCGGAGTCCAGCGGCATGAGGGTGATGCCGATGGACGAGGTATACGACCGCGGCTGGCGCTGGGCGGTGGAGGAGGCGCGGCGCGTGGTCGGAGACCTCCCTTGCTACCTGTCGTTCGACATAGACAGCCTGGACCCAGTCTGGGCGCCCGGCACCGGCACGCCGGAGGCCGGAGGCCTCACGATGATCGAGGCGCAGCGGATGGTGCGCGGTCTGATGGGCCTGGACGTGGTCGGGGCGGACATGGTGGAGGTGTCGCCGCCCTTCGATGTCGGGGGCCTCACGGCATTTCACGGGGCGGGGATGCTGTTCGAGATCCTGTGCGTGGTTGCCGCGGCGCGGACGGCGCGGCAGGGGGCGTAGTCTGAGCCTCCGGTTATGTCGGACTTCTTTACAGTGTCCCTCATGCAGAGACGATACGGAACAAGGAGCGCTCTGACTCCCTCTCCCTCCGGGAGAGGGCTGGGGTGAGGGGGTCTTTAAGCGCAGGCCCGTCCAGCACATGCCGACGGCGCGTTTGCTTCCAGCTCCGCAGCCAAGACCCCCTCACCCCGACCCTCTCCCGAAGGAAGAGGGAGAAGGAGCAGCCTACTCCCCTCGGAACACCGGCCGGCGTTTTTCCATGAACGCCGTCCTCCCTTCCCGGTAATCCGCGCTGTCGAAGCAGGCCGACACAGCCGCATCCACTGCCGCCACGTCCCGCGCGCCCTCGTCCAACAGCACCTGCTCCACCACCAGCTTGTTGCCCCGCACCGACAGCGGCGCGTTGCCAGAGATTCCGTGGGCCAGCGCGTCCACAGCGCCGGCAAGCTCGGCCGCGGGCACCACCCGGTCCACCAGCCCAATCCGCAGCGCCTCGGCAGCCGTGATCCGCTCCCCGGTCAGCAGCAGCAGCTTGGCCTGGGACGGACCGACCAGGGACACCAGCCGCCGGGTCATGCCGAGGCCATAAACGATCCCCAGCCGCGCCGCGGGAATGCCGAAGCTGCTGCCCTCGCCGGCCACCCGCAGATCCGCCTGCATGGCGATGCCCAAGCCACCGCCCAGGCAGAAGCCCTGGATGCGGGCGACCAGCGGCTTGCTGAACCGGGCCATCGCCTCCCAACCTCGCCGGGTCTGGGCGTCATACTCGCGCTGCGCCGCCGCGGTGCCCCGGCGCTCGCCGAACTCGCTGATGTCCGCGCCGGACACGAAGGCCTTGTCCCCGGCGCCGGTCATCACCGCCGTGCGCACCGCCGGGTCCTTGTCCCAGCCGTCCAGTATGGCGGCCAGACCGTCCCACATGGCGACGGAGATGGCGTTCCGCCGTTCCGGTTGGTTGAAGGTCAGTAGTCCCACTCCGTCCGACACAGACGCCAGCAGCTTTCCCGACGCGTACTCCATGCCCAGCCCTCATTCTATCCACAGGGATGTTGACACGGCCGGCCCGGCCCTCCCAGGGTCCGGCATGATCCGGCGTTCCGCACTCCTGCTTCTCACTGTCCCGGCACTGGCTCTGGCCCAGCCGGCGGAGGTGCGGCACGAGCCGGTGGATCCCTACGACGCAGCCCCGATCCTGGGCCGGACGGTGCTGGACCCCTCGGGCAAGCCTGCCGGACGGATCATTGACATCCTGGTGGACGGGATGGGCGCCACACGCGCGGCGGTGGTGGACTTCGGCGGCTTCCTTGGCATCGGCCAGCGCCGGGTCGCAATCTCTTGGAAGGCGCTCCATTTCAACCCGGCGGATGGCGGGATCATCCTGGAACTGTCCGCCGCCCAGATCGCCGCCGCCCCGGATTACAAGGCCGGGGGCGCCACGATGATGGCGGCGCCTCCGGCAACCCCCACGCCACCGCCACCGCAATGACGCCGGCCACAATGACGTCAGGCGCCCCCCTTCGAGTCTGTGAGCAAGCGTGCGGCCACGGAACCCCGTCACGGCGGGCCGTTGCTGCGGCGCGGCACCGCGTGGCGGCGCGGCACCGCGTGACCGGATGGGCTAGACACCGGCAAGGCGCCGCCAACCCTCCTCCATTCGCCGTGGCGCTGCACCTTCCGCGATGAGGGAAGACGCGGCAGTGCGGCCCGCCGGTACAAAGACCCTGGATGCGCTGAACGCACTGGTCGCCGGCGGCCAGACCGGGTTTGGAGCCTTCATCGCAGTTCACCTGACGGCGCAGGCCTGGACGCAGGGCGACATCGGCCAGGCGCTGGCCGTCGGCACCGTCGCGGCGATGGTCAGCCAGATCCCGGCCGGTGCGCTGGTGGACTGGATGCGGAGCAAGCGCCTGGCCATCGCCGCGGGCGCTGCCGCCATCGCCGTCAGCGCGCTGCTGTTCGCAGTCACCTCCGCCCGCCTGCCGGTGCTGCTGGCGGAGGTGCTGCACGGCTTCGCAAGCTGCATGATCGGCCCGGCCATCGCGGCCATCAGCCTGCAATTCGCCGGCATTGCCAAGCTAGGAGAACGGCTGGGGCGCAACGCCCGCTTCGCCTCCCTGGGTAGCGCCGCCGCTGCATTGGCACTGGGCGGCATCGGCACCTGGGTGTCCGGCGATGCGGTATTCTGGGCCACCGCGGCCATGATGACGGCCGGGCTGGCGGTGGCCGTTGTGTCACGGGACGGCTATGCGGCGCTGCCGATCCAAAGTGAACGGTCCGCGCGGGTGCCGTTGCGCGGGCTGCTGGACCGCCGGCTGCTGGCCTTTGCCGTATGCATCGCCGGGTTCAACCTGGCCAACGCCGCCATGCTGCCGCTGGTGGCGGGAGCGATCACCCGCGCCGCCGGGTCGAGCGCCAACCTGGTGATCGCCGCCTGCATCGTCGCGCCGCAGGCCATCGTGGCGCTGGCGTCCCCCCAGGTGGGCCGGTGGGCGGAGTCGTGGGGGCGGCGTCCGGTGCTGCTGCTGGGCTTCCTGGCGTTGCCGGTGCGCGGGGTGCTGCTGGCGTGCGGCGTCGCACCGGGCTGGGTGATCGCGGTGCAGGCGCTGGACGGCATCAGCGCCGCTGCGCTGGGCGTCCTGATGCCGCTGGTGGCGGCCGACATCACCCGGCGGAGCGGCGGATACAGCGCTGCGCTCGGCGCGCTGGGACTGGCGGCTGGCGCCGGGGCGACGCTCAGTACCTGGCTGGCCGGGCTGGTGGCCGACCACTACGGCGCGGCTTCGGCGCTGCTGTCCCTCGCAGGGGCCGGCGCTGCAGCGACGGCGGGCCTGTTGATCCTGCCGGAAACCCGGCCGCCTCCCGCGCGTAATTACGGGACAATCATGTCCGAGGAAGCACCATCATGAAGGTTCTATTCGCTGCTGCCGTTGCTCTGTCTGCATTGGCTGCTGGCGCCCCGGCGCAGGCCGCGGGCTGCCTGAAGGGCGCTGCCGTAGGCGGCGTCGCCGGACATGTTGCCGGGCACGGGGTACTCGGTGCTGCCGCGGGCTGCGCCGTCGGGCGGCACGAGGCCAACAAGTCCGCCCGGCAGCAGGCGCAGCAGCAGCCGGCACAGAACACCAACGCCCCCCAGCAGCAGTAAACGTCGTCGCCACCGTGCCGCCCTTCCGTTAGGAAGGTTGGCACGGTGGTGTTGCCTACCTCGCAGCAGGACAGCTTGCCGCTTCGCGCCTGGTTCTGCATACAACCTGGCGTGACGCCGTTTACCTCTCCGGATGATGCCAAGGCTGTCGGCGGAGCGGTACTTCGCCTGCACCGCACTGCCCTTGGACGCGATCCCGACGCTGATGGCTTGACCGCCCTTGTCACCGCATGGCGCCGAGGAACTGGGACATTAGCTTTGGCGCATGTCCTTGCATCCACGCCCGAATTCACTGCCCTGCATGGCCAGGGCAAGCCGGAGGACCCGGCTACTCCTGATATGGCGGCTCGCATGGCTGCCCAAGCTCTCCCGCAAGGCGATCCGGCGATTCCTGGCCTGGCGGCGGCAATGGCAGGCCTATCCCGCGCGGATGCCGTGGCCGCCATTGCCGGCGCCGCCCCCGTCTTCATGCGTGCGCCGCTGCTGCCAGGCTTGTTTCCCGGAGTGGCTCCGGACGACTCAACTGCCTACGGCTTGTGGGTCGCGCTGCACGACACTCCCCCGGCGGACCTTCGACTGCCGCCAATGCAGGGTCCGCGCATCAGCCTTGCCATGCCAGCCGGCGACAGTGAAGCCGAAGCGGCCCTTCGCACCCTCGCCAGCCTGCAAGCCGGCGCTTATCCAGACTGGGAGCTGTATGTGGCCACCCGCCTGCACTCCGCCTGGCCCGCCCGTATCCTGGCGCGTGCGGCGGAGGGGGAGCCGCGGCTGCGCCTGCTGCCCGGCCCTGGTGGATTGGACGGCCTGAACGCTGCCCTGGCCGCCCGCACCGGCACGGTCGCGGGATGCTTGCAGCCCGGCGACACCCTGCCTCCTACCGGGTTGTGGGAGGCCATGCACGCATGGACCACCCATCCCGCGCCGGCCCTGCTTTACTCCGACGAGGACCAGGCCGGCCCGGACGGCATCCGCCGCGCCCCGCGCTTCAAGCCGGATTACAGCCGGGATGCGCACCAGGCTGGCCTCCCAATCGGGCAGCTTGCGCTTTATGCCGCAGCGTTGCTGGATCAGTTGGGCGGGCTGCGGCCAGGTTCGGACCCATGGCACGACCTTGCCCTGCGCGCCGCCGCGCTGGCTGGTCCATCGGGCATGCTGCACGTTCCCGCTGTGCTGATCCACACCGCCGGACCGCCGCCCCCGGTCCAGCCCCGCCCGGCCCTGCCCGCCCCGGCCCTGCCAGCATTGACGGACTTGCCTGCTGTCACCGTCATCCTGCTGACCAAGGATCATCCGGACCTGCTGGCCGCCAGCACTGCCGGCGTGCTGCGCCATACCGACTATCCCGCGCTGGAGCTGCTGGTGGTGGACAATGGCAGCACAAGCCCGGACGCCCTGGCTCTGCTGAACACACTGGCCGCGACGCCCCGCGTCCGGGTGCTGCGCCGTCCCGGCCCGTTCAACTTCTCTGCCCTCAACAACGCCGCAGCCCAGGAAGCGTCGGGCGAAGTCCTCGTGCTGCTGAACAACGACACCGAGATGCCGGACCCTGCCTGGTTGCGCGAGCTGGTCCGCCATGCCGTGCGCCCAGACGTGGGCACCGTCGGCGTGCGGCTGCTGCACCGCGACGGGACGTTGCAGCATGGCGGCATGGTGCTCGGACCCAAGGGGCGGGCGGTGCACGTGCTGCGCGGGGCGCCGCGGGATACGCCGGGCTATGAGGGGCAGTTGGCGGTTCCGCGCGACCTGTCCGCGGTCACCGGCGCCTGCCTGGCGGTCCGGCGCGAGGTTTGGGCACGGGTCGGCGGCATGGACGAGGGCCTGCCGGTGGCGTGGAACGACGTGGACCTGTGCCAGCGCGTCCGAGCCGCCGGGCTGCGGGTGGTCTGGACTCCGGACTCTGTGCTGCTGCACCTGGAGGGCGCGACCCGCGGGGAGGACGCCGCCGACGCTGCGAGCCAGGCCCGCTTCCTGGCCGACGCCGCCCGCTACCGCTCCCTATGGAGCGCGGCGGCCGACGAGGACCCGTTCCTCAATCCCAACCTGTATGCCACCGACGACGCCCTGGTTCTGGCGCCGCCGCGCCGGCCGCGTCCGTGGATGCGCCCGCCAGTTGCGTCCTACCGTGAAAGCTGATGTTACCAGCCACAGCCACTGATCGGACCCGGGCTTTGGACCACAGCCTTACTACCCCTGCCCTCCCCGCCGCCGCTACCCCTGAACGCCTTCAGGACCCGGCGTTCGACGCGCTTTTTCTGCGCCCGGCCCGCACCGGCGTTGCCAGCGCCTGGTATGGCCATGTGCCCTTCGCGCAATGGCTGGTCGCTGCTGCCCGGCCGCACCTGCTGGTGGAGCTGGGAACGCATAACGGCGTGTCCTATGCCGCCTTCTGCGGCGCCGTGGCCCAGGCCGGCGCCGACACGCGTTGCTACGCCGTGGATACCTGGCAGGGGGACGAGCACGCGGGCCAGTATGGCGACGAGGTTTACGAGGACCTGCGCCGCTTCCACGACCCGCTGTATGGCGCCTTCTCGACCCTGATGCGCTGCACCTTCGAGCAGGCGCTGCCGCACTTCGCCGACGGCAGCATAGACGTGCTGCACATAGACGGCTTCCATACTTATGAGGCCGTGCGCGGCGATTTTTTCTCGTGGCTGCCTAAGCTGTCCCCGTGCGGGGTCGTGCTGTTCCACGACACCAACGAGCGCCGGGGCGACTTCGGCGTATGGCGCCTGTGGGCCGAGCTGCGGGAGCGGTTCCCGGGCTTTGAGTTCCTGCACAGCCACGGGCTGGGCGTGCTGGCGGTCGGCCCCGAGGTGCCGCCTGGGGTGCGCGCCCTGTGCGACGCCGGTCCGGAGGCGGCCGCCCTGCTGCGCGACCGCTTCGGCCAGTTTGGCGAGCGCTGGATGGACCACTTCGAGGCGACGCAGGCCCTGGGAGCCCAGCGCGCCGCGGAGTCCCGCAACGCCGGCCTGCTCGGCGAGGTCGCAACCCTGCAGTCCTATCGCACCCGTGTCGAGGCGGTGGACGCCCTGCGCGCCGAGCTGGATGCGCTGAAGAATGCGCATGACGACGTCCTGGACGACCTGCACCGCGGCTGGTCCTATCAGTCGGCACTGGAGTCGCAGGTGGCTGCGCGCGATGCCCAGGCCGCGCATCTGCACAGCCTGCTGTCTCAGCGGGCGGAGGATTGGGAGCGCGTCCACGCCGTCCTGGCCGGGCGGGAAACGGAAGCGGCTACCCTGCGTGCCGACCTTTCCCATGCCCGCGCCGTGCAGGCCGCGATGGAGCAATCCCGGTCGTGGCGCCTAACCGCGCCGGTCCGCATGCTGGGCCGCCTGCCGTTCCTGCGCCGCGCCAGGCTGTTCATCGGCCTACTGCGCCGGGGCAAGCTCGGCGAGCACCGGCAGATGTTGGCCCGGCGCCGGGCGGACGTTGAGGCGCTGCGGGCGGCTCCGCTGTTCGACGCCGCCTGGTATCTGACGCAACATCCGGTCCTAGCCGCTGCCGGGCACGACGCGGCTGCGCACTTTGCCTGGACCGGCGCCCCTGCCGGCGCACAGCCGAACCCCTGGTTCGACACCGCCTTTTATCTGGCGCGCAACCCGGCCGTTGCGGCGTCCGGCGAGAACCCGCTGCTGCACTGGATCAGGACCGGTGCCGCCCAGGGGCTGGACCCCAACGCCTTCCTGGATGTGGACTGGTATGCCGCGCGTCACGGGGTCGCCGCGACCGGCCTGGACCCGCTGACCCACTACATCCGGCACGGCATCCCGGAGGGCCTCGACCCGAACCCCGGGCTGGACGCGGCGGTCTATGCGATGGAGGGGGACCGCGGCGGGATGGACCCGCTGCTGCACTGGTGGCGGATCGGCGCCGGCACTGGCGGCGGCCCGGCGCCGCTGTTCGATGCCGCCTGGTATCGCCAGCGCCATGGCCGGGGCGCCGCCGACCCGCTGGCGCACTGGCTGGATGGGGACCGCAGCGGGCCGACCCATCCGCTGCACCTGCTGAGCGGGGGCGCACCGCAGCCGATCCGCTTCCCAGCGGTCGAGCAGCCGGATGTCAGCATCATCATCCCTGTCTATGGCCATCCCGCCGACACTCTGCGCTGCCTGTACTCCGTCATGGCGTGCAGCGGCGACGCCGTGCGTTACGAGGTGATCGTCGCCGACGACAACCCCGCCGCACCTACCGCGCCGCTGTTGGAAGCACGGACCGAGGGCGTGCGGTTCATCCGCAATGTGGAGAACCTGGGTTTCCTCCGCACCTGCAACGCCGCCGCGCGGCAGGCGCGGGGGCGGCATCTGCTGTTCCTGAACAACGACACCGTCGTGCATCCGGACTGGCTGGCGCCGATGGTCCGCCTGGCCGACCGTGATCCCGCCGTGGGCCTGGTCGGCGCCAAGCTGCTGAATACCGACGGCACGGTGCAAGAAGCCGGCGGCAGCATCCTGTCCAACGGCTGGGGCCTGCCTTATGGCGCCGGGAGCGACCCGGCGCTGCCGCAGTTCAACCATATCCGCGAGGTGGACGTGGCGGTCGGTGCCTGCATCCTGGTGCCGCGCCGGGCCTGGGACCGGGTGGGCGGCTTCGACGACGCCTATGCCCCGGCATTCTACGAGGAGTTCGACCTGGCGTTCGCGCTGCGCGACGCCGGGTTCCGGGTGCTGTATCAGCCGGCCAGCCAAGTCACGCACCATGGCAGCAACTCCTATGGCGCCGAGGCGCGGGACCGGCAGAGCGCCATCAACCACACCCGGTTCTGCCGCAAGTGGGCGCGCCTGCTGCTGGGCCAGCCGACGCCGGACGCCATCTCGTTCCAGCAGCGCGAGCGCCCGCCCCGCGCCGGCACCGTGCTGGTGCTGGACGACCGGGTGCCGGAATGGGACCGCCACGCCGGCGGCCTGACCATCAGCCAGTATCTGCAGCTGTTCCGCAGCCTGGGCTGGCGCGTCGCCTTCCTGCCCGTCGCCGACCCGGCGCCGCTGCAGCCCTATACCGAGGTGCTGCAGCAGGCGGGGATCGAGGTGCTGCACGCGCCGGAAACCCTGGCGCACTGGCTGAAGGCGAACGGCGGCGCCCTGGACCTGGTCTGGACCGCCCGCCCCGACGTGACCGGCCCCAACCTGGAGCTGATCCGTGCCCACACCCGCGCGCCGGTCATCTATTATACCCACGACCTGCACTACTTGCGGGAACGTCGTCGTTACGAGGTGGGCGGCGATCCGCGCGCGTTGCAGGAAAGCCGCCGCCTGAAGCGGATCGAGGAGCGCATCTTCGCCGGCGTGGACCAGGTGATGACGCCCAGCTCTGAGGAGGCGCGCATCATCGCCGAAACCGTCCCGGCGGAGAAGGTGCATGTGATCCCGCCCTATATCGTGCCTCCGGCCGATACGGACCCGCCGCCGCGGGCGGCCGAGCAGGATGCCGTGATCTTCGTCGGCGGCTTTGGCCATCCGCCGAACGTGGACGCGGCGGTCTGGCTGGTGCAGGAGATCATGCCGCTGGTCTGGGCCACCCAGCCGTCCATCCGCCTGCTGCTGGTCGGCAGCACGCCGCCGCCGCAGGTGCAGGCGCTGTCCGGCCCGCGGGTGGAGGTGACGGGCTTCGTCCCCGACATTGCGCCGCTGTATGCGCGCAGCCGCATGTCGGTCAGCCCGTTGCGCTATGGCGCCGGGGTGAAGGGCAAGATCGTCGCCAGCCTGCAGGCCGGCGTACCGGTCGTGACGACCACCGTGGGCAATGAGGGCCTGGACCTGGTGCCCGGCGTGGAGGCCCTGGTGGCCGACGCCGCCCCTGCCCTGGCTGCCGCGATTACCGATCTATGGGCCGACCAGGCCATGCAGGACCGCCTCGCCCGCGCCGGTCAGGCCGTGCTGCGCGACCGGTATAGCGACGCCGCAGCCCGCCGCGCCCTGCACTCCGTGCTGGCTGCGGTGGCGGAGGCCCGGACGGGAGCGGCGGCTTGAACGCCCCTGTGACCCTGCCCACGACGCGCATGTCCGGGCCGCCGGTTCCGCTGCCTGGCCGGCCGGCCGTGCTGGTGGACCTGCGCCCGTGCTACGAGGGTTTTGCCGGCATTCCGCAGGAGACCCGGCTGCTGTTCGCCATGTTCGCCGACATGGGGCTGGGGCGGCTGGGCGGCCTGGCGTCCGGCATCCACTTCGCAGCGCCGCCGCGCCGGTCCAAGAAAGCCAACACGCCGTTCGACAAGATCCTGGAGCAGGCGCGCGTCATCGTCAGCATGGACACCAAGCGGCATCACGCGCCGCCTGGCCTGTCGCTGGTGCTGCCCGGCCCGATCCGGCGGCGGATGCACCATGTCACCACAATCCTGGCCCTCGCGCAGCGGGAGGAGAGGCTCGACCTCCGCATAGATCCGGCGATGTTCGAGGACTACTTGTGGATGAAGCTGTTCGACAACACGCTGGCGCCATCGGACCGGCACCTGATTGGACGGGCCGAGTACTTCGCGACGGCGTTGGGGCATGAGAATGCGCGGTCGCTGTCGCTCCTGCCGCTGCCGTTTCAGCGGCGGGTGAACACGACGGGCTGGGACGTGTTTTTCGGTGCGACGGTCTCGCCCTACCGGCCTTCGCCGGGTACGGCGTTCATGATCCGCTACTACGACGCGCTGCCGCTGGTCAGCCCGCATACCATCGGCGAGCCGTGGCCTCATACCAACAGCCATGCCCGGATGCTGTACCGGAACATGCTGCAGGGCGCCAACTTCTACTGCGACAGCGAGCCGGTGCGGGAGGACGTGCTGACGTTGTTCCCCGGGCAGGAGCGCCGGGTGCATACCATCCCTGCCCTCGTCGCCCCGGAGTATCGGCCGGATGTGCGGCCGGAAGCGGAGCTTCGCACGATCCTGAAGCGCCGGGCCAGCCAAGCGACCGCGCCCGCGGGTGGGCGGTGGGAAGGGCCGAACGATCCGCTGCCGAAGCTCATAATTGCCTGCTCCACCCTGGAGCCGCGCAAGAATTACCTGCGCCTGTTCCGCGGATTTGAGATCGCGCGGCGGATCACCAAGACGCCGATGCAGCTGCTGATCGTTGCCAACCCAGGCTGGCGCTCGGACGCGGAGCTGGCGGAGCTGAAGCTGCTGGTGCGCGAGGGCGCTCACCACGTGTCTGGCGTACCGCTGCCGGAGCTGCGGCTGCTGTATTCAATGGCGCACCTGGTTGTGGCGCCGAGCCGGGCGGAGGGTTTTGATTACTCCGGCGTCGAGGGCATGGCGTGCGGCACGCCCCTGGTTGCCAGCGGCATCCCGGTGCATCGCTGGGTTTATGGCGACGCTGCCGAGTACTTTGATCCCTATGACGACGAGCAGTTGGGCGAAATCCTGGCCCGGCTTTGCGACCTGCCGCGCGAGACTGGCTACCTGTCCGACATGCGCGACCGCGGGCTACGGCAAGCGGCGCTGTATCAAGCGCCGGCGCTGGCGCCGCGGTGGGAGCAGGCGGTGCTGGACGTGATCAGGGCGACCGCTGCTGCTCCATCTCCCTCCGGGAGAGGGTTGGGGTGAGGGGGTCTTGGCTGCGGAGCGGGGCACTGCTGGTTTTAATCGTGCAAGGTCCTGCTTCGGCCAGCCTGGCGCTTCAAGACCCCCTCACCCCGGCCCTCTCCCGGAGGGAGAGGGGGAAGGAGGCACCATGACCTCCTTGCGCCGGCTCGACAATTTCGACTTCCTGCGCGTGTTTGCGGCGTTGATGGTCATCTACGGCCACGGCTGGAACCTTTCCACCGATGGCGGGCCGGGCTTCTGGGGAGTGCCGTTCGCGCGGATCGGCCTCGATATCTTCTTCAGCATCAGCGGCTACATGGTTACGGGAAGCTGGATGCGGACGCCGGGCCTGCGCGTGTTCCTGCAGAAGCGGGCGCTGCGCATCCTGCCGGGGCTGGCGGCCTGCGTGGTGTTCTGGTTCCTGGCTGGTGCGCGGCTGACCCGGGTGCCGCTCGGGGACTACCTGACCAACCACAACAGCCTGAAGTATCTCGGCAACATCATCCTGCACCCTGTCCTGTATCTGCCCGGCGTGTTCGTCGGGCTGCGGGAACATGGCGCCGTCAACGGGTCGCTCTGGAGCCTGTTTCCGGAGGCGCTGTGCTACTTGACCGTTCCACTGTTCGCTGTGCTGGCCGTGCGCCCGCGCATGTGGGCCTTGGGGCTGGTGGGCGTCGCCATGGGGAGCCTGGGGCTGTGGCTGTTCTACGGCTACGATGGCCCGGCGTGGGTCATCAACGCGACCGATGTGAAGTACATGCTGGTGCAGGTGCCGTTTTTCTTCATCGGCGGGCTGCTGCGGCTGCTGCAGGACCGGGTGCCGGAGCTGTATCGGGCGGACTTCGCTATCTTGGGCTACTCGCTGAACTGGATGGTGTCGAGCTGGTATGGCTGGTGGAACATCCCGGTCGAGTGGCTGACGCTGCCCTATATGGTGATCACCTTCGGCCGTGGCTCCATGCCGGTGATCCGCCGGGCCGGTCGGTTCGGCGACTTGTCGTATGGGATGTATCTGTATGCCTTTCCGGTGCAGCAGGTGATCCTGGGGGCGCGACCGGACTTCGGCTATCCGATCCTGGCGTGCATGGTGCTGACGGTGCCGCTGGCGTTGCTGTCGTGGCACCTGGTGGAGGCGCCGGCGCTGCGGTGGAAGCCTGCGGCGCGGGGCGGCGCGGCGGCGGCCGGGGCAAGGGCAGCCGAGTGAGGCGGCGCGTGGGAGGCTGCTTAAGCGAGTTTGGTGCGGACAGAAGCATCAAACCGGCCCTAGAATTCTGTTTTTACAAACATTTTTATTGGAACGTCTACACGTTTGATCCGATGATGCCCTAGAACTGCGGCTCCGGCGGCAGGAGGCTTTGTCCCAGGCGGCGGCACCCTACCAGCTGCGTCCAGCACGGGACGCCGAGCCGCCAGCCGATTCCGTATCGCACTGGCGCGCCGCCCGGCCAGCCGGGCGGGGGCGCCACCCACGCCGGATTGTCCCCGAACGGCCGGCGCAACGCATAGACCCGCATCTCCCCGGTCACCGAGATCGCCCGCAGATCGCCGAAGCCGTGCATTTCACCAAGGCTGTCCCGAAGAGCGAGCTGGGTGAAGTAGGTTTCGTTGAACCCTTGCGGCGGTCCGGGATAGGCCAGCATCTTCGCCGGCACGCCTGCAGGAACCTCCACCGGCACCGGGTGCAGCATCAGCAGCGGCACGGATGCGGCGACGGCCAGCGGCGCCAGCGGGAACAGGGGCGCGCGACGCCAGCGCAGCAGGTCCCTCCCTGTCAGGAAGGCCAGCAGCGCCAGGCCCGGCAGCGCCCATTGCCAGTAATGCACGTTGAAGAACCGCCACAGCCCCGTCGGCAGCAGGTCCACGTAGGACAAATAGAGCACGGCATGCAGCACGATCAGCAGCCCGAGCAGCCCTGCAGCCCGGCCGTGCGCCCAGGCCACTACCAGTCCGGCCACTGCCAGCGCCGCCCAAGGCGCCCGCCACAGCAGCCCTCGCCCCTCCAGGAACCAGTCCCGCGGGTCCGCCAGGATGGTGTAAGCCTTCCATCCCAGGTCGTATGGCGTGAAGCCGAGGCCGGTGGACATCGCCATGTAAGGCGACTCCGCCAGACCGTAGATGCGCCAGTGCAGCAGCCCGTACGGGACCGCGACCAGCAGCGCTCCGGCGGCGAGCAGCGCGAGGTCCGGCAGCCATTTGCGGCGGGCTTGCGCTTTCCTTGCCACCCCCGAATGCGCTGCGGGGCGGGATAGGCTGGCGGTGATGGCGGCCAAGACGCAAGGTACGGCCAGCAGCAGCTCGGTCGGGCGGACCAGCGGGATTGCGGCGGCCAGCAGGCCGATCAGCAATGGCCTCCGGTCGCCCTGCATGTGAGCGGCGGTGGCGGCGAGCAGCAGCCAGATCAGCGCCGCGGCGGGGATGGTGCTCCAGGGCACGATCCAGCCCTCGAACAGGGTGCGGCTGCCGGCGGTGGCCAGCAGGAACAAAGTGACGGCCCAGCCGCGCTCCACCCCGGCTCGGCGGGCGAAGGCCAGGAACCCGGCGTAGCACAGTAGCAGGGACCCCAGGTTGACCGGCAGGAAGGGATGGCCGTGGTTCCACCGCGTGAATGGCGCTGCAAGAATCGAGTAGCCCAGGGGATACCAGTGGCGGTCCGGCACCAGCGCGCCGCGCATCAGGGACTGGGCGCTGTCGAGGTATTTGCCCTGGTCAAACCAGCCCCACCAGCCCAGCGGATACTGGCTGTCGTTGCCGGGCAGGTAGCGGTCGCCGAGGAAGCACCAGAGATACCAGGCGGTCAGCGCCGCCGCTCCTATTGCGCCGGGCCGGACGGCGACGGCGCGCAGCAGGTTGCCGGTGGGTCCGTGCAGCCATGCCCGCGCTGCGATCCAGGCACGGCGGGGCGGGGCGGGCCGGGGCGCCTGGGTTGTCAGCGCTGGCGCGGTCATCCCCCGCGCAGGAACGCCCGCAGGCCGCCGCGGCGGGATGGCGGCTGTGGGGGCGATTTGGGGGGCAATTCCGGGGGGGTAGCTGGCTTTAGGCCGGGCCAGTCGGAGTAGTTGATGCGTGCCGATTCCGCTGGGGTCAGCGGGGCGCGCGGCTGGTCCAGGCGGCGGCCGACGATGGCGGTGTGGTAGTTGGGGAGCACGCCCTGCTTGGTCAGTAGCTGCTCGGTCGCGATGACCAGGCGGGCGATGGTGCGGTCCTTGGGATCGGACCAGTCGAAGTTGCGGAGAATTCCGGTGAAGAAGGGACGCATGATGGCTCCGCCATAGTCTTGGCGGTGGACCACGTCGAACCACTGGTAGGTCAACGGCAGGATGCGGGAGGCGTGGACGCCCTCGGAGGGGTCGTGGCCCATCATGAACTCTAGGGATGGGCGGGGGACCATGGTGCGGGTGTGGTCCACGAGGCAGTCCCAGCGATACTTCTCGTCGAAGCAGTCGTTCAGCTCGTCCATGATGGCGAGGACTTCGGGTTCGTACATGTGGTGGTCGGGGCCGATGTATTCGTCGAACCATAGGAGGCCGCCGGGCTTCAGGACGCGGTGCATGAGGGCATACATGTCCTCGATGCGGTCGAAGTGGTGGATGGCGGCCTGGACGAAGACGGCGTCGTAGGCGGCGGTGGGCAGGTTTTCGAGCAGGACGTCGCCGGTGCGCAGCTCCAGGCGGTCCTTGTAGGGCT
>JAABUW010004862.1_pt1 | contig 17975 bp, 12 predicted proteins | sample 5560081 | NCBI WGS metagenome assembly JAABUW01 (sample SAMN10711882, study PRJNA513363) | rock metagenome | isolation source: Antarctica rocks | place: Antarctica: Victoria Land, Knobhead sud | reverse complement strand
GAACCCTATGCAACTTGTCCGAGCTGTACAGTCTGCTTCGGTTTGGATTCTCGTTTCATTGCTTTAATACTTCAGGCTTCAGTATCTGCGTTGCTTGTCTTGCGAGTATGGACCATGTAGAGGGAAAGGACATCAAGGTAAAGATTCTTGGTATCTCAGACCACATCCATAAGCCGCTCGAGAACGCCGATCAAGAGATCTGAGTTGTCAATTTCCTATCCGGCCAATACGAGAATTCGACTGTTTGTTTGCTTGAGGTTAGACCGCTGCTCCACGAAATACCTTACAATGCGCTCTTATGTAATTTGGATGATACCTCGCAGAACGAATCTATAACACTCTTGCATAACAGAACCGGAAAAGAACAACAGATATTGACAAATCTAGCGATTGCTCTTCACCATATCCGAGAGATACAGAAGCCAGGGCCAATCGTTTTATGATTGACTTCCTATCCATCAACCAAAGGAACGCACATAAGAAAAACCATCAGGTCTGTCTCATGCGTGAGATATATCAGAATGCTAGAAATGTTGTCGTCTGGCTTGGTAATGACGATGATAATACTGCTACTGCATGTTCATCCCATCAAGCAATCGAGTGAGAACAAGCATCTGACTGAACTGACGCTACATACTACGCATGACCTTACGGATGTAGAAGACCGCTCTGTCACGATGAGTTCAGTAGTAGAGATGGTCAATCGAAACTGGTGGAAAAGAACGTGGACTATTCAGGAGGTTGTCCTGGCTCAGAATCCAGTCCTGGTTTGTGTTGGGACCGTGCCTAGATCATCCAACCAAAGGGGCTCGGGGCTGGTATGTATGTATTGCTCTTTAGAGGTAGCTATAACAAGACATTAAGAATACAGAAGAGAAAGAGTGCGAGCTCTTCTATAAATAATGGCTTGAGGCTGCGCTAGGCCCGATACAGATGTGATGTAATATGCCAGACGTGTTTGCCTAAAAGAATGATGAAAGGGGTGAATGAAGAAAGTGCTGAACAACGGGAAGAAGTGCTGGGGATGGCCCGAAGGATTCAATAGGGGTGCGCTAGGTCCAAACTAGGCATAGCGCCATGACTTGCCCTAATCAAATTGATTAGGGTTAGATCTGGACCCTGGCCGGTTCAGGCATGTTCGTAACATTACCCCCCCCTCCGAACATTCATGTCCGCATGAATAGAAAAGGAATAAAAGCAAAAAAAAATCCACCGTGTTTCCAATTTAGTGCGGCTTATTCGAGTATAGCTTGTGGAATTCGTCCAGAACTTCCTCCGAGCCATCGAATTCCCCTTTATCGGCATAGTACCATTCGTCGTCACGATCTACCCCGATTCATTTGACCTTGTATTGTAGCCTTCCTCTATATCGCCTGAAGTCCAATATATCGTCTACTTCCCAGTGCTCTTCATCCTCTTCAATGACCAATGACCTAGAAAGCTCAGAGTGTTGTCCCGGTAGAGGGTCGTTTGGTGAAGGTCGTAGGCACTTCGGGCTGAACACTGAATGTATATGCTTCATGCTTCTAGATAGCTGAAGGCGATAGAAGGTTCCAACTTTGGCTGTGATTGAATAGAGATCGAGCTGCTTGTCTTTCAAATTCTTGCATGACCTAGTGGTTTTGATGTTTCCGAAGACTAACCAAACTTGGTCACCTACTTCATAGATGACGTCTCGCCTATGCTTGTTCACCTGAGCTTCAATGATCTGCTTGATCTTTTCCAATTGTTGACGATCGAAGATAAGAAGCTCGCTCATTCGAGTGACAATGTCATCGACCTTTCTAGCTTCAATACGTTGACGAATCATTTTGTAATCAGTTGTATCTGAATCGAAACTCATTCGAGAGTGAAAGTCTTTATTGAAGTAGAAAGAGATCATCGAGATAGTTGAGAACATATTGAAATTATCACTGAATTTCATCATTGAAAGTCATTTAGCTCAGTCATTCTGCATGTAATTGCAGTAGATTCGAAGTTCGCGTTCAACATCTTGATTAGCTCGTTTCAACTGATTGTTAATCTCTGAATAATAGACTGTTGATAGATTGACTTTGATCTTCAGTCGTTTGCAAAAACTTTGTCACATGATCAATATGAACTGAAAGTCTCTATTTGAAACGATAGAACTGAGTAGATCATGAAGTCGATAAACGTTTCATAGCATGATTCATACTGTTTCTTCGATTGAGATATCATGTTGGGACCGTGCCTAGAATCTAACCACACTGCAGCGAGGTAGTGCGTAGCTGAATAGAATGTTTGATCAATAGAGGTAGCTATAACTAGGATATTAAGAATACAGAAGAAATCAAAGAGGGTTTCGAGCTGTATCTATAGTAGGGCAAAACAAAGGGGGCGAAGCAGGTTTGCTCGAGTATCGAAAGCGCTAGGATAGAGTGTTGAGGCTAGGGGTTCAACATGGGCCAAAACCCCTAGAACTTGTTGGCTAGAAAACCCTATTCAATTCCGACACACTCGTAACATATCATCGTCTTCTCAATGACAGAGAACATAGTGATGTTCTTTGAAGAGATGACATATGATCATGCAAATGACATTATAGTTTTTCAATAAAGATAGCTCAGTGATGAAGTTCATAGCTATATCTTGTCAACACTGCTGAGAAATCAATAAAGACTGAAGCAAATCATTTGTATCATTTCAAGATGCTTTGCTTCGCTGATAAACATGACAGTTTCAAATGTATTATTGAATAGTTGCTTGATGATTTGATCAATAGTAAAAGCGTTGAACTAAATCAATTATTCATTTAATGTCAGAGTGCAAGATTAATGATTGATCATGAATATTTCAAAGCAATTTCGTATGCATTTATTTCAACATTCATAGTAAACTTTTTTTGAATAGAATGTTGTCAATGATTTGACAGTTTTTTAACTTCATGTCATGAAACTTCAGTTCATCTTTGTTCATAGCTTGTTAATACTCATTGCATAGTTCATTCTTCTGATTGACTAGATGTACATATTGATAGAGATTAATCTCATATTCAGATTCAATTTCAAACTCAATTAATAAAACATTTATTCAATTTGAGATCAGTATAGTCTGAAAATGATCATTTATGTCTTTAACTGATTCAGAACTATCAATCATTGACATTCTAGTTAAAGCATCGACTTTGATGTTTATTTTGCCTGATCAAAAGATAATCTGAAAGTTAAACTTCAATAAAATATTCAGATAGTTCGCTTGTCATTGAGTCAGCTGTTTGTTTTTCATAAAAATCTTCAAAGTCTGATGATCAGTAAACATCTGAATAAATAACTCAATGTTTTCTAGTTCAAGTCATCAATGTTTGAAGCATTGAATGATAGTTAGTAATTTCTTGTCATAGATGTGATAATTGCATTCAACTGAAATCATGCTCTTGCTATAGAAGACTATCGAGTGAAGCACACTTTTGTCATCATACTAAGATAGTATGTCATCTTTTACATAGTTGAATGCATTGATTTTCAAAATAGCTTGACGTTTGACATTGAAATGACGTAGAACTGAGATCGAGCTGATCTGCTTCTTTAAATTGTCAAAGACTTCAACGCAGACTTTGTTTCAAACAAAAAATGTGTCTTTTCAAGTCAGCTGAGTGAATGACTTGACTAGTTTCAAAAAGTTCTTGATGAAGCGTTGATAGAAATTAATGAAGTTGACGAAGTCTTATATCTCTTTTAGATTAGTAGATGTAGCTTAATTGACTATAACTTTCACTTTGATAAAGTTCATGCAAAGATCTTGTTCTGATACTATGATCTTTAAGAAAACTGTTTCTTCTACGTTGAATTTGCACTTTCAAATATCTATCTGCAAATCAACGTCTTGTAAATGATTTAGTATCATCTTAACATGTTGTTTATGCTTCTTTTGAGTCTTGCTGTATATGAGAATGTCATCTAAATAAGCTTGGCAGAAGTCATTTAGAAAGTTTCATAAAACATCGTTCATATATTGCTGAAACAAGATCAAATCATTTGTTAATTTGAATGATAAAATCTTTGATTTGTATGCTTCTAGAGCGATAATGAAGATCGTATAGTTCTCACTATTGAGATGCATACGAAGTTTGTTGAAAGCGAAAATTATATTCAGTTGAATCAGATGCTTGCAGTCAATGATTTTGCCAATCATCTCATTTATGAGCAATAGAGAGTAGCGATTTCTTTTGATAATGACATTGAGCTTTTGATAGTTGATGCAAAAGTGAAGATCATCATTGATCTTCAGAGCGAATAAAATGAGTGAGAAATATAAAATCTTGCTAAAAGTAATAAAACTCTTTGACAGATTTTTGTTCAGATATTCTTTGATCTTCTGAAGCTTGTAGAGTGACATTCAATAAGCTCAACATTTAGAAGAAGTGACATCATTAGTAAACTCTATCTTATGATTATATGAATGATGAGATGATAGCTTATCGACTTGAGCTTGATCAAACACGTCGATGAAATTCTGATATTTTGAAGATAGCTTGACTTTGATGTCTTCTAGATTTTGAGCTGATGCATCAATGAAAGCGATGTCTAGAACGTTCAGTTTGCATTGAATGTTGTAAACTATTTTTCTATCAATATCTTCAATCAACATAGCGAAAATCTTGATGCAATTCTTCTTTGATCATTTAATCAATGCATGAAAAGATGTGTTACAAGCGTATCAAGACTGAACAAGACTGAAGCTTTAATCAATTCGCAGTGAACGCTAGCGAGTTCTCTGCGTAATGATTAAAGCTAATCAGCGAGCTAGTCAGATTTGACTCAGATATGACTCAGATATGTCTCAACACTCTTTTTCTTTCTCAACACTCTTTTCTTTCACCAACATCTTGTTCATCTACATCACATTCTTTTCATGTCACAAACACATTTCTTTCAAGTCTAGCGCAGTCTCTGAACATTACATAAATAAAAGCTTTTGTATCAATCTTCTTCTGTATTCTTAATATTCAGTTATAGCTATTTCTAAAGATCAAGCACTATCAACTCTGATCTTCATTGATTGTATCATCTAGACATGATTCTGACATTATATTAAGAATTCGTTAATCACATGATACTGATCTCATTACTCATTCAACATACTCGTCTAAGCAGAACAAGTCTAAAGAAATTCATTTATCTGATGATCAACAATAATTGAAAGATAGAACAACATTAGAGAGTTGAATAAAATCAATGATGAAACTGTTTGAATTGCTAGACTACTTATCACTCATTAAGTACGCAAAGTTTACTCGATTATGAGAATCACAATAAAGAATCTTCGTGAATTGCTCAAGAATTAAATCGATTGATAGATTCAACGATAAAGAATCTTTGTTGTTTGCTAGAGAATTAATCAAATCAATCAACAAACAAATCTCATTTTCTTTGTTGAAGATTAAACATCACTTTATACATCTTTCTTCTTCAATCATCAAGCATCATCATTCGTTCAATCTTCTTTCAAAACAAATCTCATCATGTCTAGTCATTCACTCACTGAAGAGCATTTCGAAGAATTTCGAAATCATTTCTCTCAAATCTCTGATGCTGATTCATTGAAATCACGAACGAAATCATCAAGTGCTGCATCATTCATTCATGAAGATGATGAATCATTCGCTGAAACAATAATACTTCTCATGTTTTATGAAATCTGCAAGGCTCAAAGCCTAGCTCTTAATGAAGAAACAGATCAACTCTACGAGTTAAATAAACAACAAGAAGACGAAATCAAAGAGTTGAAGACTAGACTTCAAGCTAAAGAAAACATTTCTTCTGATTTCATTTACTCTGAGCGTTCTAGATCTCAAAAAATACCTGATTCTTTGCTGTTTACTGATGAAAAAAACTCTACTTGAAAGAACTGATACGAAAAAATTCAGAATAAACTAAAGATCAACGTTGATCTCTTTTCTAATGAACAAGTCAAATTGAGCTATATACATTCTAGATTATTTAATGACACAGCTGAGATCACTCAAGCTAGACGCGAACGTGACTGTGTCAATCTCTATAAGATCGTCGACGATCTTTTGAAAGAGCTAACTCAGTTGTTCAATGATTCAAATAAGAAAGTCAACTTTTGTAGAAAATACTACAACTTGATTCAAGAATTCAAGAAATTCAGTGAATTCTATACTCAGTTTCAACATCTATCTTTCTATCTAGACTATCACAAGAAGCAACTGATCACTGATCTGAAAGATAAAATACATCTTTGTCTTTGATTCATTTGAGTAAATCAACTAGTTCAACCTGATTCTCTAAAAGAAATTCGTTTCTACCTGATTCATTTGAATAATGATCAGTGAGTCATTTGAAAGATCAAGAACAAGATCAAATGCGTTGATGATTTTTCTAAGACTATCTTTCATAAAGCGACTGTTATTACTCAATCAGTCGATCACTCAAAGTCTGACCAGCTAAAGTCGCGCGACGCGATTTTAACTAGCGTCAAAGAAGCAGACATTCTAGTCGAAAGTTGTTTTATATGTCATAAATCAGATCATAGCTTTAAAGAGTGTCTCAATCAATTTACTAGAATCAATGCAGTGAACAATGAATATGATCGCTTCGATTTCAATTTGAATTTCGATTCAAAAAACTAGTCATCTCTTCAAAAGTCATCAAAAAGATAGAGATTATATCTTTGTGCAAACTAGATGAAATTCTATCAAAAGAAAATTACTTTGAAAAGTCGTTTTTAATTGATGCTCATCTCATTTCTCAGAATCAATCTTTCAGTCTTCGTTCTTTAATAAACAGTGATTCAGTCATTTACATGATCATACATTCTAATCTAGTTGATAAAGTATGCAAGAAACTAGAAATTTAATCTATATCACTGGTAAAAGAAAAGCTAATAAGAGATTATGATGAGAAGATATCTAAAAAGATCATCACTCATAAAATTCTACTCAATCTCATCATCGAAAGTCATAAGAAATTGACTGTATCAATGCTGATAGCTGATATCAATCATCATGAAGTCATATTAAGTAAGCTCTGAATGAACAAAAACGAAATATTATTGAATATGCAAAACAACATCATTGTTTTTTCAAATCAATTGAATACTTCTATTTCGATTTTTTCGATTTCTTTCAATTCAAAGCACTCAAGTTAATTGCAGTCAACTTTGTCTTCTTCAATCACTCAGACTAAAATCTCTATGATGCTCAAATGACTCATTCAAAAAAAGTCATTCTCGATTTGAAGCATAAATGCAGCTTCATTCAAAATGCTGTTGAATCATTCAAAGAAGAACAAGATCAAAGTCTTTGCTCTATTCATGATAAACATCAATAGAAAAATCGCGTACAATACTCAGAATGATTTGAACGCTCTAAACGTCTCTTCAATCAATGAAACGACTCAGAATTTGAAAGATATTAAAGCAAAGCTGTCATCAAAATATCATGAGTTTCTAAATGTTTTTGATCAAGCTCAATTGAATAAACTACTCTTTCATCGCTTTTATGATCATAAAATTGAACTCATCAATGATTCAATGCTCTTTTGCTGTTGAGTTTATTGAATGTTCTCTGTTAAACTTCTGAAAGTAAAGAAGTATTTAAATGAGAATCTGTTGAAGAAATTCATCACTTCTAGTCAGACTTTCTATTTCTTTCTCATTCTATTCACTCTTAAAGCAAATGAAGATCTTCGATTCTGCGTGAACTATTGAAAGCTAAATGTTATTTTCAAAAGAAATAAATATTCTCTATCATTGATAGACGAGATCATTGATAAAATAGTGAGTTGCAAGCATCTGACTAGATTGAACATCATATCAGCGTTCAACAAACTTTAAATGCATCTTAATAATGAGAATTACATCACTTTTATCACTGCTTTAGAAGCATATAAATACAAGATGCTATCATTCAAACTGACTAATGAATCAATCTTCATTCAACAATATATGAATGACATTCTATGAGACTTTCTGAACGACTTTTGTCAAGTCTATTTAGATGACATTCTCATTTATAGCAAAACGAGAAAGAAACATAAAAATCACATCAAACTAGTATTGAGTCAACTACGCGAAGCTGAACTGCAGATAAATATTTGAAAGTGCAAATTCAATGTAGAAGAGACTGTCTTTCTAGAAGTCATTGTATCAGAACTAAATCTTCATATGAATCTCAGCAAAGTGACAGTCATAGTGTTGAGATCATGTCTAGAATCTAATCACACTGCAGCAAGATAGTGCGTAGCTGAATAGAATGTTTGATCAATAGAGATAGCTATAACTAGAATATTAAGAATACAGAAGAAATCAAAGAGAGTTTTGAGCTGTATCTATAGTAGGGCAAAACAAAGAGGGTGAAGCAGATTTGCTCAAGTATCAAAAGCGCTAGAATAGAGTGTTGAGGCTAGAGATTCAACATGAGTCAAAACTTCTAGAGCTTGTTGACTAGAAAACTCTATTCAATCTCGACACACTTGTAACACATAGTCAGCTGAATCACTTCAATCAATCTAAAAGAAATTCAGAGCTTCATGAAATTTGTTAACTTCTATCATTGTTTCATTAAGAACTTCTCGAAGCTAGTCAAATCATTCACTCAGCTGACTAGAAAAAACACGTCTTTTGTTTGAAATGAGATCTGTGTTCAAGTCTTTGACAATCTAAAGAAACAAGTCAGCTCGATCTCAATACATCATCACTTTGATCTCAAATGACAAGTTATTCTGAAGATTGATGCTTTGAACTATGTAAAAGGTGAAATACTATCTCAGTATGATGATGAGAAAGTTCTTCATTTGATGATCTTCTACAGTAAAAGCATGATTCTCGCTGAAATCAATTATCACATCTATGACAAGAAATTGCTAGTCATTATTCAATGCTTCGAACATTGATGACTCAAGCTGAAATGCACTGAACTACTCATTCAAATGTTCATTGATCATCAGACTTTGAAAATCTTCATGAAAAATAAACAGTTGAGTCAATGACAAGTCAACTATTTGAACATTCTATTGAAGTTCAACTTTCAGATCATCTTTAGATCAGACAAAATGAACACTAAAGTCGATGCTTTAATCAGAATGTCTTTAGTGAATATTTCTAAATCAGCTCAGCATCTTAAAGATTGTTTTCAGACTATTCTGATCTTTAATAGAGTCAATGTTCTATTTATTGAATCGAAAGCAAATCTCTATCAATGAGTACAAATGATCAATCAAACAAATGAGCTTTGCAGCGAATATAAACAAGCTATGAACGAAAACAAGCTCAAATTTCATATCATTAAACTGAAGAACTGCAAAATCATTGACAACATTCTATTTAGAAAAAATCTACTGTGAATCTCTGAGAACATGCACATGAAATTACTACAAGAAGTGCATGATCAATCTTTAATCTCTCATCTCGACAATAAATGAATCATTGATTTAGTTCAGCATTTTTACTATTGATCAGATCATCGAGCTACTATTCAATAATACATTCAAAACTGTCATGCTTGTCAGCAAAGCAAAGTCTTTAAAAAACTATGTTTTCTGTCATTGAAAAGATGATGACATCTCAGTCGAAGAAACGGTTTGAATCATGCTATGAAACGTCTATCGACTGCATGATTTACTCAGTTCTATTGTTTCAAACAGAGACTCTCAATTCATATCAACTATGTGAAAAAGTCTTTGCAAGCAACTGAGAATCACAGCTAGTTTATTCACAGTTTATCATCTTGAGATCAATGATCAATTGAAACGAGTTAATCAAGATGTTGAACGAGAACTTAGAATCTACTGCAATTATATGCAGAATGACTGAGTCAAATGAATATCTATGATGAAATTCAGTGACAATTTTAATATCTTCTCAATCACTTCAATGATTCTCTTCTACTTCAATAAAGAATTTCACTCTTGAATGAGTTTCGATTCAGATATGACTGACTACAAAACAACTCATGAACGACTTGAAGCTAGAAAAGCAAATGATATTGTCATTCAAATGAAAGAGCTACTGAACTTTGATCATCAATAATTGAAAAAGATGAAGCTGATCATTGAAGTTCAGATCAATAAACATAGATGAAACGTCATCTATGAAGTAAATGACTGAGTTTGACTATCTTTCAGAAACGTCAAGACAACGAGACTCTGCAAAGATTTGAAAGACAAACAGCTAAATCTCTATTAAATCACTGTCAAAGTGAGTGTTACGAGTGTGTTGAAATTGAATAGAGTTTTCTAGTCAACAAGCTCTAGAGGTTTTGACTCATGTTGAATCTCTAGTCTCAACACTCTATTCTAGCGCTTTCGATACTCAAGCAAACCTGCTTCGCTCTCTTTGTTTTGCTCTACTATAGATACAGCTCGAAACTCTCTTTGATTTCTTCTGTATTCTTAATATTCTAGTTATAGCTATCTCTATTGATCAAACATTCTATTCAGCTACGCACTACCTCGCTGCAGTGTGGTTAGATTCTAGGCACGATCTCAACATTATATTAAGAATTCGTTTACCACATGATATCGATTTCATTACTCATTCAAGCTACTCGATGAACAACGAAATGAGTATAAAGAAATTTGTTTTACCTGGTGATCGATGCAATCGAAAGACAGAACAACATCAGGGGGTCAATAGAATCAACGACAAGGCTGTTTGAATTGCTAGAGGATCTATCGCTCATTAAGTATGCACAGTTCACTCGATTAAGAGAATCACGATAAAGAATCTTCGTGGATTGCTCTAGAATCAACCTATTCTCGTGAAGCAGACGAGTGAAAATAAGCTGTTCAACCCATCCCTTTCCCTCTTCGCCTCGAACCAAGCTCGTGAATCAGGCGAGTCAAAACAATCTGTGTCGTCAGATCAAATTAGTGAGCCTGCTACTACAAATGACGTTCTCATAGTGAGCCTGCTACAATGGCACTCTTCGTCAATGCGATGACCTACCTACCTTCATCGTTCTACCTACCAGTGAACCGGTCTACCTCACGTTCACATGCAACTAGTGAGCCTGCTTCAATGGCAAGCCGATAGCCGACCTCTTCGATGAGCAAGTCGACTAGTGAGCCTGCTTCAATGACACTCTTCGTCAATGCGATGACATACCTACCCTCATCGCCCTACCTACCAGTGGACCGGTCTACCTCACGTTCACGTGCAACTAGTGAGCCTGCTTCAATGATCATTCTATCTCACATAGTGAGTCTGCTACAATAGGCATTTGGCGGGTTGGTTTGAATCAATAGGAAGGTTGATAGGAAGGCAGGCACCAAGGCCCTACGTCAGTGCTATGAACTACACTACAAGTCATAGAAACATGACTTTTAAAGAGAAGAAGGTAATGTTACGAGTGTGTCGAGATTGAATAGGGTTTCCTAGCCAACAAGCCCTAGGGGTTTTGGCCCATGTTGAACCCCTAGCCTCAACACTCTATCCTAGCGCTTCCGATACCCGAGCAAACCTGCTTCGCCCTCTTTGTTTTGCTCTACTATAGATACAGCTCGGAACCCTCTTTGATTCCTTCTGTATTCTTAATATTCTAGTTATAGCTACCTCTATTGATCAAACATTCTATCCAGCTACGCACTACCTCGCTGCAGTGTGGTTAGATTCTAGGCACGGTCTCAACAGTGAGTATCTTCTATCATCTTCGTCTATCAGTCAGCATGAAGCATCTGCATTTGATGTTCAGCTCAAAGCTACTGCAATGTTACGAGCGTACCAAGGCTGAATAGAGCTAGCCAGTGTCTCTAGCCCAGATCTGGCTCAGCCCCTATTTCCTTTCACCAACATCTCTTTGTTCAACACCATCTTCCTTCCTACATCACATTCTACCCGTGTCACAAACACATCCCCTTCGAGCTTAGCGCAGCCTCTGAATATTACTTAAATAGAAGCTTTTGTACTCACCTTCTTCTGTATTCTTAATATTCAGTTATAGCTACCTCTAAAGATCAAGCACTATTCAACCCTGACTTCCGCTGGTTGACTCACCTAGGCACGATCCTGACATTATATTAAGAATCCGTTAACCACACGATACTGGTCTCATTACCCATTCAACATACTCGTCTAGGCAGAACGAGTCTAAAGAAATCCGTTTACCTGATGATCGACGATAACCGAAAGATAGAACAACACTAGGGGGTTGAATAGAATCAACGACGAGGCTGTTTGAATTGCTAGACTACTTACCGCTCATTAAGTACGCAAAGTTCACCCGATTACGAGAATCACGATAAAGGACCTTCGTGAATTGCTCAAGAATCAAACCGATCGATAGATTCAACGATAAAGAACCTTCGTTGTTTGCTAGAGAATCAACCAAACCAACCAACAAACAAACCTCATCTTCTTTGTTGAAGATTAAACATCACTCTATACGCCTTCCTTCTTCAACCGCCGAGCACCGTCATCCGTTCGACCCCCTTTCAAAACAAACCTCACCATGCCTAGCCGTCCGCCCACTGAAGAGCGTTCCGAAGGATTCCGAAATCGTTTCTCTCAAACCCCTGATGCTGATCCATCGGAACCACGAACGGAATCACCAAGTGCTGCACCTTTCCATGCACTGGTTAAACGATCAAAGAAGGACCGCACCGAGGTTTTCGCTATGTCGATCGAAGATATTGATAGGGAAATAGTCTACAACACTCAATGCGAACTGAACGTTCTAGACGTCGCTTTCATCGATGCATCAGCTCAAAATCTAGAAGACATCAAAGTCAAGCTACCTTCGGAATATCAGGATTTCATCGACGTGTTTGACCGAGCTCAAGCCGATAAGCTACCACCTCACCGTCCATATGATCATAAGATAGAGCTCACTAATGATGTCACTTCTTCTAGGTGCCGAGCTTATCGAATGTCACCCTACAAGCTTCAGAAGGTCAAAGAATATCTGAACGAAAACCTGTCAAAGGGTTTTATTACTTCTAGCAAGGCCTCATATTCCTCACCCGTTCTATTCGCTCTGAAGGCCAATGGCGACCTTCGCTTCTGCGTCGACTATCGGAAGCTCAATGTCATTACCAAAAGGAACCGCTACCCTCTACCGCTCATAGATGAGGTGATTGGCAAAATCGTTGGCTGCAAGCACCTGACCCGGCTGGATATAATTTCCGCTTTCAACAAACTTCGTATGCACCTCGATAGTGAGAACTATACGATCTTCATTACCGCTCTAGAAGCGTACAAATCAAAGGTTCTACCATTCGGATTAACAAACGGTCCGGCCTCGTTTCAGCAATATATGAACGATGTTCTATGGAACTTTCTAAATGACTTCTGCCAAGCTTATTTAGACGACATTCTCATATACAGCAAGACCCAAAAGAAGCATAGACAACATGTCAAGATGGTACTAGGTCGTCTACGAGACGCTGGCCTGCAGGTAGATATTCGGAAGTGCGAATTCGACGTAGAAGAAACAGTCTTCTTAGGGGTCATAGTATCAGGACAAGGTCTTCGCATGAATCCTATCAAAGTGGAAGCTATAGTCAATTGGGCTACATCTACTAACCTAAAAGAGGTACAAGGCTTCGTCGGCTTCGTCAATTTCTATCGACGCTTCATCAAGGACTTTTCGAAACTAGCCAAGTCGTTCACTCAGCTGACCCGAAAAGACACGCCTTTTGTTTGGAACGAAGCCTGCGTCGAAGCCTTTGACAATCTAAAGAAGCAGGTCAGCTCGGCCTCAGTCCTACGTCATTTCGATGTCAAACGTCAAGCTATTTTGGAAACCGATGCATCCGACTATGTAAAAGGTGGAATACTATCTCAGTACGATGACGAGGGAGTTCTTCATCCGGTGGCCTTCTACAGTAAAAGCATGATCCCCGCTGAAATCAATTACCACATCTATGACAAGGAATTGCTAGCCATTATTCGATGCTTCGAACACTGGCGACCCGAGCTGAAGTGCACTGAGCTACCTATTCAGGTGTTTACTGACCATCAGGCTTTGAAGATCTTTATGGAAAACAAACAGCTGACTCGACGGCAAGCGAACTACCTGAATATTCTATCGGAGTTTAACTTTCAGATTATCTTCCGGTCAGGCAAAACAAACACCAAAGCCGATGCTTTAACTAGAATGCCGGTGACCGATAGTTCTGAATCAGCTAAAGGCATAGATGACCGTTTTCAGACTATACTGACCCCGAATCGGATAGACGTTCTACCGATCGAGTCCGAAACCGAACCTGAATACGAGGCTAACCTCTATCAACGCGTACGCCTAGTCAATCAGAAGGATGAACTATGCAATGAGTATCGGCAAGCTATGAACAAAGGCGAACTGAAGCTTCATGGCACGAAGCTAAAGGACTGTCAAATCATTGACAACGTTCTATTCAAAAAGGGCCTACTATGAGTGCCGGAACAAATGCATACGGAATTGCTTCGGAATATTCACGATCAACCATCAACCTCGCACCCTGGCATTAGACGAACGATTGACCTAGTTCAACGCTTCTACTATTGGCCAGGTCACCGAGCAACTATCCGGCAATACATTCGGAACTGTCATGCCTGTCAGCGAAGCAAAGCACCTCGAGATGGTACAAATGGTTTGCTTCAGCCCCTACCGATCCCCCAGCAGCGTTGGCAAGATATAGCTATGGACTTCATCACTGGACTACCCCTGTCAGAAGGCTATAACGCCATTTGCACAATCATATGTCGTCTCACCAAAGAACGTCACTATGTTCCCTGTCATTGGGGAGACGATGGCACCTCAGCCGAAGAAACGGTTTGGATCATGCTATGGAACGTCTATCGACTGCATGGCCTACCCAGTTCTATTGTTTCGGACAGAGGCTCCCAATTCATATCGACTATGTGAAAGAGCCTTTGCAAGCGACTGAGAATCACAGCTAGTCTATTCACAGCCTACCATCCGGAGACCGACGGTCAGACGGAACGAGCCAATCAAGACGTTGAACGCGGACTTAGAACCTACTGCAATTACATGCAGGACGACTGGGCCAAATGGATACCTATGGTGGAATTCAGCGACAATTCCAATACCTCCTCGGCCACCTCAATGACCCCTTTCTACTTCAATAAAGGATTTCACCCCCGAATGAGTTTCGATCCAGATACGACTGACTACGAAACAACTCGTGAACGACTTGAAGCTAGGAAAGCAGACGATATTGCCATCCGAATGGAAGAGCTACTGAGCTTCGGCCGTCAACAATTGGAAAAGACGAAGCTGGCCACCGAAGTTCAGGTCAATAAACATAGACGGAACGTCACCTATGAAGTAGGTGACTGGGTTTGGCTATCTTTCAGAAACGTCAAGACAACGAGGCCCTGCAAAGATTTGGAAGACAAACAACTAGGACCGTACCAGATCACTGCCAAAGCGGGGGCCTCCTATCACCTTCGCCTACCAGCCAGCATGAAGCATCTGCATCCGATGTTCAGCCCGAAGCTACTGCGGCCGTATTCAGGAGACCCCCTACCAGGACAGCATGCAGAACCCCCCAGGCTCATCATTATTGATGACGACGACGACGAACACTGGGAGGTAGATGACATTCTGGACTCCAGACGCTATCGAGGCCGAATACAGTACAAGGTCAAATGGAAAGGCCTAGATAGAGACAATGAATGGTACTATGCCGATAAAGGTGAATTCGATGGCTCCGAGGAAGTTTTGAACGAATTCCATGCGCTATACCCAAGAAAGCCACGCTAGTACCGGAATAACTCAATAAGAAAGCAAGCAAACGAGCGACATTCATGCGGACATGAATTTTCGGAGGGGGGGGTAATGTTACGAGCGTACCAAGGCTGAATAGGGCTAGTCAGTGCCTCTAGCCCAGATCTGGCCCAGCCCCTATTTCCTTTCACCAACACCTCTTTGTTCAACACCATCTTCCTTCCTACATCACATTCTACCCGTGTCACAAACACATCCCCTTCGGGCTTAGCGCAGCCTCTGAATATTACTTAAATAGAAGCTCTTGTACTCACCTTCTTCTGTATTCTTAATATTCAGTTATAGCTACCTCTAAAGATCAAGCACTATTCAACCCTGACTTCCGCTGGTTGACTCACCTAGGCACGGTTCTGACATGCAATTGTATTCAGAAGACTTTCTATCAGAACAGCATTCAGAATCACTCAGACTCATCACTATCAAAGATGATGAACACTGAAAGATAGATGATATATTGAACTTCAGACGCTATCGAGATCGAATACAGTACAAAGTCAAATGAACAGATTTAGATAGAAACGACGAATGATACTATGTTGATAAAGAAAAATTCAATGACTCAAAGAAAGTTTTGAACGAATTTCATAAGCTATATTTAAACAAACCGCGCTAAAATATCGAAATAACTATCAACAAAAGTGAGCAAATGAACTACATTCATACAAACATGAATTTTCAAAGAAAGAAGTAATGTTACGAGCGTATCAAGACTGAACAAGGCTGAAGCTTTAATCAATTCACAGTGAACGCTAGCGAGTTCTCTGCGTAATGATTAGAGCTAATCAGCGAGCTAGTCAGGTTTGACTCAGATATGACTCAGATATGCTTCAACATTCTTTTTCTTTCTCAACATTCTTTTCTTTCATCAACATCTTGTTCATCTACATCACATTCTTCTTGTGTCACAAACACATTTCTTTCAAGTCTAACGCAGTTTCTGAACATTACATAAATAGAAGCTTTTGTATCAATCTTCTTCTGTATTCTTAATATTCAGTTATAGCTATCTTTAAAGATCAAGCACTATCAACTCTGATCTTCATTGATTGTATCATTTAAACATAATTTTGACAGTTACTCAAGTGAATTGAAGTCGAGAGTTTATTTTATTCTTTAAATCGATGATCAGCTGTTTTTCTTGATAGTTTAGATAGAAGAATAGTCGTTGAAATTGAGTATAAAACTCGCTGAATTTCTTCTGTTCTTGAATCAAGTTGTAGTAGTTTTTACGAAAGTTGACTTCTTTATCTGAGTCATTGAACAACTGAGCTAGCTCTTTCAAAAGCTCATCGACGATCTTGTATAAGTTGAAACAGTCACGTTCGCGTTTTGACTGAGTGATCTCAGCTGCATCATTGAATAATCTGAAATGTACGTAGCTCAGCTTGACTCATTCACTTGAAAAGAGATCGACGTTGATTTTCAGCTTGTTCTGAACTTTTTCATATCAGTTCTTTCAGGTAGAGTTCTTTTCATCAGTGAACAACGAAGAATCGAGTATTTTCTGAGATCTAGAACGCTCAGAGTAGGTTGACGATGACGAGGTAACCTCTCTAGCTTGTAGCCTAGCTTTCAGCTCTTCGCATCGTTTCTTCAAAGCTTTCATAGTCATAGCTTTCATAGTCATAGAAGGTGTTATGATTTCAGCGAATGAGTCGTTATCTTCGACAATGAAGAATGAAGCTTCAAAACGCTCTTTGAAGAGGCGAGGCATGATGAAGAAAGAAGAAGAGGTTGAATTGAACGAGTGTTTTAAAAGGGAAGGAATCGAGCGAAGGGCGATGCTCGACAATAGAAGGTGAAGTCGTTTTTGTTGTTTGGTTTGGGGGTTGGTTGATTCTCTTGATCGGTTTGATTCTCTAGCAACCAACGAAGGTTCTTTATCGCTGGTTCTATTAATCGGGGTGAACGGTGCGTACTTAATGAGCTGTAAGTCGTCTAGCAATCCAACCAGCCTCGCTGTTGATCCTATAGACCCCCTAGTGTTGTTCTGCCTTTCGGTTGCGTCGGCCACCAGGTAAACGGATTTCTTTAGACTCGGTCTGCCTGGACGAGTATATTGAACGGGTAATGAGTACCTGTATCGTATGGTAAACGGGATTCTTAATGTAATGTTGGGACCGTGCCTAGATCATCCAACCAAAGGGGCTCGGGGCTGATATGTATGTATTGCTCTTTAGAGGTAGCTATAACAAGACATTAAGAATACAGAAGAGAAAGAGTGCGAGCTCTTCTATAAATAATGGCTTGAGGCTGCGCTAGG
>JAABUW010004859.1_pt1 | contig 17976 bp, 15 predicted proteins | sample 5560081 | NCBI WGS metagenome assembly JAABUW01 (sample SAMN10711882, study PRJNA513363) | rock metagenome | isolation source: Antarctica rocks | place: Antarctica: Victoria Land, Knobhead sud | reverse complement strand
TGGCCGACGGGCGCGTCGTCGCGGCCGGCAAGAGCGGCGAGATCTACTTGTTGAGCGCCGGCAAGCTGGGCGGCATCGGCGGTCAGCTGGCCCGGCTCCCCGGCTGCCGAGCCTTCGGCGGAGCGGCGGTCAGGGCCAACGTCGTCTACCTGCCCTGTGATGACGGTGTCCGGCAGGTACGGATCGGTCCGGGAGACCGGCTGGCCGCCGGCTGGCGCACCACCGTCGCGACCGGTTCACCGGTGATCGGTGGCGGAGCGGTGTGGACGCTCAACGTCGACGACGGCGATTTGCTCGCGCTCGACGCGGGGTCCGGGGCACTGCGCGCCAAGACGCACGTCGGCGCAGTCACCCGCTTCGCGACCCCCGCTATGTGGAAGAGCTACGCCTTCGTTGGCACCCAGGCCGGTGTGGTCGCCACGCTGGTCGGCTAGCCCAGACCTAACCCGACCACCCGCCGCACCGGCCCGACCGGAGAACCCACCTGGAACAGCTGGGCAGACCAGCAGGTTGATCGCGCCTATGCCACGCCGAAGATCATCTACAGCAGCTCAAGATCATCCGCCAAGCGGGTACACGGATCGAGGCTCAGCGCCCATGGCCGATCCGATTCTGTAGCCGCCGGAACGCCGTGTAGTTGGCAATCACGTCGACCGGCCCGGCCGGCGCCACATCGTCGATGGCGTGGATTGGATCTTGGGTGAGAGTATGCGGGAGGTCGGCGTAGTCCAGTCGGACGGCAAGGTCGGCCGCCCGGCCTCCACAGGCGATGTTGGCGTGCCCCGCGAGGGGGCAAGGCAGACGTCCCACAACCAAGAGAGATCTTGCCCGTCGGCCACATGGCCGTTGATCGCTAGGACCACTGTGCCTGCGGAGCTGTTCAGTAGCGTTAGCGTCTCGGCCCACCCGGCGGGGTTCTTAGCCAGCAGCAGCCGTACTGCCTGGTCACCTCGCGGCAGGATCCGGTATCGGCCGTCGACGTGCTCCAGGGCGCGGATCTGTCGTACGGCCTCGGGCGGGGAAACGCCGCCACCGGCGGCGACCCAGGTGGGGCGCGCGGCGGCCAGTGCAGCCGAGGTGACCAGGATGTCATCGGCGTTGGCGATCACAGTGGCCTGAGGTTGCTCGGCGACCGCGGACCGGATCGATCTCTCCAGTTGGCTGGGTTCGCTGACCCGGTCGAGCTGGTCCCTGCTGAGGTTGAGCAGCACGATGGCGGCCGGGCGTACTGCACGGGCCGCTACCGGCAGGTAGGCCTCGTCTGTCTCAAGTACGGCATACGGCGCATGAAGGTCTGCGGCCAAGGCGGCGACTAGTACTACAGGTATGTTTGCCCCCCCCGGAGTTCGTTGCTACTGCTCCTCGGGCGCCCAGCGCCTGGCTGAGCATCAGGGTGGTCGTGGTCTTACCGTTCGTCCCGGTCACCAGAATTACCGTGCGTCCTCGCGTCAACCGGTGCAGGGCTCGCCCGTCCAGGAGCAGCGTGACTCGGCCGCCGATGATGCGGCCCTGGCCGAGCCGGGCTGTTCTCGATAGCCGTGCTGCCAGGCGGCCGACCCGCACCGCAAGCCAGGTACGCAGGGGAAGACGAGCCCGGATGCGCTTCGGGCCTTCGTTCACCAAGTTGAGCCCGACGGCCGTCATGTCTGCAGGGTGCACCCGGCCGGGTAAGCACCCGGTTAAATCGTGGTCAAGCACCCGCGCTGTTTGCCCCGCACCGCCCAGATCGGCCGAACGCACAACACCGCACCTCCGAGGGTTCGAGTCGGCGACCGCTGGCTCCCTGGCGGGAACGTGCTTTACCTTCCGCTTACCCGGCTGGGTCTAGGTTCGCGAAATGGGTGACTTCCGTCGACGGGGTTTCGCTGCTGCTGCCGTGGTGGGTGTCGGGGTGGCCGTGTTGGCCTTCCTAGGCGGCCCGGCGACAGCCAGGGCTGCCAAAGCGGCTGTCGGGACAGGTTGTTCTGGCGCCAGAGCACCGCACTGGCGGCATGTCGTGGTCGTGGTCATGGAAAACCACGGTTACAGCCAGGTGATCGGGCACTCACCCTACGTCGATTCCCTCGCCCGGGCATGCGGGCTGGCCACGAACTACCATGCCGTCAGCTACCCGTCATTACCGAACTATTTGGCCATGACGGGGGGATCCACGTTCGGGGTGCGTGACGACAAGCCTCCCGCGGCGCATCCGATCGGCGCCCCGTCGATCTTCGGTCAGGTCCAATCCCGCTCTTTGGAAGAAGGAATGCGCGGCAACTGCTCGTCGGTGAACGGCCACCTCTACGCCGTCAAACACAACCCGCAGGCTTACTACACCTCCCTCGGCAGCCAGTGCCGGCAGCGCGACGTTCCGCTGAGCCAAACCCCCAACCTGTCTGCCGCGTACACGTTCATCACGCCGAATCTGTGTCACGACACGCATAGCTGCCCGCTCAGCACCGGCGATGCCTTCCTTCGTGGCTTCGTCCCGCGGTTGCTCGCAACCGCCCAATACCGGGCCGGAGACACGGCGATCTTCCTGACCTGGGACAGCGACGACCGCCACGAGGGAAACCATGTCGCGACCCTCGTGGTCGCCCCCAGCGTCCGGGCGGGCACCCGCGACGGCACTGGCTACAACCACTACGGCCTGCTAGTCACCACCGAGCAGATGCTCGGCGTGCCCGCCTTGGGCAACGCTGCGGGCGCCACATCGATGCGCGCCGGGATGCACCTCTGAGTACGGAACTCGCTACGACTTCGTCATCGTCGCTTCTTGGTTTCCACACGGCTCGTTACGGAGAATGAGCGGGCGGGCGCCTTTGTCGCAGACACACAGGTCGGCGGGCATCCTTGGAAGGTGCCATTGCCATCAACAGCGGATTCGAGGACCCCGCCTGGCCGTCCTCGCCCTCGTGATAGCGGTTGTCGCTGTCTGCAACGCGGGTGCCGCCGCCGTGGACGGTTGGCGCCCTCACCAGCCGCCTGCGATCAGTGACGCCCGCGACCTCGGCGGTACAGGTACGCCCGGGCGGCAATGTGTGGCTGAGGTGTCGGCCCTCATCAAGCTGACACCCGACTCGTGGGGCTACGGGCTACGGCAGGGCGTCTCGGACTCGCTCCTGGTCGCGCGGTACGGGGCACGGTCTCGAGCAGTGCAAACTTTCCGCAGTGCGCAGAGCCGGCTGCTCCTACTGCTCCGAACGGAGGGCTATCGCAAGACCGGCTCAAAGCTCCGACGCGTTGCGCTGATGATCCAGCGCGGGTGCAATACACCATGACTGGGCAGCCGGATACGTCGTGCCAGAGAAGCGACATGGTCGAGGCGCTCGAGGTCTCGGTTGTGCTGCCGTGCCTCAACGAAGCTGAGACGGTCGGCAGTTGCGTCGAAAAGGCCCTACGGTCGCTTCGGGAGCTGGGAGTCCGAGGTGAGGTCGTGGTCGCAGACAACGGCAGCACCGATGGCTCACCGGAGATCGCCCAAGCCTATGGTGCACGGGTCATCGACGCCCCTGTTCGCGGCTATGGGGGAGCTCTGCTCGCTGGTATCACAGCAGCTCGTGGGGAAAAGGTCATCATGGCTGACGCCGACGACAGCTACGACTTGGCGGATTTGGGGCCGTTCATCCAGGCGCTGCGCGAGGGCCATGACATGGTCATGGGCAACCGCTTCGCGGGGGGCATCGCAGCCGGCGCCATGCCGGCACTTCACCGCTATCTGGGCAATCCGGTCCTCAGCTGGCTGGGGCGCGCACTTTTCGGTCTGAAGATCCGGGACTTCCACTGCGGCATTCGCGGCTTCCACCGGACCCTGGTCATGGCATTGGGCCTGTGCATGCCGGGTATGGAGTTTGCCAGCGAGTTGGTGGTCAGGGCCCAGTTCGCTGGCCATGACATCGTCGAGGTGTCCACCCGGCTCTTTCCGGACGGCCGGCGGACGGGACGGCGGCACTTGCGTACCTGGCGCGATGGCTGGCGGCACCTTCGGTTTTTGCTCGTCCTGGCACCGCGCAAGACGCTGATCATGCCTGGCTCGCTCTTGGGAGTAGCCGGCCTTGTTGCCACGGCGCTTCTGGCGACCGGCTCGCGTCAAATCGGAAGTGTGGTCTTTGACGTTAGCGCGCTGGTCTACGCGTGTCTCGCGCTGCTTGTCGGGGTCCAGTTGGTGCTGCTGGGTGGGGTGGCAAAGGTCTACGGAAGCGTGGAGCGGTTGGTCTCGCCCCGTCAGTGCGCCCGTTGGGTGCGCGTGCTGCGGTTGGAGGTCGGGGCGGTCGTGGGATTGGCCCTCGTGACTCTCGGTTTGGTCGGCACCTTGGCCGCGGTGTCCAATTGGAAGAGCGTCGGCTTCGGTGCGTTGGATGCCCGTCAGACCATCCGGCTGGTTGTTCCTTCGGCGACGGCCATAGCGCTCGGTGTGCTGGCCGCCTCCTTCGGATTGGTCGGCAGCCTGCTGACCCTGCGGGGGGTGACGCCTGGTGAGGCGATGGGGCTGGAGCGAACGAGGCTGACCGAAGATCAGCTTGATCTTCGCACTGCCGCCGCCACCGGCCAAGTGGGCAGTCGGTACGGGCACAGCGGCCGGTGACTCGCGATCGAGTCCAACGCGGGCGGACCGGGGGGCACACGACCGGTGCTGTCCGGTTTATGTCACCCCGGCTCGCCGTGCTTCGGCCGCACGTCGCCTTCCTCACCGTCCTCATGGCAGGATCGGTGTTACGCCTGCTCAGCACCCTTGCCTACCACCCTGCGTTGCGGTTCCCCGACAGCACCCGCTACCTCGATGCCGCCCGTTCAATGCTCCCTGACAACCTCCGTCCGCTGGGGTATTCGGTATTTCTGCGGCTGCTGTCGCCGACCGGAACTCTGGTGGCTGTGCCGATCGTGCAACACATGATCGGGCTGGCTCTGGTAGTGATGATTTACACCTTTTTGCTTCGGCGCGGTGCGCCCGGCTGGGTCGCGGTCCTTGCGTGCGCTCCGCTGGCGCTGGACGCATACGTCATCCAGATCGAGGAGTATGTCCTAGCTGAGTCGATGTTCCTGGCTCTGGTGTTGGTTGCGCTTGGTGCGCTGCTGTGGCGCGCGCAGCCCGGCTGCAGGGAGGTCGCGCTTGCCGGCGTGCTGATTGCCACGGCAGGGCTGACTCGGACCGCCGGACTTCCGCTAGTGGCCCCTGCGGCGTTGTACCTCATCGTCCGTCGGGTCGGTTGGCGGCGCGTGGCAGTGTTCGGCTTGGCTTTTGCGGTGCCGGTTGTCGGGTATCTGGTCGACTATCACGCCGCTCACGGGACGTACGCCGTCAGCGGCTACTCGGGAGGCTTCCTATACGGCCGGGTCGCGCCAGTCGCCGATTGTTCCCGGCTGCCGCAATTGACGGCCCAGGAGCGGGCCCTGTGCGAGCACACGCCGCCCGCAAGCCGGACGACAGGGTCGGAGTGGTACGACTGGAACCTCGCGTCACCGGCTGCCCCCTACCGCAACCCCCGAGGCGACCGGGTGCTCGCATCCTTCGCCCGAACGGTGATCCAGCACCAACCGCTTGACTACACCCGGCTCGTGGGCGGCGATATCTTGCATTATTTCTTGCCCGGCCGCTCAGTCAGCCCGCAGGACGCGTGCCAGGATTTCTGGCAGTACCGGAGCGACGTGCAGCCCCAACTGCAGCTGTGCTCTTCCGGAGCGGCCAAGGTGGGCTGGCTTGGGCCGATAACGCTTGGATTCAGCGGGCAGCCGGAGTCATCCGGCATCAATGTCGCTTTGGTACGGCTGCTTCGCGGCTATCAAGTCGTGGGTTACACCCCCGGCCCGTTACTGGCGTTGTGCCTGGGCATCCCGTTCGTGTACACGCTTCGCCGCCGAAGTCGGGACCATGACTCCGGTTCCAGCTGGGACGCGATTCTTGTGGCCGGATGTGGGCTCACCCTCATTGCAGTGCCGTCCGCGACGGCGGTCTTCGACTACCGCTACGGCCTGCAGTTGGTGGCGTTACTGCCGATCGCCGCCGTTTTAGCGATTAGTGGCAAGCTGTTCCCAGCACACGGGGGCCGTCCCACGGGCGAGCCCACAGCGCCCGGTACAGCACCGGAAGTAGCTGTTGCTGGCCGGTCGGCGACAACAGTGTGAACGATGCCGCGGCCGGGGCATCGACGACGGTGAGGTCGCCGTACCCCCGGCGTAGGCAGACCCGACCGTGCACCTGCCAGTAAGGATCAAAATGAATGCGGAGCAAGTATCTTCCGCGCTTTGACACCGTGGCCGTGACAGCGGCGTGCGTCAGCGCCTGCACCCGAGCCGGACTCGGGCCGGTCAACAGCGGGGTAGCGACGGCCAGCTCGAAGAAATGCCAGCCGCCCGAGGATGGCAGTTCAGTCAGACCTGAGCGGCCCGAATTCAGCAGTGCTTGTTCCCAGCGGCCCTCCACCACCCCAGGGGGAAGCAGCACGTAGCGGACGCCGTTGTCGCGCAGCCATGCCGCGTAACGGCCAGCCGTCAGGTCCCGATAGAGGTCAGGGTTGCGGTCAAGGTCGGGTTGGCGATACCAGCCCCGGGCCAGCGGAAAGTTGACGCCTACGTACCGCGCCTCCCAATGGCCAAGGGTCGGTACGACCTCCACTCGCTGGTCAGGAGTCCACGACGAGTCCAGAAATGACAGCGCCGGTGCCCAGTAGCGGCGGCTGGCATCGGGGCTGGACAGTGCCGGCGGTAGCGCCGGAACATACGGCCACACGGTCCAGGCCAGGACGAGCACCAGCACAAAGCCGGTGAGAACCCGACGCCACGAGGTCACCGGCCACGCCACAGCCAACAGCACCACGGGGAAGAGCATCAGCCGGGGGCGGGTGGCGATGTACCCCACGGGATTGACGAACATGAAGGCGACAAGACAGAACCCGCACCACAGCACCAGGACAACAGGCAATAGCGGAGGGCGTCCTGGCCGCCGGCAGATAACCGCGCATAGCAGCAGCACGCCGAGCGCCGGCAACAGCGTGGTCGCCGGGAACCACATCCAACCGTGCACCGGAAAAAGGATCTGCGTGGCGCCGGCGAGCGCTGCTGCGGCCACCATGCCGGCGACGAAGGGCGCATTGCGGCGAAGCTCTGGCGCCTTGCCTGTCATCGCCAACCCGGTGACCAGTAGACCGAGAAAGACAAACGCGAGTGGGCTGAACGCCACAGTCAACAGAGAAGAGCAGGCCGCCGCCCACGGCCGGCGCCGCCAAAGGCACCACACAGTCGTCACCAAAGCAGCTGCGCCCAGCGAATACGGGTATTCCCCCGTGATCAGCGGCCCGCAGCTGAGCACCGCAAAGGTGCGAGCCGCCCACCGCCCGGCCGCCTGCGACACAGCGTCGAGGCCGGCGCCCAGCGACGCGAACAGAGCCGAGGAGGCAATTGCGCCCCCACATACCAGCGGTACGTTACCGATTACAGCCGCGAGAGAGGGATACAGCAGGGAGTACGACGGGAGTTGCAGGCCCGCGTACCAGTAGTTGTCCCAGAAAACGATTCCGTGAGCCGCCAGCATGCTGCGGTAGAGCTGCGCCGGCTCGTCCCCACCGTGCACACCCAGCAGCACCAGCACCAGACAGGAACCCGCGGACAGGGCAGCCGCCACGAGCGGTTCGGGCAAGCGACTCCGACTCGCCGGTCGCGCCGGCTCCGCAAACGCGAGGGGGGCGGCGGTCATCGGTCTGTGTGGCCCCGACGCTCGATCGCTGCGACCACAGCCAGTACCGCGGCGAGGACCGCCCAGCCGGCGATGACGTCGGTGACGTAGTGCTCGGCGAAATACACCAGGGTGGCGCCCATGAGAAGCGGATAAGCCACCACCAGCGGGCGCCAGTGCCGGCGTACCCGAGGAAAGAGAAAGACCGCGACGAGGCCGGCGAAAGCGGCATGCAGGGAGGGCATAGCTGCGACCGGGTTTCCCGGGGCCTGCAGCGCCTCGAGCAGCGGTGGTGCGGTGTGAAGGCCGAGCAGTTGCCACCCGCGGTCGGTGATGCGGGGCACCGCCGGGAGATAGCCATGTGCCGCGGCCCACCACGGGGGCGCGGCCGGGTAGAGCGCGTAGCCGCTGAGGCCGGCGAGACAGAGCCCGACGTACCGACGGATGAAGGCGACCCATTGCATGCGATCGCGGAGCCAGAGCACTACAGCCAGAAAAGGGGCGGTGATGAAGTGAGAGAAATAGATGAAGGAGCCAGCGACGTCGTACCACCGCACATGACCCTGGGAGTAGAGGTGTTCTTGTAGCCAGACGGTCGGCACGTGGCTGCCGAACAGGGTCCGGTCGGCGTTGAGGGGACCGGTGACGTGCAATGGCATGCCCGCGCGGTCGGCGTAGCCCGCGGAGTACTGGTAGACCAGCAGGAAGCCCAGTAGCGGCAGCCAGTCGCGCAGGAATCGCAGGTGAGTCTGCGCCGGCTGACCAACGTTCCAGCAGAGTTCGACGGCTAGCAGCCAGCCCATCAGCTGGGTGTGATCGGTGGGCACGCCGCGCAACCAACAGAAGGTGCCGAACGCGAGGGCCAGAGCAGCGATCAACGGTGGGCGGCCCCGTGCCCGGCCTGGCAAAGCGGCCGGGCAGCTGACCAGGTCAGTCCTCCTCGGCGCGCCGATGTCCGGCGTCGGACTAACGGCGGGCCACCGCGAAGAGTGACTGGCCGAACGGCGGCGGGCGCCGCGACTCGACCTTCCGGACGATCGGGATGACTCCGCGGTCCCACAACCGTAGCGCCGGGCCGTCGCTCGGTGTCATTCCTAGCACTCGCATGCCGGCGAACCACGCCAGCAACCCCGGGGCGTTCACGTAGTGCAGGCGCTCGGTACGTAGGCCGGCAGCGGCCAGCGCGGCCAGCAGGGAGTCGAGCCGGTAACGGCGCTGGTGACCCACCGCGCGATCGAAACGGCTCATAGCGAAAGGGAAAGCCGGGACAAAGAGCACCACCGCACCGCCCGGCCGAAGCAGCCTGCCAAATCCCCGCAGCGCCGCCACCTCGTCGGGGATGTGCTCAAGGACGTTGAAGGCCGCTACTGCGCTGTGGTCGGCTGTCTCCTCCGACGGTGCGGCCAACTCGCGAACCGTGACGGCATCATTGTTTGCAAAACGGGCGTACAACGCAGCCAGATGCCGGCCGTCGGCGTCAGTCGCGGTGACCCTGCGTCCGCCGGTGGCCCATCTCTCGGCGTAATCACCGCGCCCCGACCCGATCTCCACTGGGTCATCCCCCAGGTACGGCTCCGCCAGTGAAGTGAGCCAAGCGTGGTACCGCACCGCTGACGAGACGTCTTCGAGGGTTTGAGACTGCAAAACGGTGTCGCCGAGCACATGCTCCGTCAACGGGCCTCCCGATTCGTGGTTGTTGTCATGATTCACCACTCCCGTGCATCTGCTGCCTGCGCCATGCCCGGCGCCTGCCCGGGGAGCGCGAGCGCACACCTGCCTGCCGTTCTCATTCTGCATCGGGTCGCAGGTGGGGCTGGTCGCCACGGAGGACAGCCGCTACTGCGCTTACCGCGCAGCGTCGTAGGCGTGCTCCGTGGCGTTAGCGGCTCTGCAGCAGCGGAGCTGCGCCTTCAGTGGCAAGCCCCGTGTCCGGAACCGGTGAAGGTAGAACCCGCGATGGGGGCAAAGCGGCAGTCGTAGCTGCCCTTGCGTAATGTCAGGATGAGAACACCGCACGTTCTGACCGGACCTGACTATTCGCCCGCGGCGTGTGGAAACCTCGCAGGTTCTTTCCACCGGTCCCCACAACGAACTCCCTGATACCAAGCTGCCCATCTGGTATGGCCGATGGACTCTGCGCCGCAAAACGCTCATAGCCGTGATCATGTCCGTTGAGAACAATTTCGGCTCCAGCGCGACAGCGGTGGTCCCAGAACTGACCGTAGACCGGGTTGTTGCCATGCCCCCCCTGAACTGATGTGGCTGATGCGAAAAGGCCAAGCTACAGCGGTTGGAGTCAGCCGCAAGGTCGGCGACGAGCCAACGCTCTTGGGGCCCCCTGCTGCAGCCACTGGAGAAGCTGCACCCGCTGTTCAGCGCGACGATGTGCCAGCCTCCCAGATCGAAGCTAATAATAGGGTTCCATCGGGTTCCCGGCCGCCTTACCAAAGTGGGCGTAGTAGCCGTCGGCGTTGGCTGACTAGTTATTAGTGGTTTCCGGGAGCGGGGTGCGTAATGGCCAGTAACCTTCCCACGTCGGCGCGTAGACCGTTTGGAAATTCTTTAGGCGGCCTTCGACGTACTGCTCGTAGCTCAACGTCAGCACCGCTGTCGCTTCGCCGCCACCAGCACGTCCGATGTCGCGGCCTGTTGACACGCCGAGGTTGTTGGCGCGTTGTTGTTCCAATCACACTACAAACGACGCGAGGACCAGTGATCACGAACTACGGCTGTCGTACTAGAGTTCATCGGATCAGCTTTCCTCCGCCGAACCGGGGCTGTCTGGGGTGCCATGTGCCGGTCGGCGATGTTGTGACCGCCGAGAACGCCGACCAGACCAGCCACGGCCACGTCGAAGTCACGTGCGGCGGCCAGTAGTTGCTGAGTCTGTGTCATATTGTCTCGGCCGCTCGTCGCTGCTGACGCCATCAGCGGCGCGTCGTCTAGGAGTGGGCCGTAACGGTGCAGGCCCAGGCTACGGACCGACCGCTTCAGCGCCGGGGCAACCGAGAGGACGCGACACGAATCGCTGGTCCCATCTAGGACCACGGTCCGGTCCAGCACCGTCAGCAGAGACGAGGATGCTCGGGTCGTCCTCGCCACTCTGTGGATATTCTCGGCACGGAGCTACCCCGGTGACATGGCCGTATGCGCAGGACACAAACAGCAGTTCAGGGCCGCCACGGCTGTGCCACAAGATCGTCGATCGCCGCGGCCCATTCGACGGCGATGGCGTGTGGCGTGTTGGTGATCATCGGTGTCCTCCCGATCTACTTGGCCCGAACAGATGGCTGCCCGTTTGATGTCCGGCCGCCGTGAAGCCCGTGAAGACAACGCTGCCAAGCGTGGTGTGGACATTCAGGTCGGCGCTTCCGGCTGACGGACCGGTCCCGCGTGACTGCAACCCCGACAGCACCTTCCGCCCCTGATGCTGACGGCCCAAGACGCGGTGGCTGACCGAGTGCGGGGTTTGGATGCTGGGGCAGATGACTACGTGACGAACCTTCTAGTTTCACGGAGCTTCGGCTCGGGTGAGGCGCTGATGTGACGGCGAACACGAGGGCGATAACATCGAACAGTAGCCAACCGAGCCCCAGCTGCGGCTCCGGCGACGTCCTCCGCGCCGCCGGGCCCGCCCTCGCTAAGCCGCCGGCGGGCGGCCGGCTATCCCAATCGGTTTCATCTACTCAGGACCCGGCCTTGGCTATCCCACGGTGATTGTGAGGTCGCCGGTACTGGCCGAGAAGTGCGTGTCTCCGGAGTAGGCGACGTGGGCAGTGTGTGTGCCCCTGGCGAGTGAGACGGTGGTGTGGGCACGGCCTTGGGTGTTCAACGCAACGGTTTGCGGTGCGAGATTGTCGACGGTGATCGTTACGGTCCCCGTCGGGACCCTGCCGGTTCCCCGGGCGATCGGCTTCACGGCAGCCACGATGTTGTAGATGTGGGGCCGGACTCCCTTGGTGTCGGTGACCACGATCTTGCTAGCGGCCTTCATCACCTGCAATGAGGCGACCGGAGACTGGCTGGCTGCGTAGGTGGCGTTTCCGGCGTACCGGGCGGTGAGTGAGTGCTGGCCGGCGGAAAAGGCTCGGTGCATTTTTGCGACCTCGGTGCCGTGCGAATCGGGTGAGAGCAGTGCGGTGCCGAGTGCCGTCTTGCCGTCGAGAAAGGTCACCGTTCCAGACGGCGCAACACCGCGGGTCGCCGGTTTGACGACAGTGCGGAGGTAGACCTGTTGACCGGCCGGGGTCGGGGTCGTGGCTGAGCTCACCGTGAGGACGGTCCGGGTGGCAACCGTGGCGCCGGCCTGAGCGCCTGGGGCAGCCAGGGTCGTCGCGGCCGCGACGAGGACGCCTATCAGCCCGATGCGGCTCGTCAACCTCGGGGCAAATGTTGCGGTCATTTATGTCCTTCTCTGATCGACCGGACGCCCCAAACTGGCCCTCGCTGTGTGAGATTGGGGTGAAGTGACGGATGCCTAGTGTCCCTCGCCGTTAGTTCGTTTGAGAAGTCGTCCCAGTGATTCGAGGATCTTGTCGGCGGTCTTGGTCCAGATGAATGGTTTCGGGTTCTCATTCCACGCGGTGATCCAGTTCCGAATGTCTTTCTCCAGGGCTTGTACGGATCGGTGGTCGCTGCGTTGCAGCAGATCCGCGGTGATGTAGGCGAAGAATCGCTCCACCTGATTGATCCAGCTGGAGTAGGTCGGGGTGAAGTGGACGTGGAAGCGGGGATGCTTGGCAAGCCAGGCTCGCACCGCCGATGTTTTGTGGGTGCCGTAGTTGTCGCAGATCAGGTGGATGTCGAGGTCCGCCGGGACGTCGGCGTCGATCTTGGCCAGGAACTTCTTGAACTCGATCGAGCGGTGCCGCCGGTGCAGGCTGGAGATCACTGAACCGTCCGCGGCGCCCAACGCCGCGAACAGGCTCGTCGTGCCGTGACGCACGTAGTCATGAGTGCGTTTCTCCGGCATCCCGGGCATCATCGGCAGCGCCGGCTGCGACCGCGCTAACGCCTGCACCTGGCTTTTCTCATCGACGCAATACACCACTGCCGCCTCCGGCGGATCGATGTAGAGCCCGACGACGTCATACACCTTCTGTACGAACAACGGATCAGTGGAGAGCTTGAACCCATCAGCGCGGTGCGGCTTCAGCTCGAACGCTTTCCAGATCCGCCCGATCGTCGAGGAGGACAAGCCACTGCGCTGCGCCATCTTGGCCCGCGACCAGTGCGTCGCGTTCGCCGGCGTCGACTCCAACGTCGAGACCACCACGTCCTCGACCTGCTCAGCGGTGACGCTCGTCGGGCGACCCGGCCGCGGGTCATCGACCAGACCGTCCAAGCGGGACTCGACGAACCTCGACCGCCACTTGCCCACCGTCACCGCGGTGACCTGCTCGCGGGCCGCGACATCCTTATTCGACAAGCCTTCCGCGCATCCCAACACGATCCGAGACCGCAACGCCAATGCCTGCGACGACGTCCGCCGCCGCGACCACCTCCGCAGCTGCTCCCGCTCCTCCCCGGTCAGCTCCAGCTCCGCTTTCGGCCTACCAGTTCTTGGGCATAACCAAATCATACGACTTCTCAAGCGAACTTAAGGCGAACGACACTAGGGGCGCGCCGGCAGGTCGGTGTCGGTTGGCTCAGGCAGCCAACCCACCCAGAACGCCACGACGGGTCAATGCAACCGCTCAACGCTCAACCGGCCGCGTGTGGTCCCCGTAAAGCCGGACCGACCTCATCTGCTCAGCTTCGGCTCGGCGGCTGGCGTACCACCGGCTGCTGCGGCTCGACCCCGGCAGGGTTTGTGGTTTACCCGGCCTGCTTGTAACCATGGTCGAGTGACGCCCTATGAACCGCAGCACGACCAGTCTTTGGTCGCCGCCCCACTGCGGTCGGGGATCAAGGTCCCAGAGATAACCGTCGCGTTCTGGATCACAAAGGCGTTGACCACCGGCATGGGTGAGTCGTCCTCGGACTACCTGGTGCACCGGATGCCGCCGGTGCTGGCGGTGGCGCTCGGCGCCATCGCCCTGGCCGGCGCGCTCGCCGTGCAATTCCCCGCCCGCCGGTACGTGCCCTGGATCTACTGGTTGGCCGTGGCCATGGTCGGCGTTTTCGGCACCATGGCCGCTGACGTCCTGCACGTCGCGTTCCATGTGCCATATCTTGTGTCCAGCACCGTCTTTGCCGTTGTGTTGGCCGTCGTCTTCGGCTCCTGGTTTGTCACCGAAAGGACCCTGTCGATCCATAGCATCAATACGCGCCGCCGCGAGGCCTTCTACTGGGCCGCGGTGATGACCACCTTCGCCCTGGGCACCGCTGTCGGCGACATGACCGCCATCACCCTGCACCTGGGCTACTTCTCCTCAGGTGTCATGTTCGCCGTCATGATCACCATCCCGGCGATTGCCCACTGGCGGCTGCATCTCAATGCGATCTTTGCCTTCTGGTTTGCCTATGTTGTGACGCGACCACTCGGTGCTTCGTTCGCAGATTGGATGGGCGTATCGCACGCCAGGGGCGGCCTCGCTCTGGGCCCGGGTCCGGTCAGCCTGGCCTTGGCAACCCTGATCGTCGCTTTCGTCGCGTATGCCACGGTCAACCCCAAATCGCCCGGCGCCCGGTGAGCCCCGTCACATGAACCGGCGCCAACAGCTCCCCGTGGCAGTCGTGGTGGCTCTGTGCCTGGCTGGCTGCACCCGTCCTCCGGTGACGCACCAAGCCGCACGTCCCGGCGCGCAAGCCGCGCCAAGTAGGCAGACCCAATCGCCGTCCATGTCACCATCGATGTCACCATCGCCATCCTCATCACCGAACCTCAACGCCGCCGGTGTCCCGTCGGCGTCGTCGACGGCCGCTGCTTCGGCGGGATACCGGTACGCGTTCCCGGTCGGCGGCTGCCCAGTCCGCTATGCCCACGTCCACCACGACTATCCGGCAACGGATATCTTCGCGGCCCGGGGCTGTGCATTCGTTGCTGTAGTCGATGGTCACGTCGACGAGGCAACGGCGGCCGACGCGTGGTCGCCTTCAGCCAATTCTGGTGCCTCTCGCGGCGGGCTGTCGGTCTCCATCATCGGTATTGACAGGGTTCGCTACTACGGCAGCCACCTGTCGTCCGTCGCTGTCGGCATCGGGTCCGGCGCCACGGTCCACGCCGGGCAGCTTCTCGGCCGTGTCGGGGACAGCGGGGATGCCCGGGGGGTCGGCACGCACGTGCACTTCGGCATCTCATGGCCTTCACCGCCCGGCGTGTGGTGGGTGCGTCGAGGCGAGCTGTACCCATGGCCGTACCTGGATTCATGGCTGTCACGCGGCAGTCTCTCTCCCGCGCCAGCGATCCGCGCCCTCGAAGCACAGCGCGGGACGGTACCGAAATGCCGCATAGACTGCTGAGCATCGAGCACCGCCGACCCGCCGACCCGCCGGGCCATCTCGTCCCCGCTGAGCCACCGGTTGTCAGACAACCAGTGAACCGGCCGGTAGCTGCGCGCCCGTCGCCACCGCCCTCAGGCGGACGCCTTCGCCCCGACCGCCTGGCGCTCGAAGCCAGCGACGACGTCTCCCAGCGCCAGGCCCTTCGTCTCGGGCAGCTACCGGGCGATAAACAAGACCGCCGATGCGGTGAGAGCAGCGAAGAGCACCATCACCCACGCCAGTCCGAACGACTTGTTCAACGTCGGGAAGAACTCGATGATGACGAAGTTGGCCAACCCAGTCGACGCTTGCTCCGACCGCCGCCGCCCGACCCCGAACAGCTGTGGGGAAGACCTCGCCCTGGATGAGCCAGCCCGTTCCACCGACCCCGATAGCGAACAAGTTGATGAAGAAAGAGAAACTCACCATCACCCGGCCGCGCTGGCACGCCAGGTCGGCAGCGGCCTACTCCGCGAGGCGATCGCGCTGCGCGGCCGGATGAGCCTGGCCAACTACGACCGGCTGTTCCCCTCCCAAGACGTCCTGCAGTCTGGCGGGCTGGGGAACCTGATCGCTGCACCGTTGCAAGGACGATCCCGGCGCCGCGGCACGACGGTCTTTCTGGATCTGGGAACCCTGGAGCCTCATGAAGACCAATGGGCCTACCTCTGCGGCGTCGGACGGCTATCCCTGGGTGAGCTGAACCGACTGGTCCAGCGACTCGGGCAGGTCACCGTCGGCGCGGGGGTGGACCGGCTGCGGGCGGCGACCTCGACCCAGATCACCGTGGCCGCACCTCCCGTCGTTCATGCCCGGCTCGGTTCGGCGATCACCGTTGACGGGGCGGACCTGCCGCCGGCGCTGTTGGCCACCCTCAAGCATGCGGCGTCGATGCCCAACCCGGTCTTCTACCAACGGCAGCGACGCCGCGCTTCGACCTGGGACACCCCGCGGTTCCTGCGCAGCTACGACGAAACCGTCAACGGCGATGTCGTCCCGCGCGGTCTGCAGGACCGGCTGGGCGAGCTTGTCACCCAGGCGGGGAGCCGGCTCGAACTGGCCGACGAACGCGCCGCCGGCCGGCCACACCAGCTCGCCTTCCGGGGGAACCTCGATCCCGACCAGCAGGCGGCACACGACGCGCTCGCCGGTCACGACCTCGGTGTCCTAGTCGCTCCGCCCGGCGCTGGCAAGACCGTCATCGCCTGCGCCCTCATCGCAGCTCGCGGGGTTTCCACACTCGTCCTCGTCGACCGCAAAGCCCTCGCCGACCAGTGGCGGGCCCAGATCAAAGAGCTGCTCGGTGTCAACGCCGGGCAACGCGGAGCACTGCCTCATCCTCACCCAATGGACCGGACACCTCGAGCGGCTCACCGCCATGCTGCGCGAACGCTGCCGGGATCCCGTCGTGCTGCAAGGTGGGATCGGGGCCAAAGCCCGCGCCGCCGCCCTCCGCCGACTCGATCAGCAGGCGACTGAATCGCCGCTGCTCGTGGTGGCCACCGGCCCCTACATCGGCGAAGGCTTCGACTGCCCCACGCTCGACACGCGGTTCCTCACCGCACCCATCGCATACAAAGGCCGCCACGTCCAATACGTCGGACGGATACTGCGGCCCCACCCCGGCAAGACCACCGCAGAAGTCCACGACTACCACGACGCCGCGACCGGTGTACTCGCCTCCTCACTGGCCAAACGCACACCCGGCTACACCAGCCTCGGCTTCCCCGACCCGCGGAACCCCAACCGGTAGCCCACTTACGACAGCACCGCCCCGACCGACCCCCGGGAACCCGGCACAGACCGGCTGCACCTCTGTGTGATCGCCGTATCAGACCGCCTGAGCTCGTCAGGCTCCCCGCGACCTTCAGCTAGCTTGCGAGCCCGCGGCGCGGAGCTCGTTGGCGAGGTGGGGCGCTACGAAGACTGGAATTCGCCTTGACACGGCCACGCAATCACCGCTGCCCCGCACCCCCACCACCCAACCCAAGATCATCCGACCCGGCTCGAAGGGTCTACTGAAAGACCGGGGCTAGGCGACGGCTAGCCCCCTCCCCTATGGCAGTGCCGCGACCAGCTCGCGCAGTGGTTTCCGCTGGCCGGTGTAGAACGGGATCTCCACGCGGGTGTGCCGCCGGGCCTGGGCCTCGCGCAGGTGCCGCATCAGGTCCACGATCCGGTGCAGCTCGTCGGCCTCGAAGGCCAGCAGCCACTCGTAGTCGCCGAGGCTGAACGCCGAAACGGTGTTGGCCCGGACATCGGGGTAGTCGCGCGCCAGGTGCCCGTGCTCGGCCAGCATGGTGCGGCGCTCGGCGTCCGGCAGTAGATACCAGTCCAGCGTCCGGACGAAGGGGTAGACGCTGACGTATCGACGTGGCTCCTCCCCGGCGAGGAAGGCCGGGACGTGGCTCTGGTTGAACTCGGCCGGCCGGTGCAGTGCCATCGCCGACCAGACCGGCTCACACGCCCGGCCCAGGGCCGTCCGGCGCAGCCGGCCGTAGACCTCCTGCAGGTCGTCGGAGGTCGGTGCCACCCACCACATCATGAAGTCGGCGTCGGCCCGGAACCCCGCCACGTCGTACGTCCCCCGGGTCACGACCCCTTTGTCGGCCGACTGCTCGAGGAGCGAGTCGACCTCGTCGCTCAGCGCGTCGCGGGAGCCCTCTGTCAGCGCCCCGCGCACCCGGAACACCGACCACATGGTGTAGCGGATCAGCTTGTTGAGCTCGCGGGCCTGCTTGCCATCAGTCATGCCGCGATTGTCTCAGGTCGAGCTCGGTCAGGTACGCGGCGATCCGGTCGGCGGCGGCGTAGCCGGACCGGATGCAGGCCGGCACCCCGACTCCGCCGTACGCCGCGCCGGCCACCGCAAGTCCGGGCACCGCGCTGACGGCGGCGTCGAT
>JAABUW010004858.1_pt1 | contig 17979 bp, 34 predicted proteins | sample 5560081 | NCBI WGS metagenome assembly JAABUW01 (sample SAMN10711882, study PRJNA513363) | rock metagenome | isolation source: Antarctica rocks | place: Antarctica: Victoria Land, Knobhead sud | reverse complement strand
CCCCCCCCCGCGCATCACTTGCAGGCCTCACAGGTTCTGCCAGACTGTGTGTGTGTACAACAGTCCATAGGCCAGCTCAAATGGATGGTGACCTAGCGTTAAAGGATCAAGGAATATTCAGCTTCTGCTTGTGTTTCAGCGGCGGAATATAAATTTGGTTGGCATCGATACCACACTGCAGGGCTCGTTCAGTGCCTCAGCGGGACTATCTCCGATGCCACAGTGAAGTCGTGCTGGAAGATTACTCGCCCGGTCCTCTTCCATGGCCGTGTGAGCATGATCCCCAGCACACAAACACGAATTCGCATTCACTCGCTTACCAACAAGGGGGAGCACCAGGCTATAGTTGATGCTGACCTGGTGACAGCTGCAGATCTGCAGACGGTTTCCTCACATCCCACGGAGGAGGGGGGAGGGGCGCTCGTGCCAGCTGAGAGGACGTCAGTCTGGAAATTATCGCACCAAAGCACTGTGCGACCACAACGACCACTTCCATCAGAAACCCACTGACATTCAAGCGGTGTATCAAATTCCAGGCCGAGCGGGAGGAGGCGCGCAAGGCAGAAAAGGCGCGCAAAAAGGAGGAGGCGCGCCTGGCTGCTGAGGCAGAGGCCAAGGCTGCCGCCGAGGAGGAGGCCAAGGCGGCGGCTGAGGCCGAGGCCGAGGCCAAGGCGGCCGCCGAGGCGGAGGCTGAGGCCAAGCGCAAGGTGAGACGGTTGCCCCTCCTGAGAGACGGCAGCATCGCTCGCCGGTCGTGAGACGGTTCAGTCAGCCTTCGTCGAGTCATGAAAGGTGTTGGTCTAAGTTTGCTGGTCGAATTGCGTATCTGAAAGCACTCGACAAGGACGTCCTCTGGAGCCCCTTGCTATTGATCTGGATGCAATTCCAATCTGGAACGCGACGCAACTTTGCCCCACAATACAATGGTTCACATTGAACAGCGATCAATCATCGTCAATCGGTCATGCTCATGGTGGTCTCCCTCTTGTATCATTTGGAGGCCGCCAAGCCGGCGGCGGAGGCCGATGACAAGCCAAGCCTGACGGATTTTCACTCTGACCAAGGTCAAGATTCGGTTCGCCACCTTTCCGCGTCCAACTGCCATCAGGAGGACGCAAAGCTGGCAGCGGAGGCGGCGCACAAGCTTGAGCCTGGATGCTCATGGACGAGCTTCTGATGACTAACTAAACAAACTCACTCGACAGGAGGACGCAAAGCTGGCGGCGGAGGCGGCGGACAAGCTGAGCCTGGAGGACTTCAATGCGGACCCGGCGGTGCTGGCGGTGCGGGAGCTGGCCTCCGTGCCCGATGGCTACAACCCAAAGAAGGTCACCACCAAGCTCAAGCAGCTGGACTTCGAGGGCGGCGTCGCCGGCCGCGCCCGCCTGCTGTACCTGGTAAGTGATTGGACCGACTTTTCAAATCTGGTCTTGTTTGCACATATGACTTGTGTTGTGAATTGAGGGCGGCACCGCCGGCCGCGCCCGCCTGCTGTACCTGGTGTGGACTCGCTGCCGAAGCGATCCTGCTGTTTGGTAGTAACACATTATAGACTCTGTTGCTCAAACCTTGACTCGACTCCTGCATCAATCACTACACATCTGCCCTTCAAACAATTGTTCGCCCAACATGATGACACTGCGCATGCTGCGCCTGGCTCACCTCGATCCTGGTTGCCGCTGCAGGCGCTGTTCGGCAACCTGGGGTCGCACAAGCTGGGGCCCGCCATCGAGGCGCGCGCCGAGGTGCTGCAAGCCGAGGCCGGTGGCGACTCCACCAAGCAGGTGCGCTATCTGTTACCACGAAGCCTAGCCGCGGGGTCATCTGCGGCTCCCCGTGGCCTGCTGCGTTACTTGCCTGTGACACACAAGGACGTCGAGCCAGCAACCAGATGCCTGATATGCCTCGTCAGGCTGTTCTATTATGCCACAGGCAGGCCGTCTGGTGGCGCTGGAGTATCTGATGGGACGCAACTAACCTGCCATGCTCATCAAATACCGTTTAAACCAATGTCTTTTGTCTTATCGTAGGTGGGGCAGCTGGTGGCGCTGGAGTACCTGGTGGGCGTGGCGCTGCCGGAAAAGCTCAAGCAGACCGCCGTCGCGCTCAAGGCCCTCTACGACGAGGACATCGTGGAGGAGGTGCGGTTACAGAGATCTCTGTGCTTCCGCTGCGCAAGAATGCGCTGCCTGGGCCGCCTGCACAGAACCACCTGGGTCCATGGCATGGCGGTGCTGTGGTGGGGGCGGCACTGAAACCTGGGACTCTGCTGCAGGGAATGTGTCACCTGCTTTCATCTGCAACATGTCAGCAATATGGACATGTCAGTTGTAGCGCTGGTGATCCAGCTAATCTCTTCGCACTGCTGTGTGCAGGACGTCATCCTGGCGTGGCACGACAAGGTGGCGGCCGCCAAGGTGCTGGGCGTGCCGCCCGAGGCGGCGCAGGCGGTCCGCGACGCCGCCGCGCCCTTCGTCGACTGGCTCAAGGAGGCCTCCGAGTCGGAGGACGAATCCGACGACGAGTGAAGCTTTAGATGAACGACTTCGGGGTGCCTGATCGTGCTTAGCCGTGCTCAGCCAGATTGTATCTTGGGCAGCGCTGCCCTTTGATGCCACCGCGGTCAGGCGCGCATACTGCTGCCACCAGCGGTCTAGCTTTCCTGATACCGACTCGATGCGAGGCCTTCCCAGCATCCTGATTTTGGATGAGCGATAGGCACCTCTAGCTAGCAGCGTGTGCAGTGAGGAGAGGGGGCAGTGTAGGTGAAATTGCGGTCGCTCAGCGGCGCGCAGCACAATATACGTTTGTAACCAGCGTTCGTGGCCACATCACAGTGTCTGGCATCCGTGAATGATCACAGTCCATACCCTTATTTCGACGTGCTGCAGACTGCCCTTCCGTTTCGGCCCGTCCTGGAATCCGAGTTTCGAGCTGCGTCGGCGGCCAACGGCGATCTCTTGGTCTCGGACAGCGCTATTTCGAGGTGCAATGGTCGCAAGTGCTGTCATTTCCACTGACTTCGCCAGCATCCTACACTCTGCACCACAGACTGTGACATGCGCTGCAGTTTGGTCGCGTCGCGTGTCCACCGGCTGCAGATTGTCCGCCACATTGGACAGAGCATCAGCAGGACGTGCCCCTTCAATCAACTGCCGTACACCGTCAGCAACATACAGACGAGGCGTTCGTTTGTTTACAGTGCTGCCTGTGTGACCGCTTCTCGGCACTCAGCCCCGGCCATCGCACCTGAGCATCCCGCGCCGCAACGCCGCAGCGTTCAAATAGCGCCAGCGCGATTTACCAGACGCCTCCGCGGGGTGCTGGCAACAAACTGCACGCAGAACATCGCCTGGCATCAGCAGCGAGCAGTAAGTTCAGCTGGCGACGTTGGTGTCAGTGCAGCGCGGCCGCTGCCGCCAGGCGCCGTACACATCTACTGGCTGGACCCCACCCAGGTCGGTCTGAACAACCGTTCAAACACATACACAGATCGTTTCATCATCTAGTGCGGATGCCACCTGGAACGCTGTTGCGCTCGTGCGACGCATGAGTGAAACGTGAGATGCCCCGGAATGATGACGCGGCATAGACAACGATGGACTTTCAAGCTTCGTGTCGCCCTTCCAGGTGCCGGAGGACCTGATCGCCGGTCCCTACCGGGATCTGCTGTCGCCGGACGAGGCGGCGTATGTGGCAGCGGCGGGGGAGCCGCAGCTGCAGCGCGACCGGCTGCTGGCGAGGGCGCTCGTTCGCGTCACGCTGGCACACTACTGCGGCGGTGCTGTCGGGTGGGACGCCTGGCCACCTTTGCATAAGCTCAGCATCGACAAGCTCAGTTGCTTCCACTGAAGTCGTGCAACAAATGGACGATATTAATGAACACAACTCGTTCACATCATGCATGGCAGCAAGACTGCCCGAGAATGCATCCACCTAGGAAATGTGGTCAGCTGGACACGAAAACGCACGCGCCACGACTGGTTCATTGACTCATAATCGGTCATCTAATATTGCAGCGCGGGCGACCTGGAGTTCAGCCGCGGGCCGCGCGGCAAGCCGGCGGTGGCGGGTCCGTGGGAGGCGCTCGCCGGCAGCCAGCTGCACTTCAACCTCAGCCACACGCGCGGCCTGCTGGGTGGGCGCCCCCTGCCCGGCAGCCTGTATAAGCTGGTGCTGTTTACATGTTTGTGAGGTGTGTGTTCAGAAAACTACTTGCAAGCGATGCGAGTCACCGCTTTCGGGGGCAACCTCAGCCACACGCGCGGCCTGCTGGGTGCGCGGCTTGCTACTTGTGTCTGTTGCCCGGAACCCGGCATCCCACTGCTGCGGTGGTGCTTTGTCAGTCCCCTCGAACGCCGTCAGGCCTGCCAATGAAACCCTTCCACAGACTAGCTCACAGGTTCTTCTTCGATCACTCCGCACATCACGGTAACGAAACCGGATTCGGACTTCGCTGCAGGCTGCGCGGTCAGCCGAGGCGCCGCGGTGGGGCTGGACATCGAGAGCGACGCCCGCCTCACGCGCAAGGACCCGCTGGCGCTGGCGCGCCGCTACTTTTCACCCGCGGAGCTCGCCGACCTTGAGGGTGAGCTGCCTCAGGTTTCCTTCAGTGACCTTTACTTGCCTTCAAACAAGTACGGCCTCAGCAGAACCATTCGGCAAGGCACTGGCATTGTGCCCTTAGCGCCACGGGTGCCGAAACAGACGCACGGGCCTGCTCACGCTCGGTCAGGGGTGTGCCAAGCACTGCAACGTTGAGCGTTCGATGGCGCTCACAGGCATCGCGGACGAGGGGGAGCGGCGGCACCACTTCCTGCGGCTGTGGACGCTGAAGGAGGCGTATGTGAAGGCGCTGGGACGCGGCATCCGCACCCGCCCCGGCCTGCAGTCCTTCACCATGTCTTTGGGCGGTCAAAACAGCGGCGTCAGCAGTGACAGCGGAGGCGGCAGCAGCGGAAGTGGCGCCAGCGGTGGCAGTGGCAGCAGCGGAAGCGGCGGCGGCGGCGGCGGCAGCCGCAGCGGCAGCAGCAATGGCGTCAGCCAGTCTGCTGCAAGTTCACAGCAGGGAGGCGCAGGCGTCTCGCAGGGCGAGGCAGCGGGCAGCGCCGACGTGCCGGCAATCAGCTTCACATCGGCGGCGGAGCCAGAGCAGGAAGATAGCTGGCGCTTCCGCCTGCTGGAGCCGCAGCCGGGCTTCACCGCGGCGTTGTGTCTGCAGCAATTAGAGGGTGGAGCGGAAGTAGGCCATTCTGGCGCATCGCTGTCCATGTGGCGGACGGTGCCGCTGCTGCGGGAGGAGGTATTTGTCGAAGCCGGGCGTCTGCTGGCTGCCTCGGCAGCGTGGCGGAGACAGCAAGATTAGAGTGCATTGCGGTATAGTTTTGATTCGAGAGTCTTAAGCTGATTTGTATTCGTCGGCACCCCAGTTCTGATATTTGTTGCGGCGCGTTGAATTTCAGGCTATGTTGACGAGCACTGTGACACTGTGACATTCTTCGGGTCCGTAGATCAGTGCACATGTGCTGGCATGCTGAAGAAGTGTATGTTTCCGACACACATATATGGCTGAACCATGCTGCTACGATCACGTCTGCGGCAGTTCACCCGCTGCAAGTTTGCTTGTTCTGCGGCACTTGATCTTCCACTACAGTGCTTCGAATGCTATTCGGTGCTGTATCAGTCCTTGTAGTCGACAATGCCTGCGAGCAGAACGTTTAAACGTAAGACCGCAGACCCCAGCAAGTGACTTTTTGCGAGACACATGAGTCCGCAGGACACAAGAACACAAGAACATTGAGTACGGGCATGGTGAAGCTTTTCGGCAACGACGGCAGCAATGCACCTTCTTCGCTGATAGCGTATGACGCCTCCGCCTCCGCCAGGTTGGGGGCGTCCACCACCTGCAGCAGTTCTTTTAATAGCAGCTGGGTCGCTCCATTTACGCGCAAGAATGCCTTTCACTCGAGGACGATCACCATCACCATCAGCATTACAGAGGGGCACGCAATGCATTATGCATGCTTGCATGCATTCACGAAAGTGTACGGCACCTTCATGATGCGCTGCTCGGCCTTGCCCTTGCGCAGCGACAGCCGGATGGTGGACGCGTGCGCGATGACGTGGCCGCCCACCTGCGGCACGACCATGCTTGGGCACTGGAAGCCCCGGAGGATATCCCTAAACGCCGACGTGGCTCCGATCCCTGCTTGGGGCTGTGCAGCTTAAAAGCCTCTGGCACTGTTGCATGCAAGCGCTGCAAATGCTGGCAACCTTTCAGGGCAGCGCATGCACAGATGCTCACCACTTCTTCAGGTCGGCGACGTCATAGCAAGCTTTTGCGGAAAGGCTCTGGTTTTGGCTGAATGAAACTCACCGGCTTCTTGGGGTCGGCGACGAACATGGCGCCGCCGGAGGGGTCGGACATGACCTGGTTGGTGATGAGCACCGCCACGTTGAACTCCTCCGAGATCTGCGCATGCAAACATTTCATTTTCAATCTCAAACTTTCTAGCAATGCCAGAACGACTGGCTTCTTCCACTTGGTTGTCCAAATGGTCGTCTTCACCTTGTGTGCCAAATCTATTCATGACATATGCATGAGGGTCCTTCCTCGTGGATCATTGCAATTGCAATGTGGGCGCTGCAATGTGCCCGCACGGCAGCGGGTGTGCATGCAACAACTGCAGCACGCCAGACAGCCGTGCAGGTCGGCTCTGCGGGCAAGAGACAGAGCAGGCAGCCGCACACCTTCTTGAGCCGGTTCATCATCTGGCCCAGCTTCTGCTGCCTGCGGCAGCAGACGAGCAAGATCTGAAGCTGTGGGGGCGCCGTCAGAGTTGAGGGTCGTCAGCTCGGCAAATGAGTGTTTCCGCATCAGGCGGCGACCTGGCATGCAGCTACGTGTCAAATGCCAGCGCCAGCTTGTATGACGCTTCGTTCACATCAAAACTCAATTCAACTGTCGATGCAAGCACCTTTCAGCGAGCTCGCCACGGCCGGAGAAGTCGACGCGCAGGTTGGCGGTGATGGAGTCCATGATGAGCAGCTTGAAGGGCTCCTCTGCCATCTTGGCCGCCAGCGGCGTCAGCAGCTCTGTGCACACAGCACACCCTTGGTTCGTTGGCCCGATTGAATACCACATATTGGTTCCACGTTCTGATGTCGGCGCCAGTCCAGGCAGGTTCTTCATGACATGCAGCATGCCTGCTGCAGACACAGGCAATCATGGCACGGTGCAGCGGCAAAGCGACAGGGGCGCACCCATTTGCTGCTCGTGCGTGTACGCCCGGGCGTGCACGATCTGCAAGGAAAATAGAGCGGCGTTCAAGTCTCAGTTTTGATCTGTTCTTCAGACTCTGAGGGATCGAAAGGCGCTGGGCAGCAGGACGCAAATGAAGTATGTTATGCGGATAGAGGTTTAAAATGCAAAGGGAAGCCCTCAGAAGCCCATATGCTAGCTAGTGGAACGAGGATGTCTGAGGTGAAAATTAGGTGCGGCACTCACGTTCTCTAACACAGCCTCCACATCCAGGTTGAAGCGCGCGGCGATGGGCCGGATGCGCTCGGGGCGGAATGTGCCCTCGGTGTCGATGAAGGCCACCTTGCCGGCGCCGCCGCCCATCTCCGTCGGCATCTGCCGCATCACATATGTCAGTGTGGATGGCCTGACAACTTGTAAGATTCAGCCATGCGTGCCTCGATCGAGGTAAGTGTCGACAGCATGAAAGCTGGAGATTGATTGCCGCCATGGGTGTCTCGCTATTAGAAAGCAGTGCCAGATCGTGTCTCCAGGACCCTGCAGCTGCCTGCAGCGCCTCTGCATCATTGGGCGTCAAGAACAGCGGCAGAGAGTTGTGTGTCAACCTGGCTGTTGGTGCACATGCAAACCTATATTGTGTGAGGATACAGAGGAGGCCAGAGGCACACCTGGGTTGTGACGCACAGCGTCAGGCAGATCTGCGTCTTGCCGGTCCTGCACAAAGAGAGTGACGTGGTCACAAGAGCATTCCAAATGACGTCTTGGTACAGTCGAGCACAGAAGGCGTGGTGGTGCAGCACGTCAATCGTGCATCATGACAGGAAGCGTCCACAATTCTGATCTCCCCTGCAGCCACACCTGAACTCGCCGAAGATCTCAGTGATGCTGCGGGACTCGATGCCGCCGCCCAGCAGCTCGTTGACTGCCTCCGAGCCTGTCGAGATCTTGACCAGGTCCTTCTCTCTCTGCGGCCAGGCGCACACATCTTGTCATCAGCACATTGTCATCGGCTCGTCCAGCCGCCTCGCAGCTAAGAACACAATGATAGTGATGACTGCCGGCACACTTGCAAGTGTTGCTGTCTGGTGAGTCTGGTATGGACGATGGCATGGCAACACATCTGCCGCGGCCGGAGCATCAGGGCGCCATGGCGCTGGAGACAAAGACCTAGGGGAACGGACCTGGCGCTCGACCTCCATGGCAGACTGCCACCCCAGGGTGGGACACATCTTCTTGGCCGCCTCCAGCAGCTTCTCGACCTTGGCCTCCGACAGTCCCCGGATCTGCGACAGCGCCTGCACCGCCAGAAAGCACGCTGACAGTTCACACGACGCTCCTGCGACGACCACACACAGCAAACAGCTGCTACGCCGCGGTTTGTGCACCTTCTTGGTGTTCATCATGAGGCCCTGGCAGGTGTGGAAACCTGCATCCTTGGCTTTCTTGATGTCGCCTGCGGCCGACACGAAATCCGCTGTTGGCCAGCTGATTTCTGCATCGTACTTGCATTCCAACGATGCCCAGTCATGCACTGCTCTGTTGTACAGCTGTCAGCTCATGCATGAACTGCCAAGGCTGCATGCAATGGTAACGAAACAAGCGCAGCTGCGCACCGCGGTTGACGCCCAGCTGCTCCAGCTTCTCGATGGCATCGAATTCGTCTGCCTCCTCCTCTGCCACCTCCTGCTGCACCTGCTGGCTGGCGCTGCAGCAGGAAAGAAGCACAAGCGGTGGTCAAATCATTGCTTGATTGCGCAAAGAGCCGTGATGCGCAGCTGCTCGACGACTTTTATCACTACAGTGCACTCAGCAGGCTGCAGACGAACTCGCAACAGCTGAATCTAGCGAACAACGGCAGGCAGCCGCCAGAATTTACACCGTGCTCCGGCGAGCTGACGAAGTGGGCTGCAAGAAGGTGCACCTTTTGGTCAGCTGCTCGGCCATGCTCGCGGAACGACGGGCGCTGGAAAATGGCTCGAAGGCGATTAAAGGCCGGTCTTTTCAGCTGTGCATGAAGCGAGCGCTGCAGCAAGCGCTAGCCAAAGCAGCTGCGGTCAGCGTCTCGTCAGAAGACGACTGTAGGCTGTATGTGCAGCTCCTGCGCAGTCTTCTGGCCAGGTACTGCAGGTCAACCCTGATTGACAAGGGCTAAACGCAGCAACAGGCGCTGGCTGCTGGCGGGGCCGGCTGCAAGAGCGCTCGTGTCGGGTCGAGAGTTCGTGCGACAGCTTTCACTGCCTGTGTCAGCGGCGGTCTCCTGCCTGCGCAAGCCGGTTTCTCCAGCACCAGGATGGCAAAGAATCGAATTTGTGCAGAAGGCAGCACTGTGCAGCGCAAGCGGTGGGCTACGAGCAAGGGTGAGGTGTTTGCCGAACTGCCGTGAGGTTCAAATGTGGCGGGATTCGCAGCTGTAGCGTCCCAGTAGGGGGTCACCACCGAATAATCCGCGCAAGCACGCCCTGCAACGTCTCTTGCTGAAACTAAGCGAAGACCCTTCGAGTGCTGGTCGGCTACAACATGATCCTTTCACACCATCACCTGCTGTTCGTCTAGTTTTAATGGCCAGGCAGGGTCTTGTTGCCACAATGAATCGGTTCCTGACGCATTCCGACGCAGGCGGTGCAAGACAATGAGAATCGCGGAAACCAATGGCGTGCCCTCAAACCACAGCCGGCTGCAGCGTCAGCCAAGTCGCCCGCCCCCGACATGACGCAGCTACCTCAGCTTCAAGCCGTCAACGCCGTTCGCCAATCCATTGGCCGGCGCCTCCGCCGCCGCCGCCGCCGGCTCGACAGGCTTCTCCAGCGGTAGCCGCTTCGCTCCGTCAAAGTACGGCGACCAGGCGAACTCCTCGCCGCACCGCTGCTTCCAGGTGGCTGCCGCTGCCAGCGCCGCTAGTTGCTCCTGCAGCAGCTGGTGCACCGTGACGCAGTCCTCGTGCTGCAGCTGCAGCGCCCCTGACTCCGTGCCTGCATGCAGCGAATTGATCACTGTCAGCGCAGACTCTGGCATCTCTTGAGGGTGCAAACGGATGCGCAGCCTGCATGTCACATAAGGCATTGCAATCAAGTTGACCATTTGCAGCAAACTTGCGCTCTCACGGCGTGGCTGATTTCATGGCACTCGTGAGGGCACGAACCTGAGAGGATGAGCTGCGCCGAGGCCTCCTTCTGGCTGGGCTCCAGCAGGGCGGCCGCCTCCGCGGCGGCCGCCAGGTGTAGGAGCGACGCGGAGCTGTGCTGCTGCAGGTACTGCGCCTGATACTCCGGCAGCGGCCGACTGCCCAGGATCCGCTGCAGCTGCGAGCTGATGACGCGCTGCACCACCTCCGGCGACGCCTGCAAGTCCACACGGCGGCAGATGAGCACCCAGCCGCATCAGCTGCGCACCGTCAGCAGAATGTGCACCAGCGAAAAGAGCCTCGCAGCGGAAAGCTTGCATGACACTAAGCTTGCACGACAACAAGATGCAGACACCAAGAAGCGGATGTGATGCCTGCTCTGGACCAGGGGAGATTTACCGGGGCGCTGCCGTCCTGCGCCTGCGCCTTCAGGGCGAAGCGCACGACCATGCGGTGCGCCGTTGGGTGCGCGGCGCCGCCGATGCTGAGCGCGCGCTTCACGGCGGACAGCGCCAGCAGCAGCTTGCCCTTGCGCATGTACACCTCGAACGCCCACAGCTGCGTCTCCAGCCTGCAAGGCGACGCAGAATATCGGTTGTTATTGAGAGGATGGAGACTAGAGCTATGGACCTGTGCATGCACATTGCATCGCCGACAAGCAGGCCTGCTCACCTGGTGTCGGCATGCTGCTTGAGCTTCTCTAGCAGCTTTGTGGCCTCGCCCAGCGGGTCGCTGGTGGCCGCCAGCTGCTTGCCGTCTGGGTCCGGGTCCGCTTTCCTGCAGCGCAGACAGGCAGAGGGTTGAGACATCTCCTCCGGCACTAGTAAATCAAAGATGTATGTTCAAGCCGCAGGGCAACCTGCCTTGGCGGCCCCTGACAGCTCGTCCTAGTCAGAGTGTCCGTCAGTGCGGCCGCCACTGCCAGCACCATGGCCAGCTGGTGAGTCCCAGATGCACCCAGCAGGGAGTCACCGCCGCACCTCTTTGCTGCTGCTGGCTTCTTGGCGGCCGCCTTCTCCTTGGCGGCGGCCTCGGCGGCGGCCGCCTCCTTGGCGCGCGCCTCATCCTCCTTCTTCTTCTGCTTCGCCGCCTCCTTCCGCTGCTGCTGCTTGTGCTTCCGCCGCTCCTCCGCCGACATGGCCTCCACCCGGTCACTCTCCTCCTGCACATCCGCTTCGTATTTGGACTTGCATGCAAGAGTGACCCTCTTCCGGAAGAGGCTTCCTGTAGTAGTCTGCATGCAGCCCTGCAGTGTCGTCAGACATACAGGCAGGAAGGCTCAAGCCAAAGCGGAGGGCATGCAGAGAGTCGAGACGGCCGTGATATGCAGGATGTGCGGGCAGGCCGAGCCCATCACTGCCTTCTGCACCTGCTCCGAGGTGGCCGGCTTGTCGTGCAGGTGGATGTAGGTCTGGATGGCGCAGTACGCTGCCTTCACGTACGGCACAGCCGAGTGCAGCGAGTCCTCCTGCAGCCAGCAACACAGCGGCAGTCAGTCTTCCCCGTGACTGCAGCCGCCAAGACAGCGGCTACCAATGTTCCTCACGGCCACGCAGACATTGGTGCGACAGTTCTAGAGAGGTACTACATCCAGCGCTGGACACACCATCAGTCTAATGTCGGCATGTCGGAAACTGACTAGGGCCGCACTGCAGAAGCCTCCACAGGACCGCACCATGCGCAGCATGTCGATGTAGGCGCGCAGCGTCATCTTCCGGATGCAGTAGCCGTGGAAGTCGAACTGGTCCTCGTTGATGTCGAAGAAGTGCTTGCTCACCGCCAGGAAGGTTTTGAGCGCCTGCATGGCAATGCACCGGAGTTGACAGGTGAGAGGAGGCGCACAGAGAAGGTTGCGTGCCACTGGAGCGCTGGCGCATGAAAGAAGAACAGAGCATCATGGCGGTGATGCTCAGCTCGTTGTTTGCGACCGAGAAGGTTGTGGCGTCCGTCAGGCAATAAGCGGAAAAGTAGGTCTCATCTCGCTGCGAGGCGATTGATGTGCATAGTGATCATCAGAGGACACGCCATTAACAACTTAGTTTAAAGACTCACATGTAGCAATACTGCTTAAATCATACTTTATCCCGACAGAGAAGCTTAAATGCTAATGCTAGAGGTTACGATGTTCTGACAGAAGGTGCTTGGCGTCCGTCAGGCAATAAGCGGAAAAGTAGGTCTCATTTCGCGATGAGGCGATTGATTTGCATAGTGATCATCATCGGACACGTCACCAATGTAATGTGAGTCCCAGCAGTGATATGCATGTGCAAAACTGCAATCTTCTCACGACAGGCTCTTCGATGCTCAACGTTGATGCTGTTGTGATACAAGGTGCACGGCGGCGTCCGTCAGGCAATAAGCGGAAAAGTAGGTCTCATCTCGCCGTGAGGCGATTGAATTGCATAGTGATCATCATCGGACGCGCCAGTGCAGCACAAGCCAGATGGCCAAGACAGCAGCAGGAGCCCTTCTTCACAAAGGAACGACCCTGCAGTCACCAGGAGGTAACCACATGCAAAACCCTAGCTGAAGCACTCGTAGGACGCGTGACAGAAACGTCTGCTGAAGAGGGAGAGGAAAACCCGCACCTTGCCATACTCGCTGCGCCGAAGCCAGGCGCGGCCGCACTCGATCTCGTACCAGGTGCACTGCATGTCGAACAGGTTGTTGACCTGGTCCCCGTCCTTTGTGAACAGCGCCGCAGTCGCCTCTGCGCCCTCCACGTCCCCTGCTCGGAACTTCCACTTGGCTGCCGTGCTGTTCAGGAACCTGCACAGTTCGCGAAAGGGAGACATGAGCAGACGGAAATGTGGTGTTCAAGACTGTTATTTGGCATGGCAGTTTTGACTGTTGCCACGAGCCATTCTGCAGCCGCATGACTACCTGGATGGTGGTCGGCTGCCATACAGGAAATGCAAGAGATGTTGCCAGCGTGCCAAGGGCCTCGCCCTAATGTCCACTGTATCGGCAGTGTATTCCTGCAGAATGCTCAAGGAACCTCGGTCCCACCTGTCGGCCAGGTCCATGCTGCGCGCCTTGTCGGCGGCGGCCGCGGCGCCCTCGATGTCGCCGGCGTGCTTCAGGATCTTGGCCTTCACCGTGTACAGCTCGATCAGCGTCGGCGTGTGCTCCATGCACTGCCGCAGCATGTCCAGCGCCTTGCCTGCGCACCGGATCCAACAACCATGTGTTGGTAACAGCGCACCAATTGAACATGGAACCTTCCAAAACACTCAGAAAGGAACACTCATATGCTGCATATGACGCCATTCCGCCGTGGACTCCAGTGCGAAATGCGGTTCCGGGTAAGGGGGCTCCTGTGCAGCTATATCCAACACAGGTGCGCAAGGTGATGCAATTGTGAGGGATTTGACACGAATTGATGACGCAGATGGTTCCGCCATTCCTGCCATTATAATACGCCCACCTGTGTCGCCCATGCGGTCGTGGTGCTGCGCCAGGTACACCATGGTCCACAGCTGCGCCTGCGGCGAGGCGGGCACCGGCTGCGAGTCGCCGGCCAGCGGCGGGAAGGCGTTGTCCGCCGCGAGCGCGTCCAGCAGACGCTGGAACAGCGCGCCCAACGCCTGCGTTTGAAATTGTTGACAATTTTCAGCCAGTGCATTCTCGCGACGTACCTGTATTGTGTGACCCTTCTCAAGAGGCCTGTGGATCTGAGTGACTGGTAACAGTCCACAACCGCCTTTGTCAAATGTGCATTGCATGCAGGTCGAGTCAGAAGCACAGGTAATACAGGCACTGTCCGCTCACCTCTGCCTTTGCTGTGTTCACGTACAGGGACTTGAGGTCTGTGAAAAGGCTGGGGATGCCCTTCTGCAGGAAGCGGCGCACATAGGCGTCCGCTGCATCTGTGAACCCCTCTCCCACCTGAGAGAACAGGCACGATGTTCAATCAACACTGCTGCACGGTACCATGGCTGGCTGAGTCCCCGCTCTATTTGTTACGTGCATCCAGAGGGCGCCCATGCACGCCTTTCAGGAATCGTGTGAAGTCGCGCTCGCCTCCTGCCAGAGGCCGAGTGCTGGCCTTGCGCAGCCTCGAATGCTCTCATTCGCACCTGCTGCCCACTGCCACTCGCAATCTGCCACTCGCAATACCATGCACGACGCCCACCTCAAAGTCCAGCGGGATGCGGAAGGCGGCGGAGCTCCTGGGGTGCTCCGCCTGCAGCTGGGCGTACAGCTCCCGCAGCCGGCCCCGCTGCTCGGCGTCGAGCGCCGCCGTGCTGTCGCCCGGCAGCCCCAGCGCCTCCCGCAGCGGCGTGTGGTACCGGTAGTTGTCCGGCGTGTCCGCCAGCAGCTCCCTGCGGAAAAGCATCATGGAATGTCAGAGGACGTTGTATGGCCATTACCTACCCGAAAGCCCTTGACTAGAGTCTTTGAGAGGCTTTTTCATGGAAAGCCAGCGGGTGTTGCTGAGCCAGACTTCAAGCACAGTTGTCAAGCACAACCGTGTATGGGTCAACTGGGCCATAGGCCGTGGGATTAAGCACAACACCAGCACCAGCATGCAGTCGAATGCTGATCATCTTGGACCATGCTTGCAAATCCGCAGCGTGTTCGCAGCGACACCTGCGGTAGCAACATGTGTTGGGTGGCAGAAGACTCGCTGCACGCGTGCGTAGGTCAATGTGACACCTCACCGAACACAGCTGCAATCACCACACACGAGGCGGTCTTGGGGACGACCTGCACTCTGTTGTCAGGCATCGCTTGGTCCTTGCTGCTTATCGTGTCGGGACCCAGCTGCTGCTTTCGAGGCAGGCAACCCGGCTAGGGATGACAGGGCTGCCTCTGCCGCCGGCAACGCTCCGCTTCCAGATGCTGCTGTAATGTTGCATGAGCATGGTGCAAGCGGCACCTGTACAGCTTCTCGGCCTCAGCGGCACGCCCCAGCTGCAGCAGCAGCTGCGCCTTCATCTGCCGCGCGCTCAACACGTCCAGGATCTTCTCCTGCAGAAGGATGTCACCAGTGTCACGTCTGGTGTGCATTTCAGAGGCCCGGATGCGGTGTCACCTCTGTCAGCGCTGCCGCTTGAGACATGCATGTTCCTTATGCCAATCTGGGATTGCCAACTGATTGTCCACCGTGTGGGCCGTGGGCCGCAAAATTGGCTCTGGTGTGTCAAGCTCCAGTCTACGAGAGGCACTGCAGAGGAACGATGACGAAGCCACTGGGTTGGCCGTTGGGCTGGCATTGAGCAACGCGAGCGCCTCTGCGGCCTAGCCGCCGCCCGGCACGATCAGGAACTCCATTCGATCTTGCTTAGCTGAAGACTCACAGGACGCTACACTTAATGAAGCATATGCCACCAAATCCCAAAACATGCCCACCTGGCTGGCGTCGAGCAGCGCTAGCGCCTCGGCTGCCTTGCCGCCCTCTGCCAGCACGGAGGCCTTGTACAGCACCAGCTCGCTGCGCTCGTACGCCTCGGCCGCCGGCTCCTCCTCCTGGCTGTTCTCGTATGCGTCCAGCACCTGCATGCAGGTTGCGCATCGGGCTTTCGAAAGATAGATCAATGCTCCAGAAAATTGAAGCTGCACCCTGTTCTCAGCGCAGTGAATGATGAACAGCAGCAAATACGAGCGTTTTCGACTGGCGGGTTGGTGAAGCAATCATCTCTCACTTGACAGCTGCGCTCGGTGCGTTGAATCTGATTATAAAAACCTGATGTGCATAGAGACTGTGAGGAGGGCTCACATTGACGGCCAGCTCGTGGTTCTTGTTCAGGTGGTGCGCCACGGCGAAGCATATCCAGTGGTTGCGGTTGGCGGGCTTCAGGATCAGCAGCTGGTGCCGCGTCTCCACAAAGCCTGGGATGTCCCGCAGTTGGATCTGCACAGCACAATGGTGCAGCCCGGTCGGCGACCGGAAAGCACAGAAGGCGCTGTGCGTCACAGGCATGCCAAGATGAGACAGTGCCTGCCGCAGACAATTGCGTGGAACTCTGGTTGTTGGCAGCATTGATAGCACTTGCCTGCAGACCGGCCAAGTCACGCAGTACTTGGATGCTCTCCTTCTCCATGCGCAGCGCGTTCTTGTAGCACTTGATGGCCTCGTCGTATTCCGAGTACGACCGGTACAGCAGCCTGGAGACACAGAAAATGATAATATAAGTTTAGTTGTCAGCCGGCACTGCCGCAGGTTGGGCCATTGCCAAGTCGGTACAGGCAGCGTCGCATGCCGGTGCGTCGGTGTCATCCTTGTGCATCGGTGTGCTGCTCGCTCAGGAGCTCACCCGTAGACGTGCCAGCACACGTGGCTTTTGAGGTTGTGCTTCAGGCCCTTGCGCACGAGCTCAAACGCCTCCTCCTTGCGCTCGTCGTTCATGCAGTTGACGATGAGGCCCTTCATGGCCAGCGTCTCGCCGTGCTCCGCGTTCTTCTTCAGGATCTGCGCATTGAGTTGTTTGGCAGTCAATCCCACAGGCACGCATTTGCTGCATGCCTCTGCAGTTCCGGCCGCACACATAAACGCGGACAGCCCAGAATCGCAGTGTGCACCTGGTCTGCTGCTTTGATGCCTTTCTTGTACTGCTTGGTCTCGTAGAACTTGACCAGCTGCCGGAAGAGCGTGGCGTCCTTCGACGCCAGCACCTGCCCATCGGGCTGAGGCATGCTGGCCCCCGACTAGGGGTGCAGCCTGCACCCCAAGCTCCCTGACAACGCTGCACTCGCCTAATCGATTTGCCGCGATATCACAGCTGGTGAAACCCGTGTGACAGGTCGACGAAACGAACGGGAGTGTTGTGTGCCAGAATTGATCTGATGACGACACCAGCCTTCTGTACCTCACTACAGTCAGCGGCGACAGTCACAATGTCCAGCCTTCGTGTTCGTGCAGTAAGTCCCCGGCAATGTCATGCGCTGGCAAATCAATCTGTGCTGATGAGCCGTCATGCTTTGCGATTAGCCGCTAGTGCACACGCCACTAGGTGTGCTCCTGAACCACAGCACTGTTTGCCTCACGAAGTTTCTTGCCATCAACAGCAGTGTATCACAAGCTTGATCTCAAGAAATGAGTGGGTGGTCAGCAACAGTAGTGGGTAGTCAGCGATGGCAATTAATGTGCACCAGTTCACTGACGGCGGAATAGCAGCGGCTATGCACTGACAGGCTCCACGACTTCCTCCTCCGCCTTCTTCACTTTCTTCAATTTCTTCGGCGACTTCGTTCCCTCCGCCTCCGTGAGCCGCCACATGTACCAGCTGCCGATGCTGCGCCATGGCCGCCAGCTTGCCGCGAGCGCCTCCATCTTTGCGGCGTCTGGCAGCTCCTGCGCGACATCCAGTGCATATATTCGCATGCAACAGGGCGCATGGGTGTATTTGTGCCACATTTGCCATCGCTACAGTTGTCCGGTATCAGAAGGCTCAGCAACAGAAGACGGCGGCAGCTTACCTTGAGCGAGAACAGGATCTGGAAGCCCTTGCGCACGCCGAGATCTCCCACCGGCAGCACGTCCGGGCGGCCCGCAGAGAACATCATGAACATGTCGGCGGTCCACGGCCCTATGCCCTTGACGCTTGTCAGCGCCGCTATGAGCTCTGCCTCTGTCATGCCTGCACATGGCCAC
>JAABUW010004855.1_pt1 | contig 17984 bp, 7 predicted proteins | sample 5560081 | NCBI WGS metagenome assembly JAABUW01 (sample SAMN10711882, study PRJNA513363) | rock metagenome | isolation source: Antarctica rocks | place: Antarctica: Victoria Land, Knobhead sud | reverse complement strand
CTTTAGTTTCGCAAATATGTTAATAGAGATTCTCGCAAAAATCTTACGAAGCAAATGACAACATAAAGTAACATGAACAATATCTTTGTTCTAAAAGTTGTAATAAAATTGCACGAACACAACGCAATAGATTTTAAGTCATTCTTTTACGAAGAACTAACGACTATTGTGATCGTAAAAAAGATGCGTGCTATAAAGTTGCTTTTTACAATTGATCAAGATGTCAATAAACTATTCTTTAGTTTGTAGAAAGAATCGTTAATAACAATAGTTATCGCGCACGAATATTGCGATGTCGTGAAACTTCTTATGAAGAAATATGATGCTAACATAGATAACGTAGAATCTTATTTTCTTTACGTTGCTTTGCGAGAGAAGCAACCTAAACGATATTTGCTCGATATAAGAGTTAATATTAATTATAAAAGAGAAGGCAAGACGCTCTTAATAAACATCATTTAGTTCGCGTTTGTTCAACTATGTAAAATTAAGAAGTTGACTAACATAGTTAATATTAATATTAATAAGAGAGACAATTTACTCGAAAGTTTATTTGTCGTTGTAACATAAATTGATTACAACGATATTATCATAATATTATTAAATTATGAAATCAATATTTATAAGAGTTTCTCTTTATTAAATGCGATGTAGATCAACTTGTAAAAACTTGTTGAACTTCTTTTGAATCAAGAAGCCAATGTTTATAGAACGCTTTATTCGCTTTTTAACACAAATAATCTAGATTATATTAAGAAGACACTATTAAAACTCTTAGTCGTTAGGAACGACATTAATCAAATAATATTAAAAAGCTCTTTAATATATTGTTAAAGCGAAAAAGCAAAAATATGTGATTATAAAAACGATCATTACTTGAAGCTTTAATATAGAAATCTTAAGAGTTTATTACGAAATGAAGTCGATGTTAACAATGTTAACTTCAATGAAGATTTCGCGTTGAAAATCGCTTGCGAATTTAACAACGATCATAAACTAATCTTAATAGAAGCGCTATTGCGTAAGTACATCGATGTAAACATTCTAAATAAGCGAGAGAAAACGACACTAATGTCTAGATATCTTATTGATGCTAATGTGAAAAAACTAATTATTTATAACGTTACAATCAATGCTATTGATCTTAATGAAAAGAGTGCTTTGCATTTGACTTTTAAGTAACAAGTTAATTCTACAATGATAGAAGCGCTTCTTTAAAATAATTTCGATTTCACTATTTAAGATCGATGAGAACACATCGCACGATACTATATAGAATTCGTTAATAAAATAACACTAGAAAATTCTTCAATCCTAGATTTAAAATTCTTACATTGTTTAGAAAATAAGAAGTAAAGCACAATCTAGTTTAGAACAAAGATTGTGATGCCTTTATGAAGCGAACTTAATTCACAAATTGTTTAAATAGTTTATATTAATAGATATCTCTTAATTAAGAAGATAAAGTCTTTTGTCAAAAGCTTTTAGACTTCTAATCTATACGAATCTATAGTTTTCGTAACTCATTTCCTGCACGAAGCATGACGCCTTGTATCTATTAATACAATAGCGAACGTAATTTTGTTCTAAGCGCTATTTCGATTTTGCTATAACTTATTAATGCGTCTATGCAAGCCTTCCTAGAGTAAAGTTGAGCTAAACTTCTACTTCGATCATTCTAACAAAGCGATTGTATTATCGTAGTCGCTTAATAAAATAACGTCAAATATTCGCTTTAGCTATGCTAATGATGCTTTCTTATTTACTTAGATTATTGTGCTTGTCGATCGTACTTTAGCGACGCAAGAAAATTTGATCATTAAACGTTTTATGCTAGGGACTTTTATAGTTGTTCTAATTATTAGAATTGTATTAATTGACTTTTGCAAATCTTTCTAAATTGTCTCTTCAATAAGATTCTCGTTTAGATTGATTTTCTTATATAACACAATTCGAAATCTAAGTCTTTTAATGTTTTGTAATCTTTTGTTCTTAGCAATTTTTCTCGTCTTAATTTCATCGCAATGCGAGCAAATTAAGACGCTTCTTTTATGAAACAACTTTGGTGCAAAGATGTTCTCTAAATGACATTTTTGGCATATCATTGTTTAGAGACGTTTATGTAGTTGAATCGTTTTGAATCTTTGCTTCTTCGAAAATGTGAAAACGTTATTAAATTTCAAGTACGATAGATTATCTTTAATATAGTTAATATTTTGTGTGTAATGTCATATAAGTTGACTAAAGGCAACGAGCCTCTCTAGAAAGAAATAAAAAGAAATAAGAACAATGCGCAATAATTTGTTATACAATTCTTCGATTATGTGATAAAAGTCACAAGTATTTTTGTCGTTGTTATATATAAAGATGTCGAACAACTTTCTTTGCGATCGATGAAGATTAATTTGAGAACAAAAGTTAAAAATTAAGAGAAAGATCGTTAGTTAATGTAGTTTAAGAGAAGGCAAAGCTCGCTTACATCTCGCGTTAACTAATATATTAGCGTCGCTAAGCACTACAATTTGCGATTTGATACGCAATAGTCCTTAGATAATATTGCTCGCGATCGTTGAGAAAATGTTAAAAAGTTAATTTAGATTAAGTTTATTACGAGCACGTGATCTAGGTGCTTTTAGGCCTCGTTGTCCACGAGACGCAATTGCTCTTCGTTATCTTATTATAGTTAGACGAAAAGAAAAGGCGATACATAGGCAAAAAGATGGAGATGGAGTCGAAGGAGCGAGATGGTCACTCCTAAGAGACCTTGTCGTCCTAGATCTCTTAGGTCGCCACTAAGTCAATGGAGAAGCCTGCTTGGTAATTGGAAGAGCGACGAAAGGAAGAATAGAAAAGGAAGGAGGGAAGAAGGAAAACGAGGGAGGGCTGCTCGCTCTCTTATACCTTAGGCTGCGACTAAGACGCGATTGATTCAACGTAGAAGCCTAAAATCTTAATAATTGGAAGCGGGACGAAGAGAGGTATGAGCAAAGAAGAAGAGAAGAAGGAAAACGAGAGAAGAATTGCTTGCTTTCTTATATCTTTGATTGCAATTAAAATCTCTTGATAATTGAACGAGTTAACTAAAAGAAAGATTGAATAAAAGCATAAGAATGAAGAAGATAAAATAGGCGACCTTTGCACTAACGACTAAGCGTGCATTGTCAAAGGTTTTGAATTCTTATGTCACATCTTCGTTGCAAAGCTAGCATTAGATGCGTAGAGTAAAGACAAGACGTTTCGCAAAATGTTTGAAGCTTAGATTAAAATTAAGCGATGTTGTTTGAAAAACATCTTAAGCATTAGATTACAATATATTGTTTGAATGTCGATCGCAAGATCTTAACAAATAGTTTCGAATATAATTCTTCAATGTCTTATATTGTAGAATAAGATTGCGTTGAGTCTATTCTATAGATTCTTGTCTCTAATTAAAAGTAAAGAGAGTGTTAGTCAAACTAATAGTATTATCTTCTTTTGTTCGAGAACATTCTAGACATGTTCAACAAGTTTTACTTATATTACGTGAATTCAAATGCAACTTATTCTTATGACGAGACCAATATCTTCAACGTTGAGACTCTCGATTTCGACCCGTCGCCCTAGAGACTACTATTGACGAGAATTTCCCTCGAGACCATACGTTGTGCTAAGAGAGATAATAACTAGTCTATTTGCTCGCAGGAGCTATCTAGGGCTCATGTAGAATTGGAGGCTTGGTAAACGAATCATGTTCTGCACATTCCATTAGTTCTAGACTTCAAGCCACAATTGACGTAATTTATAGTAGATTCTCGAATGTTTATTACGATCTCTTGACAAAGTTTCTAAAGCTAGCGGTAGCAAAGTTGACGATCGTCTTCTAAATCAAATGTTATCACGTTCTTGAACACGCATTTTAATCAAAAGCAATTAATCTATTAAATCCGACTTGTGAAACGTCGTCTTATCTTGAATTTCTAGATGGCGATACTATATAAAGCTCTTCGCTATATTCTAGCTCGATCGAGACAACTTGATAAGATGGCTTACGCAATGAAAGCAAAAACGCAACAATTCTCTAGAAGAAGATCGAATCTAATTAAGAAAGCAAATTAGTTAATACGATTATGCAACGCAAATGTGACGCTTATTATTCGCAAAAATGAAAGATATTATACTTATTGATCAATTAAGTACGAACAATGATTTTTAACAAAATTAGAAATTGTAGATATAAACTTGATTTAGTCGACTCTAGACTAATAGAACCCAAGGAAAATTTGTACCCATTATCTATTAGTCTAGTCTCCAAAGATTTCGACTTCATTATCGCTAAAAAGAGATTAGAAAAGAAGAAGAAATCGAATAGCGCTATGTTTGTGCAAGAGACTTTAGAAGAGTCAAATTGAATATTTGCTTGTTTTGTAATAGCGTTAATGACGTCGTATTACACTTCTTAATGATCTATTAATGTTAAAAGTTAAGAGAAAAGTGTTTAGTGTTAGATTCGTCTAGACAACAATGTCGTCTCAAAAACGAGAATCATTTATTGGCTAGAATTAAAGTGCTTCTAGTTGCGCGCTTATCTTAGCTTTAAATAGAATAACATTCGATAAATATAACTCGATATTTTTTTTACGCGTCTTCATGCTTCCATGTTCGCATTCGTCTATCAAAAAGATCTTTTATAATTTTCATTCTATAGCGTACAATGCTTAATGATTGCTCTTGTGTTTAAACGTCAATCATTGCGTATTCTAAAGCGTAAATAAGATGCGATCGAGAAAGAGCTTTTCATAATCGTCATATCGCATTCGTCTCAAAAAAAGCTTAAGAGACATTTTTAACAAAAGACAAATACAATGTATTAAAATTTACTCTTAAAATTGTGACTCATTCGACGAACTTTAAACGAACTCGATCGTTAAAATAGACAAAGAGTTAATCTTGTCAAGATCACTATTGCGCGCAATCTAGATTTAAGATAAAATTCATTGAAGAATTTTCTTAAAGCAATTGAAGCGCTTTGCTAGATACGACGATCTAGATTTGCGTAATCTAGAAGAAATGAGTTTGCCTATAAAACGTTCGATCTTTGCTAATTTCGTTTCTACAATATTCAAAATCGTTTATATAGAACTTCACGATATACGTTATGCTATCGAGCTAGTCTAGTTCGAAAACTATCTTAAGACTCAAAAATATTTTGAACAATTCTATTGCGAAAACTACAATTTCGAAGACAAGGAAGACTTTCTCGTACAAATCTCAATTTTGAGCAAAACCTCATCAATAACGACATCTATCTCGATAAATATAAATTTTCAAATAGTCGAAATTCTTTATGGCCAAACAATCATGACGAAATTCTTGAAAGATTGAGAGAGTCAAGGTTATCTCTTTTATCATCCCTACTTTCTAACAAGGAATTTCGCATCTTCAAGCAACGCACTTAGCTTATTTAAGAGTGGGCGTTAAGAGCATCGCGTTCGAAAGTTTTTAAGCGAGCAAAATACAAACAATGATAACAAAACATCTAGTTGTTAATCTTTTAAGAAAAGACTAGCTAAAGTAATCGATGTTCAATTAAGATTGAACCTCTTCTCTCAAGAAGTTGAAGCAATAAGTGTAAGTCTTAGAGCTTTTGATTCAAGAATAGATAGCTAATAAGATCTAGATTGTTGGAGAATACTACGAATGTGCATTCTCTCGATTTGTCGACAATGTTTGCTAGACGATCTCATGTAAGCTATTCGATAGTCGTGCCAAGTTAGGTTAGGTTCTCACAGAGAGACTTGATCTAATAAAGAAAGATAGTTCGTTCAAAGATTTACACTTAGCGATTGATGTTAATTGATCATTTTAGATCACGTGTGTTGTGCCATACTTTTGACAATGCACCTAGCAAACGAACGGGAGCGCCTGCAATTAAAGAAAGAGAAAGAGAAGTTAAAGAAGGCGAAGACTTGGCTTGAAGAACTAATCGAGAATGAGACAAATCAAGCTAAGAGATAGCGCTATCATGGGTGACGTGTTCCTAGTGATTCAAGGCACTATCTATATTTTCTTTGCGAAGAACCTCGCATTTGCAAATCTTGAGTTATTGACGCACGACAACTTTGTCGACGCCAAATCCAACTTCTATAATGAAGCTCGTCTTGCACAAATAAATCTACGAATTCGCGAAGAATTAGAACCATACGTTGTATCGATCACACAAAGATAGACGTCAACGTTGTTTAACTTCTTTATCGAAACAAAGAGTCTTAATGAGAGTGCAATTGTGATCAAACGACAAGCTTGTTTCGACGACGTCTTAGAAGCTCGTGACATTCATAGATTGCGATCGTTTGAAACGAATTCTTGTCTAGTTTACGACAACAACGCGTACACCATTATCTCGATCTATTATAACGAAACATTTAAGTTGTACATAATTCACAACATCTAAGCATTTAATATTGAAGTCTTTTCTAAATATTATATAACTTAACTTAACATCTTTGTCATCACTAGCATTGCTAAAAGATTTCGAGAAGAAGTCACTACATTTAAAAACGCAAAAGACTAGACAAAGAAGCAAAGAGATAAAGTTATAGTCATTGCAAATAGCAACGTAATAAGATCGTCAAAAGATACGTTTAACTTAGAGTTGTCTACATATAACATGTAGTTTATTATCGAATTGAATGCACTAGAATTTGAAACATTTGTCGACGAGCTTTTCTAGAACGTGGACAAAGCTTCTAGCCTTCTCTACAAACGTCTAAAAAGAGAATCACAAAAGCGTGCTTCTAAATTTGATTTAAAATGTCGATCTAAGAAAAGCTTTTCTAAAGTTAATTGTTAATTTCGCGATAGAAATCGCCTCTTGTAGAAATCTCTCAAAGCAACTCGAAGCTAAGTTCAAGAGAAGAAGAAGAAGAGAAATTCGTACTCAACTTCTATTTCCAAAGCAAAGAGTGACGAACTTACACGATATAGCAATTCGCAATGTGCAATCTTTGAATCTAAGAGTAATGATCGCAATAATGGCGGAACATAAATGCGCACAAGTGCCTTACGTCTCGCCTTCAAGACGTTGTTACCAAAAGTGATATCTCTTTCATGCGAACGAGTCGAAAAGTTTAGAATTAGAAAGAAAGAAAGCTTGCGATCTATATTGGTTGTCGCTTAGAATAAACATAGATCTACTCTAATTAACATTTAAGTGCAACGAATGACAAAAGCTTGATAAATAAGAGAAATTGTGCTTAATCATCTTTGAAGAACTAATATATTTGAATCATCTAAAACACTCTTTAATTACGCGAATGTACTACTCGCTTCTTAAGGTGTCTACGAGTCTTTTACACTCTTGACGTCTTGCTTTATATTTCTTCTTTGACATTGTCGTTATTATACTTAGTCGAATATTGCGATCTAGACGTATCATCTCAATCTTTAGTCTTCTAATCGATTTATACTTTCTATATCAATAGTTGTGTATAATAATGTTCATGTTCTTGTCATTTAGTTTAAGGAATTTCTTTTTTTGCAAAAGATTGACGATCTCATTGTTATACTTTCTTTCTAATTATTCATTGTCGTAGAGTTCGAAATCGCGAGTCATGTAGTAGAAAATCGAATCAATCGCGAATTGTTCGATGCGAGAATCATGACATTTAAACGTTTTACGTTCATTCGCATCTTCGTTATTTAAAACTGTCGCATAGAGTGGCTAGCAATCGTCAAACTTAAATTTCGCCTTGATTGTATTGTTAAAATTAACAACTTTCAAATGATCGTTGTTGTTCAATAGAAGATTTGATGATCAAATGTTATCATGCACGTATTCGAGAGACTCAAGTCATGCAATTGCGTCGATCAACTTTGTCATTCATCTTCAAATCAAGCTTTTTGATTCACATTTTGTCATCTCGATTACTTCATCGTTCGATGGGTCCCTTATTTGATGTTGTCGAAGTCGTTGATCGACGATGTCGTCGCTAAGATATTGCAAGAAATTCGCGAATGAAATTCGATAGAAGCTTTGAACTAGATTTGAACAATAAGACATGCTATTAAGTACGTCGTAGATGCGATACTTATTATGAATGCCCTCGTTGTCATTCGCAAAGGCACGCTTCACGACAATATCGTCGATGACTTGATAGACAAGCTCAACACTATCGAAACTTAGCAGTCTTGATTCATCGAGAATAGTTATAATTGAGAACAGTTGAAGTTTCTCATTTGTAGATCCAATTCTGACTTGCAGCACGTCTAGTTTGCCTCAGTTCTTAGACGTGTCGCGCCAAGCCCCTTTGGGTTGGCGACTAACAAGTAGCCTTCTAGCGACACGTCTGAGCCCAAAACCCTGTTTTTTAGGTCAAATCGCGTTATTTTGGTGCGTTTACATACAACTTCGAGTCACAAAGCCAAAATTCTACAATATGCACAAACGAGCATTACGTTAGCATCACAACACTATAGATTAATTGATTTTTTATGCATCATCGCTAGTTTAATTGAAAATCAAGCGTCGAGCGAAGCCTATATGTACAAAAGTTGACATTGTGTTGTTGTGCTAGCATCAAACGTAAAAAGTAGCAAAAACAATCAAATTTTGAACACGTGCGCCAACAACGTTAGAATCGTCTCCGTCGAGATTTTCTCAAATATGCTTATAAATGTGTAAGACAATCCATGTATGCAAAAACAATTAAGAAATTCAAACGCGTTGTGTAGATATGTTACGCTAGTACTTCCTTTAAAGATATTAGAATAGATTGTGCTTTTGAAGAGATTTGTAGACGTCTTTAGGCAATGCAAGCAATTACTTAATAACAAGAGTTTGTAGCTATAGACAATTTTTATGTTCAATGAATTTTGAAAGAGATTCGATGAATCAAAGTAACAATAAGTAAAAATCTATAATAAGTTGAACACGATTTATAAGAGAGTCGTGTTCTAGTTTCTATATACTAAGAAAATACTAATTACTCGCTTTGCTCGCTTATCGAACATAGCGAACATGATTGCTCGCAATGTTCGTTCGTCGAACATGTCGAACATCATGCTTAGGTTGCTCGCTCCTCGAGTATGACGAGCATAATAGCAGGTTCGCTCAAAGACGTAGAACCTAAATCACTAATACGACTTTGATAAGCTCGTAACACTATTCTTCTTCTTTAGAGTTTTTGTCTCGAAATTCAATGTCTTCTCATTATGTCTTCAAGAAAGATTAATACTAGAAATTCTTTCTTTCGAAAGAAAGATCTTCTCGACACTCTAAATTTGGTATCTTTAGCGATGCGTTCTTGTCGTAATTGTACGATGTCTAGTAAGATCTATTGTGTAGATAATAGTTTTGAAAAGTGTGTAGAGTGTGTGCGATCTAATTGTAATTGCGATTTGGCGATTTCTTCGACTTCGATCAAACGAATTCACGAAGAACGAATGCGATTAAAGAAAGAAGTGCGCGATGCGCGTGCGAAGCTGAGTCGACTAGAAAAACAGCTGGATTTTCTGGAGAATAAGAAGAAAAAAATAATTGTAACAAAATAGAAGAATATTGGCGATCTAGAGATAGATAAAGCACACTTCATCGACGATTCCCTTTTAGGGTCGGATTTTAGATCTGGTTCCGACTTATTTCGATCTTATTAGATTCTGAACGATCCAAATCGAACCGTCTGAAATCTCTGAACTCTCGTAATAATATTCAAGTTTCAATGAGCCAATCAGAGCGACTTAGATCTTTCGAATTTCCAATTAACAATATTAATCTATGGTACCATTAGTAAAGACATTGGTAGCTAATATATGTTCTTGTTTGTCGACCGACTTCAGGCAACGTTAGTCGACAAGCAGTTGGTCCAAATCAACTACAAAATTGCTATTATTGTAACGATATACAATAATTATAATCGCTACCGAATATAATAATATAGACATGCTTTTATGTCTTCCAAATTCCGGTCTTCTAATGCTCTATCTATATACATTTATTATGTTCGTGTCAAGATTATAAACTCCAATCGTATTATTATCTATTGTCGACTTGAAAGTTTGTATAGCGTTCGTATCTTATCTTGCGTATGCGATTTCGACTCTTCGATTCGACATTCTTAAAAGACTATTCGCGTACTCTTTATTCTAAGTCTCGATTTAGCAGAGATTTCTTTTTAACTATCGGTCAACCGAGAACTAGCTACGCAATAGTTATTTTTTACCATAACACGTTTAGCAAGTACATCTTGTCTTTATTAAGTCGGATATGTGAGCCAGCAAAATCGATCTAAAAGTTGGAACGACGACGCAGATGCTTCTATTACTGCACTACAACAATCAACAGAGTGCAAAACAAACGCTCTCGATCAAGTAAGATGCTTTGTTTTGCAGATTAAGTTAACGTTAGTGCTGCAGAATAATTAGTCTATTTAATCGCAGAATTTGTCAGTCTCTTTGTTCTATCTCTCGAGCGATAACGTTTCGCTTCTCGATCTTTGCAATTGTCGCTATATATTCTTTTTGCTAGACTTCGTAGTCGCAAGCTTTTCTTTCTGTTTTCGACAAGCTTCTTTTTCTCTTCTTTTGTTTTTACGTGTCGGACAATTCGAAGTCTGTCGACTTTCTCTTTTCACTTATCTTGCGTAAGTTTGATCGCCGAAGATATTATTAGAAGAAGTAGAGCTTCGTCTATCTCTACGTTCTTGACTATTGTTTTCTCTTCTTGATTTACGTTCTCAATATATTGTGTTAGCAGAACGGCTAGATGCTCGTCCAAAGAGCACTTCTGCGAACTGAACGCGAGATACCGAAGAAAGAGAAGACACTTTTGAAGATATTACTACCGTCTACGCATGTAATTCAGGTTTGATAAACAGTCTTCTTTCTTAGAAATTGGGAAAATCTCTGAAGACACGCGTTGCAAGCGTAAGAACCATTGCTATTCGTTCGCTCAACAATATCGCGGATCGATATGTACTAACAGATCAAAGAGAAAGATTTCAATTCTATATTTGTTTTGATCTATTTCGATCGAATGCTGTTAAACGGATAGATTCTTGAATATTTACTATAGATTATATAACGTGTCTTTGTTGTTTAATGGTCAACAATACTATGTCAAGTCTCGCACTATTTTCTAATAAACATTAGTGTTGCTATCTATCTTTAGCAGTAAGTGTCTATCAATCAACCGCCTTTTATATATGTTTTCGTTTTCGTTACGTCTAGTCTTTGACTTTTAACGTACTGCAGTCTAGCGTAAGTTACAGAAATTGATTAGGAAGCTTATTTAATGGTTGGTCGATAAAAATATGTTATTCGACGATCGACTAATTAGTCGATTATCGGATTAACTGCTTGCACTCTAATGTAGTATATATTATTATAAGCAATACTACACTTCTATTACGCCAATCTCGAGTGGTTATGGATTGGGATAGCAGATAGACTGTTGTCTCGATCAACGCATTATAGCAGTTTATTTGCAGTTTCAATTTATAACTACTCGATATCTCTTACTTATAAAGTTCTTGTTATAACAGAAGTTGTACTGGTTCTCGTCTAGTCAGTTATTGAGATAGTACTTTTTTTTGTTGGCTATATCCGCCTGGACTACGTGTGCACTTCGGTAAATACTGCTTATTTTATAGATATATTGTTTGCTGAGAAAGCGCAGCCGGTCTGAATTGCTGGGGGGCCAGAACTGTAACTCGATTATACTATAAATATTGTGTAATACAACGTTGTTGATCTATCTAAGAATGTCTAGAAATGCTCCACTATACTGTCGGAATCTTTTCTGTTTGTCTCTTTTATCCGAATCTCTAATTGTCAATATTAACAGTAGTTTCTCAATCGATTGACTGTCAAACAGAGCTACTTGTGAAATTTTCTGGCAATTCTTCTTGTTCGAGAACTCCTGAAACCATATATAGTTATTACGCTATTTGCCAGGCTTTTCTTGCCATCTATCTGAACAACGTACAATGTTTTTATTATTACGGCCAAACTGGATATCTTGTTTATAATAGACAACGAATGCGTAAATCGATACAATAAAGTTTTGTATTCAACTGTTATTTGATTTTCTTCTTTATGTGTTTGAAGCAAGAGAAGACAGCTCAACTACCAAATTGCTGTTATTCAAACGTCTGTATAATTGGTCTCTTGGATTATGTTAAATAGCTCCTACACGATCTAATTTTGCTTGTTGCTGACAAATAAATACCGCGATCGTCGCTACAAGTCCGGCGAAACTCTGTTTATCGGCTATATTATCAAGTTTTCGGTAAAACTTATTATTTAGACGTCTGAAATTTAGTTTTAGACTTGCGCGTAACGAAAGTTTTTAGCTCTATTTCTAGAGATTTGTAGCTTCCGCGAAATAAGCAATCGTAATTTTTTTCTTAAGCAACGAATTCTCTGTATTCAACATTTTCTCGCGTTTCAGTATAGCGTTTATTGCGTAAAGATTTACGTCTCGTTTATTATAAGTATAGATCTGTTTTATGTAATCTATTCTCTTGTTGGTTTGTGGATAGAAGATCTTGATACGATAAATGTGCGCTTTTTCAAAATGCTTTGTGTTTCAGTTGTCGGTAGATTCGAATTTTCTGATAAAGTCTTTGTAATAGCTAAGAACGTGAAATTTGAACTTGTTGAATGTCTTTTGTTCGATCTCGATCTCTATTGCGTTGTAGATCGTAAACATCGTTTTAAGCATGTTGATTCGACTTCGCGCAAGATTTAGATACTCTAGCGTATTCTTGTTGTGGAAGCTGTATGTAGCTAGCATAATAAAATTTAATATTGCGATTGTGGTCTGCAGTATCTTCGGAGCTAGCTTGAGTAGCAAAGATGTTATAACAGCTATTAGCTGCTGCATAATAGTACTTTGCTTGTTGTCTATCTATTGTTTGACGTTGCTGAAATGAATAAAGATGCGCAATTCGTAAATAGAAGAAATTGCTCGAGATCTTTGATCAAGCTGAAAAACGACGTCTATTTTGCTAATAACTTTCTCGATTTGTATATATTCAATTGTTGTTCGATTCTTTCGAACACTTTTCTTGAGAATCTTCTTCAATTATTGAATAAGATTTATAAGAATGCTCTTCTTTAGCTAATAAAGAGAATTTATTATTATAACAGCATGTATGTTAACATAAGAAAGGTTTTAAGCGAAATTCTTGATATCGTGCATGTAGTTCTCGTTAGTTTGATCAACTATATATCGATTTTGTTTGTCTATTTGTGTTTTCGTGTTTTGATGCGTTCGAGCTTTCTATGTCTTTATAATATTCTCTCGACAGTCCAACGACATCGTGTAGATTGAGCAATAAATATTTTGTTTAAGGCTTGTAACAAGAGCTTGCTTCGGATAGTTAATTATTATTTTAGCGAGAACTAAATAACAGTGTCTGAGTCAATTATTAGCACAACGAATATCGGACAAGTCGTAAATAGACAATTGCTTGAGTGCTAAGACGTCTCTAGAAGATTAGTTGATGTCTACAAGAATGTGTTCAAGATGTGTTTACGCTTCGTTATAAGAGTTATCGCATAGTAATAAATCTCTATGTTTAATAGTCTGGCATTATTCTTTTCTGCATAAACGATAGAAATATAATTTAACAAGATTATGTTCGAACTCTCTTGACGTTGGCGAGCTATGCGATCAAGATTGTCAATAGTTATGTAGATAGATTAAGCGCTTTGATCGCTTTGTTGTCTAAAAAGCACGGTTTTGTTTGTAGCGATAAATATAAGAACAACTGTAGTTCTTAGCGAATAAATTGCTTGCTTCTTCTATCAGTTGTCTGCAATTCAATATTGATTCTATAGTTTTTTTCTCTTGTTGGTGTATTGTTGTATTGGCGCGTATTTGAGATTCTAGGCGTGCAGTTTGTGATCTATAAAGAAACGAATAATTTTCTCAATTAATTGCCACTATATATAGTATTTTCGATCTAATCGCTTTGCGTTTTCGACGTTAGACTTTAGTTCGATTTTTTTGTATTTTTATATATTGTTCTTGATACTTTATTCGATTTGCTCGAGTCTCGTAAGCTATTGCTAGTTGTTCTTGAAGAATGTAAAACGATGCAGCGGTTTTAGTCGCTTGTTGTTAAAGAAGTGGTCTATGTCGTCTTTTGTACACTGTAAAGTATAAAATTAGTACGCGAACGCGTAGTTTATTCTGTTGTAAAAAGGGTTGTAGCGTTTGTTCAAGAAGTAGATATATATCTCGTTCTTGTTCTTTAGTTTTAATCGATTCAATTGCTGTTGTATCTTCTTGTTATGCTTTTTGCTTCTTGAAGAAATTCTATGCATTTTTTGTTGAACTTTGTCCGAGTCTTTAGTTGGTTTTTCGATTTTTCTGTTTGTGGTCTCTTCGTACGTTTCTTCTCGCAACGTCGTTGACGTGAATAGAAGATCGTCTCTCGATCGATTTGCGCGTCTAATATTAGTAGCTGTGCTTGTATTTGTATCTATACTTAGATCTTCTTCTTTGTCGATGTTGTGCAACTCTGTTTGAGTCTGCTGGCGCAACGCTTTCTTTGTCAACTTTGATGGGATAAACTTTGTGTCTAACACGATTGTTGATGTATCGAAGTCTATTGAAACGTCGTTATTTGCTATTTTTGCGTTTGTGTTGTTGTCTATAGCAGAGTTTGCTTCGGCATCGAGATCTGATAGAGACTCAGATAGAGAAATATTCTCGAACTCGAGAACATAGTTTGATAATTGGAGATTCCGATAGCTACAAGTTTTTTGCGCGTGTTTCTGCTCTATCTATTTTTTAATCGCGAGATCTCTACTGAATGTTTGTAATTCTAGTTTGATCAATCTTTTGCAATAATTTTTGTGTATTTTTATCTCTCTGCTTTCTTTAAGTATCTTCGCATAGCAGAAACATAATATTCGATTTATTAGAGCTTATATATCTTGGAGACTCGAGCAGTACTTGATACAACGCAGCTGTAGTGCGGTGTCCGAGCTTAATGCGGTAGTTGCACTTTCGTTCTGTTCCAGTTATGCTATGCTAGCGATAAATAGATGCGTTCAGAGCTGGATTTTTCGTTCTAATAGCAGATATAACAGTCAAGAGTCTCTAGCTGATTGCATAGTAGCCGCGATAAATTCCGATTAAAATAGTTAGTAAGCAGTGCAGTAGAATTTCTCGCAGATTTTACAACTTGCGCGACGAATCTTTTACTCGCGATTCTAATATTTGGTTTTCTTCTTGTCGCTCTTCTAGTGGTAAAGAAGAAGAAGAGTTGAGAAATAAAGAAGAAGATTGCACTAGACGACTATTAGTCGATTGTCTGCCGACAATACTAATGTTAGTCGACAATTTGGCGGTTGTAGGATTTTTGCGAACATGCTATTCTTGGTCGCTTTCTCTCTTACTCTTTTCTATAATTGAAATTCCTGAGAGACCACTTTGTGCGTATATACACATATCTATATCTATCTAGAAGAAGCGCACTTTAGCCAAGACGAAGAAGACTACTATTATCAATAACGAGAATAACGACAATGCAATCGATGTCGATATATCTATTACTTCGTCGATTAGTTTTTTTAAGAAAGGTCGAGTTCGCAAAGTCTCGACTATCGATAACGTCAATATTGACGAGTTCGCCAACAAGTCTTAGAAGAGCGAAAGAAAGCTAAAACAATCGAGTCTGCAAACAACTTTACTGAAGTTACACTATTTTAGAATTCTTTATTTACAATCAAGATCGGCAAACTACGTCAACGTACTTCTGTTACGAAGAACAAGATTGTGGCTCGCGTTCTCTCTGCTTCTATAATCGAATACAATAAAACAAATTGCATATCTTTGCATAAAAAAGACGTCGAAAGAAAGTTTTGAGTCGAAATTCGCGTTATCGGAGAGCTATAATTGATCAAGACATTGCATCAAGTTGTTTTTATAGATTTGTCAAGTGCACAGAATTTAATGCGTTGATGGTAGAGATTAGACAGATAACAAAGATTTTAGAAGTGGAGCGCTATAGCGCATTTCGGTTATTAAGTAGAACTTCGCCGGATTGCCGCGTTTTGGAGAAAATAGGATATGCTAAAGACGAACAAGAAGAAAAAGAAGATAGAGAATTCGGCTTGAGTATTTGATATTGGCTTGAGCAGCTTTGCGGTTGTAGAGAGAGTGGCGACGATTATAACAGTTGCTCTGAAGAAGAAAAGAAGAAAAGTTTTGCAAAAATAAAGAAGCGACTTCTAACAAAAGTTGTCTTTTCTTAGAATTTACGTCTCTTCTTCTTTGACTGCAATTTTAGAAGGAACGTCTTGAGTTTTGCTTGGCAACGATTTGCGCGTGTAAAAGAGAAAATAGATTTCTTCGATATGTTTGATAATCGACTCTTCTTTGAGATCGATACAAATACAGATTGCTTCTTTCGAGAGAGCGAGCTTATAGCTAGATCTTTACGATCGACAAGAATTATATGTCGGTCTTCGCAAAAATTAGATGTAGTCTTAATTGTTTGCGTATTATCTAGTCTATCGGGACAAAGCAGACATTGTTTCTAATTCTTTTTTTTTGTAGATTGTTGATTCAATGTTTTCAAACTGCGTGTATTTGGGTCGTTCTAACTATCTGGCACTATACTTGGCAAATTAGATAAGAAATCGTTTGAGAGTATATTCAAAGCAGCAGTTTTGGATAATATTGGTGGTTGAGAACTGTATAAAGATTTGTCTTCGATTTCGAGCAGTTTGATTAGCCAAAATCAAACAATGTTGTTTTGAAGTATTGCAATTATATCGCTTGCTCTTTCGAGATTATCTTGTCGTGAACGAAAGCTGTTGTATCTAGTATCGGTCGGCAATATTCTCTCTCTTTTGGGTTGCGCTTTTGTATTCGAACGCACAACTAAGAAGAGAAAAAGATCTAACTATGGACGACTCTTATTAGCTGTATAGCTGTTGTCAACGCGCAACGCGAAGCTGAGTAATTCGCAATAGTTTTCGGTGAAGAAGATCTTCAATAATACAACACTATTAGAATAAGTAGATATTGTTTGTGTAGCATTGTCGACGTAACAATGCGATGATCTTTTCTATCTTGGTAGAAGAGCGCGAGTACGCGCAGTAGACGTAAATATCTTTGTAATTTTGTCGAAGAAGATGTTCTCCAATAGTTGAACATAGAATTCTTTTTTTCTTTTGCGCCAGCATGCGATCGTCAACATTGTAGACTGAAGAAGATTGATATAATAAGAGCGTCTCTTGTTACTCCAGAAAGCGTGCAGAAGTTCTTCAATAGTACTTACGATAGTATGCAGTCTAGACGCGTTGTTTTGTTGATCGATAATAAGCGAGCTATCTTAATATTCTAAATGTGGTTTATCTTCGCAACTTTTGAAAACCAATTTTTTTTTTCGATTCGAAATTGCAAATATTACTAATCTCTCAATATTAATGCATCTAAATTACTAAAAAGCTAATTTAACTACTACTAATATTGTGTTTGTCGAGCGTCTTCAATTTTGAGCACTATAGATGCGATGTTGTTTAGCTATTGTTGTGCGAAGACTTTTTGGTAAGACTTGATGGGGATTTGGTGGGAATCTGGTGGAGCTTCATAGAAGTGTTCAAAATGTGTCGAGACGAAGATTCAAAATTGCAATTACACATATAATTTTATCTTAATTGGACGTATTGTATATAAAACTTTGTGTAAACGTTCGTAGATATAGTGTTCAATTTTGGGATCAATTGTATGTAAAAAAGTAGCGTAAACGTTAAGAAATTGGTGTATTTGCAATTCCGGATCAGAAAAAAAAATCGATTTTCAAAAGTTGTTGGGAATAAATTACATTTAGAATATTAAGATAATGTTGACTAAGGTCGGCTGACGTCGGCTGATTTTACAGTTACGAAATTCTATTTTTGCAATTTTATATTATAATAAAGAAATTCGCTTAACTTTCGCTCAATCTTTACTCTTATTTCGATCAATCTTTGTACTTCTTCTTCTG
>JAABUW010004854.1_pt1 | contig 17984 bp, 12 predicted proteins | sample 5560081 | NCBI WGS metagenome assembly JAABUW01 (sample SAMN10711882, study PRJNA513363) | rock metagenome | isolation source: Antarctica rocks | place: Antarctica: Victoria Land, Knobhead sud | reverse complement strand
CTCCCCTTCTCTCACCGCCCGCTTCCTCTTTCTACCCCTAGACTCCTCCTCCTCCCGATCCCTCTCCTCGTCCCCTACTGCCCGCTTCCTCTTCCTACCTCTACCATCCCTCTCCCCTTCTTCTGTCTCCCGACTCCCCTTCTTATACCTATCCCCATCTCCTAGCTCATCCTCATCATCATCTCCGTACTCTATAGTATAGAATCGAGTAGAGTCCTCCTGCTCTTTAGCCAGCCGGAGACGCTTGCGCGCCCTAGCTTCCTTAGCCGTAGTAGCCTTACCAGTCGTCGCAGCCTTAGCAGTCGTCGTAGGCCGTGTAACAGTAGGCTGAGTTATCGTAGGCCGTATAATAGTTGGCTGAGTTATCGTAGGTACCGCGAGCGTACCGCCGCTCGCAGCTTCAAGGTCACGGCGGAGTTTAGCGACGCGGTGACGGAGGGCGGCAGGTGTGGCGCCTATAGAGTTTAGGTTAGGTTGGGTTGAATAATAATAATAGTAAGCATAAGAATAAGAGTAGGGAGAGGAGAGAGGGAAAGAGAAAGGGAATAGTAAGGGGAAAAGGAGAAAGAGAGACGGAAAGAGAAGGAAAAGGAGAGGGAGAGGGAGAAAGGGAAGCTGGAGAAAGAAGAAAAGAGAAGTAAATAGAATAAGAAGAGGATAGGAGGAATATACCAGGGATATATGAAGGAAGCGCTTCGATATCAATTTCTTTATTCGAGTGGATAGTAATTATCTTGAGGAGCTAGGTTCATAGGTATATTAGCATTTTTTGTGAAGTATTATCTATTGCCGTATGAATCAAGTATCCTTAAGTTATACTAGGGGTCAGAGTTTCTATACATGATGCTATAGAGAGCGGGATAGGATATTGATATAAGAGCGCCTGGGAGGGAGATTTACCTTATAATCCTTTTCTATGGTCCAACTCTATAGTAAGATACGTTAGCATTAGCGCTTAGTACTTAGTGTTAGGATCGGCTAGGAAACAGAGGCTGTGCGAGCGAAAAGCTGATAGTAAGCCGGTCATGGCATTGGCGAGCGCGTGACCAAAAGCCATTGGAGATGATGTTTACATACGACAGGCATTTTGAGGCTAGACTTCGCAAACGACACGCGTAAACGTTGCCCTCACTTCGAGGTCTTATTGTTCGCGGTGTGTCTGGTTGCAGTCGAGGATATGCGTGTGATGGTGCAATTGGGAAGGGAATCGCTAGTGAGGTTTTCTTAAACTTTACTAGACAAAGCTCAAGTGAAGTTGAAGGGTATAAGAGATTTGGTAGAATAGAGATTTAAAATGATGAAACGAAATTTTCGATTTGTAGGAGCGAGGAAACGCGCTAGTGACTTATTGAAGTGAATGTTACCCTCTGATTCTTTGGCCTGGTGAGGCCGCTTCATCTTCAGCATCTCAGGTCTGGTCCGTAGATAGACCTGTAAGCTACTGATGACTGTAGTTTATGGATGTCGATGGCAAAGGTGTAATCGCGCAAAGTGATAAGAGTCTTAGAAATGTTCAGATCTAAGAGCTCGGCTCGAAGGCTGTCATGGGATTTTGCTGAAGCTGTAGCATGCGAAAAATGGTAGCGAGCACACCTTCAGCCAAACACGGGGAGAATGCTGGGTATCAGCACCAATCTAAGACTTTGGTCTGCCTTGGGTGACTTGGGAATGAATTGTCGGCTGTCAACAACAGGTCTCTGGCGGTATGTCACAAGAGGTGACTGGAGGGAACACTCGTATTAACTCTATCATGACCGGATGTAGAGTACAAGCCAATGACAAGGATCGAAGGGGAAAATACATATGTAGAATTAATGTGGTATGCGCGAAATCGTATGCCACCCCTTCAAACACCAGCGCATCCTGATCCTGCAGGCTCGTAAAGACCTCCACCCACCGAAGAATTGAACTGTACTTTGATGGTGGAGACATGATGTGTATTGTGACTTTGCATCCGCCGATAAGGCGTGCTATCAGGAGCATTGTGTGAGACGTGAAGATGTGTATTGCCAACCCGAGCTGTCTTTCCAGCGGCTACGATAACAAGGACCGGGCAAAATGATAAATTGATTAGCGAGTGTGATAGAACATAGAGCGAACATGGCGAGTAGTGATAATTAGAGATCCACGAGAGATCGAAAATCATAGACCGAGCTTTGTGGTCAAGTTATACCACCAAAAAGGAAACATAGGGTGGCCCCTGTTTTGTCTTCTAGATGTCGTGTCATCGTCCGTCGTAATTCGTGGCCGATCTTCGTCGAGCCTTTCTTTACTCCACGATGATCTCCACCTGGCTATTTTGTTGTCGCAGCTCATCACTGCCTCGCGTTTGGTGACCATTCTGACGTCCCCGAGAAAAGGCTGGAGGCCCACGCTCTGAAGGACCACGTGGTTGTCTCAAAGGGTTGCCTAAGCTGCTACCCTGTGAGGAGTTGTCGTAATTCATGCTGAAGTTTCTATTGCTGCCGATAGCTCCGGCACTCGAAGGCCCTGAAGGGGGTTGCTGGCTGTCTTGGTCCCATGAGAATGCACCTCGAAGACGACGAGGACTTCCTCCATTAGGGCCGGCGAGAGACATACTACCGAACCCGTTGACCAGACCGTCATCACGATATCCGCCGCTAAGAGCTGAGCCGGAGGCCGTAGGTGTCAATGTGGGCGTAGCTGAAGCACCACTGCCTGGTCCGTAGTCCTGGAAGCGGGCAATATTCGATTGCAAATTCGGAGGGAAGCTGGCCGTTGAGGGTACAGGTGAAGGTGTATAAGAACGCAGATCTGCAACAGACTTGGCTGCGCGGAGATTTTGTTGAGTGCCGAAACCGCTAGGTGAGTCGGGAATGCCGAGAAAGCCCGAGGACTGTTGACCGCGAAGCGTATTATACATTCCGGCCTCTCTGGCCTCGTTGAAGTCGATTGTAGCTGCGCGATTGAGGCCTCGTCGGGAGGCATCTCCATTCTGAAGAGCAGACACTTGTGGTATTGGTGGACTGATGCCTTGAGGTGCTTGATTTGCTCGGTACACATGAACTTGGCGCTGGTCCCCACCACCACGCGAGACATGTGCGAGCTGCATATGATGTGCCAGCGTATGGACTATGCGTCGTTGTGGGGGTGTCAATTGTGAAGGAAAAACCAAGGTTTCTCTTGAGGCGTCATCTCTGAAGAGGATCAGCTGGGTATAGAACCCTAATGTCTGAGGATCGTTGAGATCTATGGGGGGTCAAGTGATTAGCTTCATAATGTAGTATTAGGGAAGAGCTCTTACCTGGCATCACATTCCCAGGGTTGATTGGTGATGGTGTATGCGCTTGGCGATGAGACGACATGGATGACATGGATGGTTGACTGTGAAGCTGACCACCAATAGGCCTATGTTGTTCCTCCAATTGTCCACGGCGCTCTCTCTTTTCTCGCTCGATGCGCTCTCTTTCCTGCAGAGGCAGCATCTTCTTGTACTCCACGCGCAACTTTCGCCCTTGCAGCTCATAGTGATTAAGATGGTCAATGACTTGGGCTGTCTCATCTGCCGAGGTGAAGTTGGCGAAGGCAAGGCCACGAAAGACTCCATTGTCGAAGTGATAGTTGAAGGCGTAGGGTAGAGGGAGGTTCATCTGGGTCATAAGATCCACCAGCTGTTCCTTCTTCACGGCGAAGGGGATGTTCTTGATCACTATGGCGGTTGGTATAAGCTCGTCATCGGGGTCGGATGGGTATTGCTCGGAGCGTAGATGCGACAACCCCAAGGGCGAAGGACCGATGCCGCCATAGCCATTAGAGGCAGACATTTGCTGCTGATCCATCCAAGTCTGCCATACCATGTTAGCAAGCGCAAATAGCAGAGGTCTTGTTTTGGGTGCTCGACGTACGCTTGGAAGAGCACTTCTGCCACCTCGTGTTTGGGACTTCATTCTTCCAGTCGCAGCAGGGAATGGAGAGAAGTTGTTGTTGGTGCTGAAAGCATTGGGATTCCATGTCTGGGGTTGTGGGAGCTCGTAGCCATAGCCGCCATTTTGGACAGGTGGTCCATTCATCCTGTCAAACCTGTTCGCCTCGTATCGCAAGGATTGATCGTCGGGTGTATATACATTGTTTGGCATTGTGCCGTAAGCATCGAAGTGGCGCGATGGTTGACGGTGGAGCATTTGCTGCTGGTGTCGGTGAGAGCCAGGGGATCGTGAGGCGGGCTGTTCGTAATACATATCGTTATGTTGAAGATGGCTATTCATGCTGGCAGTGCTTTCCAACAGTGCGAGTATTATCTGTCAGATGAAAGCTCGAAGGAATTTAAGTACGAAGAATATGTCGAGGCGGTGACCTTGATCAAATAAGTAAAATTGCGATCGTGGCAGTCGATGACCGGCAAATGCTGCTGAGCAGATAGTATGGGCTGCTGACCGAGAGGGTATTATTAGTTAGAGTACTGTGGGTATAGATCTATCGTAGGTCTTGAGAGGTCGTAGATCGTTTCTTCAGAGCTTGCGTATCGTCATAGGAGTCGTAACAGGACCAGATCAAGGAGTGTCACGAGCCAAGATGGCTCCGGTATAGCTGCAAAAGTTGTAACTCTGTGATGGTAACTGCCAAGTAGCTCTCAGGAGCTCTCCATCCAAGCTGAGCCTCAGTCGGAGCTTGGTTGGAGCACAACGCCTGTAGGAACACGCATATGCGGGTGTCGCGATCGAGTATATTGCTGCAGTCGGGAGCTTTATACTGTCTATTTAGCGACCAAGTGTGTAAGAAGATGATCGCGAAAGTTGCGCGGTTACACAGCTGGGATGAAGGGATGGTGGTTGTCGGTGGTAGGTTAGAGGCCAGAGGAGGATGAGAGCTCATGATGGCAGGATTATAATTGCACGCTAACCTCTTCGGCTTAGGCCCAAGAGGCCAAGACGGCCCCCCGAAACATCGAGTATCCTTGCAACGCAATCAAAACTATCTTTGACATGGTCCAGGGAAAAAGGGGCATACATCACTTTGAGGGATACGAGGGCATCATTTGCTCCTTACCATCGTTGCGGAGTGTTTGGCTATCTACAGCATCTGACTTTACGCCCGTGCTTCCACTCTGGGCGGATCTGGGACTCCATCGAGCATCTGCCGTCGGCCGCACGGGCGCGAGCTAAACACTCAACCACACGGAGCTTTGAGAAGCATCTCCAGCACGTTGAGTGGTTGTCTGCCTGCAATGCTCTGGCAGACATCCCCCGGTATACTGGAAAACGAGTGGCTCTTCAGGGAAGCTTCTAGGGTGTTACCTAGCTGACAAGTCTTCCAGTGCTAACCCTGATGCTCTGTTTACTACGGCGGGAGCTGCCTCTAGGGGCCGGCTTGACAAATCTCCCACTCTTCCGGGCGGATCTGTTGGTGATGCTCATCACCGAGGATAGCGTCCTGAGATCCTAGGATGACTGCTGTGGAGGGAGTAAATGGCCGACAGGATTACTATGAGCTGCTGGATGATGCCGATTCCACCGCCTGACGTGGCGACATGCATATGAGACTACCCATAGCGCTCCTGCAAACCCCTCTTCTGGCAGTCATGGGGCCTGCATGGAGCGAGGGGAGCGAGCGAGATTCTCATTGAAGATGTGACCGACGACGCACAGTCGAAGCGTTGCGCTCATGCTCTCGTGCTTTCAAGGCTTCAGCATACGGATTGGAAGCAGATTAGGTGCCCTTCCAATAGTGGCCGTAAGAGGAAAAGGAGGTCATCGCCCCCAACTCGTGTCGCGTGGCTCCTTGGTGGGTGGGTGGGGCGATGGGTTTTCCAATTGCCGTCTAGTCCTTGGCTGCAAGAAGAGCTCCTCGCAATATGACTGGTCGGAAGGAAATGATGGCCTCGAAGTGATCTTCTGGTAACGCGGCTTCTCCCAAGCGCGAACCCTGATGCTGGGTACAAGTTGGTCATGTGACCTCCGGCTGCATTAGCCTCGGACGAGTGAGCTCCACCACATGCCGAGTGCAAGAAGATTGTTGTTGCGAGCAGTCAGGTCGTACGCCTGCTCCACTAAAACCAGAGGCGACCCTCCGCATTCTCACTAGAATGACTGGCTTTCTCCACATGAGGGGATCAATGTCAATCGGTCTTCGCACCCACGGTCCAAAGCCGATCAAAACATAGGTTTGCCTCAACCGAGTCTCCTGGAGTACGGCCATAAACCCTCCAAATTGGACCTTCCTCTGTACATCTCCATGAAGGGCAGAGATCAAGCGATTATATACGAGAAACAGATAAGTATCCTCGCCACATATGCCTCCTGTGCACTTTTCACCAACAAAGAAGCCTCTGCACTGTCCCAAATACGAGCAGCCAACGATCATCAAACATGATTATCCCCCGCATCCAATCTTAGTCGAGAAGGGCGTGAAAATCTTGAATCCACAATCCTGACTATTCTGCAGCACTAATTTGAGTTGGGAAAGAAAAGCGATGAATATGAAAGGATTTGCCCTATTCTTCACGCAATTGAAGCCACTACCTAGTGATGGATCGAAGTTGCGCAATCGGAACACGAACATCGAGTGGTTCATATTGCTGTGCTGTATGGCGATCCAACATATGTGGAAAACGGAGTCATGCTCGGGCAGAGTAGTTGTTAATGTCAGAGCCATGCACATTGAATTCGCTCATTGCCTTGAGAAGTATGTATTCTCTGTGCAAGCAACATCAGCTCGCTATGTCGTTCTCTAGTATCTCTCCTCCTTTCCCTCGCTCACCATCACGCCCAAGTTCCATCGCTGAAATGCCAATCAGTCGTTGCAAGGTCCATCTATGTATCCTACATGACTATACAATCCTTATCCTTATCCTTATCCTTCCTCTCCTCCTCCTCCACACCCCCAGTCCCCCTTCTCACCAACTCAGGGTCCACACCACCACCTCTCATCGCACTCGAGCCCGGCGCTCGCTGCATCTGTCCCCTCCTCGATGAAGCATATGGCGCAGGTGACCCAGCACCATAAGAAGCGGCATGCTCACCATACGCACTCGACTGTCTTGGGCGTGCAGGCTGTGCGGGCGGCCTTTGCGTGCTGCCACCAGGACCAGGCGATGCATACGGAGGGTGCGTTGGCGGGTGATAAGCCGGCCCCTTGGCGGCCTGTTCGTAAGTAGGCGGAGGAGCATCGTCCGTATCAACGGATTTCCTCGGCGGTGTCGGTCGACTCGATGGCGTTCCCCGACCTCTTCCGCTTCCTCGACCCCGAGGTGGGGGCCTGGGACCGCCTTGTGCGCCCGTGGCTCCGGTGCTGAAACCTGGGAAGGTGCGCCGACCTGATGCGTCGGAGTTGTTGAGGTAGGCTTGCGAAAGTTCGACTTCGCGTCGACGGGCGGCTGCTTCTTGGCGGTCGCGCTCTTCCTCTTCTTCCTGGAGTTGCATGGCGAGGGCTAAGTCGTGGTCTTCTTGTTCTGTGTTGGGAGATAATGGGTTGGCATTGCCGTTGATGTTGAGCGTTGAAAGGGATGGAAGGTTGGAGTGGCTGGAATGTTGGCTTGAAGCAGCGGGTCGTCGAGACCGACTGTTCACGGTTGTCCATCCTTCTTCGTCCTGGTTCTGCGACTGTTGCTGGGTATGCCCGGTGTTGTTGCCTACTGGTCTAAAGTCGCCCGAGAAGAACTCGCAGCCTTCCCCATTAACGTCGACCAAACTTTCCCAGACCACTTCGTCGTGGCCCGCATAGCCCATGTCCGTCACCAAAGTCAGAAGCTGGCCAGATTTAGGATGTTTGTATAAGGTGCTGAAATGGTTGTTGCGGAATAGAATTGCAACAGAGCCTGGTGCCATGGTTTGCGTTATACTATCGAGCCCGTACCCGGTCAACTGGGTTGCGGTGGATGATAGGAAATATTTGACACTGGCAATATCCTCGAGCGTGATCTGTTCCTCTGAGCTTAGCCCTTGCCGTTGAAGCTTCTCCTCGAGCTCTTCCTCTTTGAACATAAGATTTTGGGCATCTTCGTAGGTTCTCGCCGTGCGCTTGAGCGCGGCAAATGCAGGATGGTTCCTTGGTGGTATCCACCCATGAATCAGAGGTATCGCAAATGTGCTGTATAGCTTCATCTCGCTAGTTTCCTCAAAACCGCCGGGTTTTTGAGGCTCATATGCTCTAGTGGACAGATCTCCATCGTTTGGAGCATCCATCAGATTTATCGGGCTCTCTAATGGGACAAATTGCGGATTGGCATTCATGCCGGTATGTAGTGCGAGGAGAAATGCGTACATATCACTGACATCAGGTAGATCACCATTCCGCCCAATAAGCTCATCGATGACAGCGTCAAGTAAGAGACCTAGGCTGACTTGCTCACGAACCCGGAGAGTCTCTACTAGTGCGGTGGCGTAGTCGGCCGGTGTTGACAGCACAAGAGCATTTACCAGAGCGAGTAGCGGACACGGACCATTTGCATTTTGTACCATGATTGGCGACCGTCTAGGATTGGTCGGCGATGAAGCGTCGTACCAATTCACATGTCTGATTTGATACGTTTCACCTACTCTCTTTGGTTTGACTGGTTCTTCCCGCTGTACTTGCGCATCTGCGGCTTCGTTGGGAATAGTCTCGTGGGTCTTTGGTGGTCTTGGAGGCTGCGGCGGCGGTCCTTCTTGCTTCTCGTGCGATGTTCTTGGTGGTAGAGGTGGTCCAACGTCGCCTTGCAGTAAAGAGTTCAAGGGAGTCTTCTCAAAAGTATGAGATGTTCCCAACGGAACATCGCTAGCAGAACCATCCGTACGTGTGGGCTCCTGAAGGGGAACGCTGGAGAATTCTGTAGAATCGCGACTGACATCGTCGAATGGCTCACTTGATATATCACGAGCATTTAGCAATTTTGCATTCGGCATGGGAGCCTCGGCCGTTTGGTGTTCTGTGGTAGACATGTTTGCAGTTGCTGAAGGATCCAAGGACCATGGATTTCCTGAAGCTTTTGGTACTGCTTCGGGTCCTGGTGGTTCTTGCTCCACAGGTGATGTATCAAATTTCATCCATGGCTCAGCAAATGGGTGCGTTAGAGGTACAGGCTCCTGCGGCGGCTGAGAAGCAGATGGGCCATTGCCCCATACGTCTGCGATGTTTTCATTGCCAAAACCAGCCTCCTCTATCGCTTTTCCATTGCCAATATGTGGGCGGTGGTACGGATTTGTCGGTGGGCTATTTTGAGGTGGCGCGGGCGCGGCTCGCATCGGTGGCAAGCTTGGAGCTACAGAAGCATTGTTGTTCGAACCCGTTGATCTTTGACTTTCCCATGAAGACCTCGGAGTCTCCTCCATAGACCCAGCCTGAAGCACATGCGGCAAGCCTTCTGTTCTGCCATTACCAGCGAGCAGCCTCCCTCCACCGGATTTGAGTACACGAGGTAGTTCATTTTCTATCGCTTTTCCATGATTGCCGTCCCATGAGTTTTCGCCGTTGCTTTGCCATGGATTGATACCGTTGCTATTATCAAGTATACCTCCAGGGGCCAGCCCCGTAGGCTCTATCGACTCTCTATCCTGGGACAAAGGCGTGGTAGGGTAAGGTGCGGCTTGCGCCCCTGGTTGGCTCCTGGCTTGGTTGACTGGTTTGCGTAGCGTCATTGTTAGGTTCGAGGCTCGTTTCAAGATCAATTTCCGATCGAGAGAAGTCTTTCGGGATCGCAGAAGAAGATTCAATAGATACCGAACGGTAGTAGGTAGCTCGTAGAATCCAATGCACCTCAGGGTAGTTCAACAGGCAGACGAGGATGAAGAGGCAGTGCACATTGCAAAGACATAGGACCGTCCACAGGTAATAGTTGGAGGGGTAGACTGAGATTATTGTCAGACATTCATTCCCTTTCGACAGTCAGCAATGCTAGATCAGCGATTTGAAAGACCGATGGTTTGTTGATGAGGGCTACGTAAGAGGTGGTCGATGGAGGACGAATCCAAACAAGGGTCCGTCGCTATCGATATCTTGCCGTCGCTAGAAATAGCCCGAGGCCCGAGCTTCTCTTCCACCTCTTATTCTGCCGCACCGAGGCCTACATCAAAAATCCATACGCGATGAAGCCAGAAATGATCCGTCCGAATACCTATGTCGCCCTACGACTGCCTTCAGACACTGTTATAGTTACCCAAGTCCAGCCCAACGCGTACGTGAGCTAGCTGGAGTGAGCAGTCTCACCCTCTCCTCCATCATTCATTGCTAACGCTAAAGCAAGTACAATATCACTTGGCAAGTATGGAGCGTTTCAAGCCAATCACATCATCGACCGACCTTACCACCTTACTTTTGAAGTCCTCGATAAATCTAAGCTTGATGGAGCGAGCGAAACTGGCCTTCGAATAGTACCAGCGGCAGAGCTGTACGCAGGCATTAAAGATGAGGAAACTGCTACGCCATCAGAAAGTGGGATTGGTAGCATAGGTGCCAGCGATGGTGGCGTGGAGTACGACATAGTAGGCGAAAATGGCGAGGTCGTCATACGCACAAATCGCAACACTGTCGATGATGCCACCAGACAGATCCTCACTATGGAGGAGATTGAGGCTATGAAGGCCGAAAGTACAGGCTCGGGGAAGGAGTTGATTGCTAAGATATTGGATTCACACTCGGCACTGGACCAGAAGACAGCCTTTGCGCTTGCCAAGTACACATTACGGAAGACGAAAAAATATCTGAAGCGGTTCACGGTGCTACCTCTAGATGTATCAACATTAGCGAAGTGGATGATGACAGAGAAAGAACCTCTGAAGATTATGGAATTAAGGGAAGAAATCCTGGCCCTCATTGGAAGCTGGTCAAACGTGCACTGCACGCTGTCGGACCCTATACCTCGACTAGGCGAACGGGGTATAGCAGCTCAAGCAGGAAGATGGTTAGTAATAGATGAAACAGCAGGATTGCTAGTAGCATACATGGCAGAGAAGATGGGCATCCTGCATCCACCTGAACAGAACGATGAAGATTTTGAAACAGCAGCACCGTCGAAGCTGGAGACCAAAGCTACAGACGGAGCAGCTGATCACCCCGAATCTCAAAACGAAGACGCGCCCACAGCACCACGACTGTATCAACCCCGCCCACACAGAACCGCGACTCCAGCGACTACGAACACAATTACCCTTCTCCACGCAAATGCCCAACCGAACCTTTCACTCCTGAAGTACTTCCACTTCGACGCTTTCAACAACCCTACCCTAGCCCACCCACTCTCAGACCGCCTCAAAACGCTATCTTGGCTGCAACTCCTCGCCCCTGAAGACGACGCAGGCTACACTGAGCCTACGATAGTGTCCGAAGAAGAGCTGCAAAGCTGGAAAAGCGGCAAGCGGAGTAACTACTACCGCAAACGACGGCGATGGGAGCGCATCAAGTTCGTAGTTGATGAAACCCGAGCAGGTGGTTTTGATGGTTTGATCGTCGCATCAGTCATGCATCCAACCAGTATCCTACGCCACTGTGTCCCTCTACTACGTGGCGCAGCGCAAGTGGTCATCTACTCACCCACCATCGAGCCTCTCGTTGAACTCGCCGACGTCTACTCTTCAGCCCGTCGCACAGCATTCGTCACCAACTCGCCAGACCCAGACGCCATACCCACGGAAGATTTCCCAGTGAACCCTATGCTTCTGCTTGCACCAACGATACAGACAGCGCGATGTAGAACCTGGCAAGTCTTGCCTGGACGGACGCATCCGCTGATGACGGGCCGAGGTGGGTCGGAAGGGTACGTGTTTACTGCGACCAGAGTGCTGCCGGCTGAGGGAAAGGTTGAGGCAAGAGGGAAGTTCAAGCGGCGGAAGGTAGATACTGGGACGCCAGCAGCTGACTCAACACGATTGGCTACGCCTGCGGCTGTGGATGGCGAAGATGTGGGTGTGGAGGTGATCGTATGACCAGCGCCGCCTAGCTCTATAGGATGGATGGTCTATAAAAATTAACGAACTCTGGAGATACGATCATTTGACATTAAGTCAATCACGATCTAAGTGCCAATCTTTTGTCTAGGATTAGGAGGCCGTGCTCAGGGGTTTAGTATTGTCTGCGTACAGGTGGAAGACAGACTATTTGTAATTACAGAACAACCTTTAGGAGCCTGAACAAATGATGAGATGCACACTGTCGAGTTGAAACCTTCCATAAAAGCATGTATGTTCTGAGTGTCATTCAGTATGGATACGCAACCGCATATAGTGTATAAAGAGCTTAGTACTATTAAGCTCTCGGCATGAAATTCGTGATCAATCCTAATGACCGAGAGAAGTGACGATAAGCAATGTTTAGGAGATAAAAAAGATTTCCGGGCAGGTTACGGAAATTCTCACCTTGGGAGTGACTACTCTGTAGTGGGCAGCTATCTGGATCGGACATTAGTTGTGGCGGTGGCGCCTGTTGGAGAAGTTCATGGCGTTTCTCATCGTATGCTTCAAGCAACTCCGACAGCTTCTCTGTAACCGCCTCGTTGCAGCCTTCCCGAGAGTACGTTGATGTCATCACAAGGTCTGTGCACTTTATCTCTAAGCTGGGTGATTGAAATGCACACTCCCTGAATAGAAGGCACCGTTATGGTTTGGAAGATTCGAAGAGTGACCTTGTGCTTTAGTGCGTAGGACATGGTTATATGTTGACACCGGACAAACTCGCAAGGTCCTGAAAGACACTGCTAATGAGCCTTATCCTGCCGAGGGAATCATTACTCTTTGCCAACTTCGATGCTTGTTCAATATCAGTCTTCTGTTAGCTCGGGTTTGAACTCGTACCTTCAACGAAGCGGCTTCCACACGACCAAGCCATTCTTTGGACGATTGATGAGATCAGCTTAAAGCATATCCTGAGTCCCCAAATGATTTCAGCAGCGACGAAAAATAAGCTTAGTCACCCGCCATTCTCTTGGGATGCAACTTCTGAGGCTCGTCGTGGTAACGAAGATGAAGAAGTAGATACGTGAGCCTGATTTGGCAAGCAATCTGGCCAACCAGTTGAAATGTCCAACGATCGGGTCTTTATTCCTAGGGTATCAATGCAGGCCATACACATGGTCGTGAGACTCCTCTCGGCATTTCCCCCCTAGTCATAACAGGTAGCGTAAGCGCCCATGGCCCTTGATATGATCGGAGGAATTGAGAGAACGCTGCTGCCCGATCGCTAAAAGTGATCAGACGGTGCTTTTTCAGCTCCGCCTCTGCGATTTGCAAAGTCGTAGTGCTCACTCAACTCAATGACGGACCACTCCTGCTGTAGAGTCTATAAAAAAGCGCTGGCATTGAGTTATGTCTGTATATCATATACCGCAAGCAACCGCCTCCTGCAATCCTGGTTTCGAGTCATGGCCGGCTCACGTTGAGCATGCTTTCCGAAGTGGTCAAACACTCCAGGGCAGGGTGAACCATATCTTGACGATTGTGGCACGATATTGAAAAGCTGGGAAACGGGCGAGCACAAATCCTATCAGACGAAGCATAGTAGTGCGTATGCCACAACGAGAACATCATACCCATCACTCTGGCATCCACTGGTGTCTTCCGTACCCAACAACAACTCTCGAGCCGCGACGGGGGTCGTATTGATAGGATAACCAGTCACTAGAGAAGCCGAGATCCCTCGAGCAGGCCATGATCGGCCCAGACACTAAAGCTGGCTCTAGGTTAATACGAGGAGTCAACATCTTCCTACTCCATGGAGGCCAGCACCGATGATACGAAGAAGGCAGCTTATAGGGAACGCTCTATTACTATTCAAGCGACAGATTTATATTGAAGGCTTCCAATGGCTCGATGCCAAGACTGTCATCCACCTCAATTTCACCAGTGCTTCAGATGCTGATATCTTGATCGGGTCAGGAACATCGAGGTTGAAGTCGCCGAAGGTGAAGATCTCGGTACTTGCTCGGACAGATATTGAGGACTGAAGTATCTGCGCGTCATTCTCAGCCCATGTGATCCTACATGTTGGGATGATCACAGGCAAACGCCAAGTGGGACCCCATTCCCTGTGCTCCTGCTCCGTTCCACGAGTGGACGGCAATGTTGAGCAAGTGTGTTCCACAGACCATATAATTCCTGGCGTCGCAGCACTAACTTGAGGCAAAAGTGAGGGAACCTCTTATGTGGGATATCGACTGCGAGCACGTTGAGCGAGATCAAGTAGGCGCTAATGGCTGGCGATGTTTGGGCGAGGATCGACCCAGCTGGAGAGACGCCGCCGCACGTCTAAGACGTATTCAATGAATGGAATGCTAATACTCAAGCTACCCTCTATTCAGCAGCCTTGAAAGAGAGCGGAGTGTCTGCGAGGTGAGCCGTAAATCTCATGAGCTTCATCTGTGGGGAGTCCCACGTGTCGGGGTTGATACATATTGATTGAGGCCTTTCAATGTCCGGCTTTTGCGGGTAACATAACCAAATAGAAGGCGAACTATCGTCGTTCCCATGACGCTCATCCTTGGAGATCAAGAATATGGGAACGACAACCAGGAGTAAAGCTGTACGAAGTGCATGGCCAGTTTTTGAATGAGGTAACCGGGAAATCTGGAGGGACAAACCTATGTTAGGGCAGCCTTCTCACGCGAGACAGCCTCCGTGTTCTCAAGTTACCAACATCGTATATCCTTGGGCACAGGTAGAGAAGCCGTTATCATAGGTACCTAACATTGGATTACAAAGATTTGCCCATAAATTTGCGCTTCGTAAAGCTCAACCACCACTAATAAATCATTAGCAGCCTTTGAAAATTCGTAAAATAAAAGGTACTCGCTTTTGATGGCGTTGCCCCGTCCGCATATACTCGTGCTAGTACTCTCATCGCCAACTCCTGTCTTACTTGCGACAGATACCTATGCCACTGTAAGTCGATATGCCATATCTGTAACGCCCTGTCGAAGCCTACTGCCGCATGGTCTCTGCATCTTGCCTATCTCTAGGCGCCTCGAATGCTTGATTCAGTGGAAAGCTAGCATCTCCCGGTATGGCAAATTGGTCCAACGCTGTATTCAAAAGCGCCTATTTCGCGCAAAACAGATCAGCAGCAAGACTCATTCATCCGCCAATCCAGCTACATGCTAAGCTGAAGGTAGACGGTAGCCTAAGACGTACCTTTTCCGCTTCCCTTTTCCCCATGGACGGCTTGACCTTTCCCAGACACTCGCTCACAAAAAGTATGCCATATATCAGCAGCCGATCTGCCGGCCCTTTGATCTCGAAATTTCGAAAGAAGGTGTTTGCACGGAAGAGAGATAAGACTTCATCTAGAGGGTCGTACGATTCGCTATCCGGATCGATGTCGAGGTCTGATGCATTCGGGGGAAGGGCGGGTAAAGTATAAGCTGGGCCTCTTGTGCGTGTACGGAGAGGAAGGAGAGCGAAGTTGCCTGACCATGATCAGTCACGTGAATAGGAAATGCCATGTAAGAGGCCAGGACAGCGGGGATGCTATGGGCGAACCTATTACTCGGACATCTTGGTCCTGGAGAAAAATTGAGTGGTAGGCCTACAACACCGTCAGAAGAAGGCATCGAGATGCCAGAATGCCACACCTACAGGCATTGAGAATGTTGCACATGTAATAGGCAAATATATCGAGCTCTGACTGCTTGGAGGCAGTTGCCATTGACATGCCAAGACTCGTAGGGCTGATGATTGTAACCCACTTTACGCGCTTCGCGTCAACTACATTCGATTTCTGTAAACAGTCCGGCGCAATCAACTTGGCTCCATCATTTGCCTACTATTCCAACTATGTCCGACTACGAAGATGAAATGGATCTGGATGCTCCTCCTGTGAAGGAGTCAATCCTTTTCAGCTCCGACAATACCAATGGAAAGGGCAAGAGAAGCGCAGCAAACCTGCCGGTAGAGGCAGAAGACAGTCTCCCATGGTACAATCTTGCGCACGTCCTAGAATTCAAGGCTAATGACCGCAGGGTAGAGAAGTACAGACCAGATACTCTAGACGATGTCTCAGGGCACCAAGATATTCTAGTGACAATCAACAAGTTCGTCGACACAAACGTTCGCAGTCACCTTCCATGTACTGAGTTCCTCAGGTTGACCGAGGCATAGCGTTTACCACATCTCCTCCTGTATGGGCCACCAGGCACAGGAAAGACATCTACAATTCTGGCTTTGGCGCGGCGCATCTATGGCAACAGGAATATGCGGCAGATGGTGCTCGAGCTCAATGCTAGTGACGACAGGGGCATTGATGTCGTTCGTGAACAGATCAAGACTTTTGCCAGTATGTAGGATGGCAATTCTCCTCGACAAGTGCAATAGAATTGAATTAGCGGCTAGGTACAAAGCAGATATTCTCCGCAGCCCCCAAACCCAGCGACACACCCTCACTAGGCAGCTATAAACTCATTATCCTAGATGAGGCCGATGCTATGACATCGGTAGCTCAGATGGCTTTACGGCGGATCATGGAGAAATACACGGCCAATACCAGATTCTGCATCATTGCCAATTATACACACAAGCTTTCGCCAGCTTTATTGTCAAGATGTACGAGATTCAGGTTTAGCCCACTGAAGGAGCCGGATATCAGACAGCTAGTCGATCTCGTCATTGAGAAAGAGGAGGTCAAGATTCAACCAGATGCAGTGGACAGCTTGGTGCGGCTGAGCAAGGGGGATATGAGACGGGCTTTGAATGTGCTTCAAGCATGTCATGCAAGCAGTACGCCAATCCATTCAGGTATCATGTCAAATGAATTTGTTACTGATAGTCTCCAGGCACGCCATTACACTTGAAAGGCCAACCACCTCCCAAACATCCCAAACGCGAACTTATAACCAATGCCACCATTTACAACTGCATTGCAGCCCCTCATCCTTCTGACATCCAACTCATCCGAGACACGCTCCTCGAAACCTCCGACATCACATCCTGTCTCAATACCGTCAATGTACTGAAAACCAACAAGGGTCTCGCACTAGCTGACATACTTACCGCACTTGCTGGGGAATTGATCAAATTAGAAGTGCCACCGCAGACAAGGGTCGCTTGGATGCAGGGTCTGGCGGAGGTGGAGTATAGATTGAGCGGAGGAGGCGGAGAAATGGTGCAAACAGGGGGCTTGGTGGGTGTGGTGAGGGGGGGATGTGATCTAATGGAGCACGGGGGCACCAGATAACGCAGATGAAATCTCAGCAATATTTGCGGCGCCTGATTGTGCTCTTGTATACCCGCATTGCATATTATGCTCAGTGCCGCGGATCCTGAATCAGTCATTTGGGACGTGGCTTATCTTCCGGTGCCTTTCCTCTCATGTCAATACATTCTCTTGAACCTTTTCTAGCTTTCACCAAGTCTGAAACTTGGTGTCCTGACATCGCTAGCCCACGCAGGTGGACTGGGTCTTACAAGGTTGAAGCAAAACTTGTGGCATCTTCCATCTTAATATGTTGACATGAGCTCGTCAGCCTTGTTCAGTTCAATCAGTGGATCGTACTGGAGACCGCAGCCTATGAATTGGGTACCGTATATTGTAGCATATTGACTATTCACGGCTTGAGCAAGGAATATCACTGGCCTCGTCTGACTCGTGATCGATGTTCAAGGCTTCCATGCCTGAGCAGAAAAAATTGTAGCTTGATTATCTAATGACTTCGTTCGAAAAGAAAGGTTCCAAAGTCTTTGTCATTCATACCTTCTACCCAAGATTCCTCTACCTGTGTGGAAGCAATGGCATTTGATCTCCAGTATGGTGGAAACTAAACGCCAGACGGGATTACCCCAACGACATTCAAGCATAAGGAGACGAGTCGAGCTCGGCCACGTCCTTCTTCATGCCGGACTCGGTGCTGGCAGCAGCGATTGAAGTGTTTCACGTCTGCAGCTGATGATCAGCTCGTGCCTTGGTTGCTATCATTCTCCATTTCGCCAAGTATTGCGAGGCCATCTTCATGTTAAGCGAACAAGTCGCATATGTAAAGGAGTCAGCACCTCCCTATCTTCAATCGAGTCCAGCAGAGGTGGTACCGATCGCGAATTTCTACTAAATTTTGGCTCACGGTATTGGCCTGCAGC
>JAABUW010004850.1_pt1 | contig 17991 bp, 21 predicted proteins | sample 5560081 | NCBI WGS metagenome assembly JAABUW01 (sample SAMN10711882, study PRJNA513363) | rock metagenome | isolation source: Antarctica rocks | place: Antarctica: Victoria Land, Knobhead sud | reverse complement strand
ATTTAGATAAACAAATTTGTGATCAATTGGTTGCTTTGGTGGCATGTACTGACACTGCATAGCTTGAAGAAATGGCGAGTAAATGTGCACAGACTATGAGGGGCTGTTCAATAAGCACTTGCCAAAAATCGACAATCTTCAGAGCCACTAAAGCTGACTAGACCTTGTCAAATTCTCCAGCTGCCTGCAGCAGACATTGCCGGACCCATAAGTAGTGCATCACAGTGGTGGATAATTCGGCTGAGAACGTCGAGTCCAGCAGCATCCACACATGTGTCAGTACCATTCTTGAAAAGCACACATGCTTCTTAAAGTCTCGTCTTGCACGCAATCTACTAATAAGCATCATGCACAATCAATATGAGCAGCATATACAGCATGGTGCACTCTAAGAATACTTCGCATTGTCCCTTACCAGATGAGCAATCAACTTCTGGTCTTTGCCATCATCCTTTGGGATCATAAACAAGGTTTTGTATGGCAGATTTGCTGACAATTGCTTTCCCTGGTATTTCTCTATGACCTCCATCAGTTCACCCTCCATACCATTCAGATCAAGGCCTTCCTGCATGATGCCATGTCAGCTGCTAAGCACATGCAGATGTTTGAACAACTCTCTTCCATTGCTGCCTTGCTAACATCCTTAAAGTGTTTCAGAGTGCTGTTCATGCATTGTGACAAGAAGATGGTGCAGTAATTGCTGACAACTCTACATCTGGTCACATGTGATTGGGTTCTGCCAGTGCAATTTTGCTGGTGTTTTTTGAAATGCAGCCCAGACGTAGCGCTTTTGTTACCTTGTGCTTTGGGGAGTGGTATATTATCCTGGACTCCTTCACTTTGAGCTTATCGCCTGCCTTGACACCACTGATGAGCTCACCTTCCTCAAAGTCACTTGCAGAACAAGAAACCCTGTAGATACTCCCTGCAGCTGCTCTTTTGCAGCTCCTCTGGTTCCTTACTCGGCTCATGCGGGCCTGGCAAGAGCTATGAATACGGTGCACGGACGAGTTATGTTGGCTTTGAGCGCTGAGAACATGGCTGGCGCAGGTAAGCGAAGCCATGCCGAACAGTTGATCTTCGGTATCCCGAGTGCTGTCAAGTGCTTAGCTGGTGATCACACGAGGCATACAAACATGCGCTTGCGTCACAACCGTGAGCGTGATGATGCTGTCTACGAATGTGAGAGGGCGCGACAACTCGATAAGCGCATGCAGCTTTGCGATAGGCCCTGACTCACTCACATTCAGACATGAGGCGTGAGAACACCTGAGTTGAGCGCGTAACAGCGACTCACACTGATTGAACGTTCGCTGGTGTTAAAGATGTTGACCTACCGTGACGCTTGGACCTTAGCTAATCTTTCTTTGCAGCTCCTGCGCAATCACGTCTACAAAAATCAATGTGACCGATGTTGACAGGTCTCAGGGTCAGCTTAGTCAGGCTGAGAGACACGTCCACCGGTGACTCTTTGCAAGGGTGGAAGTGATGTTTAGCTCGCGCAAAGCGCTTCTGAAGCAGTCCTCATACACCGCCAGGGGAGAAAGTGTTCCGGGTCCATATACGCTAGGTACAAGGCCGCAAGATGGAATGTCAGGCAACGGGGACAGGGTGCAGGTATCACTTCACTTGCAGCCCAGCTTGTCCTGCAGCAAGTCTGAATGCCGACGACCTGACCTGCATTTCACGTGCTTCCCTGAGTAATTGGCTACGCAGGCTGCTCTGCTTGCTGCCTCCACGGACCGGGAGGCAGCTCAAGCTGCACTGGCAGAAGCCAAGATGCGGCAGGATGAGACAGCAGAGGTATTGCCTCCCCCAAGCTAAAACAATATGCAGGATACACCTAAATTCCAACTCCATATCAACATCCTGTGGGAATGTGTTGCACTCTCCGCTGGCCCAATGTGACTGCACTTCCCTGGTCAGTTGAAACTTTGCCGTGAGGTGCTTGCCCTGTTTATTCATGCCACCTGAGTCAGGTGATTTCACAACAGGCTTGCATGCAATCCACCACATGGCAATCCCAACTGCACTAATGCTGCTGGGGTCCTGGTGGTGCAGGAGCTGAGCTGGTGCATGAAGGAGTTGGCTCAGTTGCAGAAGGAGAAGAATGATTGGCGCTGCAACAGCTGGCTGGAGCAAGCCACTGGCCGCAGCACTGTCCTAGCTGCCAATCCAGGTTGGCTCTCATCACCATGTTGACTTGCTCAGTGTTGACGTGCTCAGTGCCTCAATCTTCTCAACGCTGCATGCTTTTTCTGAGCTGTGCATTGGTCACCAGCATTTGCAACAACCCACAACAGAGCGAGGTTTCACAATTATGAAGGTTTCACAACTACACCAAGCAAACCGCGTAGTGCTCACAGTAGGTGCATGATTGGTGCACATGCAAGTCATGCACGTTTTTGCAAAGCTTGTTGTAGTCATGCTTGGGGGCGTATGTGCATAAGAGCCAACACACAATGACAGGACCTGATCAGGTAGGTATGTTGCTTCAATTGCAGTGCTGAGCTTTTGTCTGCTGCTTGAGGTCCGTGCAGATGGCTGACAGGTCAAGGGCAGTTGCCTGCATGCACGACACTGCTACTGTATTCCTGACAAGTATTAGCGGTTTTGGCTAATTCACCTGCTTTTGTCACAAGAGACAAGCTGTATTCATACTCAGGACATAACAGTCAGGGCTACATGACCATTTGCAAACACAGCTTGTTTGCAATCTATCTTGCTTGGCCAGCGTGGCGTCTGACACATCCACAACAGGGCCATCACAATCATCAAAGATCTGACCAGCCAAATGCAACATTCTGCAGGTCAGGAAAGCATATCTGGCATGGATGAGCATGACACTGGCAATGCACTTCAGCAAGCTGAGCAGGCAGCTGCATCGGCGTCTGCAAGAGCAGGTTTGGAAGCTCAGCTGCTTGCTGCCGAGCAGCTGAGTCAGGAGCTACAGAGCCAGTTGCATCACCAGGAAGTGCGAGTCGCAAATGCTGAGGCAGCTCAGCGATCTGCTGAGTCCGAGCGCGATGCGTTGGCTCAGGAACATGCAAGGCTGGAAGAACAGCTTGCAAGGCAGCAGCAGGTAATCACAATATTGATAATAAATTTGCTTTCCAGCTCATGTTGAGCTAGGTATGTGCGGGACAAGTCTTGCTTTTCCAAAGCAGTCTGTCTTGTGCATCTCTAGTAGCAGCAGCAGGTGATCGCGCCAACACCTCAGAATCACTATACTGCTACATCAACTTGCATTTTCTGCATCTGTTTGGTAGACATAGCAAATGGTTCCAGTGTGATATTCATGTCAACACAAACAATCAATGCACATGTTGAAGACATGATGGCGGCATGATCATAGAATGCATTATCGCCACGCTCGGAAGCTGCGCAGCAAGTGATGTAGTGAATGACACATGTATGATCAGGGCACAAGGCAGCAGGAGGGCCAGATGCAGCTTGAAGCCCTTGTCCACAGCAGGGATCAGGAAGTGTCTAGTCTGAGCCATAGGTATGTAACTCTCAGACCTGTCTGTTTGTGCATGTGTCTGCCAGCCTGCCAGCCAGATGTCTCAAAATCACTCAACTGGATAGCTGACACAATGCACCTTGCTGCCTTGGTGTTGTCATGATTTCTTGATATTGTGCAATTGGCATCACACGGCAGCAGGGGCTGCTCAGGTACATGAATCTGCCATAGATCTCACAAGAGAGTTCTCAGGCCAAACACTTGAGACAACATTGTTTTTGTCACTGTCTGCAGTACATCATTGTCTGCTGACTTCATCTGAGGTACACAAATGCATCAAGGCATGCCGTGTACGGCCGTGTGTTTGTGAGAAAGAGCACTTACTGACTGACCCAGGCTGACACACTCTGCATGTAAGCAAGCGCGCTCTGCTTGATGTGTCCCATGTCTCAAACTCTTGCTGTGTGCTCCAAAAGAAGTTTTCAAACACACCCTGCTCAAGACTCATGGCAGATTGCTGAAGCTACTGGATGGGCCTGTTTTGCTGCTGCAGGCTGCATCACCAGCAGCAACAGCTTGACAGGACCACCCAGCGCAGCGCAGCCCAAGAGCAGTCACTGCAGTCCAGCCTGTCGCAAAGTCAGAAAGAGCGGGAACAGCTGCAGTTTGAATTGCAACAAGTCAGGTCGGCCCTGGAGAGCCATGCATCTGACCGTGAGTACATGCAGTCTGAAGCCAGCTCCCTACAGCAGGCGCTGCAGAGACAGATGAGGGAGGCAGAGCAGGCTCAGCAGGTTCATGACTCATGGATGACTAGATTCCAGGCTCAGGTGAGATCATGGCACTGCTGCTCTCTTTTGCAGCTGCTTACAGACTCAGCACAAGAAGGGGGCCAGAAGGAAGGAAACAATTGCAGCATGTGCGTGTAATACCAAAATGCAATATGATGATATTGCTCAACGTTGATTCCTATGTAACAAACTGCATGATCGTGCCTGCTGTCATTATCTGACCCTAGAGTCACTGTGATCTATGCAGCTGCAAGCATGATGAATCTTCATTTTCTCCTCTCATCATGCATTCCCATGCATGCTGCTGCATTCCATGCATTTGCGCTGCTGTATGCATCAAATTCATTGATTGAACAATTGATTGACTGACTGACTGATTGACAGGGTGGATGAATCCTTAATGCACCACTTAAATGCTGTCAAATGCAATGCTGCTGTCAGAAAGCCTCATCAGCACTTTGTGCCCTTGTCTTTGGTCAGGAAGAAGAGCTGAAGGCATTGCAAGGTAGTCATCAGAAGCTGCAGCAGCAGGTGGAAGGGCAGGTGGAGTGGTGGCGAGGGCAGGTGGATGAGCTCAAGGTGCAGCTCAGAGGGGAGGCCACTCGAGTGCTGGATCTGCAGAAGAAGGCGTATAATGCCAGGATGGCTCAAGAAGCTGCTACTCAGGTAATACACACATCTGCTATCTTCCTTGCTTGAACACTGGTGTTACGAGCTTATTCGCTGATTGGTGAGTGTTGCAAAGTGCTGGATCTGCAGAAGAAGGCGTATAACGGCAGGATGGCTCAAGAGGCTGCTAGTCAGGCACTGCTACTTCTGCTATCTTCCTTGCTTGCACACTCACTTTGGCTGTCACTGTTGCGTTGACTACTGCTGTTACTGTGGCTGTTACTGCTGCTTTGACTACTGCTGTTACTGTTGCTGTCACTGTTGCTTTGACTATTGCTGCTACTGTTGCTGTCACTGTTGCTTTCCTTGTTACTTTGCGGTTACTGTTGCGGTTTTTGTCACAGTTGCTGTTCCTGTGCCTGTCAAACTCATTGTGTTGTCACACTCACACCTGCTGAGTTACTGTTGCTGTCTATATGCAATTGCTGTGGGCAATACCGGCACTATTGCTGTGACTGTAATTGTCAGTGTTGCTGTGGCTCCACTCTAGAGTGCAAGTTTTCTTTGTTTTGTCACTTGTTTCTAGTGCTATGGTACTTGCTTGTATTCTGTTTGATTGCATCGCTTACAGCCTTTCCACTGGAGAGCTTGTTTAGTTCTGACCGTTCTTCTTTTCTCATCAGCGTTGATGCTGCACCTATAGGGTCAGCAAGCAGCAGAGGCTAGCTTGCAGCAGGCCACCTCCAATTTGAATCAGCAGCAGCACAGCCTCCAACAGCAGCATGCTCAGCAGGCACAGCACGCCCAGCAGCTGGGAGATCAAGTGACTCACCTGCGTGAAGAGTGCGCCGTCTTGACTCAGCACAAAGGTGTTGCTGAGTCGTCGGCAGCTGCTGCCACCCAGCTGGCGGAGTGTGCTGGTGCGTTCCAGCCATCTGCCTCATCAACCGACCAATCAACCAATCCATCTGCTTGCTGCATAATCAAACGACCAATCAATCAATCCATCTGCCTGCTGCATCATCACCCGACCAATCAATCAATTCATCAACCACTTGTTCAAACACTCAATCAGGGAGGCACAAGACAGGCTGCTCTGGAGAGACAAGACTTGTCCTGAATATACCAAGCTCATCATACACTGGAAAACGTCGTACTAATAATATCTACTATTTTTATTATTATTACTCAATCAGCCAGTCAACCAGTCAGTCTGTTGTTCAACCAATCAGTCATTCAGCCAGTCATAAAGCATAGCAGGCTGGGCAATGTTGATGATGCACAAGAAGTGAACAAGCCAATCATTGCCCTTTGTCAAGGCGACACCTGCACATGCCCAACAACCAGCCTGTCATGACAGTCAGCAAGTCCACCATTAGCATGTCATCACATGCACGTTGCTTTACCAACATGTCATGACTTGGACCTGATATGAGGCAACTGCTGGAAGGTCCCTGACATGGGGCAACTGCTGGAAGGCCCCTAAGCTGCTCTTTGTTGTTGCAGAGGCAAAGTCAGCTCAGTTGCAGCATGAGCTTGAGACGCTGAGGCAGCACTTGCAAGCCAACAAAAACTCAGAGGCTTCAGATCAAGCCATGCAAGACAGACTTGATCAGCTGCAGCTGACTCACACTCAAGAGCTTGAGTCAGTCAAGGCTGAGCTTGAGCGAGGGCAGGAGTCTCATGCTCAGCACCTTGAGTCAGTGAGGTCTGAGCTTGCTGAGGTGTCATCCCTGCATGCTGCAGCTTCTACACAGCTGCTTGAGGTGCAGCAGCAGCGTGAGGTAGCTGTGTCTGAAGCTCAGGAGGCCTCTAAAACGGCTGCTGCTGCATTGGCAGAGACACACGGCGAGGTACAGAGGCTGCAAGCATCTCAAGAGGAGCTGACTCAGCAGCTGAGCACGACCCAGACTCAGCAGGTGGAGTCTCAGCAGGAGCTGGATGCAGCTCAGAGCGAAGTGAAGAGGAGTGGGGATGAGAGGCAGCATTTGGTAGAATCTGTGGACAGGCTACAGGCAGTTGCTGCTACTGTACAAGCTGCAAAGCAGGATCTAGTAAGTCAACAGGGCTGCAGCAATCAGCCTTGCATCATGAGCCCATCTTTGAGAGCACATCATGCATGACTGCACGGTTGGCACATCAATGCTGGGTTGCAATAGAAACAGACTGCATTGTCTGTACATCTCAGCATGTTTGCAATGTATCGGTGGCAATGAATGGACTGTAGTGCTTGCATGACACGTTCACCATGAATCATGTAACATGCGCATGCCAGCATACCAGAGGAGCGACAGGTTGCTGCTAGTATGTTGCAAATCCAAGGTGAAACAGCTTTTCCGCTTATGCATGCAGGCAGCTGCTCAGACCGAGAGGCAAAATGCCCTGGGCAAGCTTGCTGAGCTGGAAGGCATTCTGCAACAGGCCCTGGACCAGCGCACTCAAGCCTCTGAGGAGGCTCACAGGAGCCAGAGGCAGCTTGCAGCTCAGAGTGACGAGCTGAGCGCGTCACAACAGCAGCTGCAGTGGCAGCAGCAGCAGCTCGCACTCTTGCAGGTTTCTTCTGCGCTTGCCCCTCTGCTGTGTGCAGATGCTACAGACCTATACTGTAGACCTGCTATGCAATAGACCTATGCTATAGACCTGCTCACTATAGACCTGCAGGGACAAAGTATGGACCGCGACTTGCTAGCTTGTTGTATGACTGTCAGGCACTCACATGGAGGATGTAGCATGGGACTGGCCAATGCCCATAATGAATGATCGCTGTGCACATTGGCTCAATCCAAGGAGAGTGTCAATGTGCAAAGCAAGCCTTTCACCATTGCAGCTGTACAGCTAACATGTCAGAAGTCAGCATTGTATGTGATGCCACAAGAAAGGTTTGGATTGAGGTACCATAGGATGTAACCTGCACTCAGAACTCGGTAAGTCGCACAGCATGTACTTGCAAGTGACAAGTAGGACACGCTACACCCTCCACGTTCAACTTTCCTGTGTGTATCTCTGCAGCAAGAAGCCCGCCAAGCAGCCGAGTTCAAGCAGACAATCCAGCAGCTTCAGCAGCAGCTGCACAACAGCAAGGTAGCTGCCAAGCAGAGTGAGCAGCAGCTGCAGGAGCAGGTGCAGCAGCTGCGCAGAAGCAGCTCCGACAAGGAGAACAGCTTTGTGCAGCTGCAGCAACGCTGCCAGTCCACTGAAATTCAGCTGCAGGTATGCACATGGCCCAAACTGACAATGTGTGGTAGTCTCAAGCACCATGGTTAGCTGAGTATGCCATGACCAACAATGTGGAGTGCTTTGCACAAGACATGGTGGTGTTTGTCTATTACCTGTGGGACATGCTGGAAGGAGTCAAATGGGCGTATGAATGCTGCCCACACGTCAGTGATAGTTGTTTCCAAGTGCAGCAGCGAAGCTGCAAAAAGCCTATCCATCTCAACGCTGCGAGCATGTCGGCGCTGCAGACGGCGACTTGGGACGTTTGCTTGTCTGCAGACAGAATGCATGCAGTACAAGCAGCGTTTGCCTGTATTTGCTTTACCTGCCATGTGCTGCTGGCACAACAAGACCACAAGACCACATATAATGCTCTATAAGCGGAGCAACATCAGCAAAGTTTCAGCCAACGGCTTCGCAAGCTGTTGAGCGTGTCCTGTGTAACACCTTAAATGCATAGCTGTGCAATCACATCAGCCAGAGATGTTGAAGCATGCCAAACACAGCTGTGTCACCACCTTGAGCAGTGGTGTATGCTGCAGACGCTGCAAGCTGTCGGCTGTGAGAGGGATTCCACTGTCCGCCAGCTGTCTGGCCAGGTGGGCACTGACTCTTGTGCTTCATCTGCGTTTGGTCTGTCATGCTTGATCCTTACTGTCAATGTTGAGACAGCGCACACAGTGCAAGAGCCCAAAAAAAAATTCCCCAAGATTTTGGTATACGATTCGTTGCGTGATCCGGGAATCGAACCCGGGTCTGTACCGTGGCAGGGTACTATTCTACCACTAAACCAACCACGCGCCATGCACGACACGTCATTTTTAGCATCTAACAATGCACGGCTTTGCTTCAGGTGAGCAGCCTTCGTGCTCAGGCCAATGAGCATCGCTTGATCAAGGAGAGGCTGCAGGCAGCTGTGGCAGCTGCTCTTTCCGGTGATGTCTCTGCAGGCATGCAGTCAGCACCGCACAAAGCCAGAGACACCTCTTGTTTGCCAGATTTGGACCCTGTTGAACTGGAACAGCCGCTGACAGTCAATGCAGAGAGTGCAGGCAGCGCAGCTGTGGTGGACCTCCAAGATGCAATCTCTAGTCTGAAGGTAATGCCTGCTGTCTTGAAGCAGTCACGCAGCAAAAGCTTCCTGCACAATGGTTCAAGTCTGCCCTGACGACTGGTTGTCAACAGCTTCTACAAGATGCTGATCTGCATGGGCCAATGTGCAAATGCCCTTTCTTGGCGGCATTTGCAGATTTGTTTTCACACACGATGTCAAGCACAAGGAAATGGCATCATGGCTGCACAATTGTTTGCAGGAGAGGTCAGACAATGTGAAATCCTTGATGGCACTGCCCAACACAGGCCTGAATCGGCCACCGAGATCCCCTACGATCAGCAAATCCATTGTTCTCACAGACTCAGAAGCGCACACGCACTCTGGGGAGCTGTGTAGCTCTGCTCAAGGACCACAGCAGCTACAGCAGGCAGTGAGACAAGTTGGTGGTGGGAGATTTGGCAGTACAGCAGAGAGGGAACAGCACCCTCCTGGTAGCTCTGGCAGGCAGGATGGTGCTAGCAATGGCAGCTCAGAATCATCTGAGCTGGAGAACAGAGAAGTGCTGAAGAGGCCATCGCAGAAGAAAGGAGCGCCAGTGCTGCGGCGTGTGCAAAGTAAGTGTGCAAACAAGTATATGAGTTTGTGATCATTGCTATGGCTAAGTCAGTATGCACAGGTACAGCTGTCTGTTACAGTAGCTATACAACAGCTTGCAAGTTTCACTTGAACAACATTATGCCTGTGCAGACCAGGCTGAACTGAAGCATCTAAGAGAAAAGTGCTCCTGATCACTCATTTTCCTGCACAGACGACCTGATTGATTGAAGTGCTACGCAGGTTCAGCAGAGCCTAGTTTGAAGCAACGGGGACAACCGGTGTTGCACAGCACCAGGAGCAGCAACAGTATACCCAACCCTTCAGGCAGACTGTCAGGCTTACCTGGCAAACCTTACCTAGGCAGCCGCATCGGCAGCATTGATGTACACAACGGCCCTCACAAATTGTCCAATGGCAGGCAATAGTATGACGAAGAGTATAATAAGTGTGAACATTTGAACACTGCTGTGACTCATCAGTCTGCATTGACCGTCGACACTTGCGCAGTTACTTCTTGGAGCTCCCACATGCTTTACAGCGTGCGCGCCTGTCCAGCGCTGCAGAGCGATCAGCTAGCGTGCTCGAGCTTCCGGCACCATGAACGACCCTAAATCGCAAGCAGGCAAGGTCGCCAACGGCATGCTGAATCCAGTGACCGTAGCCGAGTTCACAGAGCGGTATTGGACCGACGATTGCCAACTCGTCCACCCTCAAATGTGGCTCAAGGGACATAAAGCTGTGTACATGGCCTACAAGTTGTGGGGCCTGTTGAATCGTGGCAAAGCGAGCTGGGAGACGTCAGAACTGTGTACGTGCACCTCAACGACATGACGCGCGTATGACATGTGTATTCAGTGATCATCTAATTTGCATTGTGGTCTTGACGTTCGGCATCGGCATTATGGCTGCCTGTACCCCGTAGTCATCTCTTGACTGTCGTTGCATGTGAGTAATTGTTTGTAAGTTTGCTACTGCAGCTCTCGACGACACGGGCAACCTCGTCATGATGCATGGTGATACCTTGTGCTACCTATACGGCATCCCACACTTCCGCCTGAACTGGTACATCACGCTGACCCTGGAAGATGGCCCTGATGGCAAAAAGCTGATCAAGCAACAACACGACCACCTGCTTGCAGCAGAAACCTTTGTGTACCAGCTGCCTCTTGTAGGCAAGTGGTTTGAGATGGTGATCCCTAGGGTATGTTCTCTGCGATGTCTGTACCATGCCTGCATTCACCCTAAGCCAGTCCACAGGAGTCTGTGTGTCTGCATGCATTGACTGGCATGTACGCTTTGTCTTGGCATACAATGCATGCATGCTTGCTTGCTTGATAGCACGACACCCAACATAAAAACACAGAAAACAATGATGTTCAGAAAAAGGAGAGGAAAGCGACTCAGACCATCGCAAAAGCTGTTACAAAAGCTTTATAGATTCAGACATGCACTCATAGACTCCAGCATGACTTTTGTGAAAGGCTATGGCTTATGGAAGAAGGCTGCATGGAGACTGTTCATGTACGGTTTAACCCTTCTGTGTAAACATGCGGCTGGGCTGCCTGATTCATCCCGGGGCTGCATCATCATGCATTTGTCTGTATTGCACACCTGAAGCCTCGTCTGTATAAACATGTGGCAGGGCTGCCTGTTTAATACTGGGGCTGCATTAACATGCATTTAACTGTATTGCCCACCTGAAGCCTCGTGTGGTGCCTTAATGCAGATGGGAGCCACAGCAGGCTTGTTTTTCATGCAAGCCTCAGGGACAGTCCTGAACGCACTTGGTTACAAGACAGAGCTAGGGGTTGTTTCCAAAAATGGTGTGAACTACCTCGACCCCACTGAGGCTTGGCACAAGGGCACCACAGATATGGTTGTACCACCAGAAAAGAAGGTGTACCAGAAGCATACTCCAAACCGCTGATTGTAGGTAATCACATTGTGCAAATTGAGCGATAGCATCAGAGCACATTAGGCAAGGGATTTCCACAGCAGAAGACAACATGAAGCACAATGCACCACCACGGTGTTGCTGTAGGGTTGAGAGTGCAAACACTACTCACACTGGTTGTCCAATTGCAAAGCCTGCTTTTGTTTGTATAAACTGTTTGTGTCATAATGCTTTCAGACTGCATGTCTTGTCATTGTGGACTGATATACCAGTACACTAGAGTAAACGTTTGTATATAGTAGTGCATACACATACAGGGGCATCTAGATCTAGCAGTTATTGAAGGCAGCATGTACTCTAGCACCATTGGCAGATATTTGATCATCTGCACATATATATGGCTAACAAGATTATTGATTGTTTTTGGGGATTAGAACATTTATCATTACACGCTGTTGACATTAGGAGAGAATGCATTGTACATGATCAAGTTCTGCAAACAAGACTGCTATACAGATGTACACATGTGAGAGTGATTGGATCAGCCCAGCAAGTTCTCGGACTTTGTATTTGCGTCACATACTGAGGAGCTTGCAGTCTTGTTTTTAGAGAGCCGCCTCATGAAACAGGCAGTCAGATGAAACATTGCAAAATTTCATTACTTCAGCAGCATGTAAGATTCTGACGCTGCTTGTTGCTCACACACATGCATTACAGCACGCAATATACCAAGCCAATGCAAGGCACCTGCATGCAATGCATATAGTAGAGGTAACCGTGGAACTGCGCGCAGCAATGATTACAAGACCAAAGAGGCACTTGCCAAGATAACATGCCGCATTAGGCCTACGCTGAATGGTGTTTGCAGTATTTGCTCACTGTGGTAACACAACTGTACTGACATTGTAGCCAAGCTCAGAATGGCAGTGCAGGGAGCCAGATCTGTAGAGGGCAAAACATACAAATGGACACTCTCAACTCACATCCTGCCACTCCTCTCTCAATGAAGACGGGTGAAGCAACTGATCAATGCTGGGGTGGGAAAGTCTACTTGATTTGTTGTGAGATAAGGTCAGCAGCCTCCTGAACGGTGGTGATCTTCTCAGCACCTGCATGCGTCGCAAACAACAGTGTCAATGGGATGGCTTGTAAAGCTTGCAGGCTACACCATTGATGCATGAAGCTTCAGCCTGGCAAGCATGGTAAGCAAATGTGTATGTTGCATACTCACCCTCCTCGTCTAGTTGCAGGTCAAACTTCTCTTCCAACGCCATCATGATCTCAACCTGCAAGAAATCATGTGCTCAAAGTGGTAAGCATATCATGCACTATGCCACCATCACTCTGTGGCAAAAAGCAAAGTCTTGCAAAAATCGCAGAATGCAAGAATGAATTGTTGACTATGCTTACGGTATCTAGAGAGTCTGCGCCAAGGTCCACAAATTTGGATGCTGCCTGAACCTATGACAGCAAAGAGCAGATGTTAGCTGAGAAAGTCAATATGCTTAGTGAGATAGTGTTGAGCAGCTGACCTTGTCTTGGTCAGTGCCCAGCTGCTCAGCAATAATCTTCCTGACGTCCTCCAACACAGCGGCGGTGTCCTGCATACCAAGCCGCAGATAGACTTGCAACCTTGAACGCTCGATGCATGCGTGGTGGAATGTCACCGAGCAGGCTCAAAAGAAGGAGTGCACTTACTGCTGCTCTGACGATCATGCGGTTGCATCGCACTGAACGGGACATTGGTCGGCTCATTAGGGCAGAGCCTCGCACGCTGGTAGCCTGCAACAGCAAACCGATCGACTAAAGTTGCCCATAAACAGCCGAACGCGGCTGATGGCGCGAGATGCAGGTGTCTGTCAGTTTCCGGCAGCAAAATTTCGGCTGAATAAAAGCATGAGCGGCAATTTAACAGGCCGTGTTACAGGCGAGATAAGAGGTGATGCTGCTCTACCTGCATTCTAAGAGCCATGCTGGGCCTGCTGACGGCCACAGTTCGGGCGGACATCATTGCTGAAACCATTGCTGTGGCTGAGTGTAAGTGTGCTGCGCTCGAACTTGAGGCGCGGTGGGTGATGGTCGAAAGATGACTTGGCCGGTGCAACCAGTCGATTGCCTCGCTAGATGATGACCGCCACTCTCGCAACCGGTGGCTAAAGAACCGATTTTACTGGCCGTTCAATTACTGCATTACTGTTTACCGTTACCTATCGTCAATTGGTTAACATGGTGCACTAGTGGCGACAAGCAGGATGCATTGGATTGCAGCCCCAAGGCGTTATCTGTCGGCAATTGGCTAAATCATCAGTTGAGTGGAGAGCATTCCGCTGATGAATTCATGCGCATCTGCTTGAAACCTTCAAAACGTGTGGGTGAGCTTTCTAGATGTTTGTGAGACTGTTGCCAAGCTTTCCATGGCTAGGTACACTCAAAGTTTAATGTGAATGGCAAGCTGCACATGATTGCATGTACAAGTGTGTGGATGCACCAGCAAATGGCAGTTTTGAGCAGAGTTGCATCCATGCGAGCTTGGCTTTGTCAATTACTTCTGCACCCATATTGTTGGAGTTTTGCGAGTACTGTGTGTGCAATGTGATCAACTCTCACTACAGACACCTGACACACCATTCACTCTGACAAGCTGCTTTCTCTGAAAGAGACTTGCCCTACACTTTGCTGCATGTACAGTACATGCAGTAACTGGTGGACTGACAGCACACTGCACATTGCGTGAACACCTCAGCCGGCGCACCGTAGCTGACAGGCATGGCAAGCATACAGTACGCAATTGAACCCTATGCGCAATTGAACCCTATGCGCAATTGAGCCCTATGCGCAATTGAGCCCTGTGCACACCCAGCGCTTGCTGTAAATGTGTGAACTCAGGCAACTATGGCAATCCACAAACAAGCAGGCTTTGGGTATACGAGTAAAACACTCTATTCCAACTCTGCCACAACCTTCTTTTTGCGGGCAGACTTGACTTTGACACTGCCAGGAGCACTGTGAGCAATCCTGTTGTGCTGCTTCTTGTTGTCTGCCTCTGTCATTGTACGCCTGAGCTTTGCAGCCTGAACAGGACAACCGTTTCAAGTCAATGTTTAGCAAACTGCAACCAGGTGCATGATCTGCATAAGTGTGTGCATGCACCGCACTACCCCTCATTGCAGCAGTCATCTGTGCTGATCAGCCAGTTCAAGCACTGACATGCAAGCTTGAGCCGCCATGAACCCTTCCATAATAATAGTAATAATTAAGACATGTACTTAACCCGCAGGCATCAGGTACGTGCGACGCAAGTCAGTTCCCTTCCATGTGGCTGCCATGTGTCAGGAGAAGGCAGATGAGCATATAAGCTCATGTTCTACCATGCTGTGCACTTACACTGTTTCTCAATGCATCATAAATTACCTTGTAGATTGGAGTAGGCAAATGACGGTGACGGCTGATACGCTTAACATCTGGTAAGTGCTTGTACCGCTCCACCAGAGCTTGCTGATACTCATGCTTTTGCCTCTCTCTTGGCAACAGAGTGCCCATTTGCACACTGGACTGGGCCTACAACACATGCGGTACAGTGTTGCAATTCCCTGTCATATGGCAAGCAGTGACACAACAATCTGGCAGCAAAACGCGGATGCATGCTGCAATCCCTATGTAATACTTCTGGTCACACAACAAGTCTCATGACTGTGCATAAAAATGCCAGCGATGCACATTGACTCAATCAAGCTATTACTTTCACAGTGAAGTTTTGTCATGTCATTGAGTTGGATGCATTGACAGCAGATAAATGACAAGGTGGCTGAAATAGCATACCTTCCAGAGCCTGACATTCATGTCATCACTGCCTGAAAACACGTATGATCCATCCCCACTGAACCTGACAGCAAAAATACGCTGCATGCGCTTTGTATGGTACACCTCTTTGCTGTGACCACCATTGTGGCTGAAGATGCGCACAGATCTGTCATACGACCCGGCAACAAACTCCCTCCCAGTAGGGGAGTAGTCAACATCCATGACTGCAGAGACGAAGTCTTTGTGCACACAGGTGGCGGACTGCAGCTTGCGCATGTCATATGTGTACAGGCAGCAGTCCTCATTGGCTGCTGTGAAGTTGAAAGCCTCCATGGGGTTCCATGCAATGCTGTTTGTTTTGGTTTGCATTATGAGCTTTCGAATGGGAGTGGAGGTCCGCAAGTCATACAGTGCAATGCCTCTGTCTGAGCCGGCTGTTGCCATCACATCAGCCTCAGCCTATACCAACCATACAATAAACACTCAGCTGTGCATGTCCACAGCTGATGGAGTATGCTGGGGCTACTCAGGATAACAAATGCCAAATGCGAAGTTGCTCTGAGAGACACAGGGTGGTTCCATCATGCAGCCAAGTCGTGTCGAAAGCATACTTTGCCTTATAAAACACAGTGGCAGCATGCTGCATGGGTCTTCAGACCCACTGAACCTCAATGGCATGCTGAGGAGCAGTGGGTATATGTATGCATGCTTGCAGATGCAAGCAATGCAAGCTTCACGCCGTTCAACATAACATGAACATATGAGCACATGCAGCCATGAGTTGCTCAATGCCTTGAGAGCAGCAGCAGCAGCAGCAGCAGCAGCAGCAGCAAAGAAGCTTACAGGATTGAATCGGACAGACATGATAGAGTCAGCTCCCCAGGTAAAGCTATTGACGGGCTCTGATCGCTCATGATCCCAAATGTCGACCTGGGGCCCTGCTGTTGCAAAGCTGTTACGACCCCAGTGGTGGTCAATGCCTCTAAAAGCCCCTTTGCCGCGGAACTCAAAGACTGGTCGGTCATTTTGCAGCAGAGGTCCTGCCTCATCTGGTGCAAAAGGGACCTTCCATAGCTTGACTGTGCAGTCTGTGCTGCAAGATACGCAAGCATCCCCATCCTGTGTGATGCTGACACCCTTGACCTCTGAGGTATGGCCAAGCAGCTTGCGCAATGGGCGCTGAGCTGCTACATCCCAAATTCTGCACAGGGAAATGGTGTCAAACCGGCAGGAATTCTCAGGTCAAATTAACAGCTTTGTCAAGCAAAAGAGTCCTGTGTTGGTCTGGGGTTCTAACACGATCAGCAGCAAAAGAGAGCAGGTAGGTATGGCAGCACAACCAATTACCTCAGCTCTCCGTCTGCGCAGCCGGACACAAGTGAATTTAGCCGTCGGGGGTTTCTTGAGAGACAGGTGATGCCATCGTCATGAGGCAGCGACGCTAAAAAGGGCTTGGCGAAAACTCTGTCAAGCTTGGCTGCGTTGAGAGCTCTGGTATACTCTACGGCCTTCTCGAACGGGTGTAAGTTGGGATCTAAGTTTTTGTGGACTTTGCGCAAGTCTTGTGACCTTTCACGCGTGTACTCCTCTTCGTTGCGGTTGATGACCTTGACTTTCATGTCACCTTTTGCATAACGTTCCCAAAGCTGTTCATGAAAGCTGCATAGCTGACCTTGGTTCCGTGTGCGGCGGCGGTGGCAGACTACAGCTTGATTGCACGAGACAGCTGTGTGTACCTAATGACAGATAGATGCTTGACAGGGTGTTCACCGACACAGTCACAGCTTGAGCTCTGCAGACTCGGTGTTCCAGTTGGATGAAGAAGACCGGTCAATGCTGGTTCCGGAGCTAGGAGCAATGTTTAAGCTTTCAAAATGTCGACATTAGGTCAGAATACTTCGCACACAGCCACTTTGCTTGGACGACGGACGTAGCTGAGAGTCGCTTTGCAGATAGCTTAGGACAGCAAGCTGCATTGTGCCTTCATTCTGTTCTTTTTATCTTGCGGTGATCAGCATGCCAGCTGCAGGCCCCGCTAAAAAGCGTGCATCCGTCAAATCGGCTGCCAAAGCTACGGCAAAACCTGCTGCAAAGCCTGCTGCACAGGCTCCCTCTCACGCTGCTGCAACAGTTGTGACGAAACCTGCCGCAAAGCCTGCTACAAAGCCAGTCAAGCGATCACAGCAACAAGCTTCAAAAGCAGAGCGGGAGGCGAAGGACAAACAGGAGGCTCAAAAAGCTCTTGTTACCACTGCCAAGGACGAGCTGTTGCGTTTCCAGAAGGACGCTGCGTCAAAAAAAGCCGCAGCACAGCAAGCTGACTCCAAGAAAGCAGCCAAGTCTTATGCACAAGCAGCAGAAGCACGCAAGAAGAATGCCTCAAAAGCTGAGCAAGAGCTGCATAACAAGAAGGCTCAGATCCTGCTTAAGACTCTGAGGCAGATGGCAGAGGCTCGAACACCAGGTTTGTTGACATGTGTCTCGCCTGCTGACGGTCAACTGAACAGCACTGTCTCTGCAGTGCGAATTGCATTGCTAATATCATTGTCTTGAGTATGTGCTTCAG
>JAABUW010004845.1_pt1 | contig 18012 bp, 4 predicted proteins | sample 5560081 | NCBI WGS metagenome assembly JAABUW01 (sample SAMN10711882, study PRJNA513363) | rock metagenome | isolation source: Antarctica rocks | place: Antarctica: Victoria Land, Knobhead sud | reverse complement strand
TATTTATGTTTGTATATTTGTTTTCGACTGAATATTTTTGTTTATAACTGTAAAAAAATATATTAATATACAAGTCGATCAGATCGATTTGATATATTTCCGAAGAGAGATTATTATAAGATTACTGATATATAGAGTTTATATTAACAATAAAATTTGCGTTAATATATCTTTTGCGATTGCAATTTTTTCCGATTCGGTAGCGATTGTAAAATTTCTGCTGAAACAGAATATCGATATTAACAAATCAGATTGCACAGACTTTATACTACTGCAGCTATTATATTGCTATTATATTTCAGACAGAATCAAAAGAAAACTTTGTATATTTAATTTTTTTCTGAAATATAAAGTCAATTCAAATAGAAAAATCTCTCGCGGAAATATATTATTTATCGAGATATATTAAAGCTCTCAGCACTATTCTGTTCTGATAAAAGTTTGTTTTCTTAAGATATTGTTTCGAAAAGAAGTTAACGTCAATATAACTGATATTAACAATAAAATATTACTCTGAATTGTATATAAACAGTATAGAGATTTCTATTAAAATAGACTGATACTGATGTCGGTTCTTTTTGATATCAAGACTGATATAGAGATTACCGATTATCGAAAGATTTTATTATTAAAATCGGTTTGCACAGAATTCTTTCTAAACGCGGAAAAACAAGTTGATATTGTTTGTTTTTTGTTGAAGAACACTGTGTCGGAATATCTATCGACAATTAGATATATTCTTATTAATATATCTCTTTTAGCAGATTCTATAGTCAGACTACTAATAAGTTATAATATTCTAGTAGATACAACAGATAAGAAAAGAGAAACGGCACTTTATTATGCAGCTAGAAGTCGGAATTACAAGATATTTCGAGTATTGCTTGTCTGCAACGCGGACAAAAGAATTTGAAATCGAGAAGAACTTTTTGCAGAAATACTATTTGATATTATATAATATCAGAAACTATATATTATATGCGATAGATCGAACACATTGTTGATAAAAGTATAACTTATAGAATAGTTACTATTCTAGTTTTATATTTACTGTAAATCTTTTACTCGATATCTAGAATCTAGTAGTAATTAAAATCGCGATATAGTAGAGATAGAAATAGAGAAAACTCAATTAAAAATTTATAGTCAGAGAACACTAGTAGTAAAACTATATATATTTTTAAGTTAAGTTGTACAAACAATAATTTCTTCGATATTCTAGAATTGAAACTAATTCTCTTTAATATTGCTATTAAATATATATAATATCTGTTTTTTCAGTAAATCTTTTTTTAATATAGATACAACTGCAAGAATATTCAGAAAATCGAATTGCTTATATTTATACTGCTGATCTGACTTATAAAGTTCTGATTGTTGATATTTGTCTCAAATGCGATAATAGCTGAAAACTGCAAAATTGCCGATATTGTACTGTTAAATCTGTTTTAAGAATCGGAAAACGCAGTAATATCTATTTTTAAGTAATATCTTTTTTGTAGATTCTATATAACAGTACTACAAAATTGTTCAAAAGTAGTTAACTTTTCTGTATACACTTGTTTTTAGTTATACTGAGTACAGTTTTGCAAACAATTATCGAAAAAAGATTTCGAATAAACGGTAAAATCAAAAACGTAAAAGTTAATAGCTGAAAGAGCAGATATATTAACTCTATAAAAGATAGCAAACAACAATATATTGATTTCAATTATAAATAGTTGTAGATTGTCTAATTTATCTGAAACTATTGAAATTTAATATGTTCCGTAATATATAGAGCACCAATCTGGCATTGCTGCAAGAAATATAGCTGCAGAACTCAAAAGTGTAACAGCAAGTGTAGACAGATTTGTTTCAGTTGCTGTTCAAACTGCTGATATACTATAAGAGTTAGCTACTGCAATCTAGTTCTTAAAGACTTGCAAGCTTATAGCTATCTTTTATATATATTTGTAATCGAGATAGTGCTGATCGAGATAGTACTGACTGAGATAATACTGATCGAGATAGTGCTGACCGAAATAATACTGATCGAGATAGTACTGATCGAGATAGTACTGATCGAGATAGTACTGATCGAGATAGTACTGATCGAGATAGTGCTGATCGAGATAGTGCTGGCCGAAATAGTACTGACCGAAATAATACTGATCGAAATAGTACTGATCGAAATAGTACTGATGCTGATCGAGAGCGTTCTGACTGCGGCTGTTGTTAAAGTTTAACAGAATAATAACTGCACAGCAGTTGCTATTACAAAAAAGACAATCTGCGCTAATCTATTGAATATCAGTAAACACAATTTCGCAACTGATATTAAATATATAATCAAACAATATAAGCAGTCTTGTAAACAAGTTGAACAGTCTGATATATCAGTATAAGTATCTCTTGATTCTTATTAGAAGATTATAACTCTATTTAAAAAATTGTAATTCAGTTCAGATTTCAATACGAGCTCAGATACTATCTGATAATAGCTCTATCGATATAGACTTGTGCATTAATAAATTACAGTTTATATATAATTTTCTCTCTGTTAATAATATATTTGGCTGAGACGCATTCCAATATCAATACAATATATATAAACTAGTATAGAAATCAGAAGTAAAGAGCTTTTCGATAAAAAATTATATAAAGAAATTCTCGACAACAAATTATAGTCAATAATTTCGATCTTGGCAAAATATAATATATAATTATTTACAGAATGTATACTGCCGCTGCTCCGATATCTTCAGAAATAGCGATTTCGATATAGAAAAAGTAGAAAAAAAAAGATTTGACAAAATTAAAAAATCAATTCCGTTTTCGATCTCTGTACAGTTGTAATTGTTTCTGAATTGCAAAACAGAAAACAAAAAGAACAAGCAATATAGACTGAACTCAACAGATATTTTGATTAAAAAAAAAAACTATATATTTTAAATTAATCAGAAAGAAGACAGATTTTCTTAAATCGAAAAATTATAAAAACTCTATTTACAGAATTGCTGATCAATATTTTCTCGAATATATATCAGCGTTTGATTTTCAATTTACAGAAAAAAGACTTGATAAAGATACTGTACAATTATATATGCGTTTGTTGTAAGATTCTAGCACAACTTGTACTACTTATTAATAACAATTCGCAGACTTCTGAAAAACAATTGTACAAAAACAACTGCTCTCTAAATTTTGCAAACGCATTAACAAATATAGTAGCAAAAATCTAATTATACAAGTAATAGTCTGGAGTAAATTGAACAATATATTTGTGCTCAAGATTGCAGTAGAGCTATATAAAACAAATATATTAAATCTTGAACAATTTTTCTATAAAGAAATAAGAAGTGTTGTAAAAACAGAAAAAATCTGTGCTTTGAAACTATTAATTGCAACTGACTTAAATATTTATCGATTGTTCTTAGAGAAATTATTAGTAACAGTAGTTATTATATACGGAAAATCCGAAGTAATAGAACTGCTGATAAAAGAGTATAGTGTTACTTTAGAATTGTATTCTATTTATACTGTTATATAGAAGCGAAAGTCTTGACAATACTTGTTGAAGTTAGATATCGATTTAAACAAAAAAAAACAAGAACAGATATTATTTATATTTGCTGTAACAAATAAATCGAACTATTTAGTCGAGAAGCTGGCTAGCACAACTGATATCGATATTAATAAAAGAGACAACAAGTTCAAAAATCTATTGAAGAGAACAGTATAGACAGAAAGTTATCTTTATTTTAACAAAATATTGTTATATTACGGAGCCGACGTTCTAGTAAATTTCTCTTTTTTAAATATTGTTGCTACAGATTGTTGCAAATTTATTTAGCAACTTTTGAATTAAAAAGCTGATATCAATATAACAAACAAGTATAAAAAAACGCTATTGCAACTATTGTTTGAACAAGAATACTTTAATCCGGAGATAAATTATATTATACTGCGAATACTTATTGCTGCCGAAATAGATATTAACAAAATATACAAAAAAATATTTTTTCTGTGTCTGCAAGCTCTCGAAACCGAAATATATAGTTTTTCTGAAAACTATTATAACAAAAGATAGTAGCAGATTACCGAATTTTTGTTACAAAATAGAGTCGATATTAACAATATTATATTGAACAACAACTCTGCATTAAATTTTGCTTCCAATCTATTTAACAAGTATTATAGAACTATACTGATCGATATACTATTGCAAAAGAATATCGATCTCAATATTTTAAATCGAGAGAGTTAGACAGCGTTAATATATAATCAATTTGATAGTACTAAGATTTACAAACTTGTTGCTTGAGAGACCGATCTCGAAACTGTAGATACTTTTAAACAAAGTATTTTATATATAATAATTAAAGCAGACAATTTTTTAATAGTCGAAATATTTCTCGAGTATTATATTGATACTTCAATTCGAAATAAAAAAAATAATACAATACACTCTTATCTGAATAAAACAAAGTGTTCGGCAAATATAAATTCAAAAGTACAAATTTTGCAGTTGCTCGACAAATAGAAGTTGAAAAACAAATAAAAATCGGAGAATAAGCAGAAATTAAAAAACAAAATAATATAGAATATCGAATATCGAAGTTCTGTATTAAGATAGACAACAATTCAATATTTTTATTGAATAGAAATTTCCGACACATCTTGATAAAAATATAATAAAATCAGCTAATATTTACTACTTCGCTAGCTAATACTATATTGCTTTTCAATAATTGTAAACTGAATAAAAATTTCTATTTTTAAGCGTACTATTTTTATCTGATAGAATTCTCTTGTAAGAGAAAAACTTGATATACTGAATATTTCGGACACAATAGCGCAAAAAAGAATAATTCTGAATATAATCGAGTATTTTTTGCAGCCAACTTTGTGTAGAAAGAGTCAGCAATATATATCGAGAGAATATTTTGTTTAATCTGTAGAAACTTGAAGATAATTTCGAATCTGTCAGAATTTTTGTTTTGTATCAGTTGTCAGTTGCAAATTCAAATACACAATATATAGCAGCGTTGCTCGAAAAAAAAGATCGAAAATTCGTACTCTAGATTGTACAAAGTAGAAATATAACAATATAAATAGAATTCGAAGTAAAATATTGCAGACAGAAGAAATTACAGAGACAACAACAAAAATAATAAATTGCTAGATAATAGAGTTTAAGCAAAGAATTCAGATTACAACTGACTTTTTGATATATCGAATATTTCGAAAATATATTTTTGAAAACAATATTTTTTGACACGTTGTCTCTTTGTATCTGATTTTGTGCTATCTATCTATTACAGACTGTTATATATAATACACTTCTCTTATATATAAAATAGAACTGATTAAAGATATGTATTTTTAGCTCTATTCGATATTCTGTTGTATCAATATTCGACTCTAAGTATCAAATTATATAGCAATATATTCTCAGAGCTAGCTGACTAATCTGATTTCTTTTCAATACTATAGATGCTCGCTCGTTTCAACCAGAATTTGGCAGAGATCAGACTATAATTATTAATCGATATAGTTTTCTTATATTTTTGAAATTCTGTATCAACAATAACTCTTTATTATAGATATTTAAAACCGACTATATCTATCGAGAGACATACCGATTAAATTCAGACAGTAATAAAGTAGCAATAAAGTTGATCTCGAATCAGAGTATCGGTATTGCAGAAAATATTGCAGAAGCTTTTGATAACAGTTATATTATTCAATTCGAATATATATATATATCTTATATACTACCGGGTCTGTACTACGACATCTTCAATATTAACAGAGAAATTTTATAATTTTTTGCGATATACAAATTTGATTTCAATAGAACAAGTAGAGATTGTCAGCAAGTATTGTGTTCAGCAAATAATTCGATGTGTGCCGCAGCATATATAATTTTTACCGATAATTATGCAATATACGGATATGCGAGTAACAATATATTTATTTTGACACTTTGTTTGTCGACTAATTATACTCGGAATAGACTGGTCCAGAACAGTTGTAGTTTGAATATTGTTTGAGTTTGAGAATTTTATTGAAATAGAAATATAACAGATTATCGCAAGTACTATTAAATTTTGTAAAAAATATCTATTTGTAATAGCTTGAAACAATAGTCTTAAATATATTTGCAAGTTCCGCGAACAAAAAAAATAAGATATTTTGTCTCTGAAAACTACTTCTCGACCGCTAACAATTGATTTTGTCTATTTCTTGTGTCTCGATTCTTGTATTTTGCAGACAGATAAAAACAAAATAGAATCAGAGAAACAGATAAAATTTTTGATAAAAAAATTAAAGAGACAAGAAACATAAGAAAGAAACTAAAAAGACAGATAATCGATCTATACTGTTATTTCTGCTATTATCTTCTTGTTTTTCGACAATACTTTTTACTCTTATTTGCTATTTATATAGTTACAAAAGAAAATTGCAAACATATTTTAACTCAGATATCTTATTTTGTGCTTCCAATTGCCAGCAAAGTTTTTCTATATATACTATATGTACCGCTATATATGTTCTGTATACTGTACAAAAACAATCAGAAGCGTTAGATCTGCTATATAATAACAAAAAATAGCGATTAAACTTGTATTGTGCTCTCGAAATATATTTATGCTTGTTGTCGATCTAGTCTATAGTATAGATTCTGAGAGAAAATTCGATAACAATAATAGATTTGTGCAATATAATATTGCTGTCAAAAGAATATAGTGCGATCAGTCTGCTGATAGCAAGAAATCGAAAAATATTATCTATAGACTGAAAAATATATTAATAGAAATATCAGTCTGTTTAACAACACTTTCTGTCGATCGAATTTTTGTTAATTCGAAAATATTATAATAAAAGATCGACTGTATCTCTACAGCAATATCAATATCGATAATAATTGTAGCAAACAGAGATTGTCTGTTAGATACAGAAATCGACAATATTTGCAATATTAGAGATATATTAATTGTTTTAATATATTGTCAGCTTAAGACTTGAATTAGATAGATAGATTGTAAAATTGTAAAAGATTAATATATATTTCGATACAATAAAATCTACTATTTTTGTAATTACTGATTCGAGTAGAATTTGGCAGAAGAGAGCTAGCTTTGCTATATATTAATAGTTTATAACAGAAAATTGTAAAATTCAGTTTTGAGCTTGTTGCAAATTCTGAGCAAAAAACGCTATTTCGGGAATTGGCAGAACATTTGTAAAGTTATTGGCGGACAGCTATTTCAGAAAACAAAAAACAATTTTGTTAACTTTAATATATATCGAAAGAGCAATTGCTCTTTTTCAGAATCAATATAAAGAAAATCTAGCTTTTAAAAATTACAATTTAATATTCAGATTACACTTGTCTCTTACAGTATTATAGAAAATAAAAAGAATCCGCCGGACAAGAAACAACAGCACACAAATAATAATAGCGAGAAACAGTCTTTCAAAAAGTTTTTCGAGACATTTTTTTTATTAAATATTTTGCTGAATTCAAACCAAGCTCTGTCTCAGCAGAGCAGAAACAATAACACTTAAAATAGTAGCAAGAGTAACAAATCTGATTTCAAAAAATTAAAAACAATCGAAAGTAACAATACGCAGCCGATTACCAATAAGAACGAAAATCAAGTGCAGAAGTGTAAAACGCAAGCTAAAAAAAATATTGCAGCAACTGTTTTCGATTCGAAAACGCAAAACAACAAACCGAACAATAAAAACAAAAACAAACAGAAGAATTCCGATTTGTTAGTTTGTTTCCGAAATATACAGAACAAGTTGCAGAATATTATATTTTTGAACTTTCTGACAGAATTGAAAAAAATCGAGAAATGCGTCGATACAGATTATTATAGTATTTTTGATTTTTTAACTGATAGCAACAATGTTGATATCAATATACAAACACAAAAATATATACAACTGATACAGTTAATGTATTCTGATAAGTTCGAGAAAAAATTTAAAACGCGTGTTACAGAAGCTATACAGAGTAAGAGAGAGTTATATAAAATATTTAATTTTGCTGACTTTTGATATAGAACTCAATACTGTAAAAAAGTACTTGAAAAAAGACAGCAGTAACCAGACTTTTGCTCCGAATATATTGAAAAATAATAATAATATATTTTTCAACAAGAAAGACTCAGAAAATCCAGACAATACAGAAGAAATATTCTATTTACAACTCGAGAATATCGAGAAAACCAACAACAATAACAGCAATTAAACAGAGAGAAACGGAGATTAAACAAATAGCAACAAGAATCAGAATAAGTCGGATTCGATAAATATAAATTCTTCAGAGCAAAAAGATACAGAAACTATAAAAAAAAGAAAAACAACTGCAAACAATAAATCAGATACAGATATATCAGACAGAGACTTGTTTACTGATCAAAAACAACAAATTTACAAATAGCAAAAAAATAATGCAAAGAATTATCAGTTTATTGTCGAAGTAAAAAAAAACAGTTTCGAAGTTCTTTCAGATAGTATTATAGACTATAAATATATTAATCGATTTCTCGAAAATACCGAATCGATTGCTCAGATTAATTATAACAACATTTATTATACAAGAAAGTATACAGTAAAATTTGTAGAATTCAGAAATATCGCTTGCAGAGAGTTACAAATACAAAATAGAAACTACAAAAGATTGTCGAATATATTTGTATAGAACTTCTTTGACAACAATACTGACAAATAGTTAAGTAAATCGGTATATAGATATATACTCGGATTCAAATATACGGACAATCTTATTACAAAGTAATATATAGAGAACAAGCAAATTCTGTCAGAAAAGATATTTTTCAACAAATAGTTTTACAATAATTCTGATAAAGTATTTCAGAAATCGAGCAATCTGATTTTGATAACAGATTTATTTAAATTAATATCTGAGTCTGTAGTCGAGAAACAACTCAGTAAAACAACAAAGTCGATCGATATATTAATAGAGTTATCAAGAACTCTGTCGAAGGAAACCGAGTCGGATAATATGTATATAAAGATGCTAAAATCAAACGTCGAACAGATATCGGATATAATAAAGACTTTAATAAAGCAATTAGCGACAGCCGGAGCAAGCAGAAGAGACGCCGAGATATAGCAATAGTAAATTAAATTAGCTGATTCTGATTTATCTGAGATTGTTATATAATCGGAGACGATAGTAGAATTATTTGACGATTAAAGTTCACAATTTTGTATAAGAATTTGTAATATATTCAAATTCTATTCGCCGGAGATTTAGTGTCTTGCTAGATTTGTTCGGAATCAGTTATTGTCGAGAGACTAGTCTAATATAATAACTGATTGTATCGGTTCTTTTGAAACAGAGATTTTGTAATTTATAATCAGTTACTTAAACTCTGTTTCGATTACAATAAGTTGATCTGTAACTAGTTGTTTCAGATTGATCTAGTCTGACTTTTAAAATCAGTTAATAATATTTTTATTTTTAACTCTAGCAGTATTTATAAGCGTCAGAATTTCTTATTTTACACAACTATCGATCGATAGAGAAAATTTTTGCTTCGAGAATTTTTAAAATATTTAAATTATCTCGATATATGTAGTCTGATTGTTATTTTAAGCTTGAGAAATATGCAGAGACACTAATCTTACTAGCTGAATTCAAAAATTTCTATTGTAAAAGACAAGAATTATACAAGTATATTGCATATAATTTGTACTGTTTATCAGAAAGAAATATATCTTATCAAAAAAATATTTTTAAAAAAAAAAATACTGTCAATAAGTCTATCAATTTTTAAAAAAACAGCTAATCTTTTTACAAAGCTGAAAGAGTTTACACGCAAGCAGTTAAAATCGAGCAAGACTGTTTTAGAGAGAATAGACGGAAAACCGATTAGTTAAAAAACAGATTGAAAGAAAAATCGGTTCTGAAGATCGATTAAGATAGAACGCTGTTATAGCTGATAGTTGTTTGTGTAAAATAATTACTTCTATACAGTTTATTAACAAGCTGGTTGGAACTTTGCTAAGTTTACTTATATATTGTGTTAAGAAGTCTACCGATATATATTTTAACAATTACAGATTGTTTTTTATTCGAAAAATTATTTTGTTTAAAATTGTTTTTTGTTCTGTCGAATATTATTTTTAAAAAATTACTCTGCGAAATCGGTAACAGAGTTGCGATCAAGAATTATAACAATATATTTTATAATTTTGCTTCGATTCAAATTTCGAATAAAATCGGAATCAGATAGTTCTCGACTAGAAGTTGTTAATCTATATTTTGTTTTTTTTTAATGTCGAAAATTAATAAGCAATTGATTTCGAAACAAATATTTGTATATCTTTCAGATTAACAGTATCTCTTAACAAAATTAATTAACAGATATATCTTTTAATAGCTGAACAGTATTCGAGTTTCCGAGATACTATAAATAACTTTATTGTGCAGATAGATTGACTATATTGTATATATAAAAGCTGCTTGATATAGAGATTCTCTAAAAGCTTTTAGCAATATTATGTTTGTAAAATATAATTACAGAGAACTATTGATCGAAGTATTGATATAGCAAATATACAGAATAGAATATACTTCTTATAAAACATATCAGATTAACGAATTTCTGAATTACGCTTGTCTTTATCTTTTCTATTCGAAATTCTGAAACATATTTCTTTTGTTGTTGTTAATCTCTATTTTTGAAATCTTATTATTTGAAACTTGAATCTGCTTGCGTAATCTCAATCGACAATTAATTGAACAGTAATAATTCAGAAATTTATAAATATGCTAGAAATAGTATCTCTCTACAAATTACAGCAAGTATATTATATAGTATATAAACAGTTCAATATAACTTGATTAATATATATATTGTATAAAGTAGCGTTAAGAATTATTGAATTTCAGATATCTTTCTTGTTCAGCAAGTAGTTTATACTATTGAAAATATTCTTGATCGAAGATTCTGAGTATCTTGAAAATAGTTTCTAAGTATTTCTATCAGTATTTACAATAGAGAAAACAATCTATCAATATACAAAATTTTTGCGTCTGAATTCAGAAAAACATTCTTGTTACTGATTGATACTGTCGGACTCGATTGATAAGTTTTGCGAATTTTATATGCGCTTATATCTAGATTATTTTTTGACAGCTATATTGTTAATAGATTTTTTTAAATAGTCTCGAATATAGTATTAAATAAATCGATCTGAAATATTCTAGTAATCTGATTCGATCTTGAATCTCTCTGTTAATTTTTAACAGAAATTTGTACTGTTTTCAGCATTTCTAGTATATTTTTAACAACAAAAAATCGAAATATTCTTCTAGCTCTATTAAAAAAAGAAGACTTGTTCAGAAAGTCTAGCGTTCGAGAGTTTGTTTTAAATTTTGATATAGCACTATTCTGATTAATTTTCTTTGTATTGCAGATTGACAGATGCCGGAAATACAACTGATACTTTTAATTGACAATTCTTTAATATACAATTGTAAGTAGTGCAACAATAGTTATAATAACAGCTTAATCTGAACAGACAGCTCGATTTTAACTGTTTTTTACAAAAGAGAAAAAATCTATAAAATATATCTCTATAATATAGAGATCTACAAATAACTGATTCAAAATTTCTGAATAGATCAGATCTTCTGTATCGAGATTGCTTTTCGATATATTGAGAATATTATATTGTTACACAATATAGAACAGAGCGAATATAAAAATATTAAACAAAAAAATCAAAAACAAAACAACAGAATAGATTATCTCTGATAAGCTGTTAGCAGTAATATCTTGAAGACTATTGCGCAAGTTCAATCAATAACTGCAAGATTTGTATATACTGAAAAGTAGAAATTTCAGCTGATTTCTGTTTTCTGATTTCTTATCTATTGCTGTCTGACAGTATTGTTGTAAAAGCATGCAACAAGCTGCGTAAAAACTCGGTTCAATTGCAGTAGCGTAGTTGCACTGACAGATAGATCTTGCAGAAATATATAGAAAAAGAAATAGTTGCCGGCTTTTAATAGATTGCTTGTAATCAGAGTTGCAATAGATTTAAAGTTCTGTGTTAGTCTATTCAAGATTGCTGCTGCGCTCGAAAAGATAGAGATAACAACAAACAACTGAAAAAACAGAAAAATAAAATAGTAATGCTGCATCGATAGCTTAACAGCAGTTTGAATATACTTTTTTTGCTCTGCAACTAGAAGTCGAAAAATTATAAATAACAGAATTATTATTACTGTTAACAAACAAGAGAGTAGTATATTCTGAATTAACAACAGAAACTATATAGACAGACTGATAATCTATTCTAATTAAGAGAAAAAAGAATAGAGATAGTTAATCTGAGACAGAAAATCAGTAAAGACTACAGACAGAATGCAGCTTGTATAAAATACTATAATAAGATATTTAACAATATAAGATTGCAAACAACATTTTTATCAGCTCAAAACAATATATTTCCAGACAATTTGACAAGCTGCTTTCGGAATATAGTTTGCAATTATTGTACAAGACTGAGAATAGAAAATATACTGAGAAGTTATATAGATACTATATAATTTGTAAAACTGAACAAAAGCAGAGCTAACAATATCGAAAGTTTTCGAATTTGTTTTTGTCTAAAGAATACTATAATTTAAAGAGTTTAGTTCTGTGCAACAATAGTCGATAATATTCTCAAAATTGACAAAAAATAATACAAAAAATATTTATAAAAATTGTAATCTAGTTATTTTCTTGCAATCCGAAGATTTTACAAAATTCAGAAATATAAACTCTGTATCGATTCTGCTTTTATATCAAGTCTTTAAGAAGTTTGAACTATTATATTGATAGTTATTTACTAGTATATATTTCTGTCAGCGAAAATTTGTTTTTCGAATCAATCGAGTTTCAGCACTTTTAAATTTGTTAATTAGTTGATTTCGTTTGTTAATATTTGACAGCAGACTGTTATATTTCCGATTTAATATAATATTGGATACGCTATCTGAATAGATATTGTAAAAAGTTTTTAACTTCGATATATTACAAAGATAGAAAGATATATCTGTAATTAATACAGTAGTATTAAAGAAATCAGATTGCTGAGAAGTAGCTATATTGTGCTGACGCAATCTTGTATAGAATTGTATCTCTTTGACAAATATATAAGCAATTCAAAGAATAATAATCAAAACCAGTAATATGTACACTCAATAGCGTATAGTGTAATTCGGAACTATATTGATTCAGAAAAATCGATTCAGATCTGTAATTTCAGATTTTGAACTGTTGCTACTGACAAAATTGACAGAAAGCAAAACAGAGAGAATAAGAAATACAAAAAACACAAATATAACGAGCAGCAGACAAAGATAGCGCAGAAATAGATAAGTGTTTAATTTGTATTTGATAATAATTTCTATATTATCGGATCTGAAAGAAACAGATTTATTTGCGACTCTCTCGAAGTTAATTCGATAACAACTAGAGATAGTTCTGATTAGTATTTGAGCAGAATTTTTGCAGAGAGATATCCAAACATACTATATATTTGAAAATTTGATTCTCAGTACAAAAAAGAGTAGAATTTTGTCTAGAAAAATCGCGCTATCGACGCACAAAAAAATTAAAAATAACTGAAATAATTATTTTTAAGTAATAACAGATTTGATCTGAAACACAGTTGCGGTCGGTAACAATCTGAGAGTTAGATAATATATAATATTCGAAAACAAAAAACTTTATCGAAACAGAATAATATACTGTGTTATAGATCTAGAATATACGTTATAGATTCAGAACAACTAGTTCGGAAACTTAAAAACAGCTATTGTCAGCTTGTCTATTATCTGAATACTGTCTATATCAATATTTTATATAATAGTTGTATAAAAACTCTGATTAAAATATACTTTTCTGTACTAAAAATGCAAAGTCGGCGGACATTATAATTTTAACTCAAAGCAGCTGAAAGTCAAATCGGCGTAATAGTATTAAACAGATATATTGCCGAAATTAATATATTAAGCGCAAAAAATATTGTTGTTGTTTCTGAACTTTTTATAAAGTCGACAGTCTTGCTACAACTTCTTTTTCTAGAAGATTTCTTCAAGTCAAAAACTATATTTGAAGAATATTAATATAAACAGTTTTAAAAGTTACACTAACTATTTTTGTAAAATTTCTGAAAACAGTCTATATCGAATACAGTTTGTTGTCTGCAAATAATCTGACAATCTATTAAGATATCGACTACAATTCTGATATTGTTCTATTATCAGCAGTTTACAAGAATATCAGAGCAGAATTCGCTCGAAACTATAAACAATTTCAAAATATAGCAGAATTTGATAAAGTATTGTATTGGTAAACTTTTTTTTAGTCTGTATTTATAACAGAGAGAATACTAATATATATTCGATCTGTAAATAGATTTTTATCTAGATATATATTTTTGAATATCTGCTCTTAACACGAAGCTGATCTTGTTCAGATAATTGCACTGATTTTTGTTACTTTTATTAATAGTATCGGCGGAGAGTCTGAAATCAATTTTGCCAATTCTGAAAATAATTGTCAAAAATTTCCCGGCATCGGTCTGCTCGATTGTTTGTAACTTGAATAAATATTCTTATCTTAATAATTTCTGGTCGCTTGCTCTAATTATCTCTCAGTAAAGAGATAACTCTTTGTCAGCAAATCTACTTCAAAACAATTTTACTGTCTATAGACAGTGCAAACTCTCCGAAACAAGACTTTTCGATATCAGCTAAAATAAAATCAAACGCAAACAGAATATAAAAGATTTTCGGACTACAATTGTCTGACTTTTCAGTGTTTCGATTTTTCGAATCAGCAATTGTTAATAGTTTCGATTTGAATTTCGAAGCAGTTGTTAACAACAGTATATTTTTTACTAATCGGCTGCAAACTCTTATAGACGCAAATCGAGCGCAAATCGGAAAATCTTGGTTTTTGATAGCAATATTGCAATATCTGTATTCAGATCAGAACAATCAAAAAATATTAAACAATAAAATATATTTTAATGCAATCTGAATTCAATTCTATAATAACAACTGCGGACTACAAAATTTTCAAAACAATATTAATATTCAGAACAAATTCAATTTCGAGATATAGAATTTCTGAATCAAAATTTGCTCGAAAAATTCTTCTATCAAGTTTCTGTTAGAAATACCGGCATTGTTAATTGTTACTGATAGTAATTTTGTATTTGCTCTTAAACTAGAGCAGATTATCAAATTCTGTCAACAGTTTTCGATTTTTAATAGTATAATAATATAGAATGTCAGTCAGACATTCTACAACGCCGACTTTATATCTGCAATCAGAGATTATTTGACAGACTAAAGTAAGATTCTTGTGTAATAGAACTGTTGAGTAATAGAACAATTAAAGAGTAGAACAATTAAAAAGTAGAACAATTGAAGAGTAGAACAGTTGAAAAGTAGAACAGTTGAAAAATAGAACAGTTGAAGAGTAGAACGATTGAAGAGTAGAACAATTAAAGAATAGAACAGTTAAAAAGTAGAACAGTTAAAGAGTAGAACGGTTGGAGAATAGAACAATTGAAGAATAGAACAATTGAAGAGTAGAATCAGAAGACTTGTTTTGCAAGCGTGCAGAACTTATTTTATTTTATAATTGATTAAAACAGCTGCTTATATAGAAGAAATTTCGGACTATTTGCTTCAGAAGAAGATTTAACGCATACGTGGAAACTCGACTGTTTAATTTCGATTAACTGAAAAAAGCAAGAGATTATATATTAGCTCGATAATATAATTTTTTGACTTATCTGAATATTTTGTACAACAGAAAAATTCTGTGTACAGATATTTTTAATTATTTGATAAAGAAGTAGCAATCTGTCTCTGATAGCTATAAGATATAAGACTTGTATTAAATAAACGTGCAATTAGAAAGTATCTGTTCGGTCAGATTCGGATCGATTAAATATCGGAAAAGCTGCGAATTACTTAACAATTAACAAAATTTTGTGCTTGAAGAGAAAGTAGCAATCTTTCTAGTTGTCGTTAATTGCAATTTTGTGCAAAATTAATTATATTTGTATTTTGAAAAAGATTTGAACTCTTGTTATCTAGATATAATTTCGACAAAACAAATTAAATTTTTATTATTTTTGTATAAATTATCAAAACAAATAAATATATATATTCGACAGATCGAACAAATTTGCAGACAACTATTAAAATTTAACTGCTCTGAAAAATACTCGAAATCCGATTTAATACGTTTCTTTTTGGTCCGATCTATATATCTGTATAAGAGAGATCTGAATTTGAAATTTGAAATATATAATTTATATAATTGACTGGATTTGGCGAGACGGCATTCAGAATATCTTAATTATTTAACTATCAGAATATTGCTTATAAATAATAGTTTCGATACTACTATTTATTTATTTTTTTGTCTCAATTACAAACGGGATTGAAGATAGTAGCGGCGGTCTTGTTGAAGAACTTTTTCAGACTTGCTTATAAATCTTGATATTCTGTCGGCTGCAATTCAACAATCTGTTTTGTACAATATTCAGATTTGTATATTTATCCGAGATTGTTCAAAATTTTGACACAAAAAGTACACTTAATATAGAAGTCGATATTTTACAGTTATAATATAAAACAGATTTATCTTTACAAACAAACAACAGTATAAAAGTATTTCAATAATATTTAATACAGAACTTATAAAAGAAGATATATCGATATAATTTAGTATTCGACAGCTGTTAAATTTTGTAATTTTTAAATATTTGTAGAAACTTCGAGTCTAAATATACAGTTGCAATATTCTAGAGACTATTCTAGATAAAATATAGTTATTACTCGGATTTATACAAGACATTTTGTTGATTTGCAAAATTGTTTTATTTATATATTTTCTCGATTTTTTTGCTGAAAATAGCAAATTTACTCCGAACAAATCTAATATTGCAAAAAAAAACAGCAGTACTATCGAGTCTAACAATAATACTGTTGTTCAAAAAAATTCTAACAATAATACAAAAAATAGAGCTGTAGCTAAAAAGTCTAACTCTAAAATAACAAATTCTTTTTGCTTTATATATAACGCAGTCTACTTTTTACTGTCTTGTTTAAATAGAACACACTCAGTCTAATACAATCGACAATTGCAGTTCTTTGATTGTCGATTAGAGCAGATACTATAGCAGAAAAAGAGTTACAAAAAGCAAATATTTTCAGTTTAGTATTTACTGCTTTTTTTTTGAGATTAACAGACAATATAAATCGAGTCTACTATTGCAAACAAATTTTGTGCACGCGCTCGATATAATTTTTGAAAATTATTATGCTGAACAGAATTAGCTCTGCTGTTCTGTATTGTAAGTGCAAATATAAGATCTGATTTTCTGAAACAAATTTTTTCAGATATTTTCCAGTTTTGTTTATTATTTTGTTCGATTTGAAAAACAAATAAATTCGATAGTAATAGAGTAGACTTTTATTATTCAAGCAGAACAGATATTAAGTAAGCAGATATTTTAGTTCGAATAAAAATTTGTTGTTTTTGTTTTTCTCCGACTTATCTATTGTCTTTTTCGATTTCTGTTGTTCAACAGTAATTTTAAATTAATTGCGATACTGAATTTTTTGTCGACTGTATAAAGTTGTTCTGACTTCGATAATCTGAAATTTTTGTCGAAGTTTTTCTCGATTGCTTAGATTATCGGCAAAACTGCAAATAAATTAAATTATTTTAGCTTGCTCGAGAATATTGTATTCGATTAATATTGTAAAATAAATATCTGATTCGATTGTCGGAGAGACTTTGATTACAAAAAACTGAATATTAAAAATTTGAATATCAGTTTTTCGGAAATATTATTTACAGAATTGTACAATAAAATAGTTTTGCAATTTGATTTTCAAACAATTTAATTAAATTTCGATCTTTTTCTTTTTCTGATAAAAAGTTGTTTTTTCGGCAT